>Ga0065711_1027702_pt1 | contig 46621 bp, 25 predicted proteins | sample Hoacrofraction12_FD_59098 | JGI IMG/M metagenome (GOLD analysis project Ga0065711, IMG submission 59098) | Hoatzin crop microbial communities from Cojedes, Venezuela - Epithelial fraction 12 v2 (version 2) | ecosystem: Host-associated > Birds > Digestive system > Esophagus > Crop | place...
CCTCCTCCCCGGGCTGCGGGGCGGGAGGCTGGGCCGCGGGGATGGCGTGATGCTGATGCCGCGCGGGGAGATGCGGTTCAGCGCCGGGCGCGTTTCCCCGCTCCGCGCCGCAGGGTCGGCTGTGGAGGAGCGGCGGGAGGCGGGCTGAGCCTCTGCTTCTCCGCTTCCCCCGAGACCCCCATCCCCGCAGCGGGGCTGCGGGGCCAGGCTCGGCGTCCCGCAGGCACCGCTGCTCCCACACCTCAGGCTTGAACGAAATAATTACGGCGACTTTAGAACCATCCGCTCCCGTAACCCCCTTTGTGAGTTTACTGTTTCATTCTTTTAATCGAGCATCCTCGCTTAAAAAAATACAGATGGAGGTTTTGGAGAAATGTGGTGTAAATTGAGGATGGTGGCGTGTGCGGTCGGTGGGCAGCTGGAGTCCGATGGCTGTAACGGGTGGTTGTTAGGTTACAGGTAACGGCTGGCCTTACGGTGATGCTTTCGTCATCCCGGACAGCTGTAGCATGAAAATATGAATATGACGTGCTTTGTTGTTTAATGTTATAGACAGATTTGCATTTATAGCCTTGCCAATTTGAAGGGCAAGAATTAGCAAATAAAGCTACAAATAGCAATTAGAAACATACAGTCTTTTCCTTTTAATTCTTGTACTTCTTGAATCTCTCAGATTTGTCATCTCAGACTAATTGAAACGTTTGTGGTTTTTTTCCCCTAAGATGTGAAAACCTTGCATTTTAAACAATTAAATCTCCAAATTAGTCCTTTTTCCCAAACAAGAGACATAGCTGGCAGTGTTCCGCAGTATCAGAAAGATTGCATGGTTTTGTTTTTTTCCATGCTCTTCACGCACGGATACGAAGTCTGTGTTTTAATACAGTCCTACAGAAGCTTTAAATATTTCCACATAAAAGTTATTTTTAAAAGTATTTGATGTATTTTTAACTTCCCAGTCTTTTTTTTTTGTATTTTCCAGTTCCCCTTCATTATGGTCCTAAACTCCAGAATTGTACAAACTCAAAACAGACCAGGCAGCCCTGCCCCGAGAGAACCCCGCTGTGGTCCTGTTAATTATTCAGGTATTTGCATCTCATGCAAACTTTACTCACGTATTACCTCCAACACTATCTGCGACGCATGCAGTGCGAGCAAGTGGCAGGGCCGCCCACCGTCTGCTGATTCAATAATCTGACGCTATCAGCAGCTGTAAATCTTCAGCATGATAAATTAGCAGTGTTCAGGGGATGACACCTCCTTCTGACACGAGGGTTATGCTTCAGCCCTCTTATAAAACTAGAGAAACCGCTCTTGAACAACGCACTAAGGCAAGGCATTGGATACAAATATATTCCAAGTGATGTTAAGATATGTATGTAGTAAAACAGGTGCAGCCTATTACACTATTTTGAATTAATATCCAAATGAAATATTAAACAGTAGCCTGAGCCAAGTAAACATGCAAAATCTATTGCAGTTAATGATTAATAGAGATAGGTAGCTAACACAACAAATGAATGAGTGCTTGCTTATAAGAAAACTTCTTAATAAGGAATTACTTAAGCTAAAAAAGAGTTGGAGTTCGTTATTAAGGGAAATCTTCATTGTATATGTAACTAAGCCTGTAGTCACTATGCTTCAGGACATTTATTTTCTCGGGAGAGAAGGAAGTTTCGTGGAAGGAGGGAAGCAGTTTTCTGAGAAACAAAATTTATGGTTTTGTTCCATTTGTTCATATACTGGATCGTTATTTAGACGGTGCCATGTCTTCTGCCCTTTTCATGGAAGGCATATCTCAAAAGTTGGCCACGCTGTTTAATTTTCCTGCTTTCTACAGCAGCTAGACAGTGACTGTTGTGGCGTTCCTCTTCGTTTCAAAGTTACCTCCTCTTCTGCCTGTAATCGGGATCGCTCTCCGTCACACTTCCATTTGGAAGGTGCTGACTGGAATAGGCTAGCTGTACGGAAGGGCCCAAGGGAAAGCTGAAGAGACTATTTCTCCTCTGCCAGTAGAGCTATGCTTTGCAGTGGATAGGAATTATTAACAGTTGCTATTGCTTTTCTCTTGTTCCCTTGGTTTTTTTGGTTGGAGGTGGGGGAGGGAAATTCGGACTGTTCACGATCCGTTGACACTCTTGGTAACTGCATATTTCCTCAAAACCTTGAACTTGGTAGACAGGCACGTCAAAATGAAAGCTGAACGCAGCACTAGTTATTTCTTCAGTGGCTGCTCAGAGTAACTTGCACCACACTGAAAATAAAACACACACTGGAAGTGGTGTGATGAGTTTCTATAATGATCTATGGTGGATGTGGAGCAAGGCCCTCTCTCACAGACCGCTTTGTGGTCGGAGCAGTGGACTGGGAGAACCTTGCCTTAATCCCAGATATGCTGGAACTGCAAGAAGTCTTTGCTTGTTTTATACGAATGTGAACTAAAAGATGCCGCATGGAATAAGACTTGGGCTTGCAAAGAGGAAGACTGCTGGCCAGGTGCCAGAATTGCTTGGGAAATGTGGTTTCAGTTTTCTTTTCTGCAGTAGGTCCCTCGTGTGATCCACACTGAGCCGCTTGGCCGAGATCAACAAAAATAATCAGACAGAAGTTAGATAAACTACGGTAGATCTGCCTTCCCTGCCCCATTTCTTCTTCGGGCTATCAGTTCCTACCTAGTGGTTCATACCGAGTGTACTTGTAATCAAGATATGGCTTTAATCATGTGCCAGATAAACATAACATTATTTACCTGACTGAGCGCATGATACAGAGGTTAGGAACGAGTGGTGCGGGTGGAAATTCCTTATGCTGCTGTTGTTGCCCTAGATAAGAAGCCTCTCTGCTCTTCAGGCTTCCATGCTGCTTTTGAGCCAGGACTAAACTCGGTGCCGGCTTGAGCTCGATCTTCTGCAGAGGTTAGTTATGAGGAGCGTGTTGGTGCAATTGGCTGGAGAGTTATTGTACATTTTAAGATGATCCCAAATATAGTAGAAAACTCAGAAGGCACACTGAGCCATTTTTCAGTAAGGAAATAAATAGCACAGGCAGTCTTGGGAAATGGAGGAGCAGAACAAGTAAGGAAAGGTGGCTGCGGGCATGGGGCTGGGAGGGGTGGGAAATGCTCTGCTCTAGCCAGCGCGCTGCCAGAATGTCAGTTTGTATAGTGGGTGATTTTTAAAGCTCATGTACACAAGTTGCTTATGATAGAAGTAAGGCTGGAGCTAATGCTATCACAGCAAAAAGGCAGCCCGCGTTTTATTTGCTTTGCTTTTGGATTAATGGCTGTGCAATATGAAGGACATGAGGAATTGTTTCCTTCTTTCTTTGCTTCAGATAGAGCTAAGCACGTGGACTTTTCATCGAAATCAAAGAGTACTTTTCACCTAAGTGTTTTGTAAGGAATCCTAGGTATTGAGAAAATATCTTTTTTCCTGTATTTAAATTTTGCATGTTTTTTGTAGTACAGATGCCAAACTGATGGATATTGTGCAGCTGGGAGTTCACTGGGCTTCAAGGTGAGATATCTTTATCTCCAGGGTAGAGATAAAGGGATCCACCAATTATCACAGATTTAAGAGTCTCGGATTTAAAGTGATCCGAGGTGGATCCCTGGTTATCACTTTAAATCCGAGACTCTTAAATCTGTTACACTTGAGTACCAGTGGTGTTCAGTGAGGACAAAGCTAATGAACTAGGATTTTCTCCAAGGTATATTAATGTGACTGTTGATTCCTTAAAGTATGATACTGCTTCATCAGTTGAGCATCTTTTTCTAAAAGCATATTTGTAACTTGCCTATTAGGCAACAGATTTACATTTCTTTTTTAATTCTTATTATAAATTCATTGGGCTGTCAATAGCAGCTGTGAAGTGTCAAAAACCAGAGCAGAATACCTGTATGCACATTTGTTTTACACTGTGTGATGACGCTGCAGCTCGTCTCATGATTTTTGCTCATCACTTTTGTTAGTGTGCAGGGAAAGTGCCCGTAGTTCCACACACTGATCACTGGGAATGTTTTATAGCATAGGTGTAGAATGGCATAGAATATTAATGTCTGTATCAATCAAAAAAAATATCTAGGTATGCTTGAAAGCCTGTGAATTTATAAATTCAATGTGAATTTAAGTTGACAGGACAAGGACAGACTTAAAATAGCACATTACATTCCACTACTTGTACTCTTAAAATTTGGACTAAAGAGTCTTTTAAATTATTATTTTAGTAACTCTGAAGTGGTATTGTGTTTTAACTCTCCTTATTACTGAAAAAAGATTGTGAGTAATACCAAGACAGTTACAGAAATGCTTGTGTTCATCAGATTCTCTAAATATACATTTATTGAAAATTTAAATATTTAATTTTAAAATATCTGTTAGTGTCATGTTTGGCCTACCCCATTGTGCTTTTGTGGTAGTATAAGCATGGCCGACAAAAAATTTTTCTTAACGTCTATCTAATAGTTATGTTTTGCAAAATTACTTGTTAGATCTGTACAGCAGACCTGTTTGGGGAATTTTTTGTTCTTTTATGATACTGTGCAACCCATTTTAAAGTGAAATTAGTATTAGTATGGTGAAATCTGATCCTTGTTCTACTTAGCTGGGTGCATTACCCAGCTGTGTAGCATTTTAAATTTAAACAAAGCCTACTAAATGTGACTTACATTCTAGGAAGCACAACTATAGATTCAAGTAACATGAAAGGATGGTTGGTTTTCTTCTAAACCGCTGTTCTACGCATTGTGAGATACGGGACGTGCGTTCTGAGCTGCACCTTCACTGAGGTTTTCCTCTGTATGTGCAGTTCCTCAGCGTCGAGTGCGGTTACTGCAGTTAGATGTCGAGTTTATAGAACTGCTGGTTTGCGTGCTTGCAGTGTGACTCGAGCAGTAGTTCCTTCAGCTACGCGTCGTACTGAGTGTGGTTCTTCCACGCTCGCTCTGTGAGCAGGAATGCCTGTCTGCGCACCGGCGTGCGGTTTGACGCCTCTGGGCTGCTGCGGTTGGGGTCATCGGGGACTGAGTGCCCCAAAGCACCTTCACTTCCATGCTGACATTTCTGACCCTTGAACAATGCAACTCCAAAGAAATGTCAAGCACGCAAGGGCTGCTGCTGATTTCTTCATGTTATTTCCTTGCATTCCCAAACAGCTGCTTTTTTAGCCATGCCTCTGCCCACCAGACCCTCGTTTGCACAAATCCTGCCGACAGGAGTAGAAAACTATTAGCACAGAGAGAAACTGAATAAATTATAATATTCAGTATGTGACACCGCAAAGAGAAATTCCATTCAGTGTCGGTAGTTATAAGCCTGTTTGCTTCGTGTTTCCCAGTTCAGTTTGGAAAAGCAATACCAAACAACTAAATGGGTTCTGCGGAGCACACGGGTGCCCTAAGGCTCTTCTTTCCTGGCTGCCAGAAAATCTTGGTTACGTATCACAGCAAGAACAGGCTTCACACCTGCGCTTGTGTTCTTTAGCAGTCCGCTAGTGCGAGTGAATTTTTCTTGCTGTCCCTCGGTTGCACAGATGCTTTTACAGACAGAAACACTGCCATTCTGCCATATCCGATGGCTTTTCACATGATTATTTTCCAACATGCCCACCTCTCGCTGTGGAAGCCAAAGGCCCCAGCAGCAGGCAGCCAAGAGGGGCTGACTCCATGCCTGGGGCAGGCAGCTCCTACCAAGAGCCTGCCGCAGGCACTGGAGAGAGATGTTCTGCGTTCCATCCTCTCTCTGCCCTCCCTACCTGTTGATTCCCATCCTCGAATTTTTTGTATTAGCCACTCTACAATAACATATGAACTACACTCCTTGGTTCAGGATAACATGTACCAGCGAGCCTGAAACTACAGTCAACCCTCGCTGGTCTTTTAAAGAGAAAGCTAAAGGTATGCTGTGTTTCTGGAAACTGAGCAACCGAGTTACTCATTCTACATCCAGCTTACTCTGGTCATTAGCAAGCTTCATATACAACAGTATTTCCTAAAATAAGAACTTTCCCAAAATAAAAATATTTTATTTTTGTGTTCATGTAATGATCGCTCATCTGGCTACAAGTCAGTTTTGGTATTTGGATTAAGCTACTACTTTGTAAATTTTATTATGCGTATTTCTGTACACTAGGAGCCCCTTGTACAACTGGAACCAAAAAGCCTTCTAAGAAAGTTGTGTGTAGAGAAACATTAGACTGTAAATAATGAGTATTCATCTAATGCTCTGCAGGGGCGGTTTCTCACACTGGGTGGAACACGAAGAGCGCTCGCTGCCTGTCAGAGTAGGCTACAGATGAGCAGGTACTACAAAGCATTTGATCTAACTTCACACAATGTTGCAGTTCACAATTCTGCACATATTTATGGCAAGTGGCCCATACAGTGGAATGAATCTGGCCATGTTTAAATGAGTGCTGCCATCAGGTGAGTTCGTAGGGTTGAGTGAAGACAGTGGTGAGACTACAAGGAGCCTGTATTGTGATAGTTGCTGGTAAGAGGGTGCAAGTATCTTGCTGGAAAAAAAAAAAAGGCAAATTGATGTAACTGGTCAGACCTCCTGAAACACTTCATATTGCCTGAGCAATCCATCAGGTACTTTGTTGTTTCCTCTCTAGTAGTTATACACGCAGTCATTTTTGAAGGGATCTTACTACGTTCAGTTTACCTAAGGCACATGAGAAGCAGAACACCCAGTGAGTCCTTCTCAACACGTTTTGTCTTGGAAGCCAGAGGAGTTGAGCAGCCTATGAAATGTCACTACTTCAAATATGCGGTGAAGTCTGAGGGGCTGGAAACTGCACATCACTGCGCGCTGAATGTTGGCTCGTAGCAAAAACCCCAGAGTTTATGAATGAGGGCATTCACGTCACAGCTTAAACTCAACTCGGTAGCCAGCTGCTGTTTCCTGTACCATACAGCCACTTTGGATTAGGAAGATTACTAACTCCTGACCTTCAATAAATAACAAATTATGCATATTTTGGACTACATAAAATTAATCTAAATAAAATTTTAACAAGACATTTCAGTGTTTGGGAAGGGGTTTTGAGGGGGTTTTTTTAGCTTCCAATAAAGATAAGATTAGGTTAGTTATCACGCTACAGCTTCTGGTTGCTTTTTTTGCCCATACCGCACTTCCATGAACACACGAAGCTTGCGAAAGCTTCAGCCAGCACTCACTCACTCGCTCTGGCCCCTGGCAAAAGGGAAGGGACAGGCTGGGATAGTGAAAAATGGGTGTAGGCAACTTCTTCCAGCAGTAGCTGGCTTTCATGCTTGTTTAAAGTGCTTACAAAGCTACATTGTAAAGATGCAAGTAATTCCGTGTGAGCTGGAGTGAATGGAGGTTACCTCTTCCTCCCTTGCACGGGCACTTGAGCAAACGAATAGGGAGCTACGTCAGACCCCTGGCTCTGTTTATAAGTTATATATAATTGGTTGCCTGCAAAATTTACAGCCTGAGGGAACGGTCAAAGCGAGATCACCGCAGTCCACGTTTGAATTGAGTTGGCTGCCATGAACCTGAACTGGAAGACTCTGATAGAGAACCAGCAGGCTTATTGCACTGTTCTCGCTTCTCTGTTGAAGTCTCTGTTCCACTGAGGTCACGTTTATGTCAGGTCAATAAAGTAATTTGCTCAAGTTGTGTTATATCATAAAATTTGCTTTAAGTACTAACCTCCTTGTGTTCTTAGGATGGCACTTCTTGGTTTGGTTTTGGTTTTTTCCACAATGAAAGCATACATACTGAAAGAATCACAACGCTATATAGGTAAAGTGTAGTTTTACAACAGTATTTTCGATAGCTTTGAATGTTACATAGCAGAGTTGGGACAGTAAATCTGCAGCTAGTGGAAATGTCAAATTACGGCAAAGTGATATAGCAATGGAAAGGAAAAAATAAAAAACAAGCAAGAGATTCTGGTTTGTGGTGTCTGGTCTTTTCGCACCAGACACAGAAGTCAGAAGCGGGGATGGCGCAGTTTCTGTCTGTCCGCAGTGGCCCATTAGTTTGTCACTTTGCACGCTGCTTTCCGTGAAGACAGCTGTACATACAGATGATTCATACTGTCTATTTACACAGTATAATTTAATGCTGAATTTAAGATAGCCTTGGTTTTGTGCCTTTGTTAGACAGATGTGTTTAATTTTGTCCTGGGTTTGGCCAGGACAGGGCTAATTTCCACCGGACTCCAGGAAGGGGCACAGCCGGGGGGTGGGGGCTGACCCCACCTGGCCAAACAGAGCCCGGTATTCCATACCCTGTGACGTCATGCGGGGTTCCAGGGCGGGGGCAGTGCGGCGGGGACTCACTCGAGGCTGGGGAGCGGCTGGGGAGCGCGCGGCGCCGGTCCTGTCTGAGCGAGCGGGTCTGTTGTGTGAGTTTGGGTCCTATTTTCTCCTTATCTGTATCGTCGTTGTTCCTGTTCCCTCTGTTTGCTGTTCTGTTAAACTGCCCTTATCCCGACCCACCGGTTTCTGACTGTTTCTTTCCATTCTCCTCCGCACCACGGCAGGGGGAGGGGCAGCCGCGTGGCGCTTTTTGTTGCCGGCGGCAGCCGAAACCAAAACAAATTTTCATTATGAAAATGGATTCTCTGTTTTTGTTTCATAAGCATGCAAATAGTTTTGCATTTTTGTGAGCTCCTCTGTTTGAACAACTTGGGCTGGAGCACCTCTTCTTTGAGGAAAGGCTGGGAGAGCTGACGCTGTTCAGCCTGGGGAAGAGAAGGCTCCGGGGAGACCTTATAGCGGCTTGCCAGTGCCTGGAGGAGCCTGTGAGAGAGCTGGAGAGGGACTTTTTACAAGGGCTTGGAGTGATAGGACAAGGGGTAATGGCTTTAAACTGAAAGAGGGTAGGTTTAGGTTACACATAAGAAAGAAATTCTTCCCCATGAGGGTGGTGAGGCACTGGCCCATGCTGCCCAGAGAAGCTGTGGCTGCCCCCTCCCTGGCAGTGTTCAAGGCCAGGCTGGACGGGGCGTTGAGCACCCTGGTCTGGTGGAAGGGGTCCCTGCTCATGGCAGGGGGGTTGGAAGGAGATGGTCTTTTTCCAACCCAAACCATTCTGTCATTCTATGAGAAGTGCTTTCATTATGAAATATTATCACCACAGGGAAGAGGAACAACTGCAAGGTGAAACTAAGCTTGCTGTTCCTCAATAAAACGCAGAGCAAGAAAGTGGGAGTTAGAACAGGGATCGGAGCAAGATTATGCCGTAGAAAACCATGGAGAGCATCCTAGGAGTAGGCTGCTTTTTTGCCATTCTGGGATTGTCAGTCCTCAGTCTGGCTTGTTCATGGATTGGACATTATCCTTGCTTTTCAAGTTCGTATAAGAGAAGCTGTATAGGTATTTTGGTGTTTCGCTGAAGCTTGCTCTTTCAGGCATATTTTTCTTGCATGCCTTTAAGTAACAATACCTTTGCAGTGTTCATTACAGTTCCATAAAGTTTGACTGAAGAAGACAGCATGCTAAACAGTGCGGGAATTTTAGTGTAATGTAACTGAAGCTAAAAACTTGTTCTAGCCTTGAGCCAAGTTCAGGTTATTTGAACGCTCACAGATGGTTTGCCGAATGATAATCACATACACAGAACAGTGAGAAACAAGTGTGAGGCTCTTTTCATTTGGTAATGTGATCTCAAAAAGACCAGCTGGTGGCCAGCCTTGTAGTCTTTCTCTCTCCGTTCCTAATGTAAAAATATTGCAGGTTTTCAGGTATAACCTACACCCACTTAAAAAGTTGCTGTTGTTTGGAAAATAATCCTCATTTAGCCTGGGTCAAATGAGTCTGAGCTGCAGTGGGGGGAGAGAGAGGTGAGCAAGCAGAAGCAGCAGGGTTCATGGCACGGGGAGCAGGGCTTTGGGGAAACCTCTGTGTTACCTGAACGCACATGGCGCTTTCACGGCGGTCGGATCATGGTGTCTGGAATATATGCATGAAAATAAGATACAAACATGGCTTGTGTGTATGCTGATACTACTTTATACCTGAAGTATGAGATTTTAGGACCGCACCAAGTATGAGAAGTATGAGATTTCATACTCATACTTGGTGGACCGCACCAAGTGTTTTAACATTTGTTTTCCTGCCTTTATGAAGCATGGTCTGGGCACAGACATTGGATGCAAATGTAAAAGGGGGGTATGTGATCTTATTCTCCTAGAAGCCACAGCAGATAAGGTTTCTCTTGGCTGTTTCTCTAAGGTAACAAAACAGTTTTATAGGTTTGTTATGTATTACCTCTTAGTTTATAAGTTTACCTTTCCTTAAAAAGCTGAACATGAAAAATATTTCTGTAACTTGGGTAGCATTAAGTAGATTTATCTTTAAGAGAGGTAAGCTTTTTTAAAGTTGATGCTATTAAAAGCAGTTTAATGTCATAATGCTGGTTTTAACCAAGAGTAAATTTTAAACCTTTTTGTCAGGAACAGTGTTTGGCAGAATCTTGCATCGTTCCAACATCTGAAGGCACTCAGAACATAGAATTTAGGTGAAAATATAGCACTTGAGACTGATAACGTAATGAGTTTCTAGTGGTATCCCCTAACCTAAAGTAACGTACATGATCAGCCTGTTCCGTGTTTTCTGGTGGCAGGTAGTATTTTGCAATTGTACAAGTGGTATTGACAACAAACAGCTGAGAAAGCTCGTATTACCAATCCAGGAAAACCTTGGCTTGAATGGTCTGTTTAGAGATGTTTATAACCTAAGAGATGCCTAGAATTTTCACTATTTACTTTTTTCTTTTTTAGATTTTTCATGAATTTATTGACCTACTTACCTAGAAACATTTGAATTGCAGTTGCATTAAAGGTAAGAGTGATGAGTTTTTGTATGCTAGTAAGCAAGAAGATTGACAATAACTAGGGAGTGGGCACTTCAGTAACTCTTACTAGAACCTTTTGACAGGGAACCTTGTCCTACCATCACTGTAATGATCAGTCCAAATACTGATAGACTTGGAGTCGGGACTGTGTATTTTTAAGTTGAAAATGGAAATGTTTTCTGACAATGTTAGCTTTTTGAGTATCACTGCATTTGTTAACAAATTAAATGATATCTTTTTTTATTACTAACCATAAGTTGCTGTTGTTATGCACTGCCTCACGCTAAGGATTTTTCTGTCCCTTTTGCAGAGAAAAAAAGTTTCTAAAAATAAGTTGAATGAATGGTCAACAGCGTCAGTTTCCTCTTCGTGCTTCCTTCAGAATTTGTTAAGTCTAAGACCACTTTACTGTCTGTTTAGTCTAGAGCTGTGCAAACAGTTTCTTCTGCAGTGGCTACCGTGACTCCTGCTTTATTCATATTAAAAATGATCTAGTTACCTAAATATCAAGTCGTGCCATCAAGCCACCTGAGTTTTAGCTGTGTGGTCTGCTGCAAAGTCGCGCAAGCTTTTTTCATGTCTTTTGAGCTGGCAGGGCTTGAACAAATTCTTTTCGGAAGCTCTGGCTGTGCTGGTACACAGCTGTCCTGCGCGAGGAGGTTTTGCTGAGGGGTAGGACGTATTAGCACAGGCGCAATCATGTGATAATACGGTTACGCACCTCCTTGCCTGCAGCCGGCTTGCTCGGTGCTGTCTGCTTCTAGCTCAGGCTCTGAGCATGTAATGTTGCAAGCCAGTCCTGGAAGCCTGGCCTCTGCTGCTTTGCAAAAGCTGCTGGGGTATTTTGGGCTAAGAACGTGAAAAGCTGCTCGCCTCTGAAACTGTACACCTTGAACCAGCATGTTGGTCTCGGTAAATAAGAAGTGTGATAAATGTGCATGCATGTGTATTAAGGGGTAGTAAAGTTCAGAACCTCACTGTTTAAAACTCTCTCAGAGGTCATCTTTTTCTCCATTTTTTTAACTTCTTTTCTCTGAGAATTGTGCTGGTTTCTACCTGGTTCTCCTGTCTTGGTATGAATGTTTATGTTCGGACTACTTTTGCATTGTTTTCCTGTTTTGGTGGTGTTACGCTGCTCAGAAGATTGAACAAAATAGTGTTTAGAGCTGTTAAATCTAAAAACTTGAATGTGCACTTTGCCTTGTGGGAGAAAATGTACTGAAATTTGCTTGGTCATCTCACTTCCTCTTTGAAGTGTGGATAAAAGTCAAAGAACTGTTATGATATAGTAAGTCAGTACGATTGCCTTCCCTGGTAGGAAATGCCATCACCAGTATTATCTCCCTTGGTGGTGGGTAAAATCCCCACCTTCTCTGACTAAACTGGTAAACGCTGCATTGTTTTATTATCCATGTACAACTCATCCCCATTCTACACCTCCACATCTTCCTTATAAAAAGGAATACTTGAGTTGCCAAATAATGTTATTAAAATGTAACTTAAGGATACCTCAGTCTATCATAAAGCACATGAAAGCAGCAGAAAGCAAGTTTGTTCACCAAAAGTTTAGAGTAAAGCAAGCAAAAAGTTGCAGCGTGAAGTCCTGTCTTAGGTAAATCTTTACCTGGGAATTCCAAGTATGGCTCTAGAGATGGCGGATCTCTAGAGATGAATCTAGGTGTGTCTGGCTAGAAAGTGATAGGATATGTTCACCACAAACCCAGCAACAGACCGTGCTAAAATTTTGCATTCAGACTACAGTAAAATTCAGTTCCTTAAACATACAAAACACATCATTGCTTTTTCACTGGAAAATACTGTGATTGTGCGAAAGATTAAAATATGCTTGCTGCCAATGCTCCTAATTTTTATTGACTCTCAAACCATTTTCCTCTGCTTAACTAGTTACACCATGAAAAACAGAGATGACTCATGCTTGAAATCTCAGGGGCTACCATCTCAGATGACCATGGGTGGGGACAGTTTTCTTAAACTTGTATTGTTGCACTGCACACCCAGTCATCTGTATATCAGAACATCTGCAAGGAGAGAATTTCTTTATATTGCAATTAAGAAAGCCAAATTCTTTTTGTTTAGTCACAAAAAAAGGGAGGAGTTTGCATTTGGATGTGATCTCCTAAGGGAAAAGGGAAAGTCTGTTTCCCAGCTCTGGTGCTCCTCTTGTTCACTGTCCCCACAGAATTTTGAAGAACCCGTAAGAACTTTAGAAAATCCCTCCCCAGCCCCCAGTGCACTTTTTGGTAAGCAAAAGACTGCTAATGCAGTACATGAGGGGGAACACTTGCTTCTCTTCCCCCTTCCCCCTCCTTTTTTTTTAAGTACATGTTTAATTTCACTACCTAAATTATGACCAACGTCTGAGAAGAAAGCAACCTAACGCCACTGATGAGAGACGATGGGGTTTTTGAAAAGCAATAAAGGTAAATATAAAATTGGTGGCAGAATTTCTTGTCAAAATGAAAGCTGAAGAGACAGTCAGGTTTTCTGAAGTAAACAGAATTCTATTTAGAACTTTAGTCTGTTAAATTATACAACAGTCACTGCTGGGAAGACATTGAAAGAGAAGTATCTAATCTGTCAGGGTAACTACAGTAAAGGGAGAAGCTGGCGTAGTCCGTTCTCGTGTCTGGATTTCAACAGAAGGCAGGAGGTTAACGTCACTGGACTCTCTCAATGGAGCATTAAGAGGAATTGTGATGGTTTCTGTCACTGCATTGCGTGTTTGGCTGCCAGACACTGGACTTGTGCTCATGCACTTTAACATTTTACTCTTTGAGTTGCTCCTTTCACAAAAAGGTTACTACAGAGCAATGCCGCTAGATTTTGTGAAATTTATAAATAAAGGAAGTAGCTTTTAATGACTGGCTCTCCTGTGTTCATATTACTAAGCCTTGGTCAGACAAATCTGTTAGCTGAATCCTATTTAGAAAAGAATGATTCAGTGTTTACTTTCTCCTAACTTTTGTTCCTATGTAGCAGTAGATTCATGTTACTATTTTATTTTGTATTGGGAAATGCCATTTTACTTTTAAGTATTTCTAGTGCGTCATCACAAGAGTGTGTACAATTCCTTTTCAGTCATGTTGTGCAGATGTTTGGTAACATACCAGATTGGAGGCCAGGAAATAAGTGTTAATATTTAATCTGTGCAACTAGGGTAACGTCATTAATGAATTTCTTGCCTTGGTTTGTAAAATGTCATTAACGTTTGTCCAACCCTAATACCATGACTTGATCAGAATCTGAACTTGAATGCATGTCTTCCAGGAATCGGGGAAGCAGTTGTATCCAACAGGTATAAGCATAAATACATTGTCTCTAGGTAATTTAAAAAAAACTTTTAGCCATGGAGATTATTCCTGTAGTCCTCCATCTTTACGTGTAAAACAGAAAGCACCTGATGTCCTCATTTCCTTCCACTGAGGAAGGATGTTGTTGGAATGATTACCATAAGCATAGGATACTAACATAAGAGGGGAGATGAGCACCCTAATTCGTAAGCAACCTGTTCTCCATGCATATGTTCCTAATACTGACAGTAAGTCAAAAACAGATAAAAATAAACTCTCACTAGACCCAGGAAAGCACCTAGCACTTAGAAGCAAAGTATTATTTACACAAGTCACATTTGTGCTTTCTATCTGCAGTACCCCCCATCACACATCCATTAATAGTACAGAAGCAGGAATATTACATCTGACTTTGAAGACTGTAAAACACCAGCGCATCAGTTATGTACTTTTATTGTCCCCTGAAAATGAAGAAAACCACGGTTCTGATAAGAAACCCAGCTTCGAGTAAATTCCTGCTTTATGCCAGGTGTGTTCCAGTTAGGAGACAGAAGCAAGATCTAGACTGTCCATTTACTGCTGAGATGAAATGGTGGCATAGTTTAAGACGTTACCCGACAGAGGTAACTTGTGTGAGTGTTACTAGTCCCTTTCAATGCCAAGTAGAATTGCTTGACTTCTAGACGCCCACAGAACAGTGTGCCAGTTTTCAGGTGCCTGTATTCCGCACAGAAAAAATGGAGGGAAGGTCTTGAAGTTCAGCGTGAAGTCTCACTTGTGCTTTTGCATTGTTTTACTTGTCCCTTTTCTAACTGAACTATCTTTTTTTGGCCTGTAATTGGTCTCTTCAGTCACATTGTCAAGTTAAAAATGAGAAGTTTAAACATAATCAGGTTATAAAAATTAGGTGTAAATGCTTCCTTGTAGTTACATATTAGGCTAGAGACCAAACAGTCCATGATGCAGACCTATACAGAATAGTCTGGATGTTCTGTAAGCTTTTTTTATTAATTTAACCTGCTTCATTTGTAATGCTTAAAAATAAAACAAAGGTAAAGAGGGGAACTGATCTCCAGTCTGTGTTCAAACCGATACACTATAGGTGATTGCACAGATCTCCTGTTACAACACGCTCCAAAACAACAGGTGCAGTAACAGGCTTTGGAGTTTATCCCAAGTTGCCTAAAATAAGAGAAGGTTTTCAAAAAGCTTGAACTTACCAAGTCTGTACCCAAAGGAGGCATGATTTTCATGTGGGGAAGCGAGCGACAAACCTTTTTTTTTTAGTGTATGAAACTGGCTTTAGTATAAATTGTATATATTAGGGGATTATTTGACTTTGGGTATCAAATTTCTGAAAGGACAGTGTTTGCAGGCAAGAAAAATGTTACGGAAGATGTAGCAAACAGGCCTTTACGTTTGTAGGTCTTAAACTGATTTGATCTTCTAAACTATACTTCAGCAATCTTAGGAGAGGCCACCACTTCTGTATTTTGCAAAGCAGTTTACTAGTACTGAGAAAGAAGCAGAAAATTAGAAGATGACGGTAACCTAAATCTCGCTAGCTGCGTCAGGAGAGCTGTGCAAGGCGCAGCCTTCCCGCTGCCAGATGAGTGTGTGGCTAAACACAGGACGAGTCAGTCTGTCCATTTGGTGTTACATACGGGAAGAAAGGGATTATCAATTCTTACTTGACTGTTTACGTAGCTTTTGCTGGAGAACTTCCACAGCCACATATCCTCTAAAATTTGTCCTTGATCGTGCTGCCTGCCTTTTCGAGTGCTTGTTTTGAGAAGCTGGGTGGAAACAGTACAATCGCTTATCTCTGCTGTTGGAACATCGGACTAAGAGCAACATTGGCCATAATGCCTGATGAGGTTGGGGTATAAGTTGAGGAGATCAAGCTGAAATACTGCTCTATTAGTATAGATTATGTGTTTTCCTTTTTAATTTTTGTGCCCTTTAGTGAAAGTATATTTTGTAGATGTTGGAGCAGTTTTGAGGTAGTATCAGTATTTTTCAGTTGCAGATTTTCTCCTTTTCCCTCCCCTTCTGAAATGCTCTCTGTACAAGTCCTTACCATGTTCATTAACTAAAATGCTAGTGAAACATAAGGATGCCTCTCTCTCACTTCCTTCACTGCAAAAACCTGTTGAAACAGCCGAGTTTGCTATTCACAATCCTGTAGCATGAATTGGATTGACCTGAAAACTTGTGTGCTTTCAATCAGATCACGGCATAACCAGCACGGCTTGAGCACGGGCTTGTGAGAGAGGAAGCGCTGGAGTGAATGAGCTCGGGTATTTACAGTGCAGATTCTGGGTAGAATTTAATGAGGCAGAAGTCACAGAGGTGGGTCTAGAGGAAATAATACTTCCCAGTTCAGTGTATTCTCAATGGACAGTTTGCAGTTGCGGAATCTTGCCTTGGCTTTTTGTGTTTTCTGCCTTCGGGGCACACACAGCTCTTAACCTTTCACCAAATATTTGCTTGCCCTTATGTTACAAGATTAGGGGAGAGAGTGTTTCACGCCAGTCTGTTAGATAATTGAGAAATACTGGGTAAGCGCAGCTGGCCTGGTTTCCATTACGGTAGTTGTTGCAGCAATAGATGTACTTGACACTTATAAATTGATTTTTCTTTTCCTGACTGACATTAAGCGCATATATGTTCTGAGGTAGTAAAACAGAAAGAGTGAATATAAGGGACAACAATAATACTTTTCTTGAAACCAAAAATAAATCTGATCTTTGTTTAGTAGCTAAGTAAAACATTGTATTAACTACTTTTTAAGCAGCAGTAAGATAAACAAGATTTCCTGATACTACTTGTGTTTTTGTGATTTCGGATAGAATGTATGTATTTAAACAGGGACCCTCGACTTCTGTCAGGGCCCACTATATCTGGCTTTCCCCTCTCCATGTTTGCTGGGACGCAGGCACTTGTATTTACGCCGTGCAGACATAGTAAGAGCTCTCCAAACCTCTCAGGCTTTGAGCTCCTTTTGCATTGACAGAGCACAGAAGTACTTCGGAAACCTGCTGCCGTTTGATTAGATTACCTCGGGAGTTTTCATTGCCCTTTGACGTACAAAATTGTGTAAGAGGAAAATATGTAGAAATCTGCCTGTGAGAAAGGAACAAAAATTGGACCTCGTGTACTTTTTTCTTTTCTACCATGAGTAACTTTCATTAACATTGTCGGAGTTTGTTTTCATAAAAGCACTGACATGATGTAAAAACTGAATCATTTCCCTTAGTTTTTCTTCCTTCAGTCCTTCTAACCCCAGAAGTTGTAATGAGCCACAAGGTTCTTCTAACTCCTATTGCTATTTAATCACAGTCTTCTCATCTGTAGAAATGTTCTCTCATTCTTGTGTGTGACAGGGATAAGTCTGGAAGATCAAAATTTGTAGAGAGCCTGGTAGTATGCACTCATTTGTTTATTGTGTTTAAGCTTGCTACATCCTCCTGGCAATGTGATATTTGTCAGTCTTCCCGTAATTTCTTTTTGGAATCCTAGGCTCTTTCAGGTCTAGTACTGGAACAAATTCAGGACTACTAGATATTGATTAAATTCCCTTCCAAAACCGGACTGAAACTAATAACCAATTTCCTTATTCAGGTCAACTTGGGGTTTTTTTCACTGTGTAGAACCACCTTTCCACTCACAAATCATGAATGCTTACTGTGGTTGGCAAGACATTTAGATCTGCCTGAATGCTAGAGAAATTCTGGAAATAGTTGTTACTTATTCATACTGCATTGTTTTGGAAGATGTCAGAACTTCCTGAAAGGAGTCAACCCTGAGCACTTACGCTAATGCCAGAATTGTGTCTCCATTTGAAGCTGGCAAGCGCTCGGTTGCAGGCGAACCAGGACTTCCTCCGGTGTTTTTAAACAACTTCTTGCTTTGCAGATTCCAGCTTTTCTTCACAGACTAAAATACTACCCTTTTTTCTGTCTAATGTCATACTTCTTACTAGAAGACTTCCCCAACACAATGAAAAAACATTTTAAAAGTTGCAATGAATGTTTGAAGTAGATAGAAAAAGAAGTATGTTTTCTTGTAATGATGCTGTTACATAGTCAAGTGGATCCCTGGCAAGCTTTTTAACACAAGGGGAAGGACAGTAAACAGTCATTCATATACTTTCAATATTAAACCTTTACAGTGTTTTGGGCTTGGACTAATTAAAGCCTTTCCTAATGAAAATAATCATTTGCTGCCTTATTAAAATTAAACTGCATAGGATAAAATTTCTAGCCACAGGTGGTACTTCAGGTTTTGAGTTACACTTAGAAATTCTAGTAGTGTGTGCGAATGCTGGGTAAGTTGATTCTGTTCTGTCTGAATAGTTCAGTGCAGAGAACATTAGGGCACTTCCTCCCATGTGAACAGTCGCTTCAGAAGCATAAACCCTCTCCCTGTTCCCCACACACACTTTTGCTCTTACTTAGTCCCATAAGCTTTTGTGACTACTTAAAAGCTATTTTTCTATATTACAAAAAAAAATAGTTGCCAGTTGTTTCTTACATTTTCACTTAAATTCATGAAAAATTACGAAAAGAGGAGTCCCTCTTCTGTTCTAGAACCTGTGCTCTGATTTCAGGCTTTGTTCTGTGGCCCTGGCTTCAGGACAAGAATCACGTTGTGTATTATCTGTCTCTGAAGCTTGTAATTGAGGATATCAAAGTCAGATGATATTCAAAGAACATCTCTTCCATCTGTGGCAGTCCGTAAAATACAGTGTCAGTTCAGTACTTGTATGAGCATTTGCATCGGGTATTTGTTTTCTGTAGTAAGCTTGGACTATAGAATTTTTGTAAACACCCAGCATATAATAGTAATAAGGAAAATGCTGCCTCATGACTGAGCTTCCTAATACGAACACTGTAACACATACCATTGCAAATGATAAATGAACTCTAGTCTAGAGAATTACCATTTCAAATTGCTGGAAGCTTATTCACCTGAGAAAAATCCTTTGGAGATGCTGAAAACACTTCTGTCTAGGAGAGAAACAACATTTCTTTTTGTTTGGTCTGGTTTTTTCTTAGACTGCAGTCATGCCTGAGACTCACTGGTAGCTGTTGCTGGGAATGTGCATTTCCTACATCAAGAACTGGAAGCTCTGCTGTTTCCAAAGTAGATAGATAAGTGTCTAAGTAGGTTAGCTAGATTGCACAATTAAGAGAAATAATGACCTTTGTACATCAATATAAAATATTACATATTCTAAATATTCTAGTATTACATAACAGTTTTATTTTGATACAGTGAAATTTTTCATGAGTGCTACTTTTTTTTATTTATGAGGAAAGAGGACATAACTGTTAAACTTTAGTAATATGTGGTTGGCTTGCCTTGAAGGTATCCTTGATGGTGCATCAACGTGAACATTGCGTCTCATCCTGTCTCTTAAAGTCTAATTAAACTTAAATAAGAGATTGAAGGCATAAGGTGTAATTTGAATAGCTAAGTTTGGCTTCTGACCAAACGGAATTAATTGGTATGGCGGTTCTTTTGCAAGTTCGGTATGTCAGTCTGTTATGCATTAAAATATGATAATTTATTTAAAATATTTTAAATATTATATTCTATTTATTTGGCAAAAGTTTGGGATGGTCCTGTTGTGGATAAAAATCTTACACAGCCCCACACAAGTGCCAGTAACAGTAAAAACACTATTGTGCTTCTTATTTCATATTTCAAGAGAAAATAGTTTAACAGTTTCTGTCTGTAAAAACTGGTACCTTGATTGAAATCTTAGACTTATGGGGAAGGCTAATAAAATATAACTAGGTTAAACATCAGTTAAAAACTTTCTATATCTAAAACCAAGTAGTTGAAGAGAATACTTTTTGAAGCCACATCTGCATAATTACACGCAGGCATCTTTTTTTCATTGGTGCTTCTACTGACGCTCATCCATCAAGAATGATAAAGGTCTTCTTGCTGCTGCCCTTGATTCATGTTTCTCACAATCCCTTCTATCACTCTGAGACAGAAGAATGGACCATATAGAGGCTGAAAGTCTCTTTCTTCCCTTTTCTTTTTTTTCTTAAATTAAGCTTCTGTTCATAGCTTTATTCAGAATATGTTTAAATGGGGGGGGGGCATAAAAATTAAACTCCTTTCGGGTAACTTCATCTTTCTCTGTACGCTGTAATTTGCAAGCTTAGTCTTTTCCAATAATATTATTGCTCTCCTTTTGTATGGGTAGCATGTGCCACCTGTGTCTAAATTCATAGGCTATTCTTCTTCAGGAGCATTAGGGTAGAAATTCGAAAGATTCCTCCTTTCTGCAAGGCAAAACAATTCCCAACCTCTAATACTTCCCTTTTTTCTGTTTTAATATAGATCTAATCGACACTGAAAACGACCCCGGCATCACTGTCAGGTACCTTGTAAGTACACCTCTGTGTGTGTATGTGTGCATATGTGTCAGGGTTTTATACGAATATATTAAAATGAAAAAGCCAATTTTGTCTTTTTGGGACTTACTGAGGTTTTCCAGCTGATGTCTATTAAGAATTACAACTGATTTTTGTCAAGATAAAAACATTTAAAATCACCACAAATGTGTACAAATTAGCTAAGTTACCTGGTTTTATAAACACTTTTAAAAGTATTTCAAACGAATCTGAAATTGAATTGCAGAAATGCAACCTTTAACTTTCCTAATGTGAACGTTAGCGTAACTGGCTGTAAGCGTACCAAGTGTGTTTGTACTTAAAATTGAAATGTTAAAAGTGATTTCAGCAGGGTGCCGGTTTTAGGACAAAACAAACATTCTTTCCCATGAAGACTTTTTTATCATGACTTTATTATTTAAGGCAGTGTTTTGAAAATTCTGATGAGGTTTTTTAGCATGTTAGAAAGTTGTTCCAGTAAACTGTAGAAGTTCTTAAGTTAGCATTCAGCACTGAATTGAGTTTTGTTGCTTCACCAGCTTGAACATCATCTCACATATAAACGCACACGCTTCACGCATGTAGAGAGGATTCGTAGATGACATCAGTAGGATGCAGTTTTTCAAACACCGTCCTCTTTTCACACATAGTCTCACAATCCATTCTGCAACCTAGTTCCATTTTACAGCCTTAGTGTTGGTAATCAGTAATAAAATGTGAATTGGATGTTGTGAAATACCCGTTTAAATCATGACGGTGCTGTTAGTTCCCTGTGTTGTTTGCATCTCATCAGTGCTTAGATGACAGGAGGAGCAGGTCCCCATCATTTTAGATATGGTAAAAAAAGGGACAGCTCTTACCCCAGAGACTGCAGTTCAATTCACTGTTGCCCAAATGCAAGAGTTGAAAATAGCAGTGGAAAGAGGAGATACTTGCAATAAATATATATTAACAGATACCATTAGGTAATATAGATTTAATTAGAAAGTAGTAAGAAAATCAGTGTGTGGAAATATGATTTTCAGTTCTTTGTATCTGTTGTAATAACACATACACGGAAAATACTCTGAAAATTTTATGGTTGTTCAGTGTTATACAAGCTGCTGAATAGCTTAAAGAAAACTTATAAAATTAATCTACAGGAGATTAAATTGAACGGAAAAGTTGAAGTAAATGTCTTTTTATAGTATCGGTCACTCCAGAACATTGGCTAAAGAATTTAAGTAAATATGAGCCCATTCCTCTCCTCCATTTCTAAATTAGTCAGTTCTTGATTATTTTATTATTAGTTTTTTTACCGGTAGGACTACTTCTGAAGAAGCTACTACTCAGCCTGAATAAAAGCTACAGTACTGTCTCGTTATATTGAATTGTTTGCATTAGTCCATCAAGTCTGCTGATACGCTTTTTGCTGGCAGGTGAAGAGCAGCGAGAGCTCTCCATGGGGTTTATTTTAACGTGCAGCATTGCGGCTAATCATGGGCACGCACTGAGGCTGTCTTACTGTGGTCTTAGCGCTGTGGTTGGCTTTTGTTTTAAATACAAGCTCAACTGCTGCTTTTGGAGCACTGAATTAACTGGAATGAAAATATGCAAGATTATAAACCAGTAAACCTTCATTTTAGAGAACTGGAACTTAGGGAAGTGAAATGATATCTCTTCTGCTGAGGTTTGACTGCTGAGTAGCGGATGATGAGGAGGTTAACTAGACCAGAACAAGCATATAATTTTTATAAAAAGAAGTATTCAGAATATTCTTTCTTTCTGAGCAACTCAGCTTAGTTTAGTACGTTATACTATCATTCAACAGTAATTTTATTCCATATATTTCATTTTAAAAATTAGCGTGATCATGTTATTTTAAGTATCTGCAGATCTCTTAATCTTGCATTACATTAAATGCTGTTGAAATTGGCTACAACACAACGGCAGATTTTTGAAATCTTATTAAAAAACCCAACAGCCTATTAATAGATTTCTGTTATGCTGTTAGTGGCAGTTGTCTTGTTTAACGTGAAACGTTAAGTGTAGCCTCCCTCATCACCCGAGGGCGGCAAATATGTTAATAAAGGTATATTTTGAGGTGTGCCCACATTCTTTTAATTCTTGATGGAGCCCTGAAAATGCCCCTGTTCTCATCCGTTCTGTTTATCAGATTCTGTCCAGGAGAGACTGGGCTTTGCGATAAGCTAGTCAGTGGTACTCCCCGGTGTGGCCGAGGTACTGCTCCTTTGCTAGTGCACCTTTGCCTTCCGGTGCTCCTGCTGTGTGCGTCGTTCGTGATGTGTTTGCATGCCGTGTTTGCATGCCAGCCGGGTGAAGATAAGATCCTGCATCTTTGACGTGCCAGTGCAGACTGGTTACAGACCAGTGCCACAGCTGCAGCGCACTACCATGCTTTTGTTTTCCTCCCGCTCACCTTCGGTCTTTATTCAGGCCCAGTTCTCCTTAATGAGGAAAGATTTCTGACATGCAGACAAAATCTTGCCAAACTGTGCTTTAACTGGATTGAATGGGTCAAATTGGATTCCATTTTCCATACCTGGAGCTCTGAAATGCATATATTGAAGTAGTTTTTGGAGGGGAAGAAGCAAATCTGTGTAACCCCTTTCCAAGAGTCTGACATTCATAGTTGAAAAGTAATAGATTAAAAATTCAGTTGCTGGGGCAAAGTTAATAAAGCAATTTTGGAATATTATATAGTTTTTGGATTACAACATGTAGAATTTTGAGGGCTCTGTATCAAGATACATTTTAACCTGAATATAAGTGGATATAATATTCTGAAAAGCAGTAACCTACTGTATCTCTTCTCCGTGGTACAAATATTTAGGAGGAAAACAAGTGTTGACCTTTCCCATAATTACGCAACTGTAGCATTACTCAAGTAGCTTAAACACAATATTATGAAGCGAAGGACAGACTTCATCTCAGCAGCCCTGAACTATTCAAACAGAGATAGTGGGGAAAAGCCTTTGAAAAGTAAATATTTGTGGATGCAACAAACAAGTATGGAAAAGATTCATCCTCTTTCTTCAGAGCAGTACACTGCTGTATCACGCAGCGTACCTGCCTCTTAAATCAGTTACTTCAGTCTCCTTTGTCTTGATGCATTTGAAGTGAACTCTTAGAAGGACTAAAACTAATGGACTGACTGTAATATTACTAACTAATTCTTTTTTCTTTTTTTTTTCCTGCTCTATGCTTGGCTCTGGTCTTCACCCACAGGTGTCCACTGTTGGCTCTCGAAGGTTACTAAAATTTTAGCAGTCGCTCTGAAACAGAACTACCTAAGCTTCGCTCACTGTTGCTTCTTCCTACACCATACCGCACTGCTGCTTTGCTCTTGCCTGCTTCAGAACACAATAAGAGATTTTCAAATACCTGCAATGAAACTTAGGCTCGAAATACGTGCCATTCTCTTGCTGCCTGTGTACTTGTTGATATCTGTGTACAGTGTGCTAGTATTTATTCCGTGGTATTTTCTTACCAATGCTAAGAAGAAAAAGGCTATGGCAAAACGTTTGAAAGCTAAGCCCATCTCGGACAAACCTGGAAGCCCCTACCGTTCTGTCACTCATCTTGACTCACTAGCAACCATAAACATTCCTGGAGCAGACACACTGGACAAGCTGTTTGACCATGCGTTAGCAAAGTTTGGGAAGAAGGACTGTCTTGGGACCAGAGAAATACTGAGTGAAGAAAATGAAATGCAACCAAATGGAAAAGTGTTCAAAAAGGTAAACCTTACGATTTTGTACTTAATTCTGACTTGGTTTTGAGCTGCTCTGCATCTTGCCTCAGCAATGGAGGTCTTCCTTAATCATCACCTCATGATATAAAACATCCATTTTATAGTAGTTAATAACAGAATACAGGATGCACTATTTATTCTACTTCAAGAAAAATGAAAGGGGTTTTTTTTTTCTTTTAATGAATGGCAGCATGTGTGCTTGCAGTGTTATGCACCAACTCACATAAGCCTGTAGAGCTGTACCTTAGGCTTCTTGTCATCACAATTTATTTGTTTTCCTCACCAGTTAATTTTAGGAACTTACAGATGGCTATCCTATGAAGAAGTAAATGAGAAAGTGAATCGCTTGGGGAGTGGACTGACCGCCCTGGGACTAACCCCAAAGAGCACTGTTGTCATATTCTGTGAGACTCGAGCAGAATGGATGATTGCAGCTCTCACCTGCTTCAAGTACAACTTCCCTCGTGAGTGCTGAACTTGTTTACTTCCAGTGTAGTTTAGGACCATTTCTCAGCAGTGGTTTGGCTGTTAAGTATTTTGAACCTGACAGTCCTGTCACTGATGGTATAAGAATTTCATAAACTTACTCTGCCTATGGTCTGATTTTTAGAAGTTTCCAGTCTATTTTTATGCATTGCAGAGATCCCCAGAATTAACTTACTCATACTTATGAGACTGTTTTTTCTGATTTTATCATAGTAATGTTCTAGGTGTTAGAATGACAGAACAGTACACTTACTATTCAAGCGTTGTTTTTTTTTTTTTTTAATACTACAAAAATGTCTGTAGTTGCATTTCTCCCCCCCAAAATGTGGAATGTTTTTATAGTATTTTCTGTCTGTATCCTGACTTATGCATCCAAAACACAAAATGGTTCTTAGCAGACAGAAGAATGGTAGAGTAATCAAAATCATATCCCAGTCTGAGGAGTTTTGGGTGACATTTTTAAGCCGCTCAACTTCATCACAATTATGTATATGGGTTTTTTCTTTTTCTAATTTTATTTAAGGTGTCAAAAATCGCTAATCTGACTTAATGAGTACAAACTTCTCAGTGAAGTGGCAAAGGTCACTACGCACTCGCGTGCCCAGTCTGCGTACGACACACTATGACCCATAACTTAGTTTTGTTGCCGCCTTGTGTTTTTGCTTACACTAGGCTGCCTGTGTTTCTTCCAGTATTAGTGGTCGCTGAGTGTGCGAGGAGCAGGTCGTACAGCAGAGTGTGCAGAGAGGCTGTTAAAGGGCAGTAACGGAAGAGCTGACATTACTACTGAAGGAGGAGAGGATGGTTAATTCGATCTCGATCCTCATGCTTTGAGAGGCAGGGAGAATCAGCTATATAGTATCACTCCCTTTTTGTCCCTTCCACATGAACCCTATTTCACAGGAATATTAAATTCCTTTAATAGGCTTTGGAGGTTAGAGTTTGAGATAGCAGACAGTACTAAAGGAAGGTATTTTTTTTTTCAACAGAGAGATGATGGGAAGAGGAGAACTCCTTGGTGCCTGTGGGGCACTTAATGGCATCACTGTAGCCAGACAGGGTTAAAAATAATCTAGCAACATGAAAAAGTCTGATTCCTTCATCTGATTCTCTGCCTTGCCCCCATCAATAATCTCATGGGAGCAAGCAAAGTAGCTGATGCTGCTGAAAGAGCTGCTTGTAGGGGTGCACAGCTTTGAGCTGTGACTGGTGCCCTGCAGTGTTTTGTGTCACCTCTCCCCCAAGTTCTGCTTGCAGAGAGCTCGGGGCAGAACACGTTCCCAACTGCTTACTGTGCGATTGCGTAGTGCATTGTTGTTGGGTTTTGGTGGATCTCTTTATTTTGATGATTTCTCTTCTATAGAATAGACTCTTTCAGTTGGAAGGGACCTACAACGGTCTAGTCCAGCCTGACCTCTTCAGGGCTGCCCAAAAGTTAAATCACAGTATTAAGGGCATTGCCCAAATGCCTTTTAAACAGTGACAGGCTTGGGGTGTCGACCACCTCTCTAGGAAGCCTGTGCCAGGGTTTGACCACCCTCTCGGTAAAGAAACGCTTCCTGTACAACTGTCCTCATTCCAGAGGTCTCTTGTGGCATAAAATTCTGATGTGGAAAAATTAAAAGCTCTTTTGTTTCCAAATTAGAAAATTCCTCACTGAGCTAATTTTATCCCCGCTGCTCCTCCCACAGTGCTTTCCAGTGAGCTAAAGCAAGAGCTTTTGCATTTAGTATGACTTTAACATTTCTTTCATGTTCTCCCTACTGTAACAGTTGTTACGCTGTACGCCACCCTGGGTGAAGAGGCAGTAACCTATGGTCTCAATGAGTGCGGAGCGTCATATCTGGTGACCAGCATAGAACTTCTTGAGAGCAAACTTAAGGTAACTTGGGACCAGCTTCACCTGCTTACAAGCAACCATATAATAATTTCACAGTGCAGTCAGTGCTAAAAATGTCATTTCTCTTTACAGACTGCATTGCCACAAGTCTCCTGTCTTAAACATATCATTTATGTGGACAAGAAGAGTATCAATAAATCGGAATACCCTGAAAATGTGGAGATTCATAGTATGCAGACAGTAGAAGAGCTGGGAGCCAACCCAGAAAACTGTAAGTGAATCTCACTTCACAGAGAACTAACTAAGCAACGTTAACAGTGAAATCAGACCCTAGGTTAAGAGGGATGCATAGCAGAAAAACCCCACCCACGCAGGTCTCTAACACAAAGGCTGTGGCAGATTGCCAGTTTATCCTCTGGCTTCCTTTAAATAAATGGAAAATTTGTTTGATCTCTATTTATTGTCCTGCACCTTTGTTCAAGTGTCAGGTATTGCAGGATAAAACTTTAACTTCTAAACCATAACCAGAATAAGTTAATTTTAAGTCTCCAGATTTGTTTTACAAGGTGAAATAGAATCCAGTGTAGTGTTCCATTTTCTGCTACTTTTACCTTTTATTCATCTTCACTATTTTTCCTAAGAAAAGAGCTGAAAGCCCTTGAGGATTTTTTTGGCTTGTTGGCTTGGAAATGTCTGTCTTTTTTTTTTTTTTTAACCAACCTATCGCTAAAAGCACGTTGGGCTAGAGGAATAACTGTTACATCCCTTGCCATGTTGGGCAGCCAGGAGGGGCTGTAAACATCTGCTTTAAGGAAGGAAAACCCAACCTTGATCATCTCTTTTCCTTAAATCAGCCGTCTGTGCTTAGCCAGCTCTCCTCTCTCTTGAGTAAAAGAGGAGATAAAGTGGCAAAGGAGCTTTTTGCAGGGAAGCACACGTTAATTACAACTGCTTATCTTTGATCAGCTTAAGGTCTGGATACTAACCAGCAGTTACTTTGAGAGGTGGTGTTTTGTGGGTTTTTATTCACTAAAAACCTGCTTCCCTTGCAGACAATCCTGCTGCCTCTCTAGCTGTGAAAGCCATGAAAGCTGATAGTTTTCATCCTAAAAATAAATACCAAGGGATTAAAACAAAAACCGAAAGTCAAGTGTTACAAGCTTATTGTTTTTCCACTAACTAGCAGCTGACCTGAGGAAGGTTCATTTAAGAAAAAGAAAAAAGTAGCCTTAGCTCTACAACCTTGGCTCTGAAAGAGGGATTGACAGAAAAGCTGACTTGCAGCTTTTAGGGGTTTGTTTTTGTTTTGTTTTTTCCCTCAGCCTGTTGTTTCTCTCCAATACTGTATTTTTCCCCTTCACTGCCCTTGACAGGTTTACCTGGCCTTCAGAAGGCCTTTTCTAGGAAACTTTCAGTCAGTTGTAAGACAGAATGGCAAAATTATCACCCAGATTTCGTAGATGCCCAAATGCCTTTCGAAATCTGCCTTCACTCTCTTCCTCCTAAAATCAGACCACTGCTCTCCTCATCTGCATCCACCCTGACCACTTCGCAGCCCGCTGTGCTTACCTTTGCTGAAGCACCCGTTTCACACTGGTTGATTACAGACATTTTCACGTTGATTAATTACAGAAGTAACAATTTAGAAAGTAGATAAGAATCGATAACAATTTTTCTCCTGCATTTTGTAGCAAGCATTCTGCCAAGCAGACCTGTTCCTACAGACTTAGCTTTAGTAATGTACACAAGTGGCTCTACTGGGAGACCTAAAGGAGTGATGATGATGCATAAAAACCTAATAGCTGGAATGACGGGACAGTGCGAGAGAATACCTGGACTGGGGTAAGAAACACTTAGTTGTCATGGGTATGGAGAGATAAAACAGAACCTCCAATAGCACACAGGTTTATAACAAGTCTGTTGCTGGCATCAGGTGTTACCAAATTTCTTCATTTTATTGTGAGCCCACTGATCTTTAATTTATAAGAAATATATCTGGTGTTTGTGAACTCACCCTGTTGTTTGAAAAGGATGCCCTTCTAACTCATCTCAGATGCTGTTTCTACTTTTTAATAATTACCCTTAGCTTTAGGTCTGTGATGGACTTTTGCACTCTTTCTGTGCATCAGAAGATGCCACCAGAGAAGGAGATTCCTCATCTAGTCAAACTTGGGAATCTTTTTTAGATTCAGGCAGCTGGAATCACTTTAGGAAGCATGTCAGAGTTTATGTCCACGTCCGCTGATCTAGAGATAACCACTGCTGGATGGATAACACACGTATTGCGGACTCTGCTCAAGTACACTTCACTGAAATGAGCAGAAAAGTAATAAACTGTGCACTGACAACAGCAAAACCAACTGCAAACTCCCTCACACTAATATTCTGAGGAATTTTTTCACGACTGTGGGTGTTTGTGTCACTGCATTCATGAAGGGTGTAATAGCCGAAATAGGCTATGTTGCTAAACACCTTTTGCGATGAAATATAAAACCAGTTCTGACTTGATCCTGAAACCTTCTGTTAAGTGACAGCTCTAAGTTTCTTGCTGAGAAATCTGAGCAATTATTTCCTGAAATAAATCTCAATACTTCAGTGATCAGCTCTCCTTCTACTAACTCTATTTTAGAAGGAGATGCTATGATGGCTGTGAAGGATTTGTAAATCATTGGTGATTATTTTAAAATATAGTGATTTTATCCTTAATTTGGTACCTGGGATGAAATGTCCCACAAGGAGAAGAAATAGCAGAATCTTTGAGTTTTCTAGAAAGCAAGGAAAATCCTGTAATTCATACTCATTTCGGTACAGTAGGATTTTCCCCATTTTGTTCATAAACTGTAGTGTGAAATCGCACCCTTCTTGTGTGCAGAAGGATCAGTCTCGCTTGTGAGCCCAGTCTTTCAAAAAGCAATAACTAAGCACACAATAAAACTGTCAAACAGTATTTTCGGTCCCCTTGTGCATCACTGTTAATGACATACTCCTTTCCTTCCCTAGACCCAAGGATACGTACATCGGTTACTTGCCTCTGGCCCATGTATTAGAATTGACAGCAGAAATTTCTTGCATCACTTACGGCTGCAGGATTGGCTATTCCTCTCCGCTGACACTGTCGGATCAGGTGAGGGGCAGGGGGGATGCAAACGCAGACTTTAGCTTTCGCAGTCCGCATTCTCCTTGCTTGGCTGCCCTCTTTCAGTAAAGAAATGCTGATGTATACAGCACACTACAGAAATGTAATTTTTTTTTCAGAAAATGGTGCAAATTAACGTTCCTGGTGAACTATAGTAGCAGGTCATACCATATAAATTTTATTAAAAGCTTTACTTTTATGATACTTAGGAAATCTAAAAGAAAACCTAATAAATGCGTATAGCATTATCCACTGGATATCAGGATAAGAACAGCTATTAATAGATTAGCTAAACATAAGACTGTTTAAAGTGATTTTAAGTTTTTGTTCTCACTTTATCAGTTCTTTATCCAACTATTGTAATTCTTCTATTTAGTCCTTTTCCTTTTTCTGTTTAACAATTAAGATAAATAAGAGCAAATTAAGCTGGAAAAGGACACTGCTGTATGTTTTGCTGATACAGAGATTGCATCAGGCAAAAGAAACTCCTGGGGGAAAGACGGAGGAGAGAGGAAGTAAGAGAAAGCTATACAAAGTGGACTTAACCGGGTTGGGCTTGTAAAACATCTAGTATTTTGGTTGAAATTGTTGTTAATCATGACTTTTTCCATCACAATGGGGGGAAAAAAAAATGTTTACACAGGAAATGTTTTTTGGAGGGAAGAGATGTAAACAAATGACTTGCTAATATATCTCCCTCTTTTTTTTTTAGTCCTTTTCTAAAGAGCTGCTTGGTTTTCAGCTTCATAAACTGACTTTTTTTCCTTATTACAGTCAAGTAAAATTAAGAAGGGAAGCAAAGGAGACTGTACTGTACTCAAGCCTACACTGATGGCAGCTGTGCCTGTAAGTATGCAGAAGCAGATACGTTTAGCAAAAAAAAAAAAATTATGCTTTCTATCTTGTTCATGCTAGAAAAATCTATTTACTAACATTTTTTTCCTCTTCATGTATAAGTAACTGTCACTAACTGGGAAAAAAGCAGAATATAGAAATTCCAGTTGTCATTGCTTGAACCGAGTAGTGATGCTGCAGATGAGCACAAGAGTATCTGTATGCTGAAGCCAAGACTTTTTTTGATCCAAGACTGTAAATGCGTTTCAGTAGTTACAAGTGAAGTTTCACTGGGCTACTGATGCAACAGCAGGATACAGAAAGTCTTCAGCATTCACCATCTGAAACTCCTTTTTGCATGGGGAGGAGGCAGGGTGGCTTTGGCTAAGATTGACACTTTCAGATATGGGCGCTCAGCTGAGCTACAGAGCTCAGCAGCTTAAGCCGTGCTGCCATAGCTGTTGGGATGCTCCATCCCAGCTGCTCGTCTCCACGGTAACACTTAGGCTAAGTCTCTCGTGCTGTTCCTGGGGTAAGCAGGCCATGCTTAGCCTCCTCTTAGAAGAAAAAGTGATCAGGAGACTGAACTCCTAGTGCTTCTGTAGCTTATGTTGGTCTTTGGGTGACCAGGCTTCTGCATTCCACAGGGCCTTCATGCTATCCAAAAAATACACAAATGTTTGTCTTTCTAATGCAAGAACCTTCTTATACGTCCTGGAAGCACGTGTGCTTCTTCAATGGTCACATCATGTCTGTGGTTCCTAAGGCTGGTAGCACCAGCTTTTGCCACATGGTGGTGGTGGGCGAGTAGGAGGAGTTAATCTCATTTAGGAATAGTGAGTTTTGGTTGGATTGGGTTGTTCTGCAGCATCTTTTGGGAACAGCCGAGACTTTTTAAGTCAATGACTCACTTGCATTTTTTGTTTCATAAAATAATAACCATATATATAGGCTTGGACTTTTTCTTAATAATTAACTGAGTGAAAATTCAGATGTCTGAGAAACCCAGCTTTTTGGAAAATATCCATTTATATTTATTTCCTTGGGAAAATTAAAATGCTACACTACTGGCAAAAACAGTGTAAATTTTAAATATGGTCATAATCCCTTTTTGATTGTATTTCATGCATGTGCAAAAAAAAAAAGGAAAGTCCATGCAGACAGCTTCATATGAATTAACTGCAGAACAGTGATAATGCTGAACCCCACCTAAAATGTCTTGATTCTATGGATGTACTGCCACAAAGAAGTTAGCAGAGAAAAAACAAAATTGAAGCCGATGATCCATTTTCAGTTGACAGCATACAGGCTCTAGAGTTCAACAATCTGCAGCAAAGAGGAAAAGCCTTCAGAAAGTGCTAGTAGGAACACCACCTACGTAACATCATCTAATAAATATTTCTTTTCTTAGAACTATTGTCGTCTTGTTATCATCAAAACATAACAACATCACCAGTGATTAGAGCGTATAAGGAATGAAATGGAAAATAATTCTAACAGAATCCAGAGATACAAATAATTTTAAATATTTGATTCAATCAGAAATTTGTACTAAGGGTTAATAGTTCCTTCCAGCCTTTGTAATTCTGAATACCTTGTCATGCCTCTGTAGTCTTTCCAAAAAGCTACAGTTAATTGTGCTTTAAGATATTTGACTGGCTTTTGGAAATATTAGATGATATTCTGCAGGTAAACTGGGCTGAAAATAGCATAATGTTACTCTGAAATTCCAGTTTGTCTAAATCCCAGTCATGAAGATCTGAAGGACCTAATCAAACACACTAATGGAGTGGTTTCGAATAAGACTTTAGTATTTTGATCTCTGATGTTTCAAAGTACCTCATTTTCATAGCTTGCTTTTCAGTCTGACTTTTGTTAGAAAGCACATAAATACTTCAAAGCTTTGTGCTCTGTAATGAACTTGAAGGAGCCACTACTCAAACGTCTGTTAAATACTTCACCTGCCTGAGCACTATTTACTTTAAGTTCTGTGTATTTTAGTGATGCTAGGCTTATTATTTTAATGGAAATTAATTTCTCGTCTGTGACAGAATTGTGGGGGTTTTTTGTTGGGTAACTAGAATTACTGCAACCATGCCGCTCTGAAAGTTGAAAAACTTCTCCTGGAAAAGGAAGTGGTGAAATGAAACCTCTTGGTTCATTCCCTTGTGCTTGCCAATTGCCGTGGATAAAGTCCAGCATTGGGACTCCTACACGTGGTGAATCTTACATGGCATATACCAACCTTCAGCAAAGAGAGTACCTAAACTTGAGTTCAACATTTTCTAAATCAGTTTGTCACATTTTAAGTACAGGTTAAGGGGTTATCGGTAACGTAAGCAATATAACACAGCATGTTTTATTACACTATGGCATGTTACCCAAGATTCGTGGCTGTGGTTGATAGAGAAGACATCTGCAGAATGAGGGGTGGCAAGTATCTTAAAACCAAATCAGAGGTTTAGAAAGCAGTCTGTAGAAACGCAAGGGATACTACGAATTACTGCAGTGTGCCTGAAGGCCTGCAATGGTTACTCAATTACTTGCCCTTGACTTACCCATCTGCCTAATTCAAGGCAAGCTTTCTGTCATAAGGTATACACTACAGCATGAGGGTTCTTCCTCCCTAGCAATGCTGGGGTGAGGAGGAAAAAAGCAAATGGAGAAAAGTAAGGCTACGTCACTAATTTCCTACTGCATTTTCAATACTTCATTCCACCCATTTCACATAGCTCCCAGCTGCGATGGTCCATAAACTGACTGATCACACATTAAAGGCATTATAGTTAAGCATTGCCTAACCAATGATGCAGACATTTCTTACTTTATCATCCATTTTAAAGGAAGAGTAGTAGGGCTTTTAATTTTATTTTTAACATGGAAGTTAATTTGCACACACTAGTCTAATCTATGTGGTGATTTTCCTTGCTTTTTTAACACTTTGTAGGAAATAATGGACAGAATTTATAAAAATGTCATGAGTAAAGTTCAAGAGATGAACTATATTCAGAGAACGCTGTTCAAGATAGGCTATGACTACAAATTGGAACAAATCAAGAGGGGATACGATGCACCTCTTTGCAACGTGTAAGTATAATTCACGGTCCAAGTTTCCCAGTCCTTTTTCCTCAGCAGTTATTTAGACAGTCTAAAAGAATAATCATCTAAGCTATCTGACATCAGACAGTGCTCATCCAACACGCAAATACAATCTAATGACTAACGGAAATAATCCAAGTTCTTACTGGAAACTGATAAAATATTTAATGGTAGGAATGACTAATTTTCAGAACAGATGACTAGTTAGTTTTCTTTGGATTGCTTTTTTTTAAGTAATAAAACTGGAATGTTTGTTTAGCTAAATTACAGGAATTCTGCCATCTTCAAGTGTTACACAAGAAGGAATGGTTTTGATTATCCTTGTCCACTAAAACCTATGACTAATTAGGTTATTTTTAGGGAAGGATAGGAAGGAAGAAGGTTTATGTCTTTTTATAAAAGTGACCCAAGTTAGTGATTTTTAATGTTTTTTTCCTTCTTTCAAGACTACTGTTCAAAAAAGTAAAGGCACTACTGGGAGGGAATGTCCGTATGATGCTTTCTGGAGGAGCACCACTCTCACCTCAGACACAACGGTTCATGAACATCTGTTTTTGCTGTCCAGTTGGTCAAGGCTATGGACTAACGGAAACATGTGGAGCTGGAACAATTACAGAAGGTACTTAAATGCTTCTGGAAATACATAATTTAAGATACATCTATAGATGAGGGTTTAGTGGGGTTTTTCTGTAAAGTCAAACTAGCTGTAGTTCTTAACTGCAGTAAAGTAACTTGAGATAAGGTACCGCCTTATTTATGGTTTGAGTGTATATTTCAAATGACAAAAATCTTTGTGTTCTTCTTTGTTGTCTCCCCAAGTTGCTGATTACAGCACTGGCAGAGTTGGAGCTCCTCTTATTTGTTGTGAAATAAAATTGAGAGACTGGCAAGAAGGTGAGAGTATTAAACATTTTTATTTTAGAGTAACGTAATCACTGTTTAGCTGGTTTCTTTGCCTGTCTGCCTAGCTCGGTGTAGCATATGAAGTAATTGTTCTGAATCTTTTATAACAGTCATCAATTTCTGGCAGCAGAATATATGAGTTAAAAATAACTGTGTGGGGATTTTCTTGCTTTCAGGGGGCTATACTAATAAAGACAAGCCTAATCCTAGAGGAGAAATTGTAATTGGTGGACCTAATGTCTCGATGGGATATTTTAAAAATGAAGAGAAGACAACAGAAGAGTTCTCCATTGATGAGAACGGTCAGCGATGGTTCTGTACAGGAGATATAGGGGAATTTCATCCGGATGGGTGTCTGCAGATCATAGGTTGGCCTCAATTTTTGATATCTTAATATATTACAAGATCTTGACTAAACATAATTATAAGCATGCTATTAATCCTGTTGGCTTTGCCAGGGCTAGTCTACTTAAGGTTACCTGCTTGCAGAATCACAGTGTAAATCACGTTCCCGAAAGTCCTCACAGCTGTAGGAAAATTTTGTAAGTGATGCCATTTTCTGTAACATTATCACTATGTAAATTTAGGACATGGACTTTAAAGAATAAATGCAAGATTAATTTTTGGTATGAATTACAAAGCTTTAAAAATCAGCGTCCCCATCACTTTCAAACAAGTTGTGTGACAACAAGTGTAGCGCTACAGAAGCTTTTATAAAGCTGGCAGAATATCTACATGCTACTAGCTGCTTTAAAATTTTAGTAAGCTGGTGTAATTCATGTTTGTTAAGAATCTTGTATAGCTTTGCACAAAATATATATATAGTGGCTTTGCAAATGCGTGTGGAAATGCAGAAGTGTAAAAATGGAACAAGTTTGATTAATTTTTTTTTCCCTTCTCCCTCGACTCCTAGATCGCAAGAAAGACTTGGTAAAGCTACAAGCAGGAGAATATGTATCTCTGGGCAAAGTAGAGGCAGCACTGAAAAACTGTCCATTGATTGACAATATCTGTGCTTATGCCAAAAGGTAAGAGTGGTATTAATTTAGAAACTCCATTTAGGGTAAACATGAAATACAGGCTCTGACCCACTTCTCTGATGATGAACTCTGGTTTTCCGTGGTTTCCACTGAACAAACCCCCCTCCCAGTGTGCACGTTATAAACAGCATCTCTGAAGCAGCACAGGTGCTCAGATTCCCCAAAAGCTGAGGAAATGACCTAAGTTTTTCTGTTGGCATTTCCCCTATTCTAACAGACTCAGTTCCATCCCATCCCCAAACAGGTATCATTATTTTCATCATGTGTTTTGGCTTTCTGTCTGAATACCAGAGAAAGGATAATCTGGACACTTTGCACCTGATCCAAAGCTCTCCACTGAGTTTTGGAAATAGTCCCACTCTCTCCTCTCCCTCCCCTCAACTTAAACACACTACACGAAGGGATACTGAAGAGAAGTAGCTAAGCACTGGGTGTAGCTGGGAGGCTAAACTGAGATGTGCACTCGTGAAACTACAGCAAAGCATGATACCAATCAAGCCTAATGTTGTAAAACAATTTAGAATACCTTTGATAAGTCATCAGTTGTGAAGACTTAATGTACAGGAAGGATTCTCTATGGGGGAATACCTACAGTTCAAAAAGCTGTGGATCTGTGTATCTGACATCAAGTGAGCATTTTACGCCCTGAAATGGAAGTCTCAACCATTTGGCTCTTTCTTCCTTTCCTTCTCTTGCCACCCTGTGGTAGCGACCAGTCTTACGTGATCAGTTTTGTGGTTCCTAATCAGAAGAAGCTGACGGAATTAGCTGAGCAGAAAGGCATCAGTGGAACCTGGGCAGAGATTTGTAACAATCCTACAGTGGAAGCTGAAATACTGCGAGAGATTAAAGAAGTGGCAAACAAGAGTAAGTAAAGCGGCACACTCTGCTAGCCAATCTCATGGTGCTTATCCAGTAAAAATTGTCACTTTTCCTCACTAACTGCTCCTCCTTCTTCCTGTTGCCTCTGTATCTGCCAAAATGGAATGGTTCAGTCAGAGGCAAAGACCACATCAGATTGTTGCCTGTTACCCCAGGAACTGACATATTTTTTGGTCATATTAGCTACTTAATCTTTTTTTATTTTTTAAAAAAATCTGAGATATTTTTTTTCAACTAAATTCTAGAGACAAGTTGCTTGTCTAATACAGTTAAAATAAGGTCCAAAAGAGCTGTCAGTTAGGAAGGTAAGTTACAAGACATTTGCTGGTAAGAAAATGAGTTAAGCAAGAGATTTTAAAGTTCTTTTTCCCACATGCAAGTTTGTCCTCTGCAGCTTTCAGCAACCACAGTCCTTGTGGTTGTAATGGCTTAAGAGCCTGCTATTCCTTGCTGTGGCACTGAGTGATCAACAGCCTCATCCATCACTCCTTTCTGGGGCCAAAAAATTCACAAACTAACTGAGGAAAAAAGTCTCTGAAGCACTTGGCACCTCATACAAGGAAGTAGTAAAACTAGACTTAAGCACACACCAAGCACTGCCTCTCGAACTTTAGAGAGGAGAATCTGCCTTTTGAAACCGAGAAAACAAGAATAAAAGGCATGTTAAGTCTTGACTCTAAAAACAAAGAAAAAATCAATCCATAGGTCTCAGACTTGGGTTTAAACATTTTGATCTGTGTTTTTCTATCATGAACAAGAAACGTTACTATCCATATGGCTTTGCTTATTCGTAATCTTTGCTTATACATTCTTTCTACCTTCTAGATGGTGATCTACTATTCGAGATACCACTAATTTATTTGAAACTTTTTTCCAAAACTGTTTTCATAGAATCATAGAATGGTTTGGGTTGGAAGGGATCTTATAGATCATCTGGTTCCAACCCCCCTGCCATAAGCAGGGACATCTTCCACCAGATCAGGGTGCTCAGAGCTCCATCCAGCCTGGCCTTGAACACTGCCAGGGAGGGGCAGCCACAGCTTCTCTGGGCAACCTGGGCCAGGGCCTCACCACTCTCATAGTAAAGAATTTCTTTCTTATATCTAAATTCTACTGTCTATATTTTATGTATTTGTAATTTATTATTTTATTTATATTTTATAATTTTTTAACATTTTATTATATTTTATATATTCGTATTTATAATTTTTTTCTCTCAAGCTATATTTTAGAGAGATCATTCTCATTTTTAGCAGAATGTAATGCACCTTCACCACGAGCAGGCATCATATACATAACTGAAGGAAACCGTACACGTCAATCCCAGTGCAGAGCGAGAGCCAGAGCTGCTCCTAGGCCAGGTGGCCAGCCCAGAGCTCCCAGTGTCCTCCCCTTGCTGCCACCTGGAGGCCCCACTACCGCAGACTGGCCTAGAAATACAGCTGCACGGCTACGTGGCATCCTGTTGTAGGCCTGCGTGCAGGAGCCGGTAGCAAAGTCCATCAAGTATTATTGTACACGGGCAGCAGCTCCCTGCCCTGCTCCCTTGCTTGCCCTTCTTTGGCCCCTTGCCTGGGCAAGGGAGAGAAGCAGCTTTGGTTGCAACGGGGCTGTGCATGAGCCAAGCCGCTGCTTCCAGCTGAAGGGAAGATAAGCAACTAATGTAACAAAAATACAGAGCAGTCCCTTTATTTTGAACTATGAACAAACTCTTAGGAAGAAAAATTTGGGAAAGAATCATTCAGCCACAGAAAGCATAGAAGTACTTCATTATAATTTAAATACAAAGCACATCCAATTAGTCTGAGTTAATTTAGTGCTACATTCCTATAATAGAGATCCAGCTCTAGATCTCAGCAAATCCTCTTGTGACAGTACTCTCAGATCTTCGTGCCGCACAGCTACTTGTTGCAAGCTTTAGATTTTGCACTGTCACATCCAACACAAGCTGTAAGTACAGTGTGTTGTTAAGAGTGTTTGCACACTAACCAGCACTCAGCATTGGTGCAAGATTAAATTTGCTTGTGGCCCTTCTGTAAGGTTACTTTATTAAGTAGGACACCATATTATACAAGCTACCGGGTGCTCACCGTGAATTCTTAGGTAGCATGAATTCGTATTTCATTTGGCTATGTAATCACAGTCACACATTTGTTTCTTCTTGTCCCTGCAGTGAAATTAGAAAGGTTTGAAATACCCATCAAAGTACGGTTAAGCCCTGAACCGTGGACCCCAGAGACTGGGTTAGTAACAGACGCTTTCAAGCTGAAAAGGAAAGAACTGAAAAACCATTACCTCAACGACATCGAAAGAATGTATGGAGGCAAATAAACAAGTTATGTTGACCAGACAGTTGTGCAGATGACCAGACAGTTCTCATGCCTCAGCTTTAGAGGTCTGTGTATACCGTAGAGATCACACACTTAGAAAATATACCAAATGGATGAATGTTTCTATAATCTCTGTTGAGTACAACAGAGAATATCATAGACTCCAAATTCTTAATTATTAGCAGAGTAGACACTGATGGTCTTCATAGTTTCATGTGATCATGTCCAGTTTTGAGACAGACATCATTATGTGAAGCAGTATGACCAGGTAATTTTATTGTTTCTCTAGCATATTCAGACTGCTTGCAGCTTCTCTTTAATTCATACAGAAGTCTGGCCTATATTTCAAAGAGAAAAATTAATGTAATTGTGATGACTCTTCTGTCATAGTAAGATACGTAGCGAGGGAGGGGGAAAAAAAGTATTTGAAGTCTACCCTTCTGCATTTGAAAACAAAACCAAGATGACATTAGTCAAGAACTTGCTAGAGATCACTAATAATGCACTGCTTGAGAATGGATAGACTCGTCTGCACATCAGTTAGTGTCTTGACTATTTACAGTGCCTAAAAAAGAATTTAAAGTACACTTACTAAAATGAAGGTGAACTGAAAAGCTTTCTAAAAACAAGTTATTTGAAATTTTATTCAAGAGCATTGAATTAACTATTTCAACTTCCAACTTATCAAATACATTTCTACTTGCCACTGTATTTTAATTCAAGCAGAGCTTTCCACTAGGTCACACAGCATAAAAGAAAGACTTGCGCTGCTACAGGAGGTACTGATGAGAAATCATCACCTGAATGCAGAATGCAGAACTTGCATCTTGACCGGCAAACAACAGTGGAATTGATGGGCTGTTGTCTCTCAGCAGATTTGAGACTCAAAGGAGTTTTGGGTTTTGTTAGGTTTTTTTTTAGGTTGGTGGGTTTGTTTTTAAGGCACTGATCCTCTAGACCTTCAGATACATGTGAGTAATGGGACAGGTTACCTGTATGTAATTTAGAGGATCAGGGTCCAAATGTCGTATTCACTTCATGGAAAGGTATTTCCGTTCACCTTTTAAAGACGGTAAGCATAACACGGCAACCAGAAACCAACAGCAGTTTCCCCGTGTTGTCTTGTTTTACTTACGGCAAAGTAGCCTATGACCAGGTGAGCTTTGTTTTATGGAACTCAGAAAAAGGGACAAATCACTCTTTACAGAAATTCATTATTAAAATGTTCTCTTACTAACTGGAAGTCATAGATGTGAAGAAGTGGGAAGATGTAATAACAGTTCATCACTTTGTGTGCAGAAACCTGTACTGTGTCTTCTTTTGAATTGTAACTGAGCTCCCGCATCCCTGCTCACTCTTCACACTTGAACTGCAAATGCTGTAAAAAGTGGAGGCTCTTGATACTGTTCTACTTTGCACTTTCTTAATCGTTTTATATATGTTGCTTCTATTTTGTACAGGTGTGGCCCTCAACTGCTATATATTACAAATTCATTTTAAAGTATTTATAGATTTCTATTCATAATATTTGTGTTGTGTATATGATGGTTAAGAAGAAAAATTATTTGGTATTGTCACTGTACAGAAAGTAAGATTTTGTATGATGCTCCTTGAACACACTAGCTTGCAGTTTCGGAGCAAGTTTTTCCTTTATCGCATGTATGTGTATTTTTCTTTTTTTCCAGTTCAAACAGATTTTGGCAAAAATAAATCATGGCTATATACTCATTAATTAAACCGTCCCTTCTCCTTGGGACCAACTTTAAATTTCCCCATGCATAACTTTCTCTGGCCAGTCCAGAACACTGCCAGCTCATCTTCCAAGAACCCCGAGGGGAAAGGGAAAAAGAAAATCTGGTATGTGAAGCTGACTGTATCTAGTCGTGCGTGGAACTACAGCAGTCGCTAAAAGGAATGAGGGAATAGCTGTTCTTAAAAAAATGTTTTATTTTTTTTTTAAGACACATACAGATGGTTTATGACAAAAGGAAATACTTCCTGTGCCAGTAGCGACTTTTTAAATGACTTGATCCTGGAGCCACGTTACCAGATTTTCCATGTTTAAAATTGGTGACAATTAAAGAGTCTTTAGTCAGCCTGTTAGCATCACGGAAGTGAAATACATGTAAGAAAGCTACTTGCACTTGAGTCTGTCAGCAGGTTGTATGATTTTTTTTTTTTTTCCAAACCATGAATGTATTTATATGAAATATATTTTATCTAGACTGCAGGTATCTTCGGTGTCTTGGCTGACTGAGGATTGCTATTTTCAGTACATACATGTATACGTGCACAATGTTAACATTTCAAAAGTGAAATACAATTCAAATGGTTCAACAAGTTTGTGTTCTGACAGATCTTTATACGTTGCACAAGTTGTCTCTAGTTACTGTTTGGCGCCTTGCGTTCTCTCTGAAACTGAGCATACTGTAGAAGAACTTCTCAAAAGCAGCAGCGAGTACACGCTACAGATGTTGAAAACAAAGCCCAGATTGGGCCCAGTTTTAAGAAATGAGCTAAATGTCGATGTGCTGCAAAAGACAATTTGATACACATCAGCTTTTCAAGCATTTTTGGAGAGGGGGAAGGATTACATCCGGCGGGCTCCAAATATAGGGATTATTTTCAGATATAATACTTGCAGTTTGGCAAGAGCTTTATCCGTATTTTTAATGAATTCTAAATCCTTTTGTGACAGAGCTTGTGGAGAAGTCAGAAGAGTGAATGAGCAAGAATGTCATTCTTGCCCTTAAAAATAAGGGACTAGGATGCAGATGAAGTGACAGTACATGGCTTCAGAACTGTTACATGATAGTTACAGACGATATCCTGGGCTTGACTGAAAGGATGTACAACACAGGACTGAAGTGCGAGGGAGCAGTTAATTTACTGAATGTGAAGGTTCCAGAAAGCTCAAAGTAGCTGCAGGTTCTTCAGAAAATGGGTTCATAATTTAAATTTATTCTCCTAAATCTGAGAAACAAGTTCAAACAGCAACAAAATCCAGTGCAGGCATGTCTGATACAAGATCATATGTAGGTCCTCTACTTCAAAAAACATGGGGTATCTAGAGAAAGTCAGAGTATAACTACACGAACAGTGGGACGAGAAAGCTTGATCTATGAAGGAAGATTCCAGCTGAGTGTAGCAGGCCTGAAGAATGGCACATAACAAGCGATCATTAGCCCTCAACTACATACAAAGTTACCCTAACAAAGGCACAAAGGTGTGGTCACCAGTGGAAAAGGAGGAATAGAGGGTAAGTTTATGCTAAGTGACATTTATGATTAGGTAATTTAAAAGAAACACAGAACTTTAAAATAATTCCTTACTAAATACTGAACAAGTCAGGGCTGGAAGAGGAGACCTGGTTCCTGTACGTAAAGTAACAGTGATGCAGCACGTAACAGTACGATGTCATCAAATGGCTTGCAAGGGGGATCAAGAAAAAAAAAAAAGAGTACAAACAGAGAAAGTAATGAGTTATTCCCTTAAGAGTAGGTGAGGTGGTGTTTAAGCAACCCAATGCAATTTTAGTGTCTATTACAACATGGGAGAACTGCGAGCGTGACGCGATGTAGAGAGCCGCCTGCCAGGTACGCCAAGATGTTGCACTGCAGTTCCCGTCGAACACCTTCTGGCTGGGTGAGGAACAGGACACGAGTCGAGAACGTGGGTCACTAATTTTCAGTCAAAAAAGCTCCCCCAAATCTACCACATCCCAGAATTATAGTTTCAAATAACCACATGTATTCTAATGAGAAATTAGTGATGTTTTGCAATTACATGCTAACGCAAGAAATAAATTCTCATTATGTATTTAGTTTTGGTGTGGGGTTTTGGTTTTTTTTTTTTTGTTACTGAGCCTGCCTAATGGCTAAGCTCCATTTACATGAGAGTAAATCCATTTCTCTTCTGGAGGCTAAAATTTAAACATGAGAAGCTTAAAAATAATAAATCTTGTGCTTCTTTTTCATAAAATGCCACAAAGGTGACTTAGCAAATACAACCTGCAGTCACTGCTTACATCAAATTCTGAATGAGGCACGCAGAGTGAAAGTCAGGTATTCTACAGTCGCGTGAACTTCCCTGGATTAATAAAACACATTTCCAGTGGACTCAGGGCTGCTGCAAAGTACATTACTGATTGCTTTTTTTTTCCGTAACATGATGGGATTACATCAGCCATGGAGGAATAGGGCTGACTGACTGTACTAAACACACATTTATTGGTGATCTGTCATTTTCATGTAATTTAATTTGGATGAGTTTGACAGAAATGGGGTGGTGTTTGCACCACTGCTTTGCTACTGGGAGCTGTAGTATCTAGATTGTTGCTACACCTTTACTGGCAAGAGACATGTTTTGAAGAAAATCAGATCCGTTCTATATTGACAAAGTGTTTTAACAAAGCTGAATATCACGAGTAGTTTGTCCAAAACTGTCTTTAGCTGGAAGTGTGTAAGTCTTAACCTTAGACCAATGCTAATTAAATTAGACTAACAGAGCTCTGGGCACAGTGTCTGACCCTCAGCGTCCTCACCTATGCTTTTAAAGAAAAGACAAAACAAAACCAAAAACCCTGTTGCATTTTTCACTTGTTCTCCCACTTTGAAACATCAATAGCCTGGTTAATGCTGAGATTAACAGAGATACCAGAAGTCTCTATGTGTTTGTTCCCCATGCTTATTTCTGCATTTACCCTCACCAGTCTCCTGTTACAGAAGTGTGCCCACCACATCCACACGATCCCCGTTATTTCTGAAAATCCAGAGCCTGAGCATGAATACCTACTGCTCCAAGACATGATCTCATATCATTAAAATGCTAAAGCAAAAAGATGCCGTGTAAGTTTTCCTTTTTGAAAACACAGATAAGGATGTGGTGGGGGAAGTAATTTAGCAGTTCTTGACTTGAAACAGCATTGGACTACTTCTAAGAGGCCTATGGTACTGTTGAGCCTATTTAAGCATAAAACTATCCCAACTATGACTTCGGGTAACGAGTCCACATATTGTTCCAGCACTTGACAAAAATCCCAGTCCTGGGAGGTGCTGTTGAGGTTTTTATTTGTTTTAAACAACGCGGTATCTAACCTGAACCTTTCCCGTTGGATACAGATCAGCTTATTACTTACGGTGCTCCCCCAGGGAGTGAACACAAAGAATGGATCACTGTTCTCCAGAGCTGCCTGCTCTACTTCACTTTCTGTCTTGCAACTCTAAGCAAACCCAACCTCTCCCCATCAGCCTGTTTTTATAAAATTTAATCAGGGTCATTTAACCAGGGCCACTCTGTCTCTATATTTTAAACTCTCTGTTCAAAATACAATACCTGCCCCAGCTGCCCTGTGCAGCGGAGGGCAGTTACCTCCCAAAGCCTGTAACGCCACTGCATTCCAGAATGTGTCTGTCTTTATGCAATAGTGTAGCTCTCACCTTGTGACTTTTTTCCCTCGTTATTTTAAAAATCTGGATCTCTGCACACTTGCAGTAGCACGGTAACCATATCGCTGTGAGGGACGGAAATGCACAGGAGGTGGCAGTGACTTCTTAAGGAGCTCTGCGAAGAAATGCTACACCACAACCCAGTTTCTAACAAGTCACCCTGACTCTGTTTTAACCTACATACAGCCCGCCCTAAGTGTTTTTCTGGCAAGCAGAGTCCTTACTTTCAGAGGAAAGATAGCAAGAAGATCATTCACACCAACAAAAAACATGTACTGCAGAAAAGCAAATTAAAATCTGGCATTGGGTGAAGAAAAATCTATCAGACCCTGGTTTTTGATTCTCTTGAGATTCTAAACAGATTTTCAGCCCTTCTAACTGTAGTAAAAACTATGATCAATAGTATTTTCTATTTTGTTTCCACTATCTAGCCACCAATACAATTTCAGTAAGTCACCCACAGATAATGAAAATGCAAGATGCTTGCAACATATCTGAGCCAAAAATTTTGCTTGAAAGAGACATGATTTTGTAAAAGGACTCACACGCACAACAGAAACATGTCTTGCTGGCTAAGCAACAATCTCTCACTCGCACCCTATAGCTTGTAAATGCCCCTGATGCTGGGGAGGGAGTAACTATCCTTAAATCAGAGGGTTTCTCAGGCATATTTTGCTGATGAAGCAACGAGAATGAATCGCAACTCTTAGGAGAAAAAGAAAAAAATAGGAGGGAGAATATGTTGTCGCAGAAACATCCCTTTTAACTAGTATTTCTTCCAGAGCAACTTCAAGGCTAAAAGAGCAGCACTATGGAAAAACCAGCTGCTATTCTTTTGAAACCTAACCCAGCAGGACTGCACCCTTGCCTGGTGCTGTTTACACAGAAAAGCCCCAGTCAATACCACACCAACTTGCCTTTCCAGCTGCCCTTACAGATAGGCACTCTTTCTGGTCTGCTGTTCAAATACATCACTTTCCCTGGAAGCAAGGAGAAGAAAATGGGGCGGCAACACAACGATCAGCCCTAGCCACCTCCTGGAAACAGAATCCTAGAATGGTGGGGGTTGGAAGGGCCCTCTGTGAGTCACCCAGCCCAACCCCCTGCCCAAGCAGGGTCACCCAGAGCAGGCTGCACAGGACCACATTCAGGCAGGTCTTGAATATCTCCAGAGAAGGAGACTCCACAGCCTCCCTGGGCAGCCTGGGCCAGGGCTCCGTCACCCTCAGAGGGAAGAAGTTCTTGGACAAACAGACAAAGAAACTGCACAATTTAAAAACTACTCTAAATGCTGGAGAGATTGTGAATCCGTAACACATGCAACTGCCGCGTGCGCCTATACGCATGATGACACCCGAATTCAAAAAAGTTACCAGATAAACAACCTGGGAGCAGGGAAAATCCAAGGCCCTCAGAGCATTCACAGGATTTCAAAAAACGCATAGCTATGGGCACAGAGCTTTGGCAGGGGGAAAAAAAAAAATTATAACTAAGGCAACTTGCCTGTCTGCTGCAGCTTCAGGACCTCTCCAACACAGCCATACAGGAAACAGCCCAGAACCCAACCTGCCAACAGTGTTCTCCAGGCCTTTCTCCTCCAGGAACAGATCCTCTTCAGCTAATTACCAAGTGTTTTAATTACTGCAATGACTCCTGCCTCTGGGTGTCTGACCACCACAGCTGCTGCTGCTCAAACTCCTGCAGCCAACACCTTTCCAAGCAACACCTCCTTGCTTTTCTCCGCAACGCGCCCCTCAACAGCAAATCCGATCCCTGAGTCTGCTGCGGTTCGGCCCATGCTGTGCTTTCCTGTGCCGGGTGGCCACGCTCCTGGAGCACCAGGCCTCGCAGTGTGCTGCCAGGTGGCCTCGGCAGGCAGGGCTCCGGTGCCAAAGCTCCAGTGACTACAACCAGCTCCTTCGTGGGTTTATTTTGCCTTTTCCCAAGCGTTTTAACTTTGGTGAAATATCTTGCTTAGGTACTTCAGGGAGCCTGTGAAGGGATCTCCGTTCGCCGTTCTCCAGGTGAAATGAAGATTGTCCTCAGTTCTCCTGTTCCCTCAGAGCTGGTCGGTCTCACCCGGGCAGGACCCGCTCCTGGGGGCTCAGCTCCTTCCTACATGGCTGCTCACTCCCAGCCGCACCTTTACAGAATCACAGAAACCCAGAATGGTGGGGATTGGCAGGGACCTCTGTGGGTCACCCAGTCCAACCCCCTGCCCAAGCAGGGTCACCCAGAGCAGGCTGCACAGGACCGCGTCCAGGCGGGTCTTGAATATCTCCAGAGAAGGAGACTCCACAGCCTCCCTGGGCAGCCT
>Ga0065711_1027703_pt1 | contig 46621 bp, 32 predicted proteins | sample Hoacrofraction12_FD_59098 | JGI IMG/M metagenome (GOLD analysis project Ga0065711, IMG submission 59098) | Hoatzin crop microbial communities from Cojedes, Venezuela - Epithelial fraction 12 v2 (version 2) | ecosystem: Host-associated > Birds > Digestive system > Esophagus > Crop | place...
ACAGAATCACAGAATGTTCGGGGTTGGAAGGGACCTCTGTTGGTCATCTAGTCCAACCCCCCTGCCGAAGCAGGGTCACCTGCAGCAGGCTGCACAGGACCGCGTCCAGGCGGATCTTGAATATCTCCAGAGAAGGAGACTCCACAACCTCCCTGGGCAGCCTGTTCCAGTGCTCCATCACCCTCAAAGTAAAGTTCTTCCTCCTGTTCAGGTGGAACTTCCTATGCTTCAGTTTGTGCCCATTGCCCCTTGTCCTGTCGCTGGGCACCACTGAAAAGAGTCTCAATAATCTGCTTAATGATAGCCATGTGCTTGAACACTGCATTACCTTGCTGACCACAAGGCATTAAACATTTGATCGAGGAGATTCAAAGTGTCTCCCAGCTCAGAGGAGCTCTTCCAACTCAGGACAATGAAGAACAGCCATGGCTCATGTTTCCAGCTTACTGTGTTGTCTCTGCTCTATTTCTGAAAAAGCGAGAGATATATCTCTTCCAGCAAGCAGAGATGAGCCAAGATCTATTACGCTGACTGTGTAAAAGTGGTGAACTCTTTTTCTCCCTTGCAGCTCTGTAGCTGTCTTTGTAAACAAACAAACAAACAAAAAAACACACAAAAAAAAAGAGTAAGCATGCAAATATACTTCTGGATTTGCTGTCTGCCTTTAGAAAGATGTTTGTTTTCCAGCAGAATCTTCTCTACTTCCAAAACACTCTAAATAAAAGTAATAGATGAGAAATTTGTCATAAATATATTTAATGTATGTGCTTATATCACCTTGCTCCACTGGGAAACAAACAAGCACCACATCAGCACAAAAGCATATCATTTAGTACCATGCTTATTATGGACTATATAGTATATACAGCAAAACTGAACTAGAGGTGAAGTCAACAATCTGAAGCTAATAAAGCAATAAATAATAATAATAAATAAAAGCTGTCAGAGAGGAGAAAGATCCATCATCTCCACCAGTATGTCCATTTGCCATCACAGGACTGCTCCCTGCAATTTCCGACCTAGAGAGTTTTAAACATCTCAAACAATAGCACTCCCAGCACTTCCCTTGAGAAGCTCAATTCATCTCACTGCCAAGGAGCTTTTCCCCAGGTGTTGTTCTGAATTTTCTTTTGCTCAGTTGTCACTATGTTCTCAAAACAATCCCCCACTGGGTGAATCAGAAGTCAGCCAGAGGTAAGAGGAATTTAGAAAACCTTGTCCAGGGAGCTCCCTGTACTTGATGTGATGAGCTATGAAATGTTACTGTATGGATTTCTGCAGTGTCCAAAAAGCCAAGAATGTCTGAAGGCAAAAAGAGCAACAAAGGTCACAACACTTTTGGGCTAATATTTAAGCTGTTCTTCTAGAAAGTATCTACCAACCCTCAGGGAACACCCACAGAAGGACTGGAAACAACAGGAGCAAGAGGTGGCAGACAACACAATGCAGGACATGGCATGCAAGCTGCACTATGGCATCAAGGGGACTGTTGTCACCTGGGACTGGGGATGGTAGCCCCAGGCTGAGGCAGACAGTGGGTTTATTTCTGGCCAGCTGCAGGTTATTGCTAAATGCAAATAACAGATTCACAGATGAAAGTACAGGAGGACTCCTTCGTAATCACTGCTTCACAGGTTATGATGTTACCATTTCAGTGTGCTGTGTTTTCCTCCTCTTTGGAGAAGCCAGAGAGATCCCAGTACAGCATCTGCCAGAGCACCTTAGAACCATTCACAAGCACTTTATGCACTTACCTAGAAAAGAAGAAAATAACATACAAACATAAGCACGTTACAGGAGACTGAGCTCCCACCAGCAGCTACACCACCTTCACTCAGTCCCTTACCTCCCTGTCTCTCTGTAGATTGGGAAGCACCCTATATGCTTTGGCTGCAAGGGTGGCAACCTAGACAGGGCCATGCTTTCTGGGCTCTGCACAAGGCAGTTACACTGAATATTCAGCGACTTATCTTCTCCCTGAGGGTTTTGCTCTCCATGGTTCACTGCTGATGCAAGCAGCGGCCAAAGAAGAAATGACAGGTGCCTGACGTTCACCTCCTCTTTCTGCTGCTCCCTTTTCCTTCCAGTGCTTTCTATTTTGATCTGCTACCATTTGCCATTTCCTCTCCCTATATCTACAGCTGGTTCACGGTGAGACTTCATCCCTACCCAACACTAACACTTTTGAGCAAATCCCATTTGGACATAACCTCTAGCTCAATTTCCTTGTACGCTTTCTTAGAGCTTGGCATTCCTTTCTCAGCTGCCAGCATCCAATGACCTCTCCCTAAGTGCAACTGGCAGGACCTCTGTGATAAGGCACTGTTCCTTTCTTCCAATCTTATCCAGCCATTTAAGCAAAAGAGCCTTTTCCAAAGCCAGCTCCTCATCTGACTAAGCCCTTGCAGCCACCAAACAGCTGACTAGAAAGGAGTTCCTGGAAACATTTTTCATTTTTCCAAACCTAATTGCCAGATACCCAGATCTGTTCCCCAGTCTTTCTCTCTAGAGCTAGATTACCAGTACAGACAGAATGCAGATGGTGGGAAATTAATCCAACACTTAAAGGTTTTCTTCTAGGTAATATTATGTTTCATGCTGCCAGCCACACAAGTGTTACAGCAACAGTTCCTTATGCCAGGAAAAAACATGGCCCAGCTCTTATTTCTCCTCCCTGCCATCATACGCGCACACACCCGTAGGGCTGGAAATGAGTTAATCAGATGATGCTCCGTAAAGCATGCCAGATTCTGTATAAACAATATTAAATATGATAATTTCCTCCCTTCTTCTTTTTAAGCTGTTGCATTTGCGTTCCCTCTCAGTCACATCAACTTTGGAAGGAAAAACAACTGCAAGAAATCTTGGATAATGTAGTTATGCTAATTTACTGAAAAATCTATAAAAGTCAAAGAATACTCATGGATGTAGCAGCCCTGCAAATAATGTGGTTCATTTTCCTTTCCCACATGCCCTATTCTTTGTTGATCAGAAAAAAGTGACCTGCTGCCAAACTCTTTCTGAAAACTAGAGCTGATCATATCTCTTATATATATAAAAGATCTGGGAATAAGATCAGTAAGTTCACTCTCCTGTTATTTGTGAAGCTCTTATTATTCATGAAAATGTTCACAAATCCCCAAAGCCTCATGCATTTTAGCACAGATCAAGTGTCTGAAGATTAGTTCTTGAAAGTGCATAATTCACTTTCTATTTTTTTGAAGTTTCTGCCATCCACTCATACTGCAGAGATCACGGCATGCTACTTCAGCAGCGAGTGTCACAGCACAAAGGTAAGGAGTTGCAAAACACTCTGAGAAAGCAAAGAAACAATCAAAGCTAAAAGGCCTCAAAACAGCCAATGGTCCAAGAACTGAAGTTAGCATTACTTGGAAAACAAAACCTAATGACAAAACGTTTTGTGAATAGGAAGCGTATCAATTTTGAAATAAATTTTAGACCACCAGGTCTCCCAGTATAAGGTAGTGTACTTGTGTCAACAGTATTTTGATTTATGCTAGATGAGGCATTGAGCCTTTCACTGCATTTTCAGCTCATGGAGAATCTCCGTCTACAGCTATGTTCAGTGTAGATGGTCTGTTGTTCATGTTTCTCTGGATGCCAAGGCAAAGCAATAAGCTGGATTGAAGGTCCTTAGGCTCTGCAAACCATGAAGAGCTCACTCCTTCCACAGTGAAGCTACTCAAAGAACTCAGATGTTGTTTTTGAACAAGGTGTGGAGAAGAACACAGAACCTGCTCTCATGCTCCCATCAGTCGACCTGCAGCACAAAGGCAGTGTTATCATGCTGCTGAGATGAACCTCAGTGGGCTGTGATTACTAGTGATGAACCTCATGAGCCTTGACTGATAATAAACTAGAATTTTGGTGAGATTAATACCCATCTTCACTGTGTTAACAAAACCAAGCTAGCAACCTGGTCTTCCTCCCAGACTTTCAGAGCTGCTTGTTGAGCTAGAAATATGATGAGAAGGAAAATCTTGACTGACAAAAGTATGAAACAGCTAGATCTTCCTAAATGCTTTGTCTGATAGGGCCAGAATCTCCAAATATTGAAAAGAACACCACATTGCAGTCATGATAGTTGAGGATTAAACCCCCTTGTCATTTCCAGTCAAGCAGTCTGCTTTTGCCTAGTGGCAGACGTGAAAATGCTTGGGATGTTTGTGCTCCCTCTGTTACCTATCTGCACTTTTTTAAAGGCCCAGATAGCTGAGGAAACCTGGCTGCTTGAAATGGAGACCCCCAGGTCCCATATGACCTTGATGCACAGCTATAGTAAGTCACATAAGCACACAGAATTGATCCTCCAAGTAGTGTCTTCTCCATTTGTATAATTCACATCTCCTTCCGTTTGTCATAGTGAAACAGATTTCTTCTTGGGCTTTAATAGACTTGCTCTACAGGATCCTGTTCTGCCTAATGCCTACTGATGAAAGAAGTGTTGATGGAGAATTGCTCTTCAGGAAGCTTCAGACAGACACACAATGTCAATCACATGGGAATCATTCAGACACTATGGAGCCATTGTGACTGCATTATCACAAGTCAGCTCTTTATTATCTTGGATAATAGGGAGGGAAGATAACAGGGATGCCCTACAGGACAAGGAAAAAATGGATAATTTGAGTAAGTGGATCATCCTAGGGACTGCAGAGCAGACACACTCCAGTGCCTCCATAAAGCACGATCTGAGTCCAAGTGAGTTTATTAACTGGGTTGCAGAGCCTGGTGTGCTACTGCATCTAGTATCTAGCAATTGCGTGTGATTGCCTGGTTGTCAGAGGTGCCCACACAACAGGGTGATTATACAAGCTGCTGTCTTTCACTGTTCTTAGCTCACCATTCTTGCAATGCCCTGTAACAAGAAACATTCCCCTGTAACAGGTGAAATGGGGGAAATTATTTCCAAGTTATCACACCTGGAAAAAACTAAGTAAAAATACACAAGCTAGCAGTTTAAGGCAACTGTAGGTAGTAGACTCCCCACCATTACTGCTACCACTCTGTGAGAGCCTTCTACTTGTCCTCACTGTCCTGCTCAGACTGTGTACATGTACACCACACACGCTCTTCTCTGGCCTTGCTACAGCAAGGCCAGGATGCAGCAGGCAGAAATTCGTTCCCACCTATTAGGGGAAGGAAAGATAGGAGCTGAAAAGCCATTCTCCTGGAAAAGTGGATAGCTACAGCACAGCCCACAGGGGTTCAGTCCGGTTAGTCTACTGCATCGAGAAAGGAAGCAGTTAAAAGAAACAGAAAGGCAAACTACACTGTGCATCGAGTGAACACAGCGTCCCTGTCCCTTGTAAAATATTCCATACTCTGGTGTGAAATGACAGCAGCTGTTTAGTTTTTAGTCTCCTGATTGTCAGAAAAGTCTCTCCCAGCCTAGTTAATGCAGGTTCAGCAAAGAACCCAGCTGCTTCCCCTCAGCCTCCTAGAGCTGAAGAAGAAACTCCATCCCACAGGGACATGAGGGGATCTGAGCACTGAGAATGTAGTCCTTATTCTAGCAGCTGGTTTGACTGTTGCAATTAGCTTTTTAGATCCTTCTGGAGGCTTATGGCAACAGCTGCAATAGTTTCCCAGATCAGTGGGTCTTGCCTGCGTATGGGGAGAATGAGCAGCAAATGATCAAAGTGAAGGGAATGCTTTTAGAAACCTTGAAGCGCAGGCTGGCTCTGTTGTATTCTCTCTCCACTGCTGCACAGTATCACGCAATCTGCTGTGCATGGTACCCAGCACGCTGACTTCTCACAGTGGTCCTAACACTCTGCATCTATGTGCATTATCACACACACAATCTCCCCACTAGCTCTGAGGACAGACTCGAATGTACCAGGCTGGTTATCACCACCTCACCACTCCACGCAAGGCGTGCAGGATCACATAGCCTTTCTCTGCTATCATTCTCTTGCTTTCCCACCACTGTGCAATCTGCACAGAGTGCTACAAACACGCCTTTCGCTATCACAGGTCTTACGAGCTCACACAGCTCTGCGCATAGTAACTCAGATGCTCTCCATAAACATTCCCTCGGTAAAAAAATGCTATTCACAATGCCACCATTCCCCTGCCTCTCCATGGTGTCCTGTAATAGTATTTCATTATTCTACTCACAGACATCTCTGCATAGCATACTAGGCAACCAGCAAAGAAGGAAGGGAACATGCTGCAGTGCTGGCGCACAATCCATGCACAGTGTATGTTTCTGTAAGTCTTCCCTCCTTCATATATGATATAAAATGCGTATCCCTCCATCATACAGTCCTCACATGGGTGAGATTACCTCCACATACTGTGAGATGTCTACCTCTGTAAGAACTGAAGAATTAGGGCCAATTTTTGTGAGATGATCCATTACCTGCTTGCATTACTTTCACTTTTCTTTTGAGCTGTCATGGAAGACAGACTAGCTGAACAGACTGAAGTGACAAGAGTTACAAAACAGGAGCCAGCAGAGTTTTAAAAAAATGCAGATGATTTCAGAATAACCTACTTTTTTGCAGGGGAACCTGCAAGCTCACTGGTTAAAGGAATTCACAGAAAGGCTACAATCCCAGGATAGTAGTCCAGCCAAAATTAATTTGACAGGTCTCATATAAACCAATTCCCAAATGCCAAAAGTGTACACCATATACAACCACAGTCAGACTTCACTCACCTCCCAGGTTGCCAGTCCCAGGAGAGACAGAGTAGCAAACAAGCCGTAGATACCGATCTCACCTCAAGGTTGTGAGGCTTCCAGTGTGCCCACATGGTTCTGGCAAGAGCTACAGTGAAGGCTATCTATATGAAGCATAATTTCTTGGAGGAGGATTCATGTAAGTGTGTCTGACAGCAGACATCTTTACCTGGTGCATCTGTCCAGCTCATCTCTGAGGAAACTGAAGTGCTAAGATGGAGAAGAGCCCAGGGTCTGTGGACCCACAGAATGAGATGGAAGGGTTATTCACAGGCTGCAATGTTCACTGCAGCTGCTGGGAAAGGATATACGCTGTTTCCCACTCCGTGCTCTCCCTTACCCCTCCTCTCCACTGACTCTAGTAATGAGCTCCGGGGGGACCTCTACTCTTGCCTTTGAAGTAGCGTGTTTCTCTGAACACATTTTGAATTTCACTTCTTCTGTTGTTTGTTGTCTAACTGTTGCTCTGCCTGTCTCTCTGTTGGGGGTGTTGACAGCTGTTAGCAGGGCCACTACCACAATTCAGGAACACAGAATAGGGTAAAAACCACAATCAACCAACCCTAAACCAAGAACATTTTTAAAGGAAGAATGCATATTCCTCAAGGAGAGAGCTCTACCCTCCCAACCGGGCTTTACCAAAGCCACCATCTGCAGCTGGAGGAGCTGACAAAATCTGAATGAGATAGACAGCACAATGTAGCCAAGGAAGGTAGAAAGAAGGTATGCTGGACAACTTGGTCTGGAGAGTAAAAGAGGCAGATTGAGACATGAGTCACCCTTAAATCAAGGCTTCTCCTTAGACAAGAGATCAGAAACTTGAGCTTTCTTATAGAACAAGTTAATTAGGCTAATTGCATAAGGACTTGTGGATCCAAAACCTCCTTCCTTAACAGATCATGGAACAATGACTCCAAGCTAAGGATGGTCAACAGGACACATCCCTTCCCTTCCAAACCATAGAAGTAGACCTTGAAGCACAATGGATGATATAGAAACCAGAAGATTGGAGATGTTGCCTCAAGATCCTAATTCAGTAAGGGCAAAAAGTAAGCAATTTTGATTTCTCCTTGGTTTTACCTGTACTTAAATTGGAAATGGAGCATAAGTACAGCAGAGATAGCACAGCTTTTCTTTTTTTCCCTCCCTTGAAAATACTTGACTTCTCCTGCCATTCTTCAGAAGCTTGGAGGCTCTGTGCTCCTTCTTCCTTCATTTTTAACGGGGCTACACATGTTTTTATGTGGGGTTCTTTTTTATTTTTTCTGTTTGTGTGTTTGTTTCAGCTATAGATACAGGCAAAATACTATGAACAGCAATGGGCCCGTTAGACTTGGTTCCCATCCATTTCAGAGAGCATTATTTTTTCTACCTGCTTTGCCTTCACCAGACATCTGCATCCAGCCCTGCCCTGTTCTCTTATCCCTTCTTTCCTCCCTGAGTTTGACACTGAATCCCCATCTTTCCTATCTGGGCTTCCCACAGCTTCTTTTCCCCCTCCTTCCTTTCATCATTGCAACCCCAGGAGCTGGAGAGGGAGACTCAGATCTGACTGGCGCCACTGGAGTGAGTCACCAGCAGCTGTGGGGACTGAAATCATGCTGAGCAAGTTGCAGGAATGATTATGTGAACTGTGGTCTCTTGGAAAGCATTAGAAGGGAAGTCTGTGACAGCACCAGAGACTTGTCTTGTTCGTTGGTGATAGAGAGTAAACGACTGCTTAGGAGAAGAAATACGGTGTGCCAGTCTGCCTGCCTGCTCTCTCCTCATTTCTGACTCTTTTGCCCTTGGGACTTGAGAGAGAAGTAGGAGCAGCAGCTGTAGCAGAAAGAATCTCAAGGGTGTGCAGAGCTCTGTGGAGAGCTGGGAGCCAGCACTGAAACCCAGTGGAAGGGAGAAGAGGCAGCTTTTCCGGGCCTCACTGCCACAGTTTACTTCTTCAGAAAAGGAGAGGGCAGAGGTAGGAAATCCATGAAACAGCTGCTCCCAGTCCCACACCTCATCAGCAAGGTGAACCTCTCTGGTTAAAAACTGCTGCTTTACAAAATGTCTTTTACTACAACTATCAGCAGACTGATGACCACCCAAGCATTTCAAATCAGGGGGATGGATAATTCATTCTCTTGAAAATAAGAAAACAAACAAACCTCCTTCTAATTTCCGAAAGTGCTTGAGAGCACAAAAGCAAGGTTTTACTCGGATCTCTAGCCACAAAGCATGTCAGAATATACTGCTACATTCTGAGCCTTATTTTCACTAGATCACTTTAAGCACCAGACTTCCCAAATGACATGCAGGCAGAGCAGAGCAGCAGTATAAAAATACACATGTGTATAAAAGCAGATCCCTGAAGTCAGGTGGCTCAACCATAAAATACAAGGTTTTCTAATGTGCTGAGACCCATCACCTTTCACTGAAATCACTAGATAAAATAGTCAAGATCTGGCCTCATTATAAATAGCAGTAACATCATTTGAGTAGCAATTTGATAGCAAAGGAGGTCATCGAGGTGATAATTAATTGCCTTTTACTGCAAAACCCATGAGCTGTGACGCTGTCTGCATCCCAGAAACAGGTATGAATGTCCTACCTTCTACAGAGTGCCATTGAACCACCTTTTAATTGCTCTGAAATCAGGGTACCTGAGAAGCTTGAGGAATTTTGATAACAGGTCAGATGCACGGGTCGACATTGCCTGCTGGCCTGTCACTGAGCAAGAAAGCCCAACCATCCCTGTCCATTATGTGGAGAGAAAAGTCTGTGCTGTTTCTTTTGGGGTCATAAAATCAAAACTCCCTGGTGTTCCTTGAAAATCTGTAGTCCTCTTGCAGAATGGTGTGAGTTATCATTTGATATTTATCTTGTAGTAGTTCCTAGAGGTCTCAAATCAAGATAGGGACCCTGCTGTGCTAGCTGCTCTGCAAACATAAAGCTAGACTCGGTGCTTGTCCCTTAGAGCATAATTTTTGTCTTGACAGGCTATATATTTCTACCCAGACACAGGACTATTTCTTACCGTCCTAGAACATCTCATCATCAGGGGACTTAACTGCAAGCAGATTTAGGATCAAATATTAAGTAAGTACACAGTTTTAAATGGTGAGCTTTAGGAAACTCAAAGCTATTTGTCAGGCTAAATAAATGCTAACCTTTTCACAGCAGAATCATTCCCCAACAGAAAAACAACTCTGAATATTTGCAGCAATTTACACCTCTGGCAATGCAAGAAAAGTGGCTGTTGGATATCTCTTTCAAAGGCAGTGATCTTAGCAGTCTGTTCTCTGCCATTTTAGGTTCCTGATCCTCGATGCCATGGAGGTGCTAGGTACTGTACCAAAGCAAAGGCAGAACTGTTACAGGGGAACATTTCTCACCCATGCTGAAAAGTTTAAGCACACCAGCTGCACCTGAACAATGTTGAATCTAAAATACACACATCATTTAGAAAGGTGGCACATTTAAAAGGTTTTACTGGTTATGTAGGCTCATTCAAAAGCCAGGCAGGCAGCACTGGAAATCCCACAGCTAACCTGTTCTCTTGAGATTTCAAGCCCAATTTTGCAGACTCGAGAGGTTTGGATTAGATTTGAATAATTAATCCAAATTTGTCGGTGCTGCATAGATGAATCAAACCTCCAACCTTTTTAAGGTTCACCCTCAGTACTAATAACCCTCTTTACTAAGCATTAGCATAGAGTAGAACAATTTAATGATATAAGAAAATGCAAAAATTAGATTTATGCTGTCAAAACTTTTGTAACTGAAAATATTGTGGATTTAATCAGTTGGATTCTTTCCAAAATTAAATACGAAGATTTAAATAAATCTCAAGTAGGTTAAAGAACCTTTCATGACTCCCACTAATATATTATCAAGGGTCTCTCTACAGAAGAAAAATTACAAGCTACATGGGTGGGGACATATTTGACTTCCTAAAATAAACAAACTGTCTCCTTCTGCACATGCTACAGAAGTAGTAACTTTGGCTTAAGCTAAAATGTAAAATTTTCTGCACGCTACAAGTAAGAAAGAGCTGACAGGTAGCAAAATCACCGAGAATAGATGAGTGCTGCACTCAGGGTACCTAGCTGTGCAACATGCAGGCTGCTTTATGGTGCTGGTCACCTACCACTGCAACAAGGAAGAGGAACCAGCTGAGCCACCCCAATAAAGAGCAAAAGGGCTGCAAATACAAAAGATGGGAACAACCATCTCAAGGTGACTGGAACAAGGCATGGCAATGGGGCTCTGCTGGCCAGCATAGGTTGCAGAATTGTCACCTGAAGAAGGGAACAGGCACAGGAGCAGAGACAGTCTAGGCTGAAGCAGCTTTGCGAGAGGGAATAGAAGTGGCACGGAAACCTATTCATGAAAAAAAAAAGAGATACGCTGCAATCAGCAAGCAAGGCTCAGTAGAGAGGCTCACTTTGCACAAAGGTAGACAGGTGATAAGGCAAGAGGTGAGTCAGATACAGACTGCTCAGGTCCCACGAACATCAAAGTGACTGATAGGTGTCATATAATTCTCAGTAATTTGGTGGATATTGAATGTTAGTGCTATAACATTTCTCAAGAGGTTCATAAAGTTCAAAGATATGCTAATATTTGCCCCTTGGCTGTGATTCCCAATCCCAGAACAATCTAAAAGACAGTATGAATATTCTGCGGGTACAGACACCCTAAGCATTTCATTTAAATCTGTTTAAAAAAAGATATGACTCCCTAGTGAAGTGAAGAAAATACCAAACAGTCAACAATAACACAAATATCACCACCACAACCCTTACTTCAGCTACTGTAGCACACATACACAAACCTGAACAGGCGCAATGGAACCATGCAAGCCTTCAACATGCACCTACAGAATCATCATCTTCAGTCAAAAATAATGAGCTAACCATAAAAAAATAATAGCAATATTGACTTAAAGACCACGAGATTTGAAAACATACATGTAGACTTTCTAATTTGAAATCTAGGTTTTGAGCCTTTATGAGTCATGCTTTCAAGTTACTTTTCACAACTACAAGAAGAAAAAGAGTATTTTCCATTCAGACATAAGAAATCTGCGATTATACCGTAATCACAGGACTTCTAAGGCGGGACTTTGAAAAATATCAGTTATTGTGAAAATTGGAAATCTATGAAACGTAGTAAAAGTACATTTAATATGTTGTGTAAATAACATTTCTAAGGCTGCTATTTTCTGGTATTGGATGAATTGTGCAAGGTGAAAAATTCTTATCGGTTGCATTGGTTTGTAAATTGCACAGAAAAAGACAAGGACTTAGGTTTCTCTTTGGACTTCTCGGAAAGCGTCATCTGACCTTTGGATGAAATGATCAAGGTCATCTACTCAGCTCCTTAAACAACAATCCCTAATTTCGTCTCCATACCTTGCATATGACCTCTTCAGATGAGTCAGTAGTAGGGTTTTTCTCCAGTGGATCTGAAACATAGTCCCTGTGCCTTTTTTGAGCTAGTGGCAGTAAACATCCAGTAAACTATTCAGTACTTGGAGTGATTTGCAATGTTCACCCGAGTCACATAACACAGCTTCTGCCTCCTAACTGGCTGATCTAAAATGCATGAAATATCACTTCTTTTGAGCTCTGTTTCCTTGTGCAAGTAAATATTTTTACATTAATCAAAACTTGACAGTGGCATGCAAATACTTACCTTTAATCACCTGGATGTTCAGCAGCAGTAAAGAACATGGGAACTGATGTGAAACCTTGACTTGTACCCAGGGGAATTTTAGTTGCCAGCTTACAACTCTGTCATCTTAGGATGTGAACTCTACACAACACTGCAAGCATTTATTCTCACAAATCTATCACCCCATTTTATGGATGGAGAACTGAGGTAGGGAAAAATTAGCATGCATGTGAATTGCTGTTAAAAAAACCAACCATGTGCATCAGGGATTTGAACGTAGACCTCACAAAGTTAAGCCGTTGCCCAGAATACCGGACTAGCTTTCCATGCTATCTACTGTGAGCAGGTTTTTTATCTCTGCTTGAAAGGGTCTTGTATTTCCTTCAGATTACTAAATATCAGAGGACTGGTTTTAAAAAGCAAGACTACTGTAGTAGAATATAGAGCATGGTCCCCAGGAGAATTCAGAACTTTGAAGACATGTTTGGTATTTGTACCTAAAGGGCTTGACAGCATCCTCTTAAACAAAATCTATAACTGCAGCTTCTGTTTCGTGCTGTTTTTTCTCCTGCGGGAACTTGACATGAATGAAGGTGACTTAAGAGTTTGCCTTGTAAGCCTTTTAAGACAAATACATGAGGGGAGTTGCTCACCCTTCCTGAAACAGTCCTGAATAAGTTCCAGCAAAGACCCATTCAGTATCAATGAATATAGTATTTCTAGTACCCCAGGACCTAGGTGTAACCATGGGGAAGCTGAGCAGACCTTGTTTTGCACCCAAGAGGCACAGCTTTTATTCTTCGTCAAACTCATTTCTATTTACCTTGGCAACTGTATCCAGTTTATTGTCTGCAAGGACACAGACACATCTGGAGAGCTGGGATTAGGATATTGAGCCATCAGCTGTGAAACCACAGGTCCTTGCCAACTAAGCGAGCATTTGATGAGTGAGTATTTGGTTCATTGCTTCCTATTTAATAGCTGGAGTAGATTCTCACCTGCTCTGTGGGGTCAGCCACTAGTAGGTGCCATCATTTATGCACATGGTGTGTACAACCCTGATGACTGGCATGTCCAAGGGACTACAGAGAGAGACTCTTTTCTCTACCTTGATCAGCTTTTTCTCTAGCTTAATGAACACATACAGTTCTTTTAATAAAATGTAGATCACCTCAAAGAGCAGGCTTGAACGAATTCAGGAGACTTTTTCTGTGTCTCTGGAGCCTGTAGTAGAATTCAACCAAGTACACTCTGTCAGCAAGCAAAGAAAATTGACGTCATCTCCAGCACGATGATAAAAGATTTAGACGACAACCTCAATATAGGAAGCACACACAAGAAGTTGTCTTCCTGACAGCAGAAGAAAGTACTTCTGTCAACACCTTGCTTTCCCTCAGTAACCATTCAATCTGGAGATGGCTTGCAACTATATTTCTAGCTGACACGTCAGTATTTTAGGATCTGCAATTTGAGGGACTGAGAACCAATAGTTCACTGGAGCCATGCTGGAATTGAACCACATAGTCTACTGTTGCAGATCCTAAGCAAGTTCAGATGTCCTCATTAGCCAAGATGTTGACAGTCATACCCATCTCCTCAAACACTGAACACTGACATAATTGGAATAAGCCAAAATACTGTGCATGGGGAACGTCTGGAGAGAAACATATACTGGACAAATAACATTATTTAATCTCATCTGTCTTGTCTGCATATAAGGAAAACAAATTATTTCCAAAAGGCTGACCTTTAACCCTAAATGAACAAAAATTACAAAAGAATGAAGTCGCACACTACAAAGGAAAGCAAGAACAGGGAGTGCATCTCTGAAATACTGCAGTAAACTGTAAGCAAAAGGTGTCTCTGAAACACCTCACAGTCCAACAAACTTCAAAATTCAGAAGACAAGACTGAGGCAAAGCAAAGTGGAAAAAACGGGCAAGTGCAGCTGTTTCATGTCTGTGTATCTCAGAGTCGGTCTGGGGTACAGGAAAAAAAGCAAATCACAGAGGGCACATGCAGTTGCATTACAGTTACAGAACTGCCCAACATATATTCTGGCACTACAGCAAATCTCACTACCTCTTAAACTCTGCTAATGTTGGCATTACAGAAGTAGTCAGCAGAGGGAGTGAAACTGTGGAAACACCTTCATCAGTAATTACACTGAGTGCAGCGATGGGTGTCGCAGTAAATAGTGAAACACCACAGAAGAGGTGTTGGCACAGTCTAACAAGGGTGGGGAGGAACATGTTTTGGAGGAAAAAGGAAACCAAAAAAACTCTACTGTTAAAATGGAATCAAAAGCAAACTGAGAAATGCAAACAATCGAACCTGTTAGTGTCTCTTTCAAGAGCAAATGTCTTTTTTTTTAATAACTACTTCAGTCCACATCTAATTCCCATTCGTATAATGATGTGATTTTCTCCTTGTTCCTTCAGCCCACTGTTCAGAGGTTTGCACACCTGCAGGTTTCTGCAGGCTTGATTCTGTCCTGTGCTGAGCCAACCCCATGAGCCCCTGGGCACACACAGACTTCAGTCCTTGAGCCCTGAGCACCCAGCAGCACGATGATCTTCCCAAGGGCAAAGAGTAAACTTAATGGGGATGACTGGAGAAGTTATTCGTGCTTCCCCCATCAAACTCTGAAAAAGTAATTTCCGCCTTAAATCCAGGTGCTATGTCCACATATATGAGATTAGAGGGGCGGTCAGTACACCGGCTGCAGATACTTACAGCACGTTAACATTTAATTAGGAATGTTTGCTTTAATCATTTAAGGGATATTAAATGTAAACAGAGAGTGTGAGCGAATAGAGTTGGCTTTGTGTCTCAAAGTGGTCACAGAGCTCTACAATACAGGCGCAGGAGGCAGCCACAGGAAAGATGACGACTGTTCCCAAGGACAGACCAAGCCCCAGAGGCATGTTCTGGTTGGAGGGATAGAATAAGAAAAAATTTAGGAAAGGAAAATGACAGATGACTCACACAATTGACAAAGTGACAGAACCTGCACTTCAATAGTAAGGACAGCAGGGTCCCACCAGCCCACAGTTCTGCTGCAGTGGGAAGTGATGGGCTTCACCAAGGTCTGTCCTAAAGAAGGTCTGTTCTGCAGAAGCCACCTGAGCAAGAGTGTGTTTGCTCACTGTTCATGTAGATATCCTGCAGCGCAGCACACGAGTAGCATACTGCCTATCAAACATGAGATCAGTCATTTGAGAAAGTAGCTTCTTTTGGGGAGTGGGAATACAGTCCTCACAGATCTGTGGCAAACCTGCTGCTATTATAATTTCACAGCATATTGCTAGTCCACAGTCTGGCCACACATCACAGTTTTTGACGGCTCTCTAGGCACGCAGTCAGACACCACAGTGATAATGGTAATAGAAGACACATACACTAAAATGCAGTGTGAATTCATGACAACGTGGAACATTTGATCTCTCAACTGGCACATACCTGTTTACTCCTAAAACCGTAGGTTTTAGAATATCATCCATGTTTTTAGTATGAGAACTTTCTGATCTACCTCAGTTGAAGTATCAGATATCTGGGTGAAATGATGAGTGTGCTCAATCACTCCCAGAAGTCCCAAAGACTTGTAAAGACTCTGGCAACATCTGTAACGCCAGCTGTGTACGTGAGAACCATCAAAGGGGTGACCCACATGACTCGGCATATGATTTCCTCTGGTCTCTACTTCTTTCAGACATCCTTTTATTCACAACTACACCCTAGGAAACGAGCTCAAGGCTTTACAGGTTGGCATCAGGCAGATGAAACACTGCTGCCCAGGGATGAGGACTACACCAGTGGGAAAATGCTTTTCACAAATATGAGAGGGACAGGGCTGGGCTGGAAAGCCAAGCGGTCATCCAGCTTGCTGCCTCTGTTGGAGTAGTTTCTTGCCCACCACCATCAGACGGCCTGCATCCCAAAACTCCTTCAGCCGTGGCGGGGTGGTGGCAGGATATGCAGCCAGCCTGGCTTGCTGAGGCTGTGCCACAGGAAAAGCTGGCAGGTGAGTCACAGCAGGGCCACAGCTGCCCTCCTATCCCTGTAACCAGCTGGTCCCAGCAACTGCTTGCTTTGCCCAGACCTGGAACTAGCTCTTACCTCCCTGCTGACTGTTCACATGCCTCCTTCCTGGGCTGCATTATAAATCACGCAAGTACAGACTGGTGGTGGAAATGCACAGAGCATCCCATAATGAAAGTGACCCATGCTACACTGTAAGAAAGAAGACAGATTAAATAAGGAAGAAATAGGAGAGCAAAGATATGTAATGAGGGGGCTGTTGGAAAGAGGTGAGTGCTGTACGGATAGCAGCAGAGCGAGCGAACAGGGCACCCTCTCACTTAATGAATATTTATTGCAAACTGCCGCCTATTATCTTTCAAAGAATTTTTATACAGTTCCCATGTCTTTCATCTGTTTCATGTTATGGTTTATCTAACTGTGGAAATTGCACGCGTCAGGTAAACGTTGATTTACATGCAAATTGCCTTCGCTAAACTCGCCTTTAAGTAAAATAAGATTCGGAAATAATTTTTTCTCATTAATTTGCAGTTTCAAAGAAACCCAAAAACACAACAAATGCAAATAATCTAATTCATTTGTAAATATAAAACAATTTGTTGGGATTTAACTTTGCCATATTTTTTCTCCCTTCCATGTGCTTTAAATAAATTGCAGTGTTTACCAAAGACAAATACAAGAGAGATGCTGGGTTGTTCCAATTCAATGCCTTCTTCTTCCTTTTCTTTTAAAGGGCTACTGTAAAGACAAAAATCTTTGCAAGATGCACTCCTGGGGTAAGTACTGAATGATATAGATTTATATCACACATTCAATTGGCCCCATAAATTTAAACCCAAAATGTTACTACCCCAGATGACACTTCAAATTATTGGAAGCGAATTTTAAAAACCCTAGGCCTACATTTGCAAAAATGGCTAGTGATTTAGGGACTCAGTTTTTCAGGACTCTTGCTCATGGTGTTTTGAACTGCTGCTCAAAAAATGAAAGTCCCAGAAGCTGATAGTCACTTTGGAGCATCTCAACTGTAATTTAAGCAACACCATGATTGTCTGCACTTTGCTATTTATTGGCTTGAACAATGATGCTATATCTGATAACATGAAATTCTTAAAAATGTTATCCCTGGTTTAGTGTGTGATGCTGGTCAGATAACAGCCCTATTATGTCCCTATTTTTGTGTATATTAACTGCAGATAATATGGAAGGATATTCCTACTTGCCCTGGTTTTGTGGGCCACTGGTTTAATATTTGGAAAGTTTTAAAAAGTACAATTTCTTTCCCATTAGGTGCTCTCTTTGGTTTTTCAGTATCAATACACTGCTTTTTTATTTGGGTTTTTGGACTGATAGCTGAAGAATATCTTCATGCCTGCTGGAATGACTGAGGGCAACTAACTTGCCAGATTCAAGTCTTCCCTGAAAAAAATGTACACAGGTGGTAGCCAAAAGAAAACATTGTATTAGTGCTGAATATTGGACTAAGATTCCCAAAAGATGGGCTAAGTCTCCGGTTGTCCCAACAGGTTTTGAGCATCTGTGGGCAAGAGAGTCCTCCCACAAACATAGATGAAAACAATTACTTCTTGCCATCCTTCGTCTTGCCTAGGTATTTGCAGTACAAGTGCTTTGGGTTGCTTACAGTCCTTCTCCTCTAGCCTCTTCTTATCTGTATAATGACATCCCATTAACTCTGCCACACTGACACTAACAACAAACAATTAGAAAAAAAATCTGCTTCTACTTAAAACCACAAAATATTCCTTTCCAGATTTAAGCTGATCAGGCTCTTTACCAGATCTAATATGACTTGGAAGCTGCTCAACCGTTTCACCTTTATAATACACACGTTTAAATATGTTTCATTACTTGAAGAAATTTCTCCCAATTTTAATGGGCAATTTGTTGCATTTATTGTTCAGTCCTCTAATGCAATCCCTGCTGGCATCACCAAAAGTCATTCCTAACTTACATGAGAACTGCATAAAACATCTTGACGTAATCTTATTTTACTGCAGACAGGTGTCCTCATTATTAAAACTATTACCACCGCACTTGACACTATATTCACTGACAGTTTCTCAGCAGAGAGGCCAAGATCTAAATAGACCATAAAGAACAAAACCTCCTCTCAACCCAAAAGGTGATCCCTTTGTGCCAGTCTTCAGGGGTATGGAACGAACATCTCTTCTTGTAAATAGGCAGAAAACTTTCATCGCTAGCACTGTCAATCCGGAAGCAATACTAACACTCTCTGCTCAGAGGAATTAAAAACAAAGCAACAAATCCACGGCCCTGGAAAGCAGAAGCAAAACCGTAGGCAGCCAGGACTACGTGGAGCCCCGAACTCTGCTCATCTGGCAGGGCTGCTGCAAGGAGCCAGGAGAGGGAGCCCGTTAATTAGCAAAGCCCTCCGTGAGGACCGCAGCGAGCTGGCGGTGGGTGGCAATTCGCAACACAACAGCAAGGAAGTAAACAAGGCAAAGCTATCTCTGTCTGCCTCCCTGGCAAGAAAGCAGCGGGGAGGGAATCAGTGTTTGCCACTGTAATATTTGCATGCAACAAGAAGAAACATTTACAATTAACGGAGAGCGAACTCCTTAGGCAGGCTGTTGAACAATCCCCCAAAAAGTGTTGGTCTTTTGGATCTCCAGTTTACACAGCCTGAATTGCCTGGCCCTGCTACACGACTTCTCCCCAAGTCCTAGCTCCTTGATCACCCTGCCACGCAAGAGCAGGGATAAAACAAGGGAGAAAAAAATGCTTTTGTCAGATTGCACAGGGAACATTACCAGGCACTAAGGCAGAGATGAAGAATGATTTTGAAAAAGATAATTGAACATGTTGTAATTTGCTCTCTTCTGTGTTTCAATTTTTATCTGCTTGTAGCTCATTTTGCCAGTCATGCAAGTAAGCGCAAAAGGGAGGGAGAATGCACATGGATGTGTGCGTGCAGGGTTAGCGTGCGTGCATGCAAATAAAGTAACAAAAATAACAATAAACCCAGAAGCCTGGGCTTCCCTGTGAGGGATCTTCAGCCAGTGGCTGAGCTCCACGGAGCTCATGTTAGGGAAAATGTGTTTTAAGACAGCAGTTCAAGCTGCTGGAGAGAGCATGCTCTGCCATGAAGCTGTACTGATACAGCCCTTGGCTCCACTGGCATCCTCTGCGTGCAGTCCATCGGAGACGGTGACTAGAGCCCAATTCCAGGGAAATCCCAGGCCAAGCAAAAGGAGTTCCTCAACTCTGATGCAATCAAAGGCATGGGTCTCACAGCTGAGACTCTGTGAAACAGAAGCATTTCTGAAGTGTTAACACTACGCTTATGTTAATGAATATTTATGCTGCTGACACTTTAAAGGCAATGAAAAGAACAAACCCCTGTTCACAGCCCTTTAACCAACAGGACTGTGTTCCGCAAATCAATCAAGGTGAAGTCAGCAATCACTCACTCATTTACCTCTGCTGTCCACATTTGCTGCCAGCCTAATACTGAGTTATTCACAGCTGTCTTACATAGCGGGATTAAGATGGAGAATGGCATATTGGGGCCCCAAGTCACATAGGATCACGCCCTACTCTGAGCCATGCCCCTTTGACAAATCTGGCTCCCTGGTTCCCAGGAAACAGCCGCTGCAGATCTGTGCTTCGAATAGGGTAGACAGCTCTATTCACTTACAAGAAATTTCATTCACATAGCTCGCCTTCCCTGTTACATGCCCATAGCCTTGACCTTCTCATGTCCACTGGCACACATGTGCACGCCACACAGATGGAGAGCAAGAATTCATGTGCACCATAATCTGCTTTCCATCCCCTCTTTCCTACTGTTTAGGGTAATAAAAGGCATTATGGCCCGTGACAACTAATCTATTCACATTACAGTCTCCAGAAGATTCTTGCACCTGGAGAGAAGCAGGAAGATCAGTAAAGGCACGTTCTTGCAAATACCCACTGGATTTACCAAGCCTGACTGCACCTGGGATCAAATCAGGTTTCACTTAACCACAGGCCGGAGCACTTGTGATTTGCATGAGTAATTAGAACTGATTAATGGAATGACTTGCTTAATTAAGTTTATCTCAAAAGGTGCCCCTTGAAGACTCACAAATCTGAAAATCCAGAGGCAATATCTCTTCAAAATCCTTTTTGGGTGGGAATGCTTTCAGCTTGGATCACTGGATGCATATGCATTTGTGCATGTGTGTGTCTGCTGCCCAGATTAACCAAAGCGATGAAATGGATGCACAAAGGTCTCAGGACTGATGACAGACTGGGATTCCTCAGCAAACTCAAAAGGGACTCTTGTAATCCTGAATGAAGACATGATGGCAACAGAAGTAATGGCTTTTCTGCCAAAAGCAAATTAACATGTCTGGAAATTTACGGTTCTGCTGATCTTTGCTTTATTTATATCTTTCACCTCTGCCTAATTTTGGTTGAGTCCAGCTCCAGTAGTCTGCCATGCTGAGAGATCAATTCCTAATACTTTGCCTAAACAACATATTTAGACAATACTTTGTAATAGGGAGCCCCAGTACCCAGATGTGCTGGTTAATCCACCATCTCAGCAACCAGCAAAGGTATGTGTACCATGGTGGAGTTTGTGGGAAAATCCCAGCATAGACAAGAATACTAGTTTTCCTAGAGTAGATTAGATACCTGGAGACTGAGAGCTTCTGTTTTTTCTTTTGTTTTCCCCATACTGGAAGCAATATCAAGATTTGATTTCATTCTAAGTCGGAACAAAGCCAAACAACTTTGACATTTCCTGTGAAATAAAATTTTAACACACATGCAAACATTTGGTTTAAAGCATTGGAAACATTGTATTTAGATGAAATCAATGCATTTTTACAGTTTTTTGATTCAGAACTGATAAAACAACATTGCAGATGAACATTGCAACAGCAAAAGGCACTTTCAATGAAAAAATGTTCTGTCAGGAAAGTCAATGGCCTTTGCAAGCACGAGGCTTGTGGAAAGGGGAGACTGGAACCAATTGCTGGGGATTGTGAACTGTTTTATCGGATGATCCAGTGACAGCATGCAGTCTCATAAACCAGGGAGCACTGTAATGCGAGGGACTCCGTGTTCTTACAAGTGCACAAGAGCTTTTTGGTCACTCCCTGCTGTGATCTGAAAAGGGTGCAGATGTTTACACAACATGCTTTATCAAGGGTAATGATAGGGTGGGGGACTTGCACGTTTTACTCCTCTGTCAGCACCCAGAGAAAGTGCCTTCTGCACATACAGGAGGTGAGGCTGGGAGGAGAGCTGGAAGTGCTGGCAGCAGAGCAGGGAGATACGTGTCCCTTACAAGCAAGGTGGGGTGCAGAGCCCAGACTAATAAACCCTGCTGGGTCTGTGCTGAGGCACTGACCTGCCATCCTTCTTAGGTGAGGCTTGGCTGCTGCAACACAGGTCAGGACCGAGCAGTCCACTGTCTTGCCCAAAAAGGCTATTTAATGAGAGTTTGGGACTTTTTTCTTACATAAGGGTTCTGGGGCTAGGGACGTGACAAGTCCACAAAACAGCCAGGCATCAGTTAAATATGGAGAGGCTACTGGAGAGGGGGAGGGTCATTTCTAGATGAATTAAAATGAAGTGCCAACAGAGAAATGGATGATGAAAAGGGAAAAAGTCAACCAGATCAATCAAAGAAACAGGTATCTGGAAGAAGCACTTATTGATCCAGCTGTTAAAGAAACCTTCTGAACCAGATTACCCAGCAGCCACAGACTCCTCTCTCCCTGAGATACTTGCTGTGGTTAATAAAGAAGAGAGGTGACATGAGACAAAGGAAAAAGCCCAGTTTTTCCAGGCTGAGGTTTTGTTCCCTTAGAAATCCCCAAGAGGATAAAACAGTTGGACCTCAAATGATACAGTCAGAGAAGAACAGAGGATACAAGATTTAAGGATTAATTATATATCTGTGGAAATCTTACAAAAAAGGGAAGCAAGCTTTCTCTGCCTTTGCACCTTTATTCACCTCAAGATTTTTGGGGAGTGGGGAATTAGCAAGAAGATTTTCATGCTCTTCTAGTATCATACTGTGAGCACTATTATAAAGTTGTCAGGGGATGTTAAATTGGCTTTTTAGTTGCTGCTGCGTTTTTTCTTTTTCTTTAATTTTTGTTTTTTTATTATTTTTTGTTACTCTCTTTTCTTGCTTCTGGGAACTCCAGACTTTCTTGAGTACTCTTGGGTGTCTTCTCCTTTTCTGTTCCAGATTTATTCCATTTGGGTACAGCAAGAAGATGCACCTGGTGTCAAGAAGGTGTCAGGAAGCAGTAGGTACCGATTTGGATTACTCATTGTTCTTTAAATGTCAAGCCGTGCACTTCTGAAGTAAGTTCTTTGGAAAATCTAATTTGTGCATCCTGAGTCACTGTTAGTTCTTTATATGATAAAGCATAGCCAGACCAAAGCTCCTGATTTCTAATATATGCTCAGCTTTGTCACCAGGTCCATCTTTACAGAAAAGGGTAATACAAGAAATTAATCAAGAAATGCCTTTACTGCAGTAAATGTAGAGCACGTAAGAGCACAGAATGCTTCAAAAACACTCACGTGTTTGAAGAGACTGATAATATCCTGCAATCGAGCACCCATCAGAACCTTAGATTAAAAAAAACCCACATTATTCCCTGCTTAGGGACATTATAAGGCCAAAAGCCAGGGATGGTGACTATGTTTAACCAAAGATCTCCATAAATGTCACAACAAAAACCAAACTGAACTCAAAACCTGATCTTGCTTCCCATTCAAAGACATCCTGTTTATATGCCATTCTGCACCTGTCACTGTTGTGCTGTCACCAGGATTTGTTGATCCTGGTTAAGCTCATAGGTAGAAGCACCAGGATAATTTCTAAAGGAGTGAAGGACAGAAGCAGCATGTAGCAGTAGCCTCCTAAGAAAGTCAGCTTTGAAAAACCAAAATGCACAGATTCAAGTGGTCAGAGTTCAGATTCAAAGCATACCCATTTTGGTGTTCTTATCAATCTTGGAAGAATAGGAGAATCTGGGAATAAAAGTTGCAGGCCCTATGTAACTTCTGGAAAGTTAGGAATACGGGTTTGATATGGCCAAGAATCAAAACGCAGGATTTCCACTTCTCTATCACTTCCCATTTAAACACAGTTGTTGTCTTCTGTCCCTCTACTTTTCTATTCTAGCTCCGGAGATGCTCCTTCTTCAGGTCACTATTGGGTGTTACAAGAAGGAAAAGGGTAAACAACACATGAATTTTGCCTGACTGAAGGAAACAAGAAAGACAAAGAACAGCAGAAACAAGATTGAAAAGGTTACCAAAGTCAGTTGGCACACTGGCCCGCAAGAGTCTTACAGCGTTTTCTGTTCCAGTTATGAATTATTCCCCCACGTGCAGAGCTTATCACAATCCTCAAAATCGCCCTTCCTCCAGAGATCTGAAAGGAATATGTCATCCCTTCAATGGGCAGTGCACAAGCACAGATGGAGCATTAGGCAGAACTGCTGTGAAAATGTTCAGAATTACCTCAAATCCCTCCACACCTCCTTTTTCGTCTTCCATCCCCACACCGAAGCCCACCTGTTCCTGCAGTACCTTCAGTTTTATACGCTAATCAAGCCGCTTTCGAAGACTCAGTGTCTGCACCTTCTTACTCACTCCTACAATCCGTGTGCCTAGCTCGAAACTGCACATGAAGACGATGAAATGTAAGGTGCATTTGAACTATGGCTTTAAAGAGATAGCAGCAATTCTCCAACTGCATTATACACTTGCAGTGGTTAGCATTTATCATGTGCATGTTCCCTCGTATATGCTAAGGCCTAGGCACATGAGAAAGCAATGCAAGAACCAACAGCAAAACACAGAGATACCAGGATGTGAACCAATCTTATGAATACCCCAGTTTTGCGTATCTATCTTGCAGCTATCCCAAAAAACATTTGTGTTACAGTGAACAACACTGAGGAATGTTTCAGGCAGATTTCTAATGTGGGCTGATACACTCCCACAGCCCTTTTTAAAAAACGGTATTTCAATAACAACTGTTTTGGGGTATGCTTATGTAATTCTCCATCCTCTGTTGGCACATGTACCCACACTGGAAATGACAGGGGATACCATCAGCCAGGCATGATGCAAGTTGGCAGAGATAGGCATAGGATGAAGGACTATAGCAGACACAGGAGATGGATCTGCAGATCCAGGCAGGGCTCATCCTGGCTTATAAACAGTGAGACGCTCAAGTCAATAACAGGAGGCATTTGCAAGTCTTCTGAATGCGTGTGTACAAAGGAACTGAAGTGGAAAAATCTGGAATTGTAGGAAGTGACACAGGACACAGTCAGCAGAGCTCAGTATGAAGAGCCCAGGGCTGGAAGAACAAGGAATGCAGCAAGCTGCGAGGAGTTTTTTCAACACTACAAAACATTTGGCTATGGAAAGCTTGTCTTTTCCTTATTGACATAAACCCTGAGCGAACTATTTACTGCAACTAAAGTAAATCTATGGGAAAACAAAAAACAAACAAAATAAATTTTTCAGCAAACCCATCCTGTAGTGTCATTTTAGAGCAAGTAAGTGCTCTGAATGCTACCCCTTACTGCTCTTTAAACAGCAGTTTAGGGAAAATACGATTAACATGCTTATGAAAATAAACATGTCCTGCTGGTGTAAATCTCTACTAACACTATCAAGGTAAATAGACTTATTTTATTTATACCAATGAAACACTGAGGAATGTGGCCCATGATCTCTGCCGGAAAGGATTGCACCTACGTTCTTTAGAAAAGTGAAAATGGAAAACAATAGCTAAGAAACAGGAAGGACTGGAAGAGAGGAAGAACTGGAGCGAGAGAAGAGAGGGCTGGGACTGGAAGCTATGTTCCAGGAAAGACAATCAGCAGAAGTTGAAGAGAAGAAGAAAGTGGAAACACAAAGTGGGGGAAAATAGAAAGGTCAACAAGGAATGGAGAAGACATCAAGTACCAGGTAAGTCGGACAATAATGCAGAAAGGGTCGTCACAGGCTGAGACAGTCTGCAAAGATGGGCTACCACTACAACAGATCACACAGACTTGCACTGAGATGTCAGAGACAGAGGGAGAGAGCACAGCTCTTAAATGAAGACCAGGTCAAATAAATGACCATTGCAGCAAATTAAGGATTCAGTTGAAAAGTGAAGGTCAAATGAGGACATGAGGGAAAGAAGATGAGTGACAAAGGGGAAGGATAAATCTGGCAAAGATGAGATGAAGCCTTGAAAGCATTGAGATCCAATAATGGCAAAGCAGCATGATGCTGTCTTGGACATTCAGATTAGAGGACACAAGCTTCACAGTAACAGAGAGAAATCCAGAGTGGAAAAAGAAAACAAATAATCTCTGCCTCTTCTGGGGTTTCCTGTTGCATCATTTCCATTTTAAATTACATAAAAATACTTCTAATAACCAGAGAAGCACTTAAAAATGAAGAAACACTTGTTCTAGTTAATGCGTCTGAACAGTGTGAGCGTGCACACACACACACACACACGCAAAAATCACCCAAAAAAAGTTTCCCCCGGGAGGTCGTTATTATGCAAAAATTACTCTAATTAGGTCATGAATATATTAGGCCGTATTCAGTGCCAACAACAGCGGGGGGAAAAAGAGAGAGAGAATTGGAAATGTGACATGCATACACTCCCAGTGTGGTTAGGGCGACTGGATTTCAAAATGCCATTACGAGATAAAAAGGTCACCCTGTAGGGAGGTAATTGGTACAGCACTCTAGCAGCTGATTAAAGGGACCTTTTTTTCCAGAGGCGGGAGGAGGGGGGGTTAACGTAGCATCTCCCCTAACAAAGCATATGATCTTGATCAAACATCTGCTTTTAAGACAATCACAAAGTAAAAGGGGCTGACACCCTTGACATTCTATTGAAGCAGATGCATTTGTTTAGTAACACCTTGAGTTGCATGTTTTAAGACAACATTAAAGGCAGAGGGTATTTTCCCTCCTGCGGGTTACTCTCTGTTCAAACATGCGAGCCTTCATTCTCCTAGCTCCCATCACAGCTACTGCTCAGACACTGCCAATGTTGCATTAACAAGAAGTAAATGCTTTTAATTAGTCTGTAATGGCTGGGAGAACAGTACAGGGGAAAGCTGCTTCTTCAGCCTCTCTTATCCTCACCAAATACCAAACGATGACAGGCTCCCACAGACTGAAGTAACACAACTCCTGGCTTGGCAGGCAAGAGAGAACAGCAGAAGGGCTCGAAAACACCAATCGCACGCACTCCCCATAGAGAAATATAAGGAAGCTGCTCTGGATCATAAACAATACTTAGAAGTTGTGTTAAATAAGATGCCATTTCAGCTCTCAAAATTATTGGTGTCACACGTAAAAGCTCACTTTAGTGTTTGCAAAGACAGATAGTTCTGGCCCAACACATCTGGGGCCAGAACCCTGAGTAGGCAGGGAAAAAAGGAGGAGAAGCAGGCAGGAACACAGGCAGCACTGCTCCTGGGAGAGAGGACAGCAATGGCAGGGAGCAGTGTGCACTGATTTTAAAGCTAGCTTGGGAACCAGTTCAGTTTTCTAGCCTCTTCTGCCTCCCCAGACTCAAATACGCCTTGCACTGTCCCACTGAGTTTAGCTCTAGTGTGAGTTCCAGTTTTGATGGTGATGGCGACAGGCCTTTTCCCCTGCTTAGAAAGATGAGCAGTTACATGTTATGCTGAGTGTACACGCATTCCCAAATACCACCACCCATGGAGCTGAGCCACTGGTAACAGAAACAGAGAAATGCCTGGCATAGAAGGCAACTTGGACCAGTTTAGCATGGGCCACACTTCCCTGCCAGCAATGCCTGCACAAAATTTGGAAACAATGATTCTGCTGCAGTTTTGTCTGTGGAGATTTTAAACCACACAGTGTAGGCTTGAGCTTTAAGGTGCTATGCTTTAAATGTCACAGGTTTAAGTCCCCTTTTGATTTACAACTGACTAAGGAAGAGAACTGTTAGGTTGACTTGCTTACTTCACCACCCAGCAAAAGAAGCATATACTGAAAATAGCCTCAGAATTAGCAGTTTCGGCCTATGACACCCGAAGAGGAATTTTTCAACTACAGTTCAAGTACAGCTGGGTAACATTCCCATCTAGTGAGAAATATTGACATTTCAACATCCATTCTGGTCCCCCAGCAAACTGAAAAGTTGAAATTAAACATATATTGAACTGAGTCAAAATAAAACATTTGGCTCACTTCTATGAAATGAAGTTTTATGATTTAGGTTGAACTGACAATAAAATGAAGTCTTTCATTTTGATTTCCCAAAAGAAAGTTTCAATTCTGTACAAAAACCTTTCATCAGAAAATCATTCCCACGTAACATTCCCAACCACCTGTAATTTTCAATGATACAGAAAAAGTAGCCACTGCAACTCCCTACAATAGAGTACTAATCACTGGAGTCCATGTAATTCTTAAAAATGCATGCCTTATGGCTAAAATACTGTAAAATAAAGAAATAAATCATCCCATCCCCCCCCCCATTCACCAGACTATGACTCTCCTGATGTCTAGGACCAGAACTTAGTAGTTTAAACTACAACTTTAAGACACTACAAACTTCTGCAAACAGAACGGCTCATCAAATGCAACAGATTTAAGATATGATGTCCAGTCACTGCTGAAGCTTTCATTTCTTTTTTAAAAATAATTATCTTTCATTTTCCCTTGTAGAGTTCACAGAGTAAACAAATCCAGAGTGTGGTTTGTCTGTGGAGGCTGTAGAGCCTTTTAATTTCTCTCAAAATCAATGCAGGCAAACTGTTTGTAAGTTTTGAAAGAAAAAAAGGAATGAATGTGGCATGCATTACTACATCACTGTTAGACAAATTTTCATATGCTTTAATTACCGTACATAATCTTAGATGCTTTTACAACTTATATACCTATCACCACATCACTTTAGCTTTTCAGAATCTTATTTATATGTTGTCTTAGAAAAACCTTACAAGAGAAAGAACATTACTATCACCCTATACAGCTCAGAAACACAGAGAAACCGAGTGACTTGCATTATAGCCACACTGAAAGTCTGTAGCAAAGGAAGAAACTGAGCCCTTATCTTTTTCTTTTTTTCTTCCCCCCCCCCGAGAATAGAAATTAGGAGGAAATTAAAACGGGAGGCACATGCCTAAACACTTCGGAATGGACATGTCTCCCACAGCTGCTCCCTGTGCCTTTAACATCTCCACAGAGGCTTCAATCAACCTCCTCCTCTTGCATCTGCAAGCCAGAAGCACTTTGTAGGAAATAGGGGGTATGCAGGCAGCCACGAAAACCCTGTAGGTAGATACAGGTGCTATGGGGATGCCGACAGTGTTTCAGAGCCGAGGAACAGGCAGAAGGACAAAGAAGTCTATGGTAGAAGCAGAAGAAATAACACTGGCTCCCTTCCACATGCTTAGACTTGGTTACTTGCACACTGACCCCTGAAGGAGCTAGGGGGGTGTGTGTGTACTTCTGTTTAAAGATAAGCTTTGTTTATGTATAAATTTAGACTCTTCTAATTTTGGTTTCAAACTTGCTTTGTAGCAAATGTTTAACACAGCAGTTGTTAAAATATTTGGCAATCTGTTTTTCTAACTGAGAAGCCAGCCATACCATCCATCATTAGCAACCACTTTCATTTGAACAAGAATCTGAATCTACACCACTCTGCTGTACCTGTGCCAATAGTTGTATGCAGTCTACTGGAATGACAGAGGGGGAAAAATCCTCTCTGTCTCTCTGATGAGAGAAATAACGCTATCTGAAGGGACAATTCCTCGCTGCTTGCACGAGGCCTGGTGCCATGTGACCCAAAGGACACTCAGCACCTTGCAATATGTGCTCTGTGTAGTGCTGAACAAAATCTTGGGCACATGCAAGCACTGATACAAGCATCTCTAAACCCAGTCAGTACAAAGGACAGGCAGGCACGGAAACCGCTCATAGATCCTTAATGTGCAGTTCATGCCTGCAATATCCTGATGCAACAGCTGTTCAGACTTATATCGCAGAGCACTGATATCTCCCAGTCTTTACAAAAAAGGACAAATCGTGACCCCCTTCCTCCAAGACTACCAAGACAGCATGAAGAATCCTTACAGTGTTCAGCATCCCTGTATCACTTTCTTAAACAACAGTTATTCCACAAGTAAGTACAAAAAGGAAATAGACTGGGCAGGCCTGTGGACCACCAGAATGTACTGGGACCGTTACCTTGTCTGTCTGTCTTTTCTACCATCTGTTGTCTCCCGGCTTAGGCTAGACAGAGACTCTCTGAGACAGTGAATGATTTTTGTTCTCTCCTCCCCATTTAGGTTTCTGCGAGCACTAATATCGACAGCTTTTGAAAGCACACATACAAGGGAGCATTTGTTCCCTGTTAACAATGTTGTTATGAGACTTCCTGTGCTGTGCCATTCCCCACTACCTGGGTTTTCATATTACTGACATGTTATTTACATAATTAAAGTATACAAAGAACATAGATGCAGGAGCTATACTGAATACCCCAGGAGTGGACATTTTGGACTGAAATAATGAAAATTGGCAGGCTTTCTACAAAGATCTAATAGGTTATATTCCATGCTAATTCCAAGCTAATAATTGACAAAGCTGTCCCCTTCCCAGAAATAAAAATTTGAATTGATGTGAACCCTATTTTGTTCCATCAATAAACTGTAGAGTATAAATGTGTTTGCGTGTTTCTGTTGCTAATCTGCAGCTACGGAAGGTTTAGCAACTTGCCTGCATGGGTGTTATACTTGATACTTTGCTTCCATTTCTCTGGTGCAGAGGTGACTGTGACATAGTCCACCTGCGATAAAACCCATAACCTGGGTGAAACAGCTACAATGCAGCATGCTTGCACAGCTCCTTTTAGGCACACCATTCTGAAGAGCTTTCTAGAGTTTAAAAACAAAGCACAACCCCAGAAGAGTATTAAATAATAAACGACTACATAAGGGGAAAGACAAAGTGGCACAGGCAGGAAAGAATCAGTGAGATAATCTGAGATAAAACCTGAAATGAGACTGTAAGTCGACAAGTGGGAAAAGTATAAAATGGCTAATCTAGATAAGATCAGGAGTGGATTTACAGTGGGCAGAGAGCTAAAGGGCTGAACTTCCTGGTCCTACACCGCCCAGCGCTTCAGAGGTGTAGTACCTCCTCCCCCACAATGGCTGCCCCTGCCCTGAGTGTCTTCTGAAAAGGGCAAGCCTCTAGATGAAGCAGTCAGTGCCATTTCATTGACACTGGTCTCAAAATTCTGTACCTGTGCACTCATGGAGACCAAAAAGCCCACACATGCAGAGAAATAGATAACCTCCCCTCGCAACAAACCACACACAAAGACTTTCTCCAACATTCTCCAACTTTTTGCCTGTATCTGATACTCCTTAGTGTTCCTTTACATGCTTAATGAAATCACATTTCACCACAAAAGTAAAAACAGATGTAGATCATCACGTCTGCAAGAACTGGGCTCCTGCATCATAAGCAGTGTTACAGAAATTCTTGGGGTTTGAAAATGAAATGTAATTTCCAATCTACTGATCTAATTCTGAAAATAAAGAAACAAAATCTCACCAGACTCATGAGTTGCATCTCTACTGCAGACTTAATCCAGCCAATATATCCAGAAGTCAAGGGAAACTCCAAAATCTGATTAAGTTATGCCCTCAGGACGCTCTACCTCCAAAGTCCTTCTTTGACTAGATAGATACACATGTAGCCCATATCCTCCATTAAGAAGTCTTAATAGCACTTCCACCCCAGGCCTGAAGCTAACAGAAAAGTCCCTGCTAGTAGTGCCCTGAAATAACACCCAACTTGTATGAATAATGGGGGTTAGAATACTTAGGAGGATCAGGGTCACAGTGAATATTCATGTTGCTACACTGGATGAACATAACATATGTCTTCCTGTATTATGCAAGCGGGGAGCAATACATTTCACAACCAGAACCAATTCACCATTTTCGGAATCTATTACATATTCTATTTCCAGCAAAAAATTGAGTTGACATGTGCAAACACCTGTTTGGCTGTAGCATCCTCACAGAAGTTTTCAAAGGCAACCAGTACATTTTTCTGCAAATCTACCCGTCTATTTCTCAAGGACAAGTTTTTCCTGTGCTGCCAACCTGGTCTCTTTTAGTGCATTGACCTCTATTTCCGACACTTTGGTAGTTTCCTCAGTATCACTGTTCATTTGAGGAACAGTTGAAAATACCTCCGACCTCTCTCAGAGTCTTCAATCCCTAAATGACCTTCATGTATCATTTTAATCATATTTCCCTGCAACACGTTTCAGATCATCATCCTGGTGCTCTTAAACAAAATCCTTTGCAGTACTGAGAACTTCTACTTAATTCTAAAAGACACTGGGCATATCAACTTCTGGCCAATAGTTTCACTAATTTTCTAAAATGTCTATTGCTTTATTATATCATCACAACCAGCCTTCACATTTTCTTGTGATTAGGAAGGTTGGTTTTTTGGGGTTTTATTTTCTTTAACCAGTTTGACATATCCGTGGTTGTTTGTGTGCTTTCCTATAAATCTTTTTTACAAATGCTGGAGAGTATAACTGCAGCCACCAGACCTCTTCCTCTACTATTCTGTTTGCAAATCACACATTTGCAGTTGGACAGAAGAAATAATTCCTCTACACCTGGCAGGTGTCTGCCCAGTGCTTCCTGTAAACTGCAATAAATGGCTTGCAGTCAGTTTCAGCTAATACTGGCCTCCAACAAATACATCCTGGAAATTTTTCATAACCATGAGCTAAGCTAGGACATCTTTCTCCACTTGTATATACTTAGATTCCGGTTTTGCTGCAGCTATGATACATAACTCATTGGCCTCCAGTTTTGAACACATTATATAAGATAAATGCTCTAGTACCTGCTCTGGTAGCTTCGTGTTTAACATTACCTACTCTCCCTCTGTTAAGATCTTAGTCATTAGCTGCCATTTATTTCTCAAACTCATAATGAGAATGTGTATCCTGACTCTATTGGGCATCTTTGCATGAATATGATCTCACGTTGCTGATCTGGACAGCCATACAAAGCCATATATTTACCAAACTGCATGCTTCCTTGGTCCGATAGGGTAGGCATATTATTGACAGCCTGCACCTTCTTCAGATCTGCCTGTACATGTTGCCAGCTACTGTCTATCCCAAGGAATTTACATACTCCCTCACTGTGGCAAGCATCCGTATTAGCTTCAGCAGCACCCTGAAATACAATTTTTCAGCAGATGCCAAACACAACACAAATTGGTGCGATTTCTTTGAACTGCCAAAGAAATGGTTGATGGCATATACACACTTTGTTTTCTCAAGAGTACAAGCCAGAATTTTGCTGGTAATGATAATCACAGGCAGATACTCAGAATTTGTCAATAACTCTTGTAAGGTAATGGACATTTTTGCTCTTTGCATATTGCTTTAACTATCTGGGCCCTAGACACAGGTGTAGGGAGCCATCCGCTGCTCTGTTGATTCTTCCAGTTCCTGCATGACTCCCAGAGCCTATTCAGCTCCCTCTTTATATCTTGTTCTTTAAGCGAAATTTTCTCAAAGGAGGGGTAAGAGCTACATGTCTTTGTCACTCATGGGGGCCGCCTTTAATTCCAAAAGGGCATCCTCCGGTTTATCCTTAATTATTTTTCTCTCCAATAGATTCAACTTCTTGATGTAGACAAAGATTTACTCAACAATGGTGAGCTTTCCTCTATCGCTATGAGAAATTTTATCCTTTCTTCAGTGTTATTTACTCAACAAGGATTGATATCCCTATATTTTAAGCGTTGGCTGAGTGCATTAATTTCTCCTGTCTCTTCTTGTGTGTGTCAACTCAGTATGGAGCCTATATAATCAAGGGGAAGATACAGTACAGTTTTGTAGTCAAAAAAATGCTCTGGATCAAAATGGAGTTCATAGCCTGACAGAAAGATATGAGAGGTACTGTCACGGTTTAAAGTAGGGCGTCAATAACCTGAGTGACAGAAGCTCTCTATTAACCCCTACCCTCCCACCAGAGGAAGGGAAAAGGAGGAAAAGGGAGAGAGGCTTAGAAATTGAATACAAAAAGTTTTACTAAGAACACTAATAATACTAATTATATTAATAATAAGAGAAATAATGTAAAATATACAAAACGGCTACTGAGTTTCCCAGAACTGGGTGCTGTGCTCTGGCGTCCTGCCAGCAGCTGCTGGGCAGCACCAGACAGTCCCAGACTGGCTTCAGCAGCAGGCAGGAACTGGACTCAGGGATGCACGGATAGGAATCTGGATCAGGATCGTAGGCAGAACAACGAGTAGTGTCCTCTTCAGCAGGCGGCCATGGATCAAGGAGTGAGCGAGACCCTTGTCATCCCCCAGCTTTAAACTGAGTGTGATGTGCATGGCATGGAATACCACGTTGGTCAGTATTGGGTCACCTGTCCTGCCCGCCCCTCCCCGCAAGTGCGACCCTTTCTGACTTCTCACTTGTGGGACCTAAGAGGTCTGTCAATGACCTTGGCTGCTATGGTAATAATTATAAACAGTGGCCCTTTTCTGCATTCCTTTCCTACCATTAGCTCAGTGTAACTATAAACATTAGGTGTTATCAGCTTTGGAGCAGACAGTGTCTGTAAAATACGCAGCCAGCTTCAGAAAAATGCAGTTACTTAGAAGAACTTAGCTGTAAGGAATATTCACTAAAAGAGAATTGGTTCTGTTCTAACCAAAACCAGCACAGGTACATAACCTCAAACATATCGTTTACGTGTGGTGTAGAGCTGGGTTCAGAACAGGTACAATGCTTAAAAGATTTTAGAAACAATTCTTAAATTATAAACTGATTGCAGTAGAAGAGCAAAATTTTGGTTTCTGAGGTGATGGAAACAGGGCCGAGTCATTAACAGAGAGTCTCTTTTCCCATATTGCAGGCTTTGTACTTTGTTGAGCCAAGTGTACCATAGACCACTTCTTCAGAGGTCAAGCAACTTGTCTTTAGAAGCAGTATGTTTAATGGAAATCTCGAAAACCAAAGAACCTGCATTCTGAAGCCCCTATTTAACCTGCTGCCATATTTTTTGTTAATACTCAACTGAAGTATCGATGAGGGGAAATGGAACAGGACAGGGAGTGGTTTCTCTATCCTGAAGTGTCATTCCAGTGGCAAAACCCATTGTAGGCTGATTACAAACCCACCTCTCATGATGATACACCAAGCAAGTAAAAAACCCTTATTCTTTTGCACGTCAAGGTTTAAGTCACATTGACAACCAGAATTTGTTCTCAAATTTTTCAATACTTTAATCTCTTTTTGAGTTAATAAATACGAACAGCTCTTTTTCGAAATTTTTGTGAAGTGTCTGATGTTTCTTTGTGTCCCTCTGTCAACCCAGTGAAATCACATTAGATCACAAAATCCAAAACTTAAGGAGATTTTACTGACTATCCTCCAGGCAGCTTTGCTGTTCATTTTTAGTCCATGTAGAGTGCTTAAATACCACAGCGATAAGTGTTTTGTACAGGCATATAGATAGATTTTGACATTGGTTCATGAAACAAGAAGCCTTCAAGGGCAGCAATTGTAGAATCTCTAAGAAATTGCCATTGTTCAGGAAACAAGACATGATTGTCCATCACTGCAGCTGATGGAGAAAATAAAACCTTGTGGAATAAATATATTCTGTGACAGCACCTGTCATTGGTGAATTCTTTTGCCCGCCACATCAAAGATAGTGGATGATATAGGAAAGACAGTGCGTTTTTTTGCTGACAGATAGTTTTCCACAATTTCCAAGCTGCTAATGGAGCACAGATATTGTTTTTCTGTTCTCTCTAGCCTGGCAAACATTTTAATTTAGTATTGATATTTAATTTGTTTCTTTGATTTAGCAATCTGGTGACCCTTTGATCCCACTTACTAAGAATTTAACAAATTATGTCTTCACTTATTAATGGAAGGGGAAAAAGTTAAAGTGAAATAAATTGGGAAGTTCTATAATCAAAAATATTTTTTAGAGCTAGTTAAAGTTGCTAAGAGATGGAAGTAACTCCTGTTCCCTTTGTTTATAAGCACTGAGAAACCTCAAAGTAAACAATTTAAGGTGTCATCAATTTAATACTATCTACACTATAAACACTGCATTATGCCAAGAAGAAAGAAATATGTATTTCATCACTGTATAGAGAATTTGGGCACTGCTCACAACAAATGCTCTAATGCAATGTCAAAACATCGGTAAGTAACGTCAAAAATAAAACCAGAGAGACCCAAACCAATTCTAAGAATTTCTTGGAAAAGAAAGAAGATATGGAAATACTGATTGGCATGTTCAGATTTCATGCAGCCCATGAGTCTTAAGAACTGGAATCTGCACTTTCATTTCTAGCAAGTATGTTTCTCACCCTTCTATCTTTCAAAAGAAAAAGTGAAAAAAGTACAGGCTAACGCACCGAGTTTCTTCTGATCACCTGTTTTACCATTTCCAAAAATAATGAACATCTCTAATGCGAGAGTTATGTTAACTACCAAAGTTAACTATGATGATTTGCCCATTTTATCAACTATTTCACTGTTGGTTTACTTTAGCGGTGTCAGCTTCCTCTGTAGTCCCAGTTCATCAGTTAAGAAATTGCACAGCAAAATAAACAACATAAGGAAAGGTGCTGCCCATAACACATAAATTTTATATGTAATTCATAAAACTTCTCATTTAAATGAAGCTGAAGCGTAGTTTCCTCTCTGTCAAAACAGATTTTCATAACACGAATGGACCAGGACTGAGTCCTAGACAACCTGCAATTGCTGTACAGAGACACCGTTATTTCTGCTTCGGAAGGTTCATTTTTCCAGAATAGCAGATCTGTGGGTTTATGGCCATTTTATATGTAGGCAACTTCAGCTTAAAAGAGTTTTGATTTTGGTTTTGTTTGTTTGGGTTTTTTTTTATATCAAAGTGAACAACTTCAACAGACAGAATGACAGAAATGCTTGTTGGAAGGGAACCACGGAGGTCATTTAGTCTAATCTCCCACTCAAAACTAGATCAAGTCAGCTGTGGATTTGTCCAGCCAACTCTTAAAGTTCTCCAAGGATGGAGATATTGTGAAATGTGGGTATCTTTTCCTATGCAACACTTTCCTCCTAGTGAACAAGTTTTCCTTAATGTCTTGTCCAAACCCTACAACTTGTGTCCACCGTGCCTTGTTGTATCACTTGCCATTGCTGAGAAGACTCTGGCTCTGTTGTTTTTACCACTCATCAAGTAGCTGTCAGCTACTATTTGCTCACTCCACTGTCTCCTCTTTGCCAGGCTAAATGAACCAAATTCCCTCAATTTTTCCTCATAATCCATGCTTTCTTTGTTCCTGACCATCTTGGTTACCTTCCACTGGACTCTCCTCAGTTTCTGAACATCCCTGTAGAGCTAGGAAGCCTAAGCTGGATACAATATCCTCATGTAGCCTAGCATGGCTGCACAGAGGGAAATTGGAGCATCCCTTGGTCTGTTAGCAGCACTTCGCATACTGAGCTACATTAATATTATTGTCTTATTCTGCTGGCTCATATTCAGCTTGGTTACCTTAACCCCCAAATCCTTCTCAGATGGGCTTCTACTCAAAGAGATGGTTCCTGGCCTGTACTGACAACTGATTATTCCACCCCAGATGCAGAATGTTTCCCTGCTGAACTTCATGACATTCCTGTTAATCCAATTCTCAGGTTTCTCAGGGTCTCTCAAAAGAAGCTCTGCCATCTCAGAGTCACACATATATGTGCCCAGGGCAATGTTTTTCAGATAAAACCAGAAGATCCCTTCTTGTTAATCAGGAAACCAAGTGGTAAGGAGAGTAGTACAAGGTGTAAGGTAGATGTGATCACTGGAGAGACAGTCACTGCCATGAAAAAAAATTGCAAAGTTAGACAAATGGAGCTCTAGGTGGACTCAACTCCTTATAAAAGGCAAAGCAATCAGGAGCAGAACACCAGGAGCAATGCAAGAGCCTTCCCACTTCACTTTCATCACAGTATTTCCATGCTGTGAAGGGTTGTTTGTGGAGGAGATGGAACTAGTTGATCTCACCTCAATCTCCTGGGGTGAACATGATGTTACACGACACCTTAACCCCTTTGCTCTTTCTATTGGCCCCTCTCTTGGAAAGGGCTGTCACTTAGAAGATGAAATATATTTACAAATTAATTAACTTTGGCCAGTGACTGAAGAATTAGATTTCCACTAACAGGGATTCTGTCTGAGTGATGGATACACAGAATGCTGGAGGAATAAAATACTAGCACTTCTTGCCTCCCAAAACTGAATGCTCAGCAATCACACAACCTTTCCATTCATCAGCCTTTTTTTCTACACTGTCAACCCTTCTTTTACAAAAGCCAATAGAATTTCCTTTAGTAGATGAAGGTACGTGTGTACTGAAGAGAGTATCTGATCTCTGAAAACAGCTCATCAACTCATTAAATAGACAGAGGCCCACCACACAGCAGAACTGTGAAAGGCAAAGAAGAGCTGGTTGGCGAGGACAAAGCATGGGATTAGCTCAGAGTAAGACTGTAGCCTCTGATGCATAAACAGTTTCTTATTCCAGGACCTGAATCAGGGACAAGCCTATGCCAAAGAGATCATGGTGCAAATTGTAGATTATGTGGGTTGGAAGCTTCATCTTGCTAGGGGGATGTTACGGAATGTAGTTTCGCACACTACAGTGTGGGAAGAAGAAGAGACTGTTCTGCTGGTGTTGATGAACCTGAACATAAGTTACTGGTGCAATGAAGTACTCACAGAGCGAGGGTTACTGTTTATTCCTGGAAACAAACATTGCTGCAGAATTCAGTCTCAGCAGAAAGGTAAAGGGGAGCTCACGGCCCCAGTTCTTAGTCATGGAATAAAGTATCAGGTGGAGAGTGACGCTAACCAGCCCTTCATCATACTGCTTGTTTTTCATGCTTCCTCTCTGGAGTAGGAAGCCTTAATGAGCCACTTGCAACTCCTGCTGTATTAATTCTACTCTGCAACTTGTTAGAGCCGCAAAGCAGAGACCCAGATAATTTAAACTATCAGCAATTCATTTAGAGCACACCTTACAGATTAGTGACACTCCAAGGATATCAGAGATTACAATAAAATAAGCTTTGCTTGCCTCAAAGAACTGAATCAAACAAAAAAAAATCCAAATTCATTTGTCAAAGAGAATGTTCATTATTTAGCAGAACAAAATTAATCTTCAAAATCATTAAGTGTTGGTCCAACAGTACATCTCATGTTTGTGAGGGTTTGCTTATATCAGCTACAGTACTAATAAATTTTGAGACAATTTTTGCAAGTGTTGTGGTTACTTGCTGTAATATCCTGACCAGACTTAAATGTTGATAATTAGATTTTTGCCCCTGTGAGATCTCTCCATGATTTGAAATGGTAACAATGGTTTTTCTTTATTTCCTATTCTGTATTGTTAGCAGAAGTCAAAATGTGCTATGAGATAGCTGCTATATTCTACTTCAGAGCTAGATAATGAGACTTCTACCTAATATCTGCACTTTCGTATTTAGTGGAAGATATTTATGTGTTATTCTTTTTACATTTAGAAAGGTCATTTAAACAGCAGTTGGGTAGGCAGCATCTGACAAACAATAATGCTGAGCTGGAAATGGGGTGGACAGAAGTCGACCAAATGCCAATATTCAGCACACTGTAATGAGTGAAGCAGCACAGTGCAGTAGATAAGGCTGACCTCAGAGATCCATAGCTGATTATAGCTAGGGGATGGTATTCCCATGGCATGAGGATCAGAAGGACAAACTTCAGTAAATCTAGTCTCCCATTGTCCATCCTTCCTTTCTGCCGGCAACAACCAGCTGTGTGGCAAGGGGTGAGTGCCGCAATGCCACACACTCTTCCGCAGAGTCATTGGCAATTTAAATAGCTGTGAAACTTTGCACTGCAAGTCTGTCAGCAAAACCCCTTTATCAAAGATGGGCAATACAATGCTTTGTATAAATGACGTAAACTTACAGCTAGAGCTTATTGCCAGGCAATAAAGCACACAAACACATGCCTTTTTCTTCCTGTCAGCAGAAAACAGCATGCATTAGCACCAGAGTCCAGCACAGGAAGAAAAGGCATGGCAAGAACAAAGATATTATCTGTGGGTCATGCCACTAGTACAGTAAAAACCTTGGCGCTTGAAGTACTTGTACAGGCAAGTCTTCAGCATGTTCCAAACATTTTTACTACAGTTTAGGAACCATATTTACCTAACATGCACTGGAAGCTATTAGGCCCTGTCCTTTATCAGTGACACTGCTGGTATGACTGAATTAATATTATTGTTTGTAAGAATATCCTCCTACATTTCCCCGGAATATCAGAGGCCATGCAGTAAGACTAACATAAATGAGACTTCTGACATGAAGAGTGGTAAAAATGTACTGAGAAACATGAGATCCGGTGCTAAGTCAGTGGTGGAAGTACAGGAATAAAGAAGAGATTTACCAGGCCTTTGCTGTAAAGGTTGTTAAGGTAGCTAATGCATCAGCAGACTTGTTGAGAAGCAAAGGAAATGCAATTATACTTTCTGGAGTAATGTCAAGCAATAACAATTTCTACGGTGATGGACTAAGCCATCACTTGCAGAGGCTTTTGAGGCAGGAAGGGAGGAAGAGGTGGTAGTCTGGTAGGCTGTCAATGGTAGCTCATTATGTATTTTTGACCATCAACCCCTTGTAGGGAGGGAAAAGCAGCCACCCAGCCAGGGCAGGTATATAATCTGATTGATGTTTCATAAGTGGCTTTCAAAAACTTGACTGAGCATGAAATCTCGTCATTAAAGTTTATGTCCTGAGTGACTAACGAAAAGAGAAAAAGATGGAAAGACACCAAACCAAAGGAAACCAAAGGTGACAGAATGATGGCGAATTTACAGCCAGGTATCTTCTTAAGCATGATTCCCAAAGCTAATCAGCCAACACCAAAACAGGCTTCTGGTTCTGAAGGAAATTGAAGAAGAGGCTCACCCTCTCTCCCTGTGAAAAAACATAAAAGAAACCAAGAGCAATAAAATCAAGACCCGTTGGATCCCTGGAATGCAAGTATCTGCTCTGTCTGTTTTACCAAAGAGTCTTAAAGCACTGTGGAACAGTCAGGCACAAATAATCTAGGGGAACTATGTCCATTAATTCCACGTTTAACCCTCTGCTTTTCTCTGGTTATGCAGAAAACATATACTGTGTAAACAGTTTCTAAGTCCTCAATTTCTGTCTTTATATCTGCTTCATACCAGATGAGGCAGGAGAGAGAACATGGGCATGACAATGCTGCATCCAAAAGACACTTCCTGCCAGAGACAGCGTTTGTTAAAACTTCAGGAATGAAAAGGCCTATCAAGATCACAAAATATTCTTTCATAGTTGAGTCTCAAAGGACTGGGGAAGAGTGGAACATTTCAGCAATATTCATTCTGATATGAAAACAAATTGGTCTGCCTTCCTTTGCTCCCCCCTTTTGTGTTTTTTTTTGTGCAATTATTCTAGCTAATGAGTTTACTGGCAGAAATGTTCACAGAAACAGCAAATTTTAGTGGCCATTGGAGATTATTTGTGAAGAGTGAATTTAAAATTCTTAATCATAAGCATTCACTGTGTAAAATGTACTTCAAAGGCCTAGGCTTACCCCATCAGGGACCAGCACTGCCCCAGGTAACCAATGTCTGCAATCAGAGCTAATCAGTCAGATCTGATTTCAAATATTCGCAATAAACAGATCATGGACAAGCTGTAAGTCAAAAATTATTCATAGAAATTATTTGACAAATGATGTTGAATGCTGAATAATTCAAGAAGATCACACATTGTTCACAGACAATTCCCAGAGAGAAAGGACAGTGAAATTTGTTTTAGAAGTTCATGATGGATTCTTCATCTAAGGCTGCTCAAAACACCCGGGTGAATAAGGTTAGCCTCAGCCTCTCATAGTTATTTCTAAAACATGAACATTTGAGTGGCCACTTTTCAGGACAGTTTTCACTATCTGTGCAAATAATCTGTGACACTGAACAACTCTTCAGCGACCCAGAGTCATTTCTGCTGGTATTTGGCTTTAGCGAGCAGCTTGACAGAGGCTAGGAAGGTTATTCTACTCGCTTCCCAATCTTCTGCCCATATGTTGCTGTGGGTTTGTTTTTTATTTATAAAGAAATCAAAAATAATCTGTCCAGCTAATACAGTGGGGCATTCAAGGAAGCAGACTACACATTAAGATGTGGGCATAAACCCTGTACTGGCTGTCAAGAATGCTATACCAAATGAGTTACAGATGACGAAAACTCATTTTATGTTTATTGTCATGTCATTTCTTTGAAAACATATCACCACTAACATCCCACCACAACTGTATCCAAATCTTTGAGCATCACCTGTCCAGTACTGGGCTCTGCACCCGAAGACTTGGATGAACAAGAGTTATAAGCACAGCACTGAGAAAAGATCAAAGTTCAAAAAATAGGACATAAGGATACAAAAAAAAAAAAGAACAAGAATGACTTGTTTAGTCTAGGAAAACCTGAGGTAAGACACGATAACAGTCTCATTATGTAAAATGCAGCAAAGACGATGGTGATCAATTGTTCTCCGTGTCTGCTGAGGATAGAACAGGAGGTAATTAATTTAATTTGCAACTGAATTGAATTAGATTAGATGTTCAAAAGAAATTTCTATCTGTAAGAATAAGAATGAGAAGTTCACTACCTTAGGCAGTTACGCAATCTCTCTATCAGGAGGTTTTCCTTTTAAGGACAGGTTTGGCAAACTTCTGTCAGACTGGCCTAAGCAACTTGATCCTCCCCTGAGATGCACGATGGAGTAGAAAACTTTGACAGCTCAACAGTCTCATGATCTCTTTAAGCTCTGCTCTCATGAAAGTCTCAGCCTGCCTTCCAGGAGACCCCTGAAGTACTGAAAACTACGCTTCTCCTGAAGCATGGGGAGTGCCCAGAGTGGGTAGAGAGGTTAGTGTTATCACATCTAAACCAGAATGTTTTAGTCCCCCCCTCCAAGCCCAAATCACATCATCTCTATCTACTATGTCTTACTGTAAGAAGTGCAGTTTTCAGATGCAACGCAAAGGGTCACCTTGCCACCTCAAAACATTAAAAAATGCCCACCACAGAATTTGAAGATGAATTAGATGTAGCTGCAGGATGCTTTAAATGTGAATTTTGCACGACTGGAGATAAAAGGATGTTTTATAGAAGCACCTATTCCTTCCTCACCAAATCAATGAACAGAAATACCTTAGACTCCAGGAATAAAGAAGATTAAAAAGAATGAAAGATTACAACTCACATGTACTTTTGCAAATTATTTTTTCACAGATTTAATTGCTGACACACACAAGAGACTCCTGATATACTGTAGCTGCTGTTCAAAGTCTATCATGCCTGCATGCATGTGACTGTTGCTCTGAAGAGCCACTCGCCAACAAACCAGCTCTGGTGAAGCCTTTTCTCCAGACTTTTAAAAACTCTCCTTATCTCTCTTTGAACACAGAGCATCTCAGGTTGCCAAGGTAACATTATATACTGCTTCTCTACAACCAGAAAACTGTTTTTAAATCTTTTCCCTTTTGCAAGCCTGGGTAAGTCAATGCTCTCAAGTCTAGAAGACCAAACAGAGCTGTAAACTCTCAGGTTTTGCCCCTCCCATGTTCTGCTACTTTTGAACCCACTTGTGTTATCTGTGAAGAAAAGCATCATGTCTACCTCTCCTGAATTCTGAATCTCCTCTGTTCCTCCAAGACACAGTCAAATGTTTTATACATTCTAGACAACACAATCCACAAGGACTTATTCATGTTTGCAACTTTTCTTCATTTTGATCATATCTCATCCTCTCCCTAATTGTTATTTGTGGACACATGTGTGCTGAGTATTTACAGATTTTGGGAATGGCAGCCACAGGGCTAGCTAAGCTAAAATAAAGCAGAATCAACCAAAAAATTACATTAAAATGTTTATATAGAACAAAAAAGGAAATGTTTCCAGGCCTGGAAATCTATGCTACCCTGTAATCCTTGCACTTACCACAGAATCATAGAATAGTTTGGGATGGAAGGGACCTTTAAAGGTCATCTAGTCCAACACCCCTGCAGTAAGCAGAGCCATCTTCAACTAGACCAGACTGCTCGGAGCCCCGTCACATCCAACCTGACCTTGAATGTTTCCAGGGATGGGGTATCTACCACCTCTCTGGGCAATCTGTTCCAGTGTTTTGCCACCCTCATTGTAAAAAATTTCTTCCTTAGAGCCAGTCTAAATCTACCCTCTTTTAGTTTAAAACCATTACTCCTTGTCCTATCACAACAAACGCTGCCAAAAAAACAATGCACGAAAACATCTTCCTTCTGGAAACCATCTACTCCTTCAGTCCTTGCCTATAATGCTTTAAATGTAAACAAACAGGTGTCATCACTGCGCCTCTGGCAGGATGTGCCCTGAAAATTTCCAGCCTCACATGTGAACCACTGTGTCCTGATATACACAGAGTGTTAAAAGTGATATCCCACAGCCTGTGAGGGCTCACACATGAGCAATATACTTCTGATCAACTCAGTTTTGCCTTGGGTCACAGGTATTCTGCCTCCACGTGAGACAGCTGCTCTTGCTGAATTCCCACAGATGAGAGTTCCTGCCTTGTTGCTGCACAAGTCAGATGCTGCTTCTGTAAAACCAGAAGTGGAGAGTCACAGAAACAAAGCAGTTGTTTTTCTTTGCCTCCCCTGTTGCACCCTGTGTCGCCCCACTACCAGTTCCAGGTAGTGAATCAAGCAAAAAAAGTCCATAGGAGGTAAGCAGAAAGAAATAAGGATGGAGAGATAGATCACCTCCACAAATCAATTCCTGTATTCCTCCGACTCTTAACTTTAGCTTTTAATTTTCAGACCTAGATCAAGTCAGTTATTTTTTATTTATCATCTAAGCAAGAAGCTAATTAGACCAACTCTATCATTCTCAGTCAGATACAACACAGCTGACTGCACTTGAAAACCAAGTGTCCTGCTCTTGATAGGGCTAAGAATTTCACCCTGCCATTTTTGCTTACATTTGTTGATATCAATACTATGAAAACTGTATGAAATGGTTGTAAAAACCAAGTCTGGCTACCTTGTCTGCTCAGTCTCCCACCTGCATCAATATCAAGTGAAATTGAACTAGTAGCAATTTTCCTGTAAAAGTTGACAGTGCTGTAGACAATGCTTCCAAGTGTTTCCAGGCCTAATGGGTAAAACGTTATTCTGCCTGCAATAATTATAGGTTCTATAGTACTTTGAGGAAAATTGCTGTGGACAATACATAAATGCTTCAGTGCTATGAACACATGATGACTGACGCAATGACTTTTGGGTGAAAAGTTTCAATGCCACAATAGTTACAGAATGGCTGATAAAATTTGCATGCCTTTCTACCAATCCTGTGCAGTACTGTGAGGTTACAGGAAGTTGGAAGGAACTAACATTCCTAAAATAACCTTCATAACTAATTAATTGCGCTGCAGAACCAAAAGCCAGAGACAGTCCTTCCCTGTGGCTGTCTGACTGTCCAAGTCTACAGACAAGCTGATGTGTGTGGAAGAGACAGGAAGAAGGACATAATGATTTATATGTAAGATCTTGAGAAAGTTTCAGTGATATTAATACCCAACAAGTAAAGCACTTCTGCTCTTAGCACGTCTGTCAGGCTCAGGTATTTTACAGCCAACTCTGAACTCACTGTAATGTTCCTACCAGCAACTTGGCAAAATCTTCACATGGCCTCACACTGAGCGTTTGAAGAAGAAATGATACTCTGTAGGTGATGAAGATGTGGGACATGCAAGTGACACACAGGGAACTTCAGCAGTCCACTGTGGCCAGACCAGGACTGCGCTGAGCATGCCCCTGGTGTCTATCCACTGTAACGCTCGTCTACCCATCCTGAACCAGGTAGAGATAGGGATTGCTCTGCATCAGTCCTGGGAAGTGTACCTAGCCCAGCTGGCAACCACCTCTGAACTGTTCTACAGTTGCATAAGGCCCTACATCTGCATCTGCTAAATGAAAAGCATAGTTGTTAAAGGCTTGGAAGTTAAGCAGCAGCAAGCACTGCAGCAAATTCAGTTACTCTGCTGAAAACACTCTTCAGGTTTACCTTGGTGGATAAAAATGCTAGATGTTAGTTGGGATAAGAGGGACTGAGGAATCAAACTGTAAAATAAAAAGACATCACCTATTAAAATTGATGGGTCTAATTTTGGCTTTTAGTACAGGACTTGGGTCAATGTATTTTTCATTTTGAAGATAGCACACACCAAATACCTAGATACAAGTGACAGCTTACAGGTGTTTCAAGTCTTTAGGTATCTGAAGCTTGTTTCTACTCCCATTAGTTGGCTCAGCCAATGGCTCCTTTTTGGGCCTAAAAAGGGCCACACCATAGACATTATTCACATGGAATTTCCAATCTTAAGTACTTCACGGGTTGCTCTAAAAATTTTCTTATTTCCAGCGCTGTTCAACTATTTCAAGCCCTTCTGAATCTTGTAAAATTCCCCAGAGCTTTCTCATTCTATGAATTTGCTTTTTTAAAACACTTCGAGAAGAACAACCAAAATATCTGAAGTGAACTGTTACCGTGTAAAACCCCTTTGGCTCAAACATGAATTTTTTTCAAGCTGAACAGAGAATACAGAGGGAGAGAGGGAAGTGGAGCAGGATTGTTAAAAGATGTAAAGCAAACAAGCAGGTCTTTGACATCCAGTCAATATATAAAGATTTTTTTCCCCTTCTCCCTAAAACCTCTAGGACTGCAAAAACATTTACTATTGCTGTAGCAAAATGACCACTTTGGAAAGACAACAAGGACAGAAAAGAATGGTAAATATTCTTAAGAGGCTGAGATCTTGAAGTCATTCGGCATTCTCCCAAATCGTGGGAAGAGGAAAAGAGAAGACAAAAACAACTCCAGACAGGGGCCTTAACATTCAGGAGAATTTACAGTAGCTCCTCAAGAGCTCAAGGGAAGACCAAGTTGTGGTCCTTCCTCTCCCACCTTCTTACTTGCCCACTTAAGTATTTATTGGACTCCTTTTGTCCTTTTTTTTTTTTTTTTTTTTTT
>Ga0065711_1027704_pt1 | contig 46621 bp, 26 predicted proteins | sample Hoacrofraction12_FD_59098 | JGI IMG/M metagenome (GOLD analysis project Ga0065711, IMG submission 59098) | Hoatzin crop microbial communities from Cojedes, Venezuela - Epithelial fraction 12 v2 (version 2) | ecosystem: Host-associated > Birds > Digestive system > Esophagus > Crop | place...
AAGACCCGCCTGGACAAGGTCCTTTGCAGCCTGCTGTAGGTGACCCTGCTTCGGCAGGAGGGTTGGACTAGATGACCCACAGAGGTCCCTTCCAACCCCTACCATTCTGTGATTCTGTGACTTCGCCAAAAATCCCTTTGGTGTAGCAGCCTACTAAGGGAGGAGGCAAGCAACAAACAGGATCTAGGTCTCTCGACTTTTTTTTTTTCTCCAAACAGGGAGAAAAGCCGAATTAAAAGCTGTAATTTTAAAATAATAATTGAATGCACTATTTTGAAAATGCACGATAAAGTTTGCACTAGAGCAAAAAGATTCAGGCTCCAGTCTACAGATCTGCATTAAAATAAGCCCCTGGTCCAGCCAGAACTTAATGTTTATTTTAGAAAACCCTCCAACCTAACGAAATTGGAATAATTTTACATTAGTACCCATTCAGAATCACAGAATGGTTCGGGTTGGAAGGGACCTTTAAAGGCCATCTAGTCCAACCCCCCTGCAATGCGCAGGGACATCTACCACTACACCAGGTTGCTCAGAGCCCTGTCCAACCTGGCGTTAAATGTTTCCAGGATTTAATGCTTTACTAAATAAGGGTGCCAAAAAAATGGAAAACTGAGACATTTCAAGAGGCTTATTTATCCCTGACTTGTCTCATGATTCAGGATTGCACGTAAATACAAGAAATATCCACTGGGTAAGTGCACAAGATGAGGCTGTTCGTAGGCTCAGCTGGTGATACCTTTCCTATGGTGAGGTTTACAGCCATAGCTTATCAAAGCGCTGGACTGAACGGGTTGAATCCCACTTTTCCTGAGCAGTGAGCACCTACTGACATCACACAATTTTACAGCCCGGCGAGCCCGTTCTCAGGCTGGTTTGCATAATGCTGGTTCTCGTATCAGCTTGGGGTGGACATGCAGGACCTTGTAAGGGCAGAAGTCACGCTGTAAGACTTCGGGTGTGCTCCAGCTCCCAAGCCAGCGTGAGAAGTAACTTGGCAGACAACTGGGAGCTACACGACAGGGCTTGGCGTTGCACAGAAGGCAATGAAACCCCATAAGCGCACAGAGTCCGGCCCAGGGATGGCAGGCAAGACCCCCCTGCTCTTTGCTGGCACCCTACCCCTGGTAGTAGGCTGAGCTGTTTTGGAAACCAAAGCTCTCACAGACCACCAGATCTACAGCCTGTCCAAGGAAAGAGCATCCCATCAATCCTGCTTCATCTTATTACTCTGGGCCAGATGCCGAGTTTTGTGTTCATCTTCCCGTTTCAGCTCATCTGCAGGCTGGACTCCAACTGTGCTGCTCCCATGTGCTTAAAAAAAATAATATTCCTGGGGCTATCTGTAGCAAGAAAGATCAACCCTAAGCAGCGAGCTTGATATTCAGAGAAAACAGCTTCTGTACGTACACGCCATCTCCTCCCCAAACAATCAGTCCTCTGTCTGGTGCTGGAGTGCAGTAGAAGAGCAGCTTAGAGTGACAACACAGCACCTGAACAAAGAAAAGTTCTTCGGGGAACTGGAAAAATGTATTTTCCCATTGGTTATCAGTGCGTGACTTTGCTCTTCCTGTGTTACTAAAAGCATTCATTGGTGCTTAGCTTCTCCAAAACCACATAATAAAAAGCCAAAAAGCAGAGAGCGTGCCACTCATCCTTGCAGGACAAAACTGTTATCAAAGACTTGTTTGCTTGTATTTCAGATGTGTTGCTTCTCCTTCCCCCCAGCGATAATTAGCATCACATCTGTGCAATAAAAATATCTGATATTTGAGCAAACAGGAGTTCTTAAAGCTACAGTGACTGACAAAACCCAAAAATAATACACCTGCTCTAAGGACCTTACACCTAACTGCTGTTATCAGTACTTACAGCCCGCTGCCCAAATACAGCGTGCTACTTAGTTAACCAATATTAGAAAAACATTTACCAGCGTACCAAACAAAAAACCCAGAGCCACTTAATTAACAGGTGATGCTTTTTCCATAGTTAAAACAAAATACCTCTGTCAACTGACTTTTTCAGAAGTGAAGTCTCTGCATAGCTATCTGTGCTTTGAAACAATAGTCAAAAAACCAATTCTGCTAAAATTTTGAGAAATGTGAAAAAACTGCCATGGAAACAGGATCTGCATTTGGGCACCAGCCAAATAAACACAAGAGCCATTTACCTGGAGGGATCTGCTGCAGCTGTTCCACCTCAAAAGCAGAGCTTGGATTACAAAGCAATTCAACATCTCCACTGGGATCCTGCTATCATGACGCTTGCTATTGGGGGGGGGAGGGGCCTTTGAAAAGGCAACGCAGCTACTCACGTTATGTTACTGTAAAGATACAAACCTAGCTTCTCATGTCCCCGTGTTCATCAAGGTGGGAGGTTTTTGTCCCTGCCCTTGGTTCCTCTCCACCTTTGGAGCATTATCTCTGCTCCTGCAAATCAATAAAACTCCTCTGATGTAACACTGAAACCAAAAAGACCCATTTACTGAGAGAGATCATAAGCTGGTTAATCTTCTCACTGTGGACATGTCAGATAGATGCAATAACCAAACCTTAGAATGAAAGATTCCACAAATCAATCTAAGATTACATAGATTCTGAGCAGGCACCTACACAGATACTATCAGTAGTTATGTCATAACCCTTTGGTTACCTGAAGAAATTTCCTGATCGAATTATTTATCCCTTGTGCCTGATGCACGGATGATTTTGATTTTAATTTCAACTCTAAACACATACCAAGTTTTGGGCAAATAATATTTATGTCAGCCAACCTGTCTTCAGCACTCTCAAGTTCACTACCACAGCAATCCAATCCATTGAACAGAAGAGGAGAAATACTGGGAGCTCAGGGAGATGTAGTTAAAAACACTGGCTGTTTCCCCCAGCTCATTTGAAAAACAACCCTTGTTTGTTTAGGATGACTTAAGAGCCCATTGGGTTCTTAAGTCGTCCTAAACAAACAATGCATTAGCATAGCCATCTGTTTGGGTGACCAGCTGCAAGACACATGGTTAGAAGACCAACAGACCACGAAAAATCACCGGCAGCTGGGCCGGTTCAACGACCAAGAGGCAGCAGCCAGATGGCCAGTCAGCACTCCCCGCTCTTCGTCAGCTAACGAGTCAAACTCAAAGGACAGATCAGGGAATGGGTGATGAGGCTGAAAGTAGGGCACCAAGGTTAGTGAGGGATGTGAAATAGAGAAGATGAGGCCAATTGCTGGGAAAGAGTCTCACTCATTACTTTTATAGGGAGCCCTAGCTTATGAACAAGAAATTGAGAGCACGATTTAGCAATCCAGGCAGTTAAGAAGACTTAATTCACCTTAGGCAAGACATTCGGTACTGAGAACATTCTTCATTTTTGGGACTGTTCAAAATTTGCATCTTTGGCTTCTCCAGTGTATTCACTTTGGCTCTATGCAAATAAAAATAATGCTAACAGTTACGTCTTCTGAGTCAGAAGCTTCGGTAAGACAGCTCAACACTTGGGAAACAAGATAAGCACATGCATTTCTCCAGCCAGGGTAAGTTTTTATGTATTTATATTCCAGTGGTGAAAGGCTAATCTGGATAACGCAGGCCACTAAAATGGTTACTTCTTACCTAGTCTGAGTTCTCCAAAGTTCCCACACCCAATCTTCTTGCCCACTCTGAAGTTGGGTCCCACCATAAGAACGCCAGAAGAGGTCGATGAGCTTGGTCGAGAACCATGCCCGCTCCTTCCCGGCATCCCTTTCGTTGTCCGCTGCCTTTCATCCTTTTCCCTATTAGGATGGTCCATGATCTTAGTGAGATATCTCTGCCAGCAAGCTGGCAGACAGGAATTGGCGTACGCACTCTTCTCCTTAGAACAGAAATATATATCCAAAAGTATCTGAGTCAGGGTCAAAGAGAGTCATGGAAACACATGGAGTTCTTTTGGCACTGTATCCATTTTCCTAATGCATCTTGATAATGTACCAAGCGGTCGTTTATGTTCTTGACAACTCGGTGATGGCAGGTTGCTTTTGGTTTCTTACCTGGGGAAAAGAAAAAGGATATATGGAATCAAAATCATTACTTTAAAATAACCAAGCAAGAATGTACAACAGGACCAACGTAAAGAACTTTCCCGGTCTTGAGGAAATTAACAGCTATACGGAAACTTTACCATTTTCTCAACAATTTTGTGATAAAAAGCCCCGTCATCAAAGAGATACTAGTGCTGCCCATCCACTGCTTGCTACTGGAGTTATCAGGACTCACACCGCACACACTAACAAAAGCATTTTCAATTACACCAGCACGTCAGGTGGAAACTGCAAGTAGATCATGTCCCATCTCTACAGCAGCTGTGAAGTGTGACTTTGTTTTCTTTTCACTTCATACATTTATACAGCATTACACAAAAGCCAGACAAAAAATAAAGAGTGGCAAATGAAAGGTGTCAATAGAAGAAAATATCGAAGCACTTAGGAAGTAAAATTCTCCTTCATTTTACATCTTTTAAAGTTGACCTCAGATATTTTCACTAATTAAAATAAAACACAAGAATTATTACCCATCCACAAACCAGTCGCACAGAAGAAAAGCATCAGCCTTTTTGAAATATGAGTATATTTTCCCTAGCCTTCAACTGTGGTATACTTCTATTTCTGGAAACTTTGGTTTTGATCCAAGGCAGCTGTATACAAGGCAGAAGTCATTCACACTAGACCCAGAAAATGCAGGTAGCTACCAGTTGGAAATCCCAGTTTCTGAATACTGAACTAGCCTTTCGCGCAACTCTGACCTTTTGTGTCCATTTCCATTTGCAGTTCTGTGTGTTTGCACAAAAGAGGGCACAGTTCTCCCCAGACTGAGCTTCCTCCCTAGATTTTTTTTTTGTTAAATACTTCTGCAAAAAAAGCAAAGACTAAATACAGAGAATGCACAACTTTAACATCACTTTGCAATTACTTTCCACTGCTTTTGTTCATGTATTATCGCAGGCTTCTATATCAGACAGGGAGCTTGCAGAACTCTAAACAGACTCCATCTTCATAGGAAGGATCCTGGGACCCTCCACTGGGTATTAGGAAGACCTTGAGGAACTAATAACTGTGTAAAGAAACATCCACACATGTGGATGGATGTTTTCATGCAACATAACAACCCCACAAAACCACCCATCTTTAACAGTTTATACTAATGCTGAGAACGTAGCTCAGGTTGCACAGGTTACAACTCACAGGACATTTCACCTAGCCCGTGACTCAGCAGCCCTCTTTTCCAGCGTGAAAAGCAGATGAATTCTTGTAATCGCCCTGCACAAAGGTGGATCTCTGCAGAAAACGTTATACAGCGCGTTTGCAGCAAACCCAGGTGGTCTGAAAATCATCAGATCACTGGAGAACCACTGTATCTCATCCTTACTAATGATTTGGCCGCACCGACCCAGAAGCTGCAGTGGCAAGCTCCCAGGGTGGTACTGCGTAATATGGGAAATGCCATTCGTGATTAAGCAGCACCGGCCTAGCTAGAGACAAGAGTTGGAGATGCTCACATAGAAGAAACACCGTATTTTATATTACCAAGCTTTACTTGTACATCAAATTAATTCAAGATTTAATACTTAAAACTGAGTATGGATTAGCAGGAAGCATCCGTTACAGGCAAACAGGATGAACTGGTTTTTCATCACAGACATCCCCAACATACCTTCAGTGGTGGTTTCTCAAAGCTGTTTGCATAGATGAAAGTACAGTTGTATTTGCTTTGTGAAACCAGCTTGCAGCAGCAATGACGAAGTTCTATCAGATATCAGAAAAGCACTTTGATTGGACCCCACCCCAACCCGTCCTGGGAGAAGAGACTTTCTTCAAAACAAGCAACAGAAAAAAAGGACGGTCACTGAAACTATGGAAGTTCATTGCTGAACAGAAATCAAATGTGAGGATGATGATGGAGTGCTTCTATGGCTGGATCACTAAGAAAGATGAGCACAACAGATGAATTCTGTGAATTTAAAAAGCAGCACTTTGAAAAACACACTTCTTCCCACCAAAGCCAGAGAGGAGGACGTATTTCCCCCTGGAGACCAAAGCCATTATTTTAATCAAGGCTGGATAATCCATGGGCAACAACTACAAACCTCACAAAAGGGTAACAGAAAGAAGTCTCTAGCAAGGGCACAAACCCTGCCCAGTTTACACTTGGAAAAACCAATGTACAGCATTGTGCGAGACATGAAGGGTGGCACAGCTCTGTAGACTGAGGAGATACTACTACGAAGGACTATGCAGAAGAGGGGCTAAAACCCTGAGAGAAAGGGACAAAATCTGCACGATGGGGACTGATTACAGCACAGGAAGGAGGAATGATACAACTTTTCTGAAGCTGCAAACGGATTTTTTTTTCTTGCTCATTCAGCTAACAGTCACATGTCCAGCAGAGCGCATACGAAAAGTCAATATAAGCTAAAACCCCTGAAAGGGTTTCTAAACAACCCTGATGAGCACAAGGTGGACTGGGAAGAGACAGGCTGTTTAAGAGCACGCTACAATGGTTTCCTGCACGATGCCAGGAGCCGTTTAACCTTCCTTCTGCCATGAACTACTACCAGCTTCCAACTTGCAGAGTAGAGGGATCCAGATACTGAGGTTGTTTTGCAGCAGAACCTGATGCCTAGGTGCAGATCGTTTCAAAATTGTTTGGCTACCTGCTGGCACAAGACAGAATCCTTATAGAAAAGCATGATAAATGGAGTTGAAAGCCACCAAAAGATAAAGGCACACAATTTGACGTGTTTCAAATGATTGATATGAGTTGGCCTTGATCTCGTCTTCTTCCTACCGAGAGCAGCCCTGAGGAGGATGACTTGGGGGTGCTGGTTGATGAGAAACTTGACACGACCCCGCAGTGTGTGCTTGCAGCCCAGAAGGCCAACCACATCCTGGGCTGCCTCCCCAGCAGCATGGCCAGCAGGTCGAGGGAGGGGATTCTGCCCCTCTGCTCCACACTGCTGAGACCCCACCTGGAGTCCCGCATCCAGCTCTGGAGCCCCCAGCACAAACAGGACATGGAGCTGTTGGAGCAGGGCCAGAGGAGGCCACAAAAATGATCCGAGGGCTGGAACCCGTCTGCTGTAAGGAAAGGCTGGGAGAGCTGGGGCTGTTCAGCCTGGAGAAGAGAAGGCTGCGGGGAGACCTTATAGCAGCCTGCCAGTACATGAAGGGGCCCGCAAGAGAGCTGGAGAGGGGCTTTTTACAAGGGTGTGACGTGACAGGACAGGGGTAATGGCTTTAAACTGGAAGAGGATAGATTTAGATTACGTATAAGGAAGAAATTCTTTCCTGTGAGCGTGGTGAGGCCCTGGCCCAGGCTGCCCAGAGAAGCTGCGGCTGCCCCTCCCTGGCAATGCTCAAGGCCAGGCTGGACAGGGCTTTCAGCACCCTGGTCTAATGGAAGGTGTCTCTGCCCATGGCAGGGGGGGTTGGAACCAGATGATCTAGAAGGTCCCTTCCAACCCAACCGATTCTATGATTCAGTCACCGCAGGGCAGGCAGTGCTCCATCAGTGCTCGATGACACAAGCACATCATTCCACTAAGGGCTGCTCATGCCTCTCGCGAGCACAACCCCTCCCGAGCCTCGATACAGCTCCCCCTCCTACAGACTAAAGTCTGAACTCGGCTCGAGCCCCACGCGCCAAGCTTCAGATCTGACATCAGAAATACACTGCTTGGTTTGACGCTTACACCATCTTGCTCAGTGCATCTCAGATGGGACAAGCAACTCCGTTCTCCTCTCCTCAGGCAGATTAAGTACAGAGATCCACCACGCATTTTCTGGCTAGTGAAATAAGATGTTAACAGTTATAAGCTACTACGCCTCCATCCTTCCTCCGTTCCCCATCTGTACAAAGTCTCCCCAGGGAGAAGGATGGAAAGGTCATGCCTGACAGCCTGCAAACACTAAACATCCTCTCTCTCAGCTGAAAGCCTCCTGCAAACAGGAATTCAGATCAGCAGTGAATGAGTGAACCAAGCGTGTGATCAACTCTTTATTACGGCCAATGCTACAAGCAGATCCCAGCTGTCAGCACACCAAACTGCACAAAGATCTTTCACTGTTGTTATGACGTACTAAAAATGTAGTAAATATGGCATCAAATATGGCTTTTGAGGACTAACAAAGCGCTTGGCTTTGGAAGAGGAGTGGCAGAAGAACGACCACTAGCTTGCAATTTGAAGTCAGTCACATTAAAGACTAGTCAGAACGCCAGGACTATTTCCCGCCACGATCCCAACTTTTTCATAACGATTTTCCTTCCTACCTTTCCACCCACTCAGCAAGATTGCTCCTGAAAGTCACTTGCATTTAAACAAAGCTGCATGAAGATATTTCCCTAATGGTGACTCAGTCCAATTCCAGTATTCGTTTCACTACAGTGCAGTTGGAGACGTGGGAACAGTGATTTAATGAAAGATGCAGGCTTGAAAGGAAATTACTTAAAGCACAGTTAGCTATGTACAAAACCCCAGCTTTGTATCCTGCACACTTCATAACACTTAGGACCCAAAACCTAAATCCTGACCTCACCTCCGTCAATAAAACCGCAGCACTAGAGCTACAAACCAGCTTCTAAGAGGTGTTGAATACAGCTGCCTTTCCTGTTGTCATCAGCGGCACAGTCTGCTGTGAAGGAAGGTTTGTCGCTTACCAAGTGCTCGTTACGACACAGAGACCTTGCTCACAGCCATCCAGCTTTCTCAGTGAAAGCCCTAAGTTTGAAAGCAGCAGTAGTAAAAGACAATGCAAACAAGAGACTGGTGTGAAGAAGCCAAAGCAATCTTTATTCCTTCCCTTCAAAGGAAAATCTTACTTCCCCTGCACTGCAAATTTTTCTGACCTACTTAAGATACTCTGGAGACCCTTCCAAGATAAGAACAAGAGCTTTCAAAGTCTTGGTTTGTGGCACAATTTCAGAAAATCTGCCCAAACTAAAATTGCAAATGAGTCACCTTTTCTTCACATCAAACCAAGCAGACCCGATCCAGGTCTGTGTGTGGTTTTGATCCATGAAAGAGTCAAAACACGCTAGAAATCAAACTGCAAATGCTTGGTGCATGGATAGCCAGCCTAACCAGCCGAAGGTATTCAGCCCTGCAGTTCCTTTTCCTTCTTTAAAGCAGAGACCTTCAAGAAAGCCCCATTTTCTTTTGGGATGGGTGATGTAATCCCACTCTCTACAGAAACAGGAACTCAATTTCTCAAAGCAACTGCAAGACCATTGCTTTAGGGCAAGGCACATGCCCCCTCAGTGAATTTTCCAATGTCTACCACGTAATGCCCATGTGATACTTTTGGTAAGATTCTTGATCTGGAGAGTGCTTTCCAGACAAGATCTGCTACTTCCCACATGATTTCACAGACTGTAAAATCCTCCAGAGCTCTCAATGTAGATGTTATAAACACACGGATATGAGATCACCAGTTTCCACGCTCATTCTGTGTCAGAAGTAGAGCCTTCAGCAGCAGAAAACTTTGCTCGCTTTGCCACAGATTGGGACAAATGGTTCACCCTCTGGAAAAGGTATAGCAGCCGGGATGCCGGCAATGACGAATGTTTTGAAACCAGGACATTCACGATGTATTCGCTCACGTTCTCAGCATGTGCCAACTCATTTTATTAGCTTACACCCTTAAGTTTAGAGGAACAAGCTGGCTTTGTGTCCTCTGCTCCACTGCACACATTAACAGCTTCCTAGGTGTCAATGCTCTTCCTACACTAAAACACAATTAGTAAACCTTTCACTTACAGCTTTGCTCTCTTCTACGTGGACACACATCTCCATCGGCTTCAGGTCCGTTTATGCCTTCTCATCCCACCGCTTCATCTCTTCCGTTCCACGACATTACACTTCTTGTCCTGCTTCTGCCCAGTGTTACCTTCCAACTGGTCCCAAAGAAAAATTTCTTTTTCCAAAGCAATCCCATTACTTACTTCTGGCAAAGACACTGTTCTACTAACAAGAAAATAAAAGAGTTATGAGATCTGCCCTGTTTCTAAGGGGGGTGGGGGGGGTAAAGATCAACAGATCACCAAATATCCGGTCTTGGTCTGACCTGGAAGAGGATCCTGCTCTGGTGCTTGGCTATCTACACAAGCTAGTAGGAGGGGAGGACAGAGGCTGAAAGCTTTCTCCACTCAGCCATGAGAAATACACTCCACCCCCTCCCCCCTTTCCCACTGGAGAGCTTTCTGGTTACCTAGAGGGTCTTCTACCAGGAGATACTCCACCGATAAACTTCGTATTATGGGAGCGTATTTCAGCTACCTGTTGGTATCCCAGTAGTACCTCCACACAGAGGAGACCAGCATTTATCTGTGCCTTCCCAAACATCACTAGACTGACGTGGTTTCAGTGTCCTCAATGTTGTGCAAAACAATAGAAAAGCTGAAAAGTAGGTCAAAATTCTCTGTTGCAGTTGAAAGCTGGTAACAGCATTGACAAAGCTGGCTGCAGACTATGGCATGCAGGTGCACGTCACGTCAGATGTCCCACACTTGGGAGGTTCTTTCCAACCTTGAAAGCTACAGATGCCTTTTCAACATTATGAGTTGCTTCTGTTGAGTCATTTGACCCAACAATTTAATTTTCAGCTTGTGCAGTTAGTTTTGTTCAGCGCTTCACAAGCGGAAAAAATGCCTTACAAGATGAAGCATACAAACAGTATTTAAGTCTAAATTGCTGGGAAGGGAGAAGGATGGACAACTGCGGATCACTACACTCATTCATTACTCTTGAATACCCAGGACTGTCAAGCTGACATCCTACAATTACCGTTTTTACAGAAAAGGATGAACCCAAACGAACTCATACCATTTTCCATCCTCGGGAAGTGAACTTCCATGAAGTCTTTTCCTCGAAGACTTTGTGAACGTGCTAAAACACATTAATTGTATAATTCTCAACTAAATGCATTGGCAAGTTACTTTTTCCAAATGAGTCTCGGTTGATCATTTCACTAAGAGTGATCCAAGCACCCTTCTCTAAGTTCATTCCTGAACTTTGTTCTCAATACCCTCTACACAAGCTCAGCATGAAAGCCAAGAATGCTAGGGAGGGAAAAAGTAATTTAGTTCATCCACAAGAAGAGAGTCAAAACAAAGCACAGACTGTTTTTCAGGGAAGTGATGCAAGCTAGATTCATTGACTTCTCTTCCCCACTGGAGCTCCAGCCACTTGCCAGCAGACATGTATGCTTATTCCTACACACGTCACAAAGCACTACAGACCATAACCTGTCAGAAAAAGAGGGTTAGTGCTCTTTATGAAGAGTTGGGTTATGCTGGAACAGCTAAATGAACAGTTGAACACCCAAATAAAATGAAGAAGTCCCCTAACGAAACCTGAGCTCTACATATTTTAGGGGCTTTTTTAGGCTGAGAAGAATAAAGACTGAAGAGTAAAGAAGCAAAGATCTTCTGAGGATTGCTGCAGAAGTCAGACAGACATCCCTCTGCACAAAAGCCCGACAGCGTGCCAAGCCCCCATCTGCAGGCAGCAAGCACCCCCAGACAGTGCAGGTGCTCAGTCCGCCCGCAGCCGCCCCAGGCGTCCCCCAGCTGCCCCAGGCTTCCCCCAGCCCCTGGCACGGAACTGCCACATCCACAACATTCTTGAGATTTAACCCCAATATTACAGTAATCGACTCCAGCTTCAAAACGCAGTGTTTGGAAGGCTTCTCAAAGGCTGGCAAAAGGCATGACATCTAGGATACCACTGCTGCAAAACGGGCTGTGTAAGGCCGTGTAAGATACGGTTCCAGCAGAAATAGATATTTATGAGGATGCTACAGAGGAAATGAGAAGAAAACTGGTAGTTGCAACGGGTCTGCACCTGACCCAAGGCAGGATGAGAACCCTGCAGATGATCTCTTCTCCGATATCCAGGCATCACACACACCCGTATTTTTTTCATCTTAAAATACCAGGTTGCTTAACAGCAAAAAGGGAGCCTCAGAGATACCTACACCACCCCCTTCCTTTCAGCCTATGCATCCGAGGGGCAAAACCTACCACAGGAGAGATGACTTCTGGACAGCCATGCATATTTTCAAGGAATAACCCACATCAGGTTCATATGCCGATGGCTGGTAGTGTGCAGCTGCTGGTACTGATGATGAACAAAGTCCTTGACAAGACCACCACCGCGTCTCGGGCTCTGGAGCAGGCTTGGATCACCGGCAGCAACATCACTTGTGCAGATTTATAGCATAATTTAACACAGATGCACCTCAGTAGTCTAGGACTGTTTTATCTGCGCACCACCTGGCAAGGAAAAAAAGCCTGGAGGATGAATTACAGGCAGGCTCAGAGAGCTTGAAAAGACTGGTATATTTGGCAGTTAAACACAAAAAAAGCCCCTTTGCACTATCCAAACCATGAAGTGCTTTTTTCTGCTTTCAGAAAGGAATGCAAGTATCAAGATCAGAGCCAACACAACTTTCACTGGGTGTGCATGCGGGGCGAGGGAAAAGCCTTACTAGAAGACAAGTCCTCATGAATTTGAACAGAGAGGGTCGAAGAAAACTGAACACCCTTTGATAGCAAGGGGTAGGTAGAAGCTGTGTTAGTGAAACCCAGCTCGAGCTGACACGCAGCCCTGACTTATTCAAAGAGGTGCTGAGGAGCATTTGGCCACATGTCAAGATGAGCAAAAGCACTCGTCAGGTTCCTGTTTCCCCAGTAGAAGAACACATTCATGTCAAGTGCCACCCAGTTACCAATAAAACCAGCGTCATTACAGAACAGTAACAAAGTGGGATTCAGCTGTAGGCTCTCTGTGCCCCAACTTGAGAGGAGAGCTCCAGGTCCCCAAACTCAACTTCTGACCGCCTGATGGGAACAGGTTGCCTCTCCTCTGTCCCACCAATACCCAGGATGCCTCAAAAAGCTGAGGACAAACCAACAGAACAGTTTTTCGGTTGCCTTGGACTAGAAGGACACCAAACCTCTGCCAAGGCTCATCTCAGCTCCTAAAAAGAGCTTCCGACACAGCTGGTCAGATCCAGGATCTCATCCCCTTGAAACCAGGTTAAGTAGAGACCTGGGATGATGCTTGCTAGTGGTCTGAAGCACCCTCTGCTTGGTATTACTCAGCGTGTAGATAATATGACCTTCAAAACATAGCCGCAAAGATCAAAAGACTGCGTGTGCTGTGTCTTGTCAGTGTAAAACATCACAGTGATGCTGCTGAGCATTTGCACCTGATGGCTCAGAAGACAAAGGAAAGCTAGTCTGGCCTCTTGCAACACCGAGACCTAAACAGGGGTGTAAGGGGTCTCTCAGTGCCCAAATGTCCACTACACAAAGCAACAAAGCCTTAAAGAAAATACCACCTCCACGTAAACAGAATGAAGTTATGAAGGTGCATCAGAAATAGGTGTCTTCAGAAAGGGAGCTTTATGCAAGTATCTAATTCAGTGCAAGGATTTAGGCACTGAGCTGCAACGGTTTAGGCTCCGAGTGCCAACACATACCATAAATCAAGAAAGATCCATCCCAGCTTAGGTGTATCCTCCAGGGATGAATACCAGCAATCAGTCAAAGCAAATTTGGCTATAAGAGAGACTACATGCTTTCACGTCCTACTGTGGGGCAATATTCAGCATCACAGAAACTGAAGAAGCTGTTCTTCACCGCCACACAGCCTCACACGAAGAGCGGACAAAAGCAGAAACCCATAACGGGACATGGCCAAATCCAACAGTGTAGGTGGGCAAAAGCCACAAGTATACTGCGTGCAGCCTGTGCAGCTAAACCTTAAGACCTGGACGTGCAGGCAAAGCCCATACACCCCACAGGAAATGGGGAAGCAGTCATCCCCGCCAAGTTCGCATGACTCCATCCCACAGACTCTCGCCGTTGCCCAACAGACTTCATTTGACCCCTGTCTCCAGGTTGCTCATCACCAGAAACTGCTCCTAAGAGGTGGTTAATAAAATGGAAACGCAGTGATGTAAGAGATGGTGAGACGAAATATCAACATCTCATAAAAAAACAATAGTAATGGTGATACCAAAAGGAGAGACAAGTAGTATATTAAGAGGAAACACAAAAAAACTTGATACTTCATCATTTAACATATATATATTTTTTCTTTAATGCCTGAACTTCATCATCCCCTTTACTGAAGATACTGCCTTTTCCGGCAGTCATGGGACAGGTGATCAGACCATGCTGTCACTTCATATAATCAGATGTTTGGCAGGAATTCAACTGACATTACCTACATATTTTGCTTGCAATTGAACTATGTCTCAGAGGAAACTATGTACCCGAAACTTATATACAGAGAGAAGTCTCCCCCAGCCTTTAATGTGCTCTTTATTTGGAGGCAACTTGCTGTCAAGCAGGGGTAACAAACCTTGTAACCATGTGCTGAGGTTAAAGAGCACAAGGTAGCTGAGAAGGTAAAAACCAAGACTCCTGCATAATAACTCCTGCTCATTTGGGCTTAATAAATACATTACTTCAGCCCAAGCAAACAACAAATCTCAAAGCTGCTACCAAGAAGGGGCAGTAGCTGCCAGCACCCCGATTCCCTGCCACCGCCTCATTCTCTCCCACCCCACTATTTCTCATAGGGTAAGGTTTTTAATGACGTAGCTCACTTCCTTGAAAAACTGTCAGAGCTTAATTTTTAAGGCACTGTTACACTCAAAGCCCGAAACCTGCTGCAGCGATTTCTTCCCTTCCCATGATGGGAACATCAGAACTCCATGAAGTCAGCACTGCAGCTGTGCTACAGTCCCAAAACAAGCTGTCAGAAACCCCCACTTATCCTACAGGGTAGTATCCTCATGGCATATAAAGAACAACCTTTCCCTTTCTCTCAGAGATTTAAGATTCCCCTTTTTCAGAGCTCCCAACTGCACATCCTTATGAAGCAGCTCAGCTGTCAGGAGAGATTGATCCGGATGGCCTACGCGATTGAAAGATGCCAAGAACTACACGCAGACCAAGCAAAACACCCACTGGAGAAGCACAGCCCCCTTACAGGAGGGCCAAAAGATGTTCAGGACAGTCTGTGACAGTCTCATGAAAAATAAATAAATAATCCTGCATCTTGCCTTTTTCAAGTTATTTCTGTATTTCCAAACAAAGCAAAGGTCACTCCTTTTGCTGGCAGCTATGACCGTCTCCTCCCCAGAGCAAGGTACAGGCTTGGTCACTGGTTTCATTCTGTGCCTGCAAGTGGCAAGATGGGCTACACCCACGCAAACATCATCAGCTCCATAAAAACCTGCATTTCCTCGGCAGAGCAATTAGGTGTAATAATCCCAAGACGCACAGTCAGACAGTTGCATTTGTTCACAGTGTTTGTGCCTGGTTAATTCCTCGATAGGGCAAAGAAAGTTGCCCGTATCACCAGCCCGCAGTGGAAAACCAAGAAAAAGCCATCGATACTCCAGACAGCAAGCTATGCGGCTTTAAAAAATTGTATTACTTCAAGGTTTCTGTTATTGGTTGGTTTTGTAGGGTTTTCTTCTTCCTCAAATCTGAAGGTAGCAAGTTGACAGTGGCTTAGAAGTCTTCCCATGCTGGATGGGTGTTTTAGCTTTTTCCAGATTTATTAGCAAGCACCGCCCCACACCTGTTATTTTTTGTGCTTCCCAAGATGCAACTTCTTCGTAAAAATCATCTGCACCACCTGCCAAGATGAGGTCCATGCGCTACGTCGGGCAGAGCAGCATCAGGAGAGGCAGCCTCTCCACATCCGCAGCCCACTTAAAACCGTCCGGTGCACTGGGACACCTCTATGTGGCATGAGCAGTGTAAGGGATGGCAACAAACACTCTCCGGTTTCTCACAGTGACAGTCGAGAGAAGCTCTGGAGGTTTCTTCTAACTGCACCCATCCAGCTGACAGCGTTTGCCTTCACGCACCACCAAGCTCATCAGATTTCCCCCCTTAAGGACACAGTAATCAGATTCAAATTTTCAAAGGATCAGCCTGGTTATGAGACATCACCACCCCTTCCTCGCTCACACTCCGTCATGCTGAACACAGGTTAACAAATATGGGTGGCCAGACATCACCCTGCCCTTGCACCAGGTGATGGAGAACATGTCCAAGATGAGAGAGGGCCAGCAAGGACATCTGGTAATCCAAAAAATCCCTGCATACCAAGAAAAAATAGATAGTCCTCTGCCTCCACAACAAGGCAGCCAGGAAGGGGGCAGCAACAGTGTTCCCCCACCGAGAGCCCAGACCCTGTCCCACACAGCAGGATCACCTGGTGACCCTGCAGCTTGCTAAGCAGCCCTATTTTTCAGCCTCAAACAACAGCTCCAAAGCCATATCCCGCTTCCGCAGCACGTTTATTTTCATTATCAAAGCCAGATGTATTCGGCGCTGCCGCTGTGCTAAGGTCATGGCGGTGGATTTAATTCATGCCAACCTCTGCCCCTGCTGCCGATAGCCCTTTACCTGCATCTCAGCTCCGTCTCACCACCTGATGCTTATTTCTTAGATCAAGAAACAATACTTCGATTCTAAGTGAACAACTTGGCTACATTTTTGCCAGGTCAGCTCGCCATTTTGGTTACTTCCATATGGACTCCCCAGTGCCAGAAGAGGATCACCCCTGAAGTTATTCAACACCCAAAATGAGGATACCACGGGCCCATCCCATAGCACGTTTGGTTTCAAGCGATGACTGCAAGCAGCAGGAACAGGCAGCACTGACACAGAAGCGTTGAAGCTCATGTTGCGTTCGATGGAGCCACGTCAGCTTAAGGAAATGGCATGCAAGCTAGCAGGAGAAGTAAGCTGAAGAGGTGTTTTAGTTTCGGAGAGGTAATTTTACAGGACAACTTATCTCCTATCCCTCATGTTAAGGACTTTGCACAGTTCACAGCCTGGCTCCTCTGTTTGCTGTAAACTTAAGACTTGCCTACATAAAGTCAATGTTGTGCCAAAACAAACAAATCTTCCACCCACTTGTGGTCCAGCAATCTATTAGCAAGGAAAGGCAAGGCACATACCATTAAAACTATAAATACCACCTAGTATGAACAAGAGTAAAGTCTTGTGGTTAACAAAGAGAAATATTTTGCTCCATTCCTCAAGGAATTAGACTTACGTGTTGGCCTTAGCTGTATTGGTATTCCTGTTTTGCAAGCTTCAAACCCATTCATGTGTTTCACTCCCATTTGACAAAGAATTCAAAGGCCTTAAATTTCTCCAGCTATTATGACAAAGCCAAAGGAGAGAGATCTACATGTGTTCCCTCACCGAGGAAAATAATGAAGCACAAGCTCAGTTATGCAGTGTAACACAAGGAACGCACATGGGAGAAGAGTCGCTCATCCCTGACCACAAGAAAAGCTTCACAGCTTGGGTCTCATTAGATACTGGATTATCCAAACACTGAAAGCACATTTCTTGAAGTCACTTACTCCCTCTGCTACAGTACCAGAATTCAAAAGACCTCAGGTACTTGGTATCTCAGCTAAGATGTCCTGATGGGCGGAACCGTCCTCCCAAAGCACACAGTACCAGCTAACTTTGCTTTTACTATTCATATACAAAATAAACACACCAATAACCATATAAGCTTCCTTGCTATTCAACAAGTGAGTGAGAGTGAGCACTTGGCAGGTATTTCAGACTAAAGCTAGCTAGCAAGTACTGAAATGAAGGTTTAAGGAAGCACGGAAACAGAGAAGCTATATTAAGTGCAGGTCCGTGCTACTGTATTTCCCATCCTATAATGACTTCAAAATTAGTGACACTGCAGAGAGAAGCCTAAAGACTTCAAGAACCAAACCAAGTCCCTGTGATGAGATTAAGGCAACTCAGATGAGTTTGGTGCAAAGAGATTAGAAGACACCTTATGGCTTCCCCTGCATTAGCAACGGGGAGAAACCAAAGCCAATGCTTCAGCAAAGAAACAACCAGCAAGCAAGGAGCGATGATCAGAGGAAGTCCTTAGCTCCTGAAGCTGCAGGACAAAGCTATTTGTTCTACTCTTTCACACCCACCTGGACTTAAGAGTTAAGTTTCTCTTTTAAAATAAGAGAGAGCTGCACCACAGGTACTTGCAGAGGTTTGTAGCCAAGGAAAGCACGTCCTGATGGTAACATTCCTTTGTGCTGCAACACATGGCCTTGGACTAGTTACGGCTGGCAGATTGCTTCACGTTGAGCTTCAGCATTTATTTCACAAGAGCCAATCATGTTGAGCAGAGAGATGACACCTTGTTCCACCCTATTAATTGTAATACCATGATCTAAAACAATAAGTGGGGTTTTTTGTCCCATGCAGAGACTTACCTCCTAACCACGGGAGAAGTCTGAGTACTTGCGCTACCAAGCTCCTTTCTGGCCTCTGAAAGGCACCAACCTCCCATCCAAATCCTTCCCCATCACCAAATCTTCACTTCAATAAATGCTGAGGCTTTAAGAATACATTACTGAAACCCTGCCTCCCTCAACTACAGCTCACCTTTAGGTACCATCTCAAAATTGTATTTTCAAGATTAATTATTTCATTACCATGCCTGTTCCCCTTTCATGAAAACAATGTAACCTTGAGAAAGCTGCAAAAACAAGCCAAATTCTTCAGCCCACAAGGCAGTTCTTCCACAAGGAAAGTCAGCACCTCTTGATAGTATCTATGTACAATGTCCAGTATTGTCCCATGTATCATGCACTTGTAAAAAGTCATCTTTTGTGGTTTAAAACCTGAAAACAGCTGCGTATTCAGCTACAAAATATCCCCTTGAATCACCGCACATGAAAGAAATTCATGCTATTTCCAGATTAGTCTTCTCAGTCAGACCGTGAAAACCAGCAGGTGGCACAAAGACATTTCAGATTTTTCAGAAGAAATTCATACCATAAAAGTGCAGGTGCAATCAGAGCATGAGCAAGCACACCGAGAAGCACAAAGGGAGCATTTGGCACAATAAACCCTCGTAGGTGGCCGGTAGCAACATCTAGCCAAGACCACAGGAGCACAGAAAATACACAGGAATGCTCCATCTCAGAGCTAAAGACTTGAAGACCATTTCACAACCCGCCGTGATATCAACACAACAACGCTGGACTGATTTTCCCCACTTGGATAAACTTGTCCTGCTTCTTTCTGAATCTGTGTAGCCTTCTGGTAGCCAGAGCTCGCAGAACAGTGCTCTGCAGCCTGCATCAGGTGAGGTATCTCACCTTCTTTTTGAACCTGCGTCCTTCAGAGCTCATTTGAGGTTAACCAGCGTCCTTGCTCACAGCACCAGCACTATGTCCCCAAAGACGGCATCCCAGAAAAAGTGAAACTCTATGCAGTTTCAGCGTGGCAAACTTAAGGCATCTACATCAGAAAGGTCTTCTCTTTTTCTAAGTGTCATTGCCATTGCTATGCAAGAGAACAAGTACTGGAAGAATATTGTTTTGTCATAGAAACCATTCAGATTCGATTCTCATTCAGCAGGAGAAGAAAGTTTAGGAGAAAACGACACTGAGGACAATCTGACATCTGTTGCCTTTTAACGGGAATGCTAAAAATTGGACTTGCCAGCATCTGAAGACTCAGCATTAAGATGGAAAATAAACTCTCAACCACGGTGGTCTGACCAGCACCCTGCTGCAGGATGTGTCTCAGGACAAGATGCAGCTGCACATGGAAAAGGGGACAGCTTACCTAAGTATACTTAAACCCTTGTTTGTGATGGAGGACTGCTTGACCACACTTACAAGTACCAAGTGTCCAACAGCTGCCACAACCTCCCCAGGGGACCTTGCTTCATTACCTGCGCTCTGCTCTCTGAAGTTCATTTACTACAGCACTGCAGACCTCTGCTGCGGCTTGAGGAAGAGAAGATGACAGGAGCCATGTACTTGCCTTCAGAAGCCGCTTACCGTTACCTGTCAGCTAGCTAGGAAGCACGTAGGATCGCCCCTATCTGAAGCTTATCTGCTCTTCTTCCCCAGGGCACACGTGCAAACGCAGCAGAGCACAACTGGGGACCTCTCACACCAAAGGATTTCTGAAAGCAAACAGAAGATGCCACTTCCAGGAGCAGTTTACCTGAGCACAGCTAAGTTACAGCAGCCAAACCAATGCTCGTTAGCAGGGCTGTTCATCATCGATCAACTGCATAGGAGGTGGCTTCATTACCGCTCGGACTCTTTTGGTTTCCCCCCAAAACGCTACCAAATATAGGTGACAATGCCCACGTACTCTACAACCTCTCTTACACACTCGCATGCTGAGAAAATAAAAGAATTAAGATTTTACAGCCTTTTGCAGGAATTCTTCTCTGGATTACTGTGGTAGGTGCACGTTAGCAGTGGGGTTGTGGTTGTTTTAAGGACAGGTCAGCTATACTGTACGACGACATTTCCAATTTATGTGTACAGATAAGAAAGCAGCTTACACCTGACCTATGCGGAGATCAGATACATATCGTATGAATTAATAACCTTTAGTTTTCCTGGCGGTGGGTTTTTTTCCAGGAAAGCTATCAGTGAGACTACGCATCCATGCACCGCTCAGAAACAGCTTTCACAGCTCTATTTACGACAGCACAACCACAGAGTTTGGGTGCGAGTCAAAGCTCCATATGTACTCTGTTTCTGGTTTTGATCTCATAGTAGCTCAGATACATGGTGACACGTTTAATATCCAACCAACTGCAAATGCTGAAGCACAGAAAGAGGGTCCAAGGTGATGACAAAAACCTCCCAAACCCTACAGGTGAAACAATTAAGCATTTACCTCCAGATTTCTCATGACTCAAGAGAAGTAAACAGCAAGCAAACCCTTCTCAGCCAGCCATTGCTTTATCCCAGTAACATTTTCTATCCACTTTCCGTGCTCTTCCTAGCGGCTACCTTCAGGTGAATCCCCAAATGACTCCCCAAGTCCTCTGTGGCACCCCACAAGCCTGAAACGCTGCTTCCACACCACAAGAACGGTTCAGACTCCTCCAGCCCATTCCCGGGGATGTAACAGACCATGGTTAGTCTAGACTACAGCAGCCTTAGCAGCTTAGCAGCCAGGCTGAGACAGGCTAAAACTAAAATTAAGCAAAGACAAGTCAAATTCAGCCCAAAGGAGCCTCCCAGAGTTTGCAGCCATAGGTCAAGGCCATAGCTCTTCAACTCCAGGGCAACACCCTGTCCGCAAGGTACAAGACAGCTCCACAAATGGCACCAGCAGCACCCTGGCACGCTGCACGCTGGGGAGCACAGGACAGACAAGAAACACGAAGCACAGAGTCCAAGTAGTCCCAAGCCTGGTGCTGGGCAGGAGGGAGAGGATTACACCCAGTATCTCCAGGGATGGGCCAGGCAGATCAGAACAGTGCCTGAGCGTACCACCACCATCTCCCCACTCCCACGCACCTCATCCTGACCTTGCCTGGTCCCAGCTTCCTACTCTGCTCACATCCTAGGTACAAGGGGAGAGCGGAAGTCAAAGCCAGGCTTTCGATGTCTCCTGAGGGCTGAAGGAGACAGAGATGAGCTGGGTAGAAAAACCGAGTAGCCCCTAGGTTACCAGAGCAGCCATGCCTGGTACATACACATCAGATGGCTTATCCCATTCAACATCTAGCTACCCTAAGGCATCTTCCTGCTCCTCCACCCATCACCTGCCCTCAAGTCTCTCCATTTCACCAGCTCCGGCACTCGTTTGACCCTTCAGCAAGCCAACTCCAGAACTGCATGGCTTTCTGAGCTGAATCTCTACTGAGAGATTAAAAAAAGCTTTAGAGACAGCCCGAGGAAAGGTACAGGTAGATGGCATGATCCTTACCAGCAGCAGGTTGTCACATACTGTAGTTCCATTAAGTGCACAGCTAAGGAACTTGAGGACAATTGGACATTTATGAGTCTTCTAACAGTGCAAAATAAATGCATATACTCGAGGAGTTCTGCTCCCCCTGTTTGGTAATTTTCAGTAGCTCTTTTCATACCCTGTATATTAGCAGCATGCCAAGAATATAAAGGCTTCCGTTTGTGTTCACTGCAGTAGCAACAGCTTCCACTGATACTGCAGCCACATCTTCCACTGTCACGTTTCTGAAACACACAGATGTAGCACAGCCTCCCTCCCCCACCCCACCAGGCGAGAAAGGGATAGGAAACGCTGAATTTCAGAAGTGGAAGATATTTAGTAAGCAAAATAATTTGGTAGTGCTTTGAAAAAGAGTTATCTAGCAGGTACTTAAAGCAGAAACAAATGCAACTTGTTGTGCAAAGATGACAACAGCTGGGAAATGCAGTAAAACCCAGCAAGCACGTGGCCCACGAGCTCATTTCAGCAAGGTCTTGCTGTAAGTATCCCCACGCACTAGTTTTGAAAATCACTAAAAACGTGAACCCGATGCAAGCAGCACAAGGGAAAGGAGTTAGAGGTACTACTTCGAATACCAGTCTCACATCTTACTAGAAGAAAAGGACATGCAGGTTACCTCTTGCTTAAGGAACGTCAACATTTTGTGGGAAGGCATCCAGAACTTCTGAAAAAGCACCAAAACAAAGGCTAAGGTGTACCAAAATCCCCAGTCGTGCAGACTGGAGCATATGCACTGTGTCCTGAAGCATTTCCAGCACTACATAAGTATTGCTCCCAGCAGAAGCATCCCTAACCTAAACCTGCAGATACTTTGACCTCTGCAACCTTGAAGCCATTTGCAGAGCTGCACTTCTCTACCCAATCCATACTCCTCGGGTACAGATCTGTCACCAGTATCCCCAGTTAAAGACCAGTAAATTTAATCTTGAAGATTACTTGTGCAGCTTTTCATGCAATCAGATTCTCAAAAGGTGCATTGTACCTGCCCCAACCACGCTGTTCACAGACTGACTGAGGGTCCAGCCAGGAGACCACTGCTACAGACACCTTGGCTGTCTGGTACACACACCTTCATGTCCAAACTGCACAACAAGGGGAAGAACAACAGGATCTGGAGCAAGACATCCTTGCGGGGGAAGGGAAACGGCACAGCTCTGCTTTGATTTGTCTAGTCTCTACAGAACCAGAGGAGGAAACAGACCCAAAATTCCAGGTACTGGATCACTCGCCTCCAGCAGAAGAGTCCCTGTACAGTCTTCTCCCATGTAGAGCAGTCTTGGAAGCACAGTGCTATCTAGAATGGGGATGTTTCAGAGACAAGAGCTGCTTGGACCTCCTAGCCATCAGGACTACTCACCCCATGACCCCCAGTAAAACATCAAGGCACTCTTTTCACCCAGCTGAAAAAGTGAGGAGGAGCTGGTTTCCGATGGAAATATGAAGTAGTGTCTGTCTAGCAAAGCTCAAGGGTTGATCACAGAAGACCTACAGGTAGGTACCAGAACCCATATTAGGATGAGCACGGTGGCATATCCGCCAGATAGACTTTGCCCACACAGTGCTAATTGCCTAAGTAATGCTAATTCTCCTAAGAGAGCTTGATCGCATCCCCCCCTGCCAACACGACACTTATGGAAACATTAAAAACCATGGAAAAGGCCTCACAGCATACTACAAAATATAAGGATCCATTATTGCTCAAATGAAACTGCATGGCTTGCTCTGGGTTTTTAGCGAGGAAATGGAAATCATGCTGACATACAATTGTTCCACCCCCGTGTTCGCCTTCACACATTTCTTACAGGTCAATTTTAAAGAATTAATTCTTGTTCAGCTAAACATCTGGTGGCTGTTGCTACAGGAAACAGACGATCTGCAACATTTGCGCAAAAATAATGAGTTACATAAAAGCCAGACTGCATAAGCAAGAACAAGTGCTTTGCCAGTCTATGAATCTCAAACAGTACATGAAACCCCACGTTTAATTTTTGGGTTAGAATACAATGGAGTGAACCTGTACACACTACAAAAACCACGAAGATTTGAGTTTTCACTAAATTTATAGTCATGCTGTATTGTAATTAACCTTCTAGCTAGCAGCTGTCCTAAAGATTGTCTGTAAACAGCAGAGACAGATGAATTACAGCTTAAAAGTAGCCCAGTTCAGCTCTAGGCATTTTCAGACTTGGATCAAGTCAGCACAAGTTGAAGAGTTATAGAAGATGGTTTTGGTCATTAACTATTGGAGTTAGGGGCTCCCCCATGCCTAGTGGAAGAATATTTTCCCTTAATGCTACAGAGCACCTTTTCGGTCCCTGTCCCCTTTTCCCCAGGGTTTATCAGTGTTTGGAGACCAACACCCAGCAGCTGAAGATACGCTGCACTCAGCAGGGCACAGGATTTTGTGGAAAAAGTTGAGAAGCAGCTCTAACAGCACCACCATTTGAGACCCTAAGACCAACTCAAAGCCTTGTAAGACTACAAATTTTTGATATGGTCTTTACAGGTCATGAAGTCCCACAACAGTAGAGGCAGCATTCCTGAGCACATCTCAAGCAGCATCGCTCTAATATACTGGAATTGCACTTCACATTATGTACCTTTTTACAAATAGATATTGCTGTTCTTTGAGGAGAGCTTCAGCATTTAAATAATCCAGAAGCCTGATAGATGACTAATACAACTAGAAAGCTTCAGCATACAGAAGGATATTTTAGCTACCACACATCATCAGGACTGCTCTCAACATGCAGCCAAAGAACAGCAGAGGCACCTACGGCTTTCACTGCTGTCTCCCTTTTTATGACAGAGGCTCCAAGACTTTGCTTCCAGCTACCTTCCTCCAGCACCACCTGGAGAAGTCCACTCTGCAACCCCAATCGCTTCGACGGCACAGCATTCTCCTACGCAAGCCTCCGTTGGTCTAGATCTATCACATACCACTATGCACTGTATCTACTACTATGCAGAAAGCCGCTCCAACACACCACTTAGTGAGCACAGGGGAGATGTACCATGTGAGCAACTGTTTAAGCCGGGAATTTAATCATTCAACCAGCAGCCGCTGCTGCTCTTGTTCATTTACATTATCCAGGAAATAAATTTGCTCCTGAAGCCAGATTCCTCGAGCTGGACATGGTTCACCAAGCACACCAGAGGACAACACGGCAGAGTCAAAAGCTAACTCCTCACTCGCATGGGCAATGCCTGTTTCTGCAGCACAAAATGTACAGGTGGAAGCACCTGGTACTGGTTTCACTGGAGCTGGGAAGAAGTCAGGCCAGCGGACCTCTGCCTGGGGATTCTGAGGCAGGGAACACACAGATGACAACACAAAAGCTCCTTGAAAGAGTAATGACATGCGGCAGGGTGCTAGCTTAGAGAGGAGTACAGGCAAGTGAAAGTCCTGAAATGGGAAAACCAGAGCTTCTTTAAACATTAAATTTAAATATACAGAAAGATAAAAGCAGGCAGGAACGGGATACAAGCGTAGACGGCCTGGGAGCAAGATCCATGGCTGAGACAGTAGCACTTTTCAGTGTCTCGGAACTGATAAAGAATTTTAGTAATGCATTATCAGCATCTACTGTATTAAAAAAAGGACAAGATGGGTCTCCTCATTGTATCACTTAGCATTCATGCTGCCTACAGTCTGTGCTAAGAATCCGCATCCTCGTATGTAAGCGTCTGAACAGAAAGTGAGGGGGGAACAAATTAGACATCGTGAGCTGGGCAGAAGCTTTGCCCAAATGCAAAAGCATGCTAGGATCCCAAAACGCACGTAAACAGGTTCATCTGACCAAAAAAAAGTTCTCAAGATCTCAGACATCTTACAGACAGGATAAAGGAAAACAAGCCAGTGACCTCAGTCACAAAAGAAACCCTCCACATCATCACATCAACAACGCTACAGACCTCATGGGCTTATCTTTAAGACAAAACAATATAAAAATGAAGCATAGTCAGATGACTACAGTCTCCCTTAGACTCCTTCGAAGATATTAAAAGTGCTGTACTGCACCAGTCTGAATTGCTCAGACTAAAGACTTCTCAAACAATCAATGGCACTCCCACTACTGGCACCAAAAATAGACAAATCGGTTTTAGGGAATGGAGCTGCAAACTAATTTAGATACAACATCAAGCAAAATTGAAAACAGATTTCTCCTCCAGGCTGGAAGCTACCGAAAGCATGAAACCATTGTCCATCTATCTGGCCCCCCCCAGCTGAAATTACCAAAAGGCAACAGCTCATTAAGCTTTCTCCATACCAAATGCAATACGGAAATGATCATTTAGAAAGAAATTGTTTTGTCATGTCATTTTGTCCAAAACTAGAAACAGTATTCCCAAAGGATGATACACAATTATGGCCCTAAACAAAGTGCCCTGACTGCTTAATCAGTATCACTTAGTCTGCACTGGTTTATGTTTGAACAGAAAAATAGTTTGTTGATGTTAACTCTTTCCTGAAGTCCAGAAAGAGAAATCTAGCACCAGTTCCACTCCTGCAGTATTCACTATGTACACCCCAAAAAACCTGCTGCCAAGCAGACTTGCACTGCTCTCAAGGTCATCGCTTTCATCAAATCAAAACATTTGCTGCTTTTGTTTACTTTCATCACTATTGCCTGTTTCATGAAATCAGGGTATCTATCCACACTGGAGGCAGTCAAATACCCTCACCTACAAACATTACCCCCTTTGATTTCTTCCTTCCAGAGAGGAACATTTTCCCAACACCTCCAGTTTTGAGTTTTCTGCTCGTTCCATAGGTGAGCTGTAACAGAATAGGCAACCTAGCCCATATTTCACTTGTCACACTGGAACAAACGCTTATATACAGAGCACATCAACTCTCCTCCCAGTAACAAAGTTAAAGCACTTTCAGAGATGCTTCATTTCACCACAAAAGACTTTGGACTCACCCTGACTTTAATCCTACCCAATTTCCTTGTTGGAGATATTCATCACTGACAAGCAGCATTGCAGCTACCTACTTCTCAGCTTAACATGTATGTTTCTAAAAATAAAGCCCGGGAAATTAAATCCGGAATGCAAGTTCCCAAAGAACTTACTTACTTCAGGTGAAAAATGCTGACAAAATGGAGAGGAAAAAAAAATTAAAATAGAAATAAGGAATAAGAATTGAACAGCTTGCATTCGGGTCTCTAAGTATCCTTCCATGGGCTTGACAGATATTTCACGTACCCTGGTTATAAGTCACTGGATTTTACAGTATCTTCCCTTATATATGGTTGGTTTTGGCTCTTTTAGGAAGGAATATTAGAGTTGCATGCTAGGACGCTACAGAATATCAAGCCATGATACTCATCACACATTTCTTAACTCACTCTTGTGTTTCTTCTTTGAAATCACAGGGTAGTAAGTGCTGGGGCACAGGAGTAGCAGAGCAGCCAGCCAGTCATCTCTGTAGTGAATCTGGAAAAGAAAGGACATTTTAGAAAGTCTCCATGCAACTGTTTCTACGAGCAACTTCCAATCTTGCTTTATTCTGAAAAAAAGAAAAAAAAAATTTAAAAAGCACTGTTTGCAGTTTAATATGCCAGCTTCCAAGTATATTGTGGATGAAACACCACTTTTTACAGGAAATTCGAGCATTTCTCCTTATCCCATGACAGGGCAAACTCATAGTTTTCTGTGCAATAACATGAATTCTAGTTCTGAAGATGATAGTGTTTTCTTAAAACACAGATGTTTCTGGCTCATCAGTAATTTTGCGGTTTGTTTTTAGTAAACTATGTTTCCCCACCTTGGGAAATGGGTTCCCAAGCCTGAGTTCCCACGTTGCACCATCCCTGGGCTGGCTCTATCTCCTGTGATGCTCCAGGCACTTCGGTCAGAAGGAAGCACAAGGGGTTGTTGTGTCATTTCTGCCTTCCCTCCCCCTTAAATAACACCCTCAAGAGCGTGTGGCCCATAGGGCAGAACACCAGTTTCCAAGGGGAGTGCTCTAACAGGGATGAGAAGGTTGAACCAAACCAAAATTATTTCTGGAGTACTCTGCCCTAGGTGATCAGAGAAGTGCTGTTTTGTTCTGCATTCAAAACTTGGTCATTTCACTGTCTTTAAAAGAAAATACCTGGATTTTTCTCATAAAAATTCTGAAGAGCAACTTTAACTTCTGAGAAGCTCTGATCATCATCCAGAAAACAGGTGGTTCTGCCGTGCTGAAGGACTCCACACCAGACTGCCTTACACGTGATGCTCTGCAACGGACTATGAGCAACCAGGCTCCCCAGTGCCTACGGGTATTCAAAGCCTACGCCTGAGCTAGCACTTTTATCCTTATTTTCCTACTAGAGCAAGGGCAGAAGTTTAAGGATCCACACTAACCTCTCAGACTGCTTGTTCTGTAAGCACAAGTGGGGAAAAAGGTGTTACTCTTTACCCTGACCACAGCAGAAAGAAACCCTGTACCAGAGAGCATTTTTTGCTTTCTCCAACATCAAGTCCAAGCTAGACTGAAGTGGCCATCACCACCCTGTCAAGAGACACTTCTTTGACTGAAGCGCATCGGAATTCAGTCTACCTCTGCCCTGTACTTTCATAAACTTGTTGTCAGTCCAAGTCACATGCGAGTTCTTCCAGTGTCGTTCATGATTTCTGTCCTCAAGAAGCTAGGAGGATTGCTCAATGGCGTTGTACAACACTTCAAAAGTCTCCATGAGCTCACAACAGCCATCATTAATTAATCCTCATCTACAATTATCCAGCACCAACTCCCGAATGAAGCCAACCACCGGGGTGAGGAACACACACCACCACTTCAGTGTACAAGCGGTGAATGACACCCATTCCTCTAAAATGAAAAGGCATTAGGTAGTTGAATACATCCCCGAATATTAAGTTTATTGCAAAGCATTTAAGGCAAGCTTTTGTTCTACTTGACACTAGAGTTGTTCTAAATTACTTGACCGGGTCAAAGGCTGCAGCAAGGAAGAACCAGCCAAACTTGTACCAAGCTAAGCCCTACAAGAAAGGGAAAATGCAAGCGCCTATATTCACAGGGAAAGAAGGATTCTGGCTTTATTTAGTTACTTGACACCGCAACCCTAAAAGCACTCTTGGGCAAAGAACAGGAGTATCCCATTAATGTGACAGTCCACATATTTAAATGCTGAACACTCTTTACCCCAGTGAAGTTTGCTCTTCAGACACCTTGAACACGCCCCAGTTAAACCTCAAAGGAAAAACAGAAGTTGTGCCTAAAAATTCCAAATTGAGCTCACTGGCCAGAAACTGCCTCAGTTTCTTTACACAAATACCATTCTCTAGTGAGAAGTGGCATCTCCAAACAAGGAAGCTAAACAGAAGACTATTTATAACCCGCTCCATAGTAAAATGATTTACTTCAGGAATAAAAGCAAATAAATCATGTCATGCTATCTTAAGTTCAGGTTCAAACCAGGGGTTAGATATTATTCATGTTCTGCTAGAAGCACAAGACAACTGGAGCATTACAGAGCAGTCAAAGGGTAGCACGAGAAAATTCCCCGTGCCGGTCAGCCTCTGCCACTTCCTCCTGGCAAGGCCAAGTGACAAAAACCCATCCCCACCTCATACAAAATATTTACTAACAGATCTTTTGACCTGCAGCACAGCAAACATGACTCCTCCCACGTTCACATAGACAGGACTCCAGAATCTTGAGAGCACCTGAGGTTCAAAAGGCAGAGCTCATTTTCCATCCTTTCCCTGGCCATACACTGACGGTGCTGGGCTCACTCAGAAATCCTGTCTGGTAGCAAAATGGCTCAAGCAAAGCACAGATGAGCCCAGAGTAACGAGAGGATTCAGCTCACAACTGCAATACATGTCAAACCTGGATGAGAAGCCAGGAACCTCATTTAGCTGTAAGCATAGCATGATACAGAAGGCCACCACTTGCAGCAAGAAAAAGCAATGGTTACCAAGTGAGAATATGTGGACAATCCATTTGGAGCACCAGTTTATCACGGTAACGAGCTCCAGTCTTTCCTTTTCCATCAAGCCTTGCTGCCCAAAGCCTAACATTATGCAGAACCCAGAGGACCATGTCCCTTCTTGAAGGGAAGGCTAAGGCAGCTGAAGGAGCTGCTATGAAAAGATGAATGACAACGAAAGAGGCAGTCCGAAATCACAAACAGCAAGAAGGATCCTTTGTAGCTTTTGACAGATAATTAAACTTTTGTGTTTAATTAGTACCTCCAGACACTGAACTCATTTCCTGTGACGTCTCCTTGATGGCACCAGCTAGGCCTCAGGCTTGGAGACAGGCATCTCAGCTTGAACTCAACAGACCTTGGCTCTGCACGACCATGCAGATGTAATGTGGAATCCTTCAATGAGGACACTTCTGCTTCCCACTGGGCAACTCACTCCAGGAAGAAGAGTTATTTAGAGTGCCAAAACCAGAAGGATACGCAGCATTCAGGAGTGTGGAGCTGGGCACAGGTCCCACGCACCTGTACTCCAGACATGGTCCTCTGCATCACTTGACATAACTGCGGCACAGCTGCCTCTTCTCAGCATGCTGCCAACACGCAGTGTTTCTCTTCAGCCCTCAAAGGCCACAGATATTCAGACAAATACCATCACACTGGACCCCCAAAGCCTCTTCCAGCTGTCAGTGAGAGAACAAGGCTACACCAACAGCTTGAAGCCTCACTAGATGTTTTTCCCCGTTACTTTTCAAAGCAAGGAGCAAATGAGAAGCTTGGTTCAGTTTCAGAGCAAAAACTAATGTCCCTGAAGGCAGCTTGTGAAGAGACGATATTTGCTACCTTAGAGTACACAACCAGGTCTTTAATCTCCTCTGGGGGACGGGGAAATCTGTGCCAGCCTGAACCAAGAGACACAATTTTCAACGCACAGCGCTTGAAAGTTCAGGGTATACCACAGATGCTTTTCGGTTCCCGGAGGAGGACGTCGTTTCTGCCGCAGCAGGGAAGATGACTCTACAAATCCATTCCTTCTTAGTTCTCTTGGGAAGCTGGTACACAGATAGTTTTTGGATCTTTTGTACTTCAGCTCATTATTATTTTTTTACCAGTTAGCGGCACAAAATTCTCGATAATACTTAAAAAAAGCTTGTCATCGTTAGGCTTGAGGCATTTACAGTCTTACCAAATTAAAGCACAGGAATCATATTAAAATTCCAGCCTAATGGACACTGCCCTACTCCGAAGTCTTCACACTGTCCAGCACAGCAAAAAAAAGGTGAGACGGCTCCCAACAGTGTTAAACAGTGGAACAAAACCTCAAGAGCAAACATGACGCTCCAGCACTCACGTGGAGCTTGAACAACGAGAACTTTGCTTACCAGTGCACAGAACGTGTAGTCCTCCAGAAACAAGTGCCTTATTTGAAAAGCAACCCACCAGTCCCAGATCAACGCACATTCAAGTGAGCATATTTTCAACCAAAGAGTTCCACACCCATACGGAAAAAATAAGGTCTTTGTAGACCATTTCTGATGTGCAGGAAAGCCTTTTCAGGAGACCTCAACACTGCCAAACAGTTGCTGTTCCAGATCAAATACATAGGCTCATAAAGGCTTGCCTTTCCTCTTAGGGGGCATCATTTTTCCGAATGAAAAAAGCATGCAAACTACCTCAGGGTAAACACCATGTTCTCCAGTTTCATTTCACAGCTCAGTATTTTGTTCTCCTCTCATACAGACCTTTAGCCAGAGCTATTAAAAGAAAACCTGGAACACTTAAAACAGTAAAAACAAACCCCAAAATATTAACACAGTTTCAACATTTCGAGAGGCACTAATATTTTTAGAGACTCCACAGGTAGTATCTTCAGCAGCTGGGGGGAAGACTAGCAAAAGCATCTCTACGTATGTAAAGCCTCACCTCAAACAAGTGAGCTCCCAAAGAAAAGCCTGCCTAATGGTTAAAACAATTGAATAGATGAGTTTGTAGCATGAAACACCCCTCTCCTTTTCTGCCAACGCATAAGGAACGGCTCTTTGGGAATAATAAAGATATCTGTATGACAATTCAGGAAGTCCAGCAGACTCCAGCTGCATGTTGCATGGAAGTAACCAGAAGGAGTGCGTCCCCACTTTGAAGTTCAGTCGGACAAGAACAGCTAGAACACATCACCTGCACCTCCACACGTACACTGCTCCGCTTGCTTTAGTTACAGAAAGCATTAACAGATACAGCTCAGAGGACAGCAGCAAAACACCTAAAGTGATGTCCTCCAAGAGCCAAAGAGGTGAAACGAAGAAGACGGCTCATCTAGCTTAACCTTCAGCTTGAAACAGCAGCCACAAGCAGCTGCCCGGGAGAGGGAATGAAGAGGGTAAGCGTATGTAACTTCTCCATGCACTCTTCCATCTCAAATGGTTTTTATTTCTGGGCCTTCCCAAGTCAGTTTGGGCTTCTGGGTCTTCATGAACACTCTGTGCAGCCTCTTTGTGTGCTCATAAGGTGCTTCTCTGAACTTGCCCAAATTTTTGTAGCCGCAACAGCCCTTGGCTAGTTCAACAAGTCTACTGTTCGCTGCCTGAAAAACAACACCCTACTGCTCCTTCTGAACCTGCCTCCTGTCAGCCCCATCTGATCCTCCCTGAATCTCATGGCAAGTGGACCATCCTCCCACATCCACCACCGATCACTTCATTCACCTGACCGAACCCACTGCCAACCCTCTAAAGTTAGCTAGATACAAATAGCCACTTCTTATCAGAAAGGAAAGAGTAAGAACCTAACTTTGATTGCATAGAATAAATAAGCAGCATTATGTGCCAACGAGCTGTGAATAAATAAGCAGTATTATTATTTGTTAATTAACAGTAGATATTAAAACTTATGCCTTGTGGGCAGCAGTGAAGCAGGAAGGACCCAGGCTATGCATTAAGGCTATCTGCTCTCCAAACATGGAAAGTAGCAGTATCAAATGGGGAAAATTCACACTTCGTGGGGTAGATTTTGCTGCCTTTTTGCCAAAAACAAATACTTATATTCCACACCTGGAGAAGAGCTGGGCAGAAAGCTGAATGTCTTAACAACTGCACTCGAAGTGAAGCTCCTGCTTGGACTTAGTAATTAGCAAATTCCTCCCCAAATACACCCCAAAGCTGCCATCTACATTCATTCTGCTCAGCTGAAGAAAGAGAGTCAGCTTTTATTCTGGGACTGTACTTGGGCACTGCTCAGAACAGTATTTATCATCTGACACCTAAGGAAAAAAAAAATACTGCTGCTTGCAAAAACCATTTGACCTCTCCCTCTGAATTCCCTTCACTCATGATTAGCCCACACATTTCAAACGTACCAAGACTCCTGCAAGCAGGTCTAGACCTCAACTTTGCATTTACAAAAGCAGAACAGGAAACAAAACTTTCTGAGTTATCTAGCAGTTTGCCTAACTGCGATCGCCGCGTTTGTGAGCGTTTTGAATGTATCTAAACCATCGGCTTCTGCAAACTCCTAGGAGCCCAAGACTGCCAGCAAGCTGCCGAATCCCACATGTCCTCCCAAGGCGTAACAGGAAGCTGACATTTTGTTAACAGCAAAATATTGAAGACTTCAGAACTGATGCCAATGGTCTTTGTGAAGAAAGGGAACAGAACGGCACCTCAAATAAGACAAGGAGACTACAAAAATCGAGAGAAAACATGCAGGCAAGTTCAGATAGAGTCTACTCGCAACACATGAATATTGTGAAATTAGATTCTTTAAATCTTTTGACTCCTTCGGAAGAGAGTCCTGCTTACTCAAAATTTCACTATGCAAAGTTTTCACTAACTTCAGATATTCCTGACAAGAAGCTAGGCTACGTGTTTCCAGTGGCAAGCAATCATCGAACGCTCCATGGTTCCAGGACACCTCAGCCCGAGTGCACAGAGATGCTCTGGCCCTGCCAAGGATGCTGGCAAAGGTAACTGCAGTTCACCCTTCTGATACTGCCTCTGCTCCCAAAACCCTGACCTGTCTGATACAGCCTCCAAAGCTTGAAACTCAAACTGGGAAAGCCCACCCAAGCAGTACTGTACTTTTCACCTCCAGATGATTTAACCTTTTCCCCCCCCACCAGCTGCAGATACTGTGCAAGAAACAGTAGCCTGGAAGAAAGATAGCACGTGGCTCTGGGAAAAACAAGCACACATCTTAATGTGAAACATCTGCTTTTTACTCTTTTCTAGCGCATAGCAAAGAGAGCTTCCCCTTTGGCTTCCCCTGAACCAAGAGCAGAGGGGACCCAACAAAACTCTCCTTCAGAGAGGACTGAAACAGAGCATCCACCATGATTAAACACCAAGCTCTGATAAATATTTAAAAGTGGGATTTTGAACTCTCGCTATCTTATCAAAAGAGGCTTTAAGGAACACTCTGACCGCAACCTTTCTTAAGTGCCTCTACACAGCACTCACTCACCTTCCATCTTCCACCAAAACAGTACCTAGATCACACACTGCCCATCACTGTTATCACAGTGCACTTTGCTCATATTTTGGACTTCTTTTTTCCTCTTTTCCAAGCATCCCTTTATGGGTTACTTGAGTCACACAGCTGATACTCTTCTAGCATTTGCACAAGAACTGTTTCTGCTCCCAGTCCCTCAGGAGAGATTTACCTCTCTTCCCAAAGTCTAAAAGAAGTCATCCCAAACGGCATTTGTCTTATTAGACATGGTCAAGTTCACACTCCCAGGTCTCAATTCCAGCCTGGATCATGCAGTAATATACTTTAAAAAAAAAAAAAATCCTATCTAGTGCATGTGGCTTTCTTGCAAGATCCCTTTGATTTGCATCTGAAGACGAGTTTCTTCAGTTCTTCGTACGCTTTTGAAGAAAGCTGTTAGAGCACTCACCTCTCCCAGTCTTTGTAGCAAAGATGAGTTGCTTGACATTCCCCCACTTCCTACACTGGTTTACTAAATCATTAACAGACTCCTAATTTAACGCTCCTTAGAATAGTTGCCTGCTCAGCTGATACTCCTCCTCAAGCCTAAGTATGAGCCAGTAACCCAAATGCAGCTATTTGGGATCTGTTTTCCCCACTCCACAGGTTCAGAAAGCTTGCCAGCCACTCAGGTGACACCACTGGCCCTCTAAAGAGAGGAGGTGACACTTTCCAAGAAAAGCCCACTCATCCCCATTCATCAAGGCCTCTGCTGCTTTCCTCAAGACTTTTCATAGACTTCAGGTTCTTTGCAGCTTCTGCTTATCCCTCCTGGTTCTCCTCCTCCATGTGTGATCCCCATTTAGGAGTTACTGACAATCCACATGTGCCCTAAAAGTTGGGAAGATGCTTGCAGTTTGGAACTTGCACCAGAATGAAAAAGACCTTTGAAGGAAAACCCAAGTGTGTTCTCCCCATAAGGTGGAGAAACCAAAGAGCTGCAGCAACCCCCAGAAGGAATTCTTGTCGCTTTCTCCCCTGCCTGTGCTTATCAGACCCATTCGTGAACAAGCCTAATTCATGAGAAAACCAACCCAACAATACCTGGAGAGCGTTGTGCCAGGTTAGAGGGTTAGGGCAGCTCAGGAACAGGTTTGACGAGCACCAGCAGCAGTACATGGGAAAGGCAGGACCAAAACCTCCCCGTTTTGGCACAGCAGTTACCACCACAGCCTTGCTAGCTTTTAACACTCCACAACAGGACATTTCAATACCAAGCAAGGCAGCGAAACATCAAGTTTTGTGTTTAGGTACAAAACTACACCAACAGCTCCTCAAACGTGCCAAAAAGACTACCAGTTTAATAGTCCAATTTCTGATTAAAGCTTGATTTTTAGCAGGCATGGGTCAGCAACCTAAGAAACTGAAAAGCAATCCACAGCCTATGAGCCATGATATGAACATGAGCAGAACAGCACCGGGGAAGCGTTGCGATCATCACTATATATACTTCATGTAATTAGTATGACACAGAGCAGGACATTAATATGTGCATGCTTCACTCATTGCTGTCTCTGCTCCATTCTGGGCTATCAGCCGATCACCACCTCCAGGGAACACCCGGCTGCCTCTGGTCCTGATCCCACACTAAGAAAGCTGAAGAGAAGCATTATGAACACCTCCTCCCACTTTCTGCCTAAAAGGGTGGAATTTCAGTAATTTTTTTCCCTTTTAAAGGGACCAAGAACTTCACATTCAATTACTTTCTTCATCCTTTATTTCTAATTTTCATTTGCCTGGTTTCAGTTTCTACCTATCCCACCTTGAAACCATTTTACAGATAAACCACTGTACGGTGTATGGTGAATCTCCTTTGACTGTGTACAGCTCGGGAGGCCTCTAAGTATGGACAGTATGGTGAGAAACAGCTCAAGATATCCCCCCTGTAAGTATCCATAAGCCGCCTTCCAGAGCTCTTTAGAAATCTTGCCACCTCACGCTGCCCCAATATTCCAGAATGGCAGGGGCTCATAAAGTTGAAATCATTGAAACAAGAAACGCCCTCCTGGTATTTGTCTCCGTCCACTACAATCGCAGATGCTACAGGGAACCCTAAGCTTCTGCAGTCCGCTCCAGCATCCACAGCCGCTGGATTACAGATGTTGGTATGGACAGGTCTGCCCAGTCCTGCTAGCATTTGTTTTATGGACCTGCTGACCACGGGTTTGTCTAACTGCTTTTTGACTGTATCTAAACCATCAGCTTCCACAAACTCCTAGAACAAAGTCCAGAAGTTTAAAAAGCAGACAAAGAAATGCTTCTAATCCTAAGCATCTCAGACATTTTAGACTCCCCAGGATAGGGACCTGCCCCACTGCCTTCAACTCAACTGCCCTTCTCTGTATGTTTTCCAACTCTGCTGAAGACGCAATGACCAGAAACTCATAGCATGATAGATACAGTCACACACTCACCTATTGAAATTCACTCAACATATTACTCAGCGACCCTATGCCTTAATCAGACTAATACTTCAGCCCTCCAAAAAATAAAACAACATGTACTACCTGTAGCAAGCAAGAGACCTGCCTGCCAGCAATAACCAAATCAATGCCAGGGAGATGAATCCCAACGGTCCCAAGCCATGCCCATGTCAAAGAATAAGGGTTTTGCCCACTCACCTGCAAGTGAGTTTCTTTCACAAGCCAAAAACCCACACCACTCACGGCACTCCTGAACACCAGCAAGCACGGCAGACACTTGAAAAGCCTGTTCGACTTCCTAGCAACAACTTTTCCCATTCCGCTGGCACTGTGCTACCAACTTCAGAGAAGTTTGGTGGTTTTCAAGGATGGCAGAAGAGCTCCAGAATGCTGATTACATGCTGAAAGCATCATCTTCTTTATGCTCTTAGGAAGAATTATGTATTTAATTAGAAGCAGCCTTAACGAAAAGCTGCTAAAGTTGAACACGGAGGATAAGTCTCACTTCACCCAAGGAGGCAAACCCACGCACTAAAGCAGATGCCAGAACCATTCACCTCTGTGCATCGTCTCACACGCACTAAAAACTTCTCCCAGAAGCTGGAGTAAAGCGCTATTTCGTACAGATCAACTTACCCTTACCTCGAAGGCAAACATTACCCTTCACACAGTTAGGAAACTGCATCTGCACAAAGCCACTCCGACTCAACTTCCGCTTTCAATCCCTGATCTTCAGTGCAGCCGTCAATTAGAAGCGTTCATTACCAAGTAAACTGCTCTACGCACTGAGTGGCATCTGTCTTCTTTGAAGCCTTCATACCCACCGGTGAGGATCACTTTGTACCGGTAGATAACTCGTAGACCTTTCGAACCGCATCCAGGTATGCAGTTCATCACTGCCAGCAGCAGCACTGGAAGCGTCAGCCAAAGATCCAACACAAAAAGCATTTCAGTGTCACCAAGCCTCACAGCTCCGTCCACCACAGAAAAGCAGCCTTCACGTTCTGATACCGATACAAGCAGAAGGCGTCCTTCTAACACAAGGTCATACCAAGCTTGCTAGAAGACTAAATTTAGCCACCTGTGCCTCAGGCAAGTCTGTTAGTTATGGGAAGCTCAGATACTGGTGTTGAGCACTGGTCCAAGGGTAAATCCCTTGGAAGACTTGACTCCATTTAATTGCAAAAGATCTTTAAGCTATTGAAGGGGAGCTCAATCTCAATTCGTCAAAGAGGAGATGTATTTCAATACCACACAAAACCGGCACGAGGACACTGCGATACTGTTTTAAGGCTCGTTTGCTCAAGCGGCATAAACTATTGCTACGTTCAATGTCAGAGTCGATAAGAGAGAAGCTCAAGAAGATTTAACAGATGGGGCTTCAGCACAAGCATATTTTAGAACACCTTCTTAGCAAGCATATTTCCTACTCTAACATGCCTCACACTACATTTATAACACGCTATAGAAGAGCGGATCAATGAGAACACAGGGATTATTCCAAGCTTTTGTAAATGTTAGCGGAGACTGATTGAACAGTTTGTGAAGACAAACCCCAGTTTACCTAAAGGTGTCACAGCAAACAGCTTTGTCAAACACTTAATAATTTTCCAAGCCAAAAAGATGGTGATGACTCAGATTCTTCAGCTGTGTTGGGTCTTTGGATCAGTATCAGCCACAAGCCCACAGAACCACCACAGCACTCAACTGAGGTTTGACATCCAAGATCACTGCAAACCTTCAATAGAATCTACCCATAGAAAAAACACAATATAAATAAATTGGTTCCAAGACGCCGTTGGGGAATATCTACATGATCTGCCTCGGCCCTGCAGGCCTTCAGAGACCCCAAAGAACCTGTTCTGGTGCAAGCAACCCAAATAGGAGTATTAGCTCAATTACACCAACAAAACCAGGATTACTAAGATGACTGCACCAAGTCCATCTGAGCGCAAGGTTTCTTGCACTAGGTGTTGAGTATATGTGGTCCAGGCAGACCCCCATAAGTCACACTCCATCCCCTCAAGTCTCTGCAGCCAGATGGTACCACAGAAGGCTGCCTGAACATCTCACAGTCACGCTGCATATGGCTGTGACACGCGACTGCGACACATCTGAACCTGCCCTTGCAGCATCCCCAGCCAGGAGGACGTTGAGACCCCCAAGCCCTCCAGCCTATCTGCCATGAGCCAAAACCCTGAGCTATCGCCACAGTGGCCAACAAGTTACCCCCAACACCCTGCCTTCCGTCACGTTGTCTCCTCAACGTCGAAGCACTCTGTCTTCTGCGGGGATCAGAAAGAACAGAACAAGTGGTTGCAAAACGCCATGCTCCCAGTCGTAGATCCTGACGAGTGAAGGAACACTGGCATGCACAGTAACTACCAACATTTAGACATGATAGAAACCACCGAGTACCAGTGCTGTATCCAGTAAATCCAGACATAAACAAAGCACTGTGTATTGGTTTGGAGCCTAATACCAGTTTTGGATCTTAACCACTGAGTAATATAAATTTCCGCAGAGGTATTCTTCCCACAGAAGTGGAGCACAGCCTAACTATGATTTACCATCACTGGTGTTGCATCTATCACCAGTAAAACTGAAGCCTTAGCGCTGCCAACACTGCACAGAGCTTTTTCACAATTAGAAACCTGTCAAAACCTTTCCAAACCGAGGACAGCTGGGAAGCAGTATCAGATGCTGAAGTGGCTGCAGGCCTGATCTCAGCTGCAGGATGATCATCCAGAGAACCAAAGATGTCCAAACTGTCTGACCCGGCACTGACGCTAAGCCAACCAAGGCAGTCTGTGGCTAGCAAAATGGGACTGCAACCAGAGAGCAAGCACTTCTCAGGGTGGGTAAGAACCTCACTACCTGGTGGATGCACACATAGCACGTATTTTGGAAATGTTTATTTTCATCTAAGAAGCTACTCAATGCATGCGTGGCCACAGCCCCTCCCTCCCAGCGCAAGCCGGTGTGTTGTTACCTGCTACCACAGCCCTGCCAAAAAGCGACAGCCAGAACGAATCTTCACGAGCCTCCTAAAGGTGATACCTTTGAAGTCTGACTTGGACTTGAAGAGAGACAACTACAAAGTATGTGGTCTCTGCTTCATTAAAATAAGATGTTACAGTTTCTTAAGTTTCATTTGTTCATTGAAACTTGCTCTTTTAAGATCCAGGAAACAAAGAAACTAGCCTTGCACCTTACAAAAGATGACAGTTACCAGGTACCTAAGGACAGCCAGACTAGCCAAAACGGGCTTCCTACAGGACTTACAATTAAGACACTTGTATCAAACTTCAAAAAAGTTGAATTGTTTCCTAACACTGCCAGAACTGGCACTGTCAATGGAACAACATTCTGAGACGTATTTTAGAGGACTTCCTCTCATGTGTTTTTAACAGACCTAAATAAGCAGAAGTCAGATCTACAAGGAATTTTGAGTCACAAGGAATGAAAGCTTGAAGATCCAGTAAGTCTGAGATGCTTGAGACTGCTACTTTTCAGAAACCCACCTGAAAAATTTTGTCCAAGAGTAGTAATAACTCAATTCATGTGTCTCCCCTTGCTACGCGGAAGACTAACCGCACGCAAACAGATTTCCTTCAAATTAATTTTTCCTGTAGTGTGCTTTCCATTAACACAAAGGAAGAAAAACGACCACGTCCAAACCTGCCCTCTGATTTATAACTCAGAAGCGAACGTGCAGCAGCTAGCAAAGGAACACTGAGCTTGGTTTGTTGTTTCTACAAACAAGATGTTACCCTAACTACAGGTGCAACAAAGCTAAGTATTTAAGAAAAAAAAAAAAAAAAAACCACATGCAGATTTCACCCTCCTAAGCACACAAGATTTTCTGTTACATTAGACGAGTTAAATTATGAACTGAGCTCCACAGCAAATCGCCAAGATAGAGGTGATCATCTTTCCCAGCATAAAATAAATACCTTCAAGGAACACATCCTTCAGACTGGTTTGCTTCACAGAGTTCAAGCAGCTTTCTCCAACAACTTAATTAACCTAGCTTTAGCACAGAAGTACAGGGATTCCTTGTGGATTGGAAAAAAAACAAATAGCTCTATGGAAAGCAGGTATTCCAGCATTTTCTTAGCATCACCATGAACTGCATGAACGCATGAAGCTTTATCAATAGGCATTAAAACATGTATACGGGACAGCATCTACTCAGGACATTTAATAGATGATGTGGCCTCTTCTAACATACCATGTGCAATATGGCCAGCTCATCTCAGAAGACTACAGAAATGCGACAGCTTCATTAAAATCGACAGCAGATTCAGGATGGCAAAGAAACCTTCACTTCTTTGTAAACAGCTGCAGTTTTCCCAGCCCAGAGGAATGTCATAACGTAATCAGAAAGAAAAAAAAAGGAGCAGGATAGCAGAGGCAGACAGGAAAACAGTTTTCCCATCTCACCACTGAATATCCCCAATTCCTGCATTAAATGCTAGGAGTAGCAAATCCAAACTAGTCAATTGTCTTCCACACAGCAGAAACTGTCAGGCTAATCTTCAGAGGAGAATTGCTGTCAACTCTTCAGGCTATTAAGTTATTATCCGGAAGAGATTTGCTCACAGATGAGCAAGCCAAAACAGAAGATTCAGACAGGTGAGAGACACCTATCCATTTCGGAAGATGAGCTGCTCTAAATAGATCTTACAGGAAGGAGTAACATATGAAAAGCAGGAGAAAATGGTGGTAATCTCACACTGATTGCATTTCATCGTTGGTTTTGCCAACTTCTAGAAATAAGACATCTTTTAAAAGGTAGGCAGCCTCTGATGAGCCAGAAATCAAACAGGCATTTTAGCAAGGAGTTAAAACACCTCTTCCCTTCACAAAAAAGAAAGGTCTAAGGGGATTTAACGTGGAATACAGTGATGCAGCACGCACAACAAGTCTGAGATTTTACCTCTCCACAGAATGGTTTGGGTTGGAAGGGACCTTCAAAGCTCATCTAGACCAACCCCCCTGTCATGGGCAGGGACATCTTTTACAATATCAGGTTGCTCAAAGCCCTGTCCAATCTGACTTTGAACGCTCCCAGCACATACATCCACAGCTTCTCTGGATGACTTGTTCCAGTGTCTCACCACTCTCATCACAAAAAGTTTCTTATGGCCAATCCAAACCTACCCCCTTTCAGCTAAAAGCTGCTGCACCTTGCCCTGTCATGGCAGGCCCTGGTAAAAAGCAGCCTCTCCATCTTTCCTATAAGCCCCCTTTATACACTATAAGTTTGCAAGAAGATCTCCGCAGAGCTTTCTCTTCTCCAGGCTGCACAGCCCCAACTCTCAGCCTCTCTCCACAGCAGAGGTGTTCCAGCCCTCTCACCACTTTCATGGCCTTCTCTGGACTCATTCCAACAGGCCCGTGTCTTGCACTGAGGACCCCAGAGCTGGATGCAGTGCTTCATGTGGGGTCTCACAAGAGCAGAGTAGAGGTGGAGAGTCACCTCCTTCAAGATGATTCCTTTACATCCCGCAGACCGTGCTTCCCACACTGGTGGTTCTGCCACTGCAGATTGAAGCCTTCAGTTGTTTCAGCTCTCTGCAGGTCAAGGTGACCACTGCCATAATTTCATCAAAACCAGGAACTTTGCAGGACTTCAAAGGGTGTATCGTCAGTGACTTGTTTGTGCAGGGACATACTACTAAATAAGGTCAGGAAGGAACTGCTGCCCACGGTCCGCAAAGGTACAGCTAGCATATGATGGAGGGAAGTTTCTGGAGGCAAAATTCAGGCTGAGAATAGGAAGGCAATGACCAAGAGGCGTGTGACAGCATCTCAAAGAATTGCTCCCACACTCAGGCTCAGATTCATTAGGAATTGAGGAGATTTTTGGATAACTGGAAGCCTTTACAATGAGGACTGAATTAACCAACATAGCACCCGGACACTGGCACTTGCAATCAAGATCGAAGGCACCTCTGACACTTCAGAAGAGCAGAGAAAGTCAGCAGATACAGAGGAGCACATATCTGAGAATGATGCAGCTTTTAGGGGAAAGAAGCTGATTCATAAGAACTTCACCTCCTCAAAAACCCCTACAGATGGGACAAGAATTAGCCATGTGAAAAACAGAAGCTAGAAAAATCAACACAGTACAAGTTAAATAGGACGCAAAGACGAAACCAAGTCACAAATGAATTTCTACACAAATGCTGGAAGTCTAGAAGTGAGATGGAGAAACTCAAAAGCCTGTTTTTAAACTGATAACGTGGATGTAGCAGGTTCATTCAAAACACGGTGGTGGGCAGACAAGTCAAGGGGACATTGAAAGTATAGGAGGACCAAGCAAGCTTTTAAAGGACCTAAGATTTCTAACATACACCACCATTCGAGCAATCTAAGTTTACTGTGTCAGCAAGAAACACCATGTAAATCAGAATCCAAACCTTAAACCAGAAAAGCACTGTCCCAGCCACCCAAGCAGCAACAGCAGCTGTCACGCTGTCACCAGGGGGTTGGACAAGCAGGAAATGTGGCATTCAGTAGAGACCTCAAATGTCTCCGCGTAAACTGCGCAAGTGTCAGGTCAATATATAAGGTCAAGATTAAGTTTTTAAATAGCATAACGTGACTCCTCCCCAGCAGCGATGAGAGAGGTGGCAGTTCCGGCCTCCACCTTGCATGGCGGCTGGAGTATTGGTGTGAGCCCCCAGCGTGCGATCTGACCATGCCGTAGAAGGAACGAAAGCCAACCCAGCCAGCACCGCAAGGGTAAGTGTTCAAGAAGCAAACTAAATACAAAGTAGTAAGATTTCATTATTAAAAAAAAAGAGAAAGAAGTCCCATGATTTATTACGGGGTTAAATAATTATTAGACAATGTCTCCCAAAAGTTGAAATTATATTTTACACTCAGTGTGCTGAGCTTGGCCACCTCCACTCTCACTGCTTGACCCCAGTCAGGCAAGCCAAGCAAATAAGGCTTCGGGTGGCAAAAGGACCACTCAGAAGTCAAGGCAACAGCAACAACCTCACTTTACATACAAAGTCACCTAGGAGGAGGACGGGGAAGTCCCCCATATAGTTTCTTGGTTAAAGCTGAAACCAGAGTACCTGAAAGCCACTTTCACCAGCTCTCTCAGAACGATTCAGAGGCATCTGAGCAACTGCAAACCAGGCAGCTGCGATGGGCAAATGAGAATTGTCCTAAAGCACGGACTAAATGAACACAGGGCTAATTATATTTTATAAAATGAAGTCATGTCTCAGGATTCAGCTGGAGGTTGGTGGGGTTTTCTTTTCTTTCTTCTCCCTTTTGCAGGAGACAGAGCATGTGAACAAGGAAAAGGCTGCCGATACACTTCATTGAAAAAAACCAAGCATACTACATGACAAGATCCTTCAAAGTTCTTTGGAGAACAAAATTCTGTAAGATAAAAGAAAAAATCCTTCACATACGTAAATAACCGGTTAAAAAAAAAGATAAGGAAGGGGGAAGAAAGGCATCACTGATCAGTTTTGTAGTGGAGAAGACTCGCCAAAGGATTCTGCTCTGCTCAACTACATTGAGCTGTGCAAGAGAAGGCAGCACTGAGATGACAACATTTACTACTCTGAATAATTCAATGTGATCAGTAAATAAGAGCAGTGACTCTAAGGAATTGCAGTAAAATCTCATGATGCGAGTGGGTGATACAACCAAAAGCGCAGCACATCAGGAACTGCCACCCTAACTTCAACTTAAAAAAAATACGAAAGCCTGGACTCAAGCCAAGACTGGGGAACAGGATATCAGGGCTACAGCAGTGTATTCCACAAAAAAAAACCCAAAAACATACCTCTAGTTCTTTGATCACTAACGAATGAGCAGAATGCCTGCAATTACACAGAAAATCATACAGAACGAAATACAAATCCAGAGTGCAGTGTTTTCTAAAGAGGCACCCGCAACATTAATATCACCCACTGATCTCATCAGCACCTCTGCCAACCTCCCCGACTCACTCGTGCCGCTCCTCCTGCCATCCCCATCTCCAGGGAGCTGGAGCAGAGCTGGCAATGACATGAAGAGCGACGAGAAGAGACACAGAAAGGGAACTCCAAACAGATGAGGATAAGTCAGCCTAACCAAGAGACTGCCAGGAATGGAAAAAGTAGTTTCCCAAAATTGTGAATGTCATGGAAAAAGCAAAGAAGTAATTTGTTCCAAATTTGTTTCTTCCTGGTTTTTTTGGACACCCCCATTTCTTGTTTTCTGTCTCTTCCTCATCCATAGACCATGTAACAAGCAGCCTACACACTTACTGCACAGCGCAAGGCAGTGAGTACCACAGTGGTTCAAGGCGAGTGGACAAGCCTGTGTCAGAGAAGTGTGAAGGTTACTAAAGTCAAACACCTGGCTCAGGGAGGTCATAAACTGCTGGAGAGGGAAAAACAGAGCACCATTTCCACAGATTAGATCTGCTGTATTTAAGTACTCCTCCCCTCCCCAGGCATCTGCTACTGGTTACTAGCGAGCAGGATACCGGGCCAGATGGATTCCTGGTCTCATCTGGTAGCACTTTTTAAAGCATTATAAGGATTTCATCTGTTAACCTGAAAAAAATGCAACAGCTGATTGCTTCAGAAGAGCTGAAAATGACTTTATAAAGCCATGACAAAGTGAGCAATCTCAGTGCAAGGAAGGCAGCAAGCAGCTGTGGACTGGGCTGCCCTTCGGATCTCGCCCGGCTCGTAACGGCCCTCGCAGTGGGGCTCTGTGAACCTGCCTGCTTGGTCGCTCCCCACCAGAACACATTCCGTCAGCGACTCCACGATAGGAAGTCAAATTGTCATCGATACAGAGAACTGGAACAGCATAAAAACTCCTACGGAAGAGTAACAGACAGACTGGAAAAGGCAAGGTCATACACTTCAGACTTCACAAAAAACGGTACTATGAACTGGAAAGCTCTTTAATCCAAAGAAAAAGAGAGAGACACAAGGTATTAGCTTGTCACCGTGACCTGTGAGCCATCAGCCCGATTCAGACATGAAGGATACTGGCACAAAGAAATTACCTGCGACACCACACAGCATCCCAGAGACCTCCCCCGCCCTTCTGTGCCCTGCTCCGGTCAGGGGCGTTCAGGGATTAGCTTTAAGCAAACACCTGCATGGAAGAGATCGACCAAGAACCTGGAAAAGAGCAAATGCAAGGTTGGCGCACGTGGTTTGAAAATAAGAAGCCAAGAGTTGAGTGCTTTCTGAAATCACTAAAGGACAGAAGCGCTGGTTTTGTAAGAGGCAACACAGATCAGTATGTACCAGCCACAAATAAACTGACTGCAAATCTGGAGCAAGTTTCCAAGAGAAGAGCTTTCCACAAGAAAAAAAACACACCAAGAAGCCCAGGTTGGCCTAAACCAGCAAGGACTTTAGGCCAGCAGAAAATACGCCGCTGCAGACTTGCGGAGTAAAGCGGAGAGCTGCGCCTCATCTTCCTCGCAGCCCAACAGCTCTTAAAAAAAATACAAAAGGTACCAGCGGGACACTTTGCAGAGTCCAGAAAAAGCCATTTCAGGGCATGCAATGTTTGAAGAAACACTTGTGTCTAAACAAAGTTTAGGTAGTGATGCAAGGCATTAGTGTAAAACCCTGGCTTTATCACAGAATCACAGAATCACAGAATAGTAGGGGTTGGAAGGGACCTCTGTGGGTCATCTAGTCCAACCCCCCTGCTGAAGCAGGGTCACCTACAGCAGGCTGCAAAGGACCCCGTCCAGGCGGGTCTTGAATATCTCCAGAGAAGGAGACTCCACAACCTCCCTGGGCAGCCTGTTCCAGTACTCCGTCACCCTCAGAGGGAAGAAGTTCCTCCTCATGTTCAGACGGAACTTCCTGTGCCTCAGTTTGTGCCCATTGCCCCTTGTCCTGTCACTGGGCACCACTGAAAAGAGCTTGGCCCCATCCTCCTGA
>Ga0065711_1027705_pt1 | contig 46618 bp, 19 predicted proteins | sample Hoacrofraction12_FD_59098 | JGI IMG/M metagenome (GOLD analysis project Ga0065711, IMG submission 59098) | Hoatzin crop microbial communities from Cojedes, Venezuela - Epithelial fraction 12 v2 (version 2) | ecosystem: Host-associated > Birds > Digestive system > Esophagus > Crop | place...
AGAATGACCTATTGTTTTGTAGTAGCTGCTGTGGGTCATGCTCACCTGTCTCTTCGGACACACTAGATAGAACATCCTCAGTATGCATTCACATCCACCTTTACACACTTCCTGGCAAACAGCTTCATACCTTGGCGTGCATGCTGCACTTGGTATAGAATAACTAATTCACCACAGAAGGGTTACACTGTAAGTTTGACAGTTCCTCTGTAAAATAAGTGTAAAATATGGTTGCTGACCATGTTTGCACAGTTTTTATTTGATGTTCGTAAAGACCAGGCATCACTGTTACCGGGCCCCTGTGTTATTCACTAATCTGTATTGAAAGAGATCAAACAACACATTTGGATTTTCCCCACACTGTTGGGATGTGTGTTGATACGTCTTGCATGGAGCAAGGTCTTTCATTTCCCTGGGTTTCTGTTCAGGCATCTGCAGGAGAGAGAGTGTCTGCATTGCACGCTTCCATATTTCAAGGTACACCCAGTACAGACTGGGGCAAGACGAGAAGAGATGAGTCAGTCCTTTGAAAATGCTCTCAGAGAGCAAATGATCGCAGTGAAATGTATCGTTGATGCTCTTCATCAGTGAGTGCAGATTTCAGTGAATATTTCAGGAAATATTTGTTAACTCAGATACAGAGTACTCTAGCGGTGAAATTCTGTGGGTCTAAGTGGGAGTCTTGCCTGAATATAAACGTCGGGCAGACCTGCGCTTTCCCTTGGCACTGCTTGATCCCATTATTTTCAGTTGTGCCCTGTAAACGTCCGCAACAATTCCTCTGCCTCCTTGATATTTATGCCCTTTAAATATAAATGGACACTTAACGCCTTTTCCTGAGTCAAGCTATAAATATTTATTTTTTTAATCTATCTCTGTAAGTCATCTCCAGCAACCTTGTGGACGCAACCTGCTGACGTACAGGATCAGCCGCTCAGCTCGAGCCTTGCTGTGAGCAGCTGGAAACTGCCCCGGGCCATGGTGGTGCAATTACTGCGCGGTGCATGAGCCCGAGATGTGAATTTCTGTGACCTGCTAAGCTGCAGAGGGCACGCTTTCATATCTTCTGCATAGATCAATTTATGCCTCTAATTTCTGAAAAGAGGAAGGGAGAAAGTCAAAATTCACCACTGAGTAACTCTGAAACAATTTCTTACTAAGCAAATCTAATAGAAAATGCTAGAAGAGAAATGAACGCTTCCCTACATAAGACAAGCTGGGTAACTTTCCATGCAGTCTGTTTGTCAAGCAGCAAGTTGCATCTTCATTTCTTAAATGTTCTGTTTGGGGCTATCATAAGAGGAACATATCAGCTAACATAACAGGCTGCTTTCAAATGTGGGAGATGTGTTTCAGAACGCTGCTTCAAAACAAATATAGTGTTTTCTTCCATTAATAGATAACCTTTCCTAAGCTCTTTAGTATACCTTATCTGACATGATATTGGCTAAACTTGCTATTTCATAGAACAGTGATTAAGTATACAGCTTGGTTCCTTCAAAAAGGAAGTGTTATTTTGGATTCTCTGATAAAACTGAATCACCAGGGTCTTGCAGTAGATCTGGAAGCAAAACAAAGGTGGTGGTTCTCAGGGTAGTAGTCCTGATTTTAGTACCAGTTTAAAATTACGCCCAAAACAATATATTTTGTGAGATATGCTGAACCAAGAGATTCTCAGATACTAAGTGGTTTATTCCATTATTATTTTCCCCAGCACCAGTATGTCCAGAATGCCAGTCTCACTGGGCAGACTGGGTTTCCCAGATCCTCTGGGCCAGGGCAGGACCTCCTGTGATAACAATCTCACAGTTTCCAGCAGTCTTTCGACTTCTGCCATAAACTGGAAAAACTTTAATCAAATGCAGAGTGCTTTGAACAACTAATAATCAGCTTTGAGGAGTCTTACAACTAGATCAACTTGTAGGCAATTTTGAATCTTGTATGTTGTTTCTTTTGCATTAAGATTCACTCTAGATGTTCGAAGTGTGAACTTGCACAATTTAAATAACGGTATCTACCAGTCATGGGTGAAGAAAGAACTCTTTCCACCCATAAACCTGTTCACTTTTATCTGCTAGAAAGAGAGTGTTATGCTATTATATATTGCTGTGAATTGCTTTATTTCATGAGCTAGTTTCTCGACGTGTTTTCTCTAATGAGAAAGCTGAAGTTACATCTGTTTTCAAGCTATTGATTGAATAATAGGGTTGAATATATAGTTTGAATACATAGTTTAAACACAAAGTTAAATAGCTGGCTGGGTGATAGCAGTGTACTTTTACAGCTCATAAGTAAAGTTGGTGGGTGACTCGATTCCATCCTTAGACATCAGCAGCTGTAGAGACTAAATGAGTCAGTAAAGTACAATGTAAAGGCGGTTTTGCAATGGATTTCTCAAGTGTCAAAGCTTTCTAAATGATGTAAAGAAAATCAGATATGAAGCTAAAGGAAGCAGAGACTTCCATGCAACACCATATTAGTGCATTGGGAATTGTGTGTCTTTGAAAGTGTGCCTGTGCCACAATATTGCATTTGTACGTAAGTTTTAACCTGGGTCAGAACCTTTGCTTCAGGCCCTAGTTCTGCTACTCTTAATGGTGAAATCATAGACATGACCTCAATTCTCATCAATGCTTTGGGTGAGGTAAGTTTGAATACAAGCCTGTACCTGGTGTAGAAATCCCTCCCAGGAATGGAGACAACCTTGGAAAGTAAGTGGAGAGCCGAGTGAACATCCTGTCCATCATGCCCCCAGGATGTGCCCCGCAGGGAGGTGGTGGCGGGCAGGAGCTCCTTCCTGCCCTACCACCACTGCATTGCTAAGCTGTAGTCACCTCTCACGTATGGGCTGGGAGGGAGGAGAGGTTGTCGTACTGTGGCCGGAGCCTGCAGGGTGCTGTTTGCTGCCACCTCTCCAATGGCTGCAGGTGTGAGAATGGCAGAAGAGTAGCTTCGCTCGGCTGATGCCCAGCGCTACAGTCATAGCCGAAAAAAATAGGTAGACGTGTTCAGTGACCAGAATGCACTCAACCTCTTTGTGCGATAGATAGCAGCTCCTTTAGATTGTAGCACATTTGTTGCTGGAAGCTGATACTTAAGATGGGTACAAGATACTTCATCTTCAAATATAGTTCTCATTTTTCCTTTTGAACATGACTTTGAAGGGTTATTTTTCTCGTTATAATTATAATTAGAATTCAGAAAGTGAAGGCAACTGGCCTACTAATGCTACCATGCAGTTTTAAAAATGAATGGCAGAAGCAGCAGGTCAGGCATCATGGCCTGGCTGTAAGTTGTACTTGGGATGAGAATGTGGCAGTGTCCCCGCAGCTATCGGCAGGCGCATTGCTTCAGCGGTCCCGCAGCCTGCTGCACGATCCAGCTGCCAGCCAAGCACGGGATTTAACCGCTGGGCTGTTCATTTTCTAAAATAAGACCAGGCCAGTAAGACCTTCACATAACTAAGTTAGATAAAAAATACATCTTGATTCTTTTCTTTTTTTGGCAAGGCTGTATGTTGTGCTAAGATGGGGGGTGGGGATTCTTCAACAAAGCCTCTTGAAATGGCTTCCTGTATGGTATTCATAAACTGAGACTAAAATGTAAAAAAGGCCATACATGTCCTTTCCTGGGTATCATACACTGCTTGTCGAGGCAGGGCTGGTTCAATCCAGTGGTGCCTCTTTGTGTTTGAGCAGGCTCCTGGTTCGCTGACCCTATTCCCTAGGAAATTCCTGTTTGTAAATTAAAGATAATTATGATAGCCACTTTTAGACTTTTTAAAGAGGAGAAAAAATTGGTGTAGCCAAGAAAACCAAAGGAGTTGCATGTTTTCCTAGTCCAGTTCTTTCAGTGAAGGGGATCCATCTCATAGATTTTTGCACACATTTATGTAACAGCAGCAGTAACACATTTGATCCTTGTTTGTGGTCAGGATAGAGTTTGTGCAGTGAATACTCGACATGGTTTTGCTTATCGCAAACAGGTGACTGCCTGCTCAGATGCTGGATGTTCCAGGTTTTTCCTGCTGGCAGATCCTGTCGTTAAGCCTTGTTCTCTGCTGTGATGATTGCTTAGAGGACAAATTTTTCAAACTAAAATTTCCCCAAAATTCTGAAAACTTGCTTTATTTTTCCCCTGCTCTGCTACGCACCGTATGGGTGCTTTTCTCATAATATTAGCAGCCTCTGTCTCCTTTTTACCACAGAGAAGAGACAGTCGCAGCACTCACTATGTTGGGCAGCTGGATCACTCTCCATCGTCATTCAGCTGAGGGAGCTGAGGCTTCTCTAAAGCCCTATCAGTATGATGTAGCCAATTTGACTAAAGCTTCAGGAAGGGAAAGAGAATCCATAAGCAGTGCTTTTGTAAACAGCACGTATCCCTGACAGCCATGCAAGCCTGTGGTGGCTGTGTGTTTTAACCCCAATTTCACGCTTCATCTGAAATGACAAGATTTTACATAAGGAGGCCTTCATGTCACCTTTACATATTAATTTGCTTTAATGCAAGAGGTTCAGCTGCTTTCCATGCCTGTCCTAATGTTGATAAATCTATGAGAGCAGACTGGCTCCTCCGTATGTTTGGGAGGATACTGAAGAAAGATTTGTGAGCCTCATTTTCTGCCGCTTGCTTTGCCAGGACAGATTCAGTGACCTTAGCCAAGTCACTTTATCACACCATGCATCCCATTCTCCACCTGTGACCTGGGTCCGCGATACACCCGCACCCTTGGAAATGGTTCATGAAGTTCATTACTGAGCATTACATGATGTTGCTGCTGTTGCCTCTCAGCTTCTTCTTCCACAGCAGTTCTTGGTGCTGGTTTGCTGCTCTTCTGCTCACAGCTGGTTTTGCACTCCCTTGCTGTGGGTGCAGGCATCCAGCAAGTGCACATACGGAACCATGGACTCTTGCTTCTGAGTCAGGTTTAAACAGCCTCTTTAAAAAATGGACCATGCTGTAACTAGAAGTTTAGTACGTATGTTACCTTGTACTTTGGAATTAAATTTGTGCCCTCGTAATCTCTTTGGAGATCACTGGTATCACTGAGCCATAATCACAGTGTCATATTTTAAGTGACTTAAGCTGGATTTTCTCCTTGGCATTCTCCTGAAAATTAAAGCTCTATCTGAGATGTCTTAATTTAATATTTTATCATTTATTTAAACTGAGAAAACCCAACATTGCTCCTGAAATCAGAACTGTAAAAATAAAGAATTACGGTGTGAGATGCCGGCAGACCCTTGGGGCTGGGAAAACTGAAACACACTTTGCAAGTGTTTTATACTGCCTTTTGTAGGATGGAGTGGCAAACAGAAATGTGGCAGTTGCTTCTGTTAAAAGTGTAATTCAGTGTTCACACTGCTGATTTTTCCTGGATTAAATCATTGAACACTGTTGATAGTTGTCCGTATTAAGAACACAGTTAATACTCTGAAAAAGCGAAGATGACACTGTCTATATTAAGGCTATGACTGGGACACTTGAAAAAAACAAGAGTGTGGCAAAATTTTCTGCAAAACACTGAAACATGAAAACACTACGCTGGCCACCTAACCAATACTTACCATACTGTTCCATTATACAGCACATAAAGTAGGAAAGTGACAGCTCTCTTTTTTGAAGACTTAATTCCCATTTGCATTAGATTCTCACTGCATCTTTTTGTATGATTGTATTAGAAAAGAAATTGTATTACTGGATGTGGATTTTATTCACTGAATAAATTGGCCTGGAATTTAATATAATTAGCATTTGAGAAAATGCTGATAGTATTAAGGGAAATATTGATAGAGCTGGAACTGACACATTCGCCATAAGTTGAACAGAGCTGTATTTAAAAACGATGTGCATTCAAAGCTACCGAGGCATAATGAAGCCTCCTACACACACCATGGAATGAAATATTTATACTGTAATCATACTATTAATAAAATGATGGATCAGCCAGTGTCTGCTGCGACAAAACTCAGCTGAGAGACTGGTTACTGTCTAGAGGAGCGAAGCAACGTGAGAACAGAGGAGCAGAAGCATATGGACTAGCCTGGGGATCGCTGTCCTGACTGAGCTGTGTGATTGTGTAATACACTGACTTTGCAGAACAGTCTCACATTGCAGCTGGTACTGTCCCCTTCTTCGTTCCTTGTGTGAAGTGAAGGGCAGGGGAGCAGAGGGAAGGTCTGCAGCTCTGCTTGTGCTGCTGCCATCCCTGTGTGGATCCCCATGAGTGCCAGGGGGCTTTCTGCAGTGCTCTGCCTTGCTTTCAGTTGTTGGTAGGTGTAATTGAGGCCGTAAGGATGGCTGGGCTCAATGAGAGCGGGGTGATCTCAGGGACTTTGCTGTTGGTTGCTACCCTAGTCAGAGTGGAACCGGGACACCGAGTGGGTCATCTTCTTCTCTTTGGGCTTGGCCCAGTTTCCATAGTTTAAAAAAAAAAATACAGTAAGAAGAAATTAGGTTTGTGTAGAGGAGGAATGACAGATGGAAATGAGAGAAACACTCTTGTCTGGACTGTGAACTGACACAGACGGCTCAGTACTCATAGGGTAACAAGCTGTACAGGAAAATTTAACTCACAAATAGATACTGTCTTGGTGCTCTCCTGATTCCTTTCTGGGTTCCTGCTGTTTGATGCACGTGGGAGTTACCTTAGAGATCTCTCCTTGTTTACTGGGAATGGAAAGGTGATGTTTCTCACAAGCATGGTGAGGACACTGGCACAAGCTCTTTATCCAAGCGGTCCCCAGCCTTGCACCCAGCACATTACTTGCCAGACCCATCTGGATGCCCAGTTCTGCACCAGTTCAAACTTCATCCATCATTAGAGCACTGTATGTGAGCATGTCCCAGAGAGTCTGCCCTGAGAAAAGCTGTAGTTTTGCTTTTTTTTTTTTACCCCCTTCTCCATTTTCTCTCTTCTTTTTGTTCTATCCTTCATGCACCTAAATTTTTATCTCATGCTGTGAAAACTAACTGCAAAGCAGATGCTAATTAAGCAGTTTCTTAGGGCTAGTGTCCATACATAATGAACTCCCAGGAATGCTGCATTCTGCATGCATATTGTAGTGATAGACAAGAGTTTGTTTTGCTGTTGTTCTGTGTCCCTCCTGTGCGCTGCGATGGCCTGGAAGCCCGCTGGGTAACTTGCCCCCTGGCATTGCAGCTCACTGCTGGCCAGGCACCCAGCCTTCCTCCTTGAACAGAGAGGAGGAACTAAGGCAGCAACGCCCAGCCTTTCACTGCAGATAGACAGGTGAGTGGATAGTCAGATACTGCAATCAGCGGTAACTGGGTATTTTCCTCCCAGAACACTCCCCTATGTTTCTCAGTTGACAGGAGTGTTTTCCTTCACATGAATTGCTGAGGCTCAAAAAAGAGCAATTGAAAATTGAGAGTTTGTTACAAATATGATATATTGCTATGAGGAAGTAACTAGTAAGAAATGCACAGCCTGCAGCTTTGTTCTGTCGGCTCACCCAAGCTAAATAAGTTTTGATTGAGTATATTTGAGTAGGTTCCTCTTCTTTCTCTCTCCTCCCAAAGATGCTATTACTGGTGGCTTGGGCTGGCCAGAAAACAGCTGGGAAGTACTCTAAGCTTTAAAAATTGCTTTTTGTCTGAAAAAAAGAAGAAACCTTTCAAATAGCTTCCATGAAGTAGGGTGCAGAGCAAGCAATAATTCAATACCAAAAGCTTCACAAGCAGAAGGTAGGGTCTGTGGAAGTCCCTTCTCTACTTTTTGGGGGTGGGAGAGGTGCTCGCCGTTGGAGCTCTGGCACTGAGCAAGGGCAGCTCTCTGCTCTGCACAGGCTAAAGCTGAACTGGGACTTTGCCTCGGGAAGCCAAGCAGGGAGGGCGGTTGCCTCAACATGTGAAGCAATTGGGCTGCTCTGGAAATGCAGCTTTTGTCAGAAAAGTCCGTATCTGTGGAGTATTTTTATTTTCTACAGTAAATGGATTTTTATACAAGAAAGAGAAAAAACATATTTGTTCATTGGTTATGTTCGTGGCTCAACTGACAGCAGCAGCAAACTGGAACAATGGTACAAGTGAACTGGACTGTGAGAACAGAAGTAAAATTGATTTTGAATGCTTATTGGCACCACCCAGCTCATGACACTTTTAGTAGAAGCAGAGGTATTAGACTTGACCAAAATTTCGCTTAAGTTACTTTCTTCTTTTTACCATCCATCGCAGTCCATTTCCATTGGGTAGCATTTCTTTCTTTTGCTTTCTGTACTAAAACATTGGTTATTGTTGTAAATTATCATACCTTACATCTGGACTGTCCCAAAGGTCATTTAATTGCTATGGTAACTGGATTCGATACTTCAGTAAATTCTTAACCTCCTCTCGGGAGAGTTCAGTCTCAGTGAGAAATTTGGTAAGAAGTTAGTTGTGAGATCCTCAAATGGGGTTTGATAGTGAAAAGTATAACATTTATTTTTGAATGGGGATATCTGACAAAAGCTGTAGACATTGATGGTGTTAATTACATTGATAATGAAGGAATAACTCTAAATTATTAACACATTGGAAAAATCACATGGGAAACAGCTTTGTTTGGGCCTTCAGCAAGACCCTGCAACACAGCAGAGTATTGTCGAAGTCAATAAGAAAATCATTTAGCGGCTTTCGAGAGTCTGTGGGACTGATTCTGCTATGTACAGCAATACAGGGGCCATTGTGTGGTTCCAGGAGGGTAAGCTAGCATGCATGCTGAAGGCCATGGTAGTTGAGTCCTTGTAACATCATTTAAGTACTTAATGCGACTGGACAAGAATAACCTGGGAGATATTAACATAAAACATCAGTTAAAGATAGAAGTACAGCAATGATTAAAAAACATTAACTGAAAACAGTGAATCAGTTTTTAGTCTTTCAGACGAGTATTATTAATGTAATATTATAATAATTACAATATTAATTAAGGTTAGAATTTATATATATAGCTTGCTTGCAAAGTCAGATTATCCCAAAATGAATTAAAAGAGCGAGTGCGGTAGGTGACCTTGCACGGAAGTGGCAGCCATTGCAGGCCAAATAATCAAAAGTTGCTAGAATAAGTGGCCAGATTTTCGAAAGGGTTTGGGGTTTGTTTTTTTTTTAAATTCTGTGCATGTCTGAAACCGGCTACAAATACGGAGAGCTGAGTGAAGGCAAGTAGGAAGGGCAGACAAGCGCTTGCGGGTGTCTGCTGTTAAGGTGCTCAGGTGAGAATAAGGCCCTCCAGAGAATCTGTGCCCAACTGTCAGGTCCAAGGACTTGGAAACAATTTCAGTTTTTCTGAGTGCTTGGAAAAGTGCTTCCTGAGGCAGAGCAGTAAGTTGCACACGATTCTGGCCACGGGCATACCGTGTCCTTGATGCCATTCCTTGCCTTTCCTCGTCTGGAAACAGCCATGGGAACAGCAGCTGACCTCCACCAAGGGCAGTTGTTCCACCGCCTGCCCAGAGCCCCCGGGGCTGTGCAGCAAGAGAAAGCTTTGCTTTCTCACATGTCCCTCAAACTTTAAAACTGATTTCCCTCTGACAAGTCTTTTCTTACTGTATTTAATATTTTACTAGATTCCTGTACTTGATGTAAAATGTGTGTGCAGTGTGGGAAAACAAGATATTCGAACATTTAGCTAACCTTCTGTAACTGTATTTCACCTGACGGGGAAATACAGCAATAGGTCATTTTCTAAATGAAATAATTTTGCTTTGAGTTTTCATAAGTTCACTTTTCTGTCAAGCAAAGAATATGTTTGGGCTTTTTCCTCTGTGTTGTTAAGCTATGCAGTCTTTCTAAAACTGTAATTCGGTGTAAAAAAGGAACATCAGATATTACTAGATATCAGAGAGATTTGGTAAATTTTGGCTGTGACAGAGAGGAAATGCTAAACAAAGTGGTTACTGTATATTCTGTTGCCTTAGAGACTGAAACATCTGTATCCATGCAGGCAAGTGATGCAGACATGGTAAGATCTGACTTCCTTATATTCCTGTGTTCATCTTGCTGTCAATGGAAATGTTTTATGGTGGGAATATGCTGAGCTTCTTTAGCTTTGTATTTATCTGGTTATGTGGCATGCCTTGGACTGGGAGGGCTTTTTAATTAAAGTCTAACTCTGAAGTCAGGACGCTCCCTAAGAAAAGATGCTTTTACATGAATAATTTTTCAAGATGAACTTGGAGGGACTTGAAATGATTGTTGTACTGGTGATAATTGTTGGATTTGTGAAGGCACTTGAGCATCTGGGTCTCCTAGAAGGCAATTATGAAGGTAGGATGTTAAGAGATAGAAAATATTTTATTCTGAAAGCCATTTGCTGCAGAGCATTATACTTTAATCTGTACGTGCGTGTGCAGTGTTTGAGTATCAGAGGAGCTGAACAGTAGCTGAAATAACTTTAAATGCTTTCTTTAGACAAATGAAATGTATTTTATGTGTCAATATAGTATTGTAGCTCTCACTGCAGCTCTGAAAACAGATGTGACATAATCTTAAACCATTCTTTGTCTATGTTTAAGATTGTTTCAAGAACTTCAATGCAGATTTGTGTGCTTTAGTAAACTGCAGCTTGCATCCCGAAGCTCTGAATGAAAGCAGGGTTTACATTTTAGTGAGTTTATCATTGTAACTTCTCAATTTGTTCTAATTGCTGGAAACATCGTGGCTTATTTTTAGCTATTGGCTATTATTAACAGAAAATTCAAATCCTTACTGAGCTTATTTGGATGAATGTTTCTGTCGTAATCAGTTTAGCTCTCTTTCAGAATGTTTCAGAATGTTTATCTTTAATAAATCTGCCTGGTCTTGCTTTCTAGTCTCAGGTATGCTTTAGGAAAATACTGCCAATTCAGATGTAAATATGCTTTGTTGAAGCTCGTTTGAGGGAGCTGACTGCTAAAGATACTTTAATTCTTGTTACCTAGCTGGTTTTATAAACAATGTAATTCATGTAGAAACGTGGAAATATTAAATAGAGGCAGAAGGGATGGATTTTAGACAGTGAGCTCTATAAATCAAAACATGTCTGTGCAGGTAGCCTCACTGTTTAATAGGAAGAGTAGATTTACAATGTTCCTAAATGTTCCTGGGTGTGATATGCATTGAACAGCTGCTTTTTATAGAAACTTGAGGGTCGTTTTTCATGGTAAGCTAGAAGTATGCAGGTATTAAAATAACCTTCAGCTACCCACAGATACTGAACAATTATTCGTTTCTGCTTCAGAGCTCATGACAACCTGGAAAAGGCAAGGTTGCTGGCCTCATATTAATTACTTGACAACATTTAGTACAAGGTTCAAAGAACCTTGGAGACTAGCAGCAAGTACTTGACGGGAGGAAAAAAGTTATAAAACTTTTGGTTCATTAGTTGTTTGCTTTATTTTAGTTCTCATGCATGTACCTGTTTCTCGTACCTCCTGCTGCTTTGAAGATTTTTCCTAATCTCTTACATGTTTGGATTAATTAAGAGTGGTGATAATTGTTGCACGGCATTTTGAAGGTAGGGCAGTAATACAGATTGTTTAGCAATTGCTTTATGTACCAGGTGTAGCTTTGCAAGGTCTGTTGAAATGATCAGATTGTGCTAGCAAGACAGAGCACCAAGAGAAAAATGCATTTATTCTGGCTTTTGTGAGTCTTCAGAAGTCTGTGCTCCTATCATAGAAAAGTGTTCTATGGTACCCGATGTACAGTTAATTTCCTGTCTCCAGACCTGTCTCCAGCTCTAGCAAAGTCCGTTGTGAATCGGTCCATCTGAGCATCTGTTTTTTTGGAATCCTTTTGTTGCCTGCCTGAATGCATTTGAAGGGCAGACACTATTTAGCAACTTGTTAAAAAAAAATAAAAATAGAAAAGAGCATCGGAGAAGGAAGCTTTAGAAAGAGGAAATTCCTGGGTTTGGGTAGCTGCATCTTCCCGCTGCCCCATCTCCTCCCATACTTTTGAGCTATGCTCACGTCATGAGGGGAAGATTGCACATTTGGTACCACTAGCCCTGAAGGAGAGAGAAAGTTTGGGATATTTGAATAATTCAGAGTGAGTCATAATGATGTCTAGTTGTTTTCTGATAAAGTTTAAATTAAAATACTGAGCAGGAGATTGGGGTTACTTTGTGAATTACACTGAACAGGGATCAAGTAAATTTTATATTAAGATGTTATAACTTCAGGTGAAGTTGACATATTCAGACTCTGTGCTTTGAACACGTACACAATTATGGCTTCATTGCAGTTGCTTCTGCAATGTCCACGCTTGTGTAAGAACATACAGCATACACGTACTTTAATGAGGCTCTTGCCCTTGTGAAATCTGCTGCTTGCTTGGTTTTGATGGTAGGATGGCTTGAATGAGTTGTCACTCGTTCATTTCCAGCAGAGACCATTGACTGTTAGTTACAATAGGTTAGTTCTTAATGCTTGCGTGCTGGTTGTTATAAAAAGAAATTATACTTAATATCCTAGTGAGAAAAAGTTTTAACTGCTGTTAATGTCAGTTAATATTAATAGCCCTGCTTGACCCTTCAGGACTTACTATGATACCACATAGGAATCTACGCTGCCACTATGGTATAAATTCCTCAAGCGTGGGTTTTCCTAGCAAGAAAACAAATTTCTCTGGCCACTCTTCATTATGCAAACAGAAAATAGGTATCAGGTACATACAGCAGCAGAAAGGTGTGTGCTAAATCTCAGGCACAGCATATGGAGTACTAGCAAACAACAGCTGAAATAGCTGCAAGGTGCCTTTGGCCTAGATACCTCTTAGCTGCAGGTCCAGGTTCCCAAAACAGTTGTGGACCTTGTTTATGCTGAACAGCTTACAGAAGTACGCTGCTAACATGCTGTCTACACGTTGAAACCACTGTAATTACTATTTAAACTCATCTTTACTATTTATATAGAGACTTTCAAAGTGACTTTTAAAAATATGAAATCTCAAACCCATCCATTTTTAAATGGAGGAAGAGGACTGGAATTACCATGGGCAGAAACAGGCTAAACTTCTTGGAACGCTGCACCCTTCCAGCCAGTATGGAACAGGCTCTTCTGAAGGTCACTGTCACTAAAAGGGGATGCCAGTCTTGGCCTTTGAGTTCTCTGCTCTGGCTGGCCATTTGCTCTTACTCTAACATTTGTGGGCATCTGGCCAAGAGAGCCAGCTGCGCAGACTTTGGGCTGCCTCTGTCTAAACATCATGGGGAGCACTCAAACTTATAAGCTGCTTTGGAAAAGTGTTACCTCAAACCACTTGTCATTAACTGCACGAAGGGGAAGACTTCGGAGTTTTCCTAACTGAGCTTTTGTTTGTATCCAAAACTGATTTTGAAACAATATACAGAAGTCAACAAAAAAACCCAAATCCTCCCATGCCATCCCCCATCTACTCTATTTGTATTAAAATTCAGTGGAGGACAGTTGCTCAGATGTTGCTGGGGAAAACTACTGTCTTTCAGCTTCAGCCTGTGGTTTACAAGGTGCCAGAATTTGTTATGGGGTAAAGGAAAGGAGTGAAGCTTCCCCAGCAGACCAGGAGGCAGCTTCCAGCTTCCCTGAGATGAAATTTGCTGCCTCTTAGTGATGAAGAGCCACAGTTCCTGTTCAAAGACTCCTGTACTGGCCATGACTTAGCAGGGAGTATCAAACTGAAATTTAATTTCGGGCTGTTAAAAGCCAGACTTGTACTTTCTTTTTGATTTAGCCCATCTCTTCTGCCGCTGGTAAGTACAGTGATCTGATGGTGTGACTGATTTATACTATCTCTCATCTACCGAATAAATGTTCAGGCTCATAAATCACTTTTGTTAGAGACAAAATAAGACTGTGGTAGGCCAGATGAGACCAAAGGTGAGTAATTTGCACCAAGAATCAGCATGGTGCATGAATCAACAGGTCTAAAATATCACCCAGTATTCTCCCAGAATTTCTCTTGTGCCTTGCATTTCTAGCATATTCTGTCCTCCCTGCCAACACCGTACTAATTATTTGTAGTAATTATTTAATACATAAAGTTTTAGCCTTCTGCAGGGAGTCGTCCTAGCTGGAAGACATCCCCGCATGCTGATTTCACACAACTGCTTCCCATGGGGCCGGGCTTGTGCTCGGCCTTGGGACTGTGTGACCCTGCGCAGCAGCAGCCGCCTTGGAGCCAGGGAAGAACCCGGTGGGTCAGCAGCACTCGCGTCGTGAGCACAGGGCACTCGGGCCACTGGAGTCTGAGTGTCATGGAGATGGCTCCCGGCAGCGTGTGATCCTGTGTCAAGTGTCTGCAGTTCCCCCGTGAAAGGCGGTGTGTGTGGTTGCTGCCTGTGCAGTGACAGCCGACCTTATGGAAATATTATTCTTGTGAGTGTTGCGTAGGAGCGGCTGTACAGTGTCTGCACTGTGCAGTGTACAGCTGCGACCAGCTGGGAAGGGGAAGGGATGCTAAGGGTCTCCGGAGAAAGGCAGACTGATGAGATGATTCTCTTGACAACAGAAGTTCAATCTCCATGTGGATTTTGTAGTCTTAGTTTTGTTTGAACTGCTGTACATTAACTCCCACCTTTTTGAGAGTCAGTAGCATGTAATCTTGAACTTTTAGCTGTCTGTTCCTCGAATCTCTTCATTCCTTTCCATTTTTTTCTTTTATTTTCTTTAAGATTGTGCCTTTTTAAGACTGGGCCCTGGCTCACTTCTCATATGTTGCTTTGCTGCGGCCTGGCTGTTTGGCAGCTCTTGGGTGTTGAGCAAGGGTTTTTCACCAAAGCCAGCTGCAGCACCCGCAAGGCAGGGGTGTGAACGACGCTGCTGCAGAACGCAAGGCGCATGGTGCAGCTAACTGGGTGGAGTGTGGGAACATGAGCAGGACATCTCGGACTGCGCCGGCACTCTCATGCAACAAAAGGCAAGAGCACTGCGACAAGTATATGGTCACAGAATAGACTGAAAGGCCTGATTTCTGGTGCCTGCACTCAGGTTTCTCCCGTTGCTAATCCCCTTTCCAGCCCATCTGTGACTGCTCTTCCTCTTTAAAAAAAAATTCATCATGCCAGTGCCCCTGAATGAGCTCAGAGGGCTGTCCTCCGGCGTACAGGACTGGCTGTGGGTAGTCTGAGCCAGAACAGCATCTTCCAGAATAACAAACAAGACAACTCTCTGTACGTAACTGCCTTTGCGAACTGTGATACATACTGTACTTACAAAGGGCAACAGAGTTGGCCAGCTGTCACACGCTCACTGGCTGGAAAGAAATCTTTCTCAGAGCTGTAGTATTTTCTTTCTGTTACCCTCGCAGTTAGAGCACAGTTGTTTGCTGTCTCTTCTCATATGTGTTGGTACCTAGTATGCACTTGGTGCACACTGACTCCTTTGCCCACAGCACAGCACAGAACATGCCTTCAAGAGAGCCTCCAGCTCTTGGTCAGCACCTCTGCTTTGATCTGCATCAAGCTGTCAAAATTAATCTAAAAATGGGCAGTTTGAGTGGTGTTACTTGGTGTCACTAATGAACATATTTTGGGGGTGCATGGTTCAGCTGTGGACTCATGAGCTGTTAGTAGCAAGTACTCGGTTTTCTGGTCCAGCTTTAGGACTTTTACCTGTTGCACGTTCTTGGCTTTCTGAGTGGCTGATGAAATCTTTAGAAAGTGTTTATACTGACAGAGGAGCTCTGGCCTGCAAATCACTTGTGCGCACTCATGTAAGCTAACAGGACTGTGCCCCTGCTTGCAAGCACCGAATAACCAAAGGACAGGGACCTCCTGACTACAAATAACCTAGTTTGCTACTGTCTGTCATAATTTTCTACGTCCTAACCACGACAGGAGCGTGTCAGAGGTTTTCCTCTCACTTCGTCAAGATGATGCTTGGACAGACAGAATGTCTTTTTCTCTCCGTACTCAATTTATTCATAAGTAAAATAGAGTTTAAAGTAATGACCAGATTCAGTTTCCTCCAAGCTTAACCTTGAGCATGAAATACTTGGAACTTTTAAATGTAAAGGTACTAAATCAGCAGACTTTAAACCATAAGAATCTGCTAGCAGTGTGTGCTATTATGTACTGCTGTGCACATAATAAACTTCTCTCTTCGCTCTGCCACCACTGACAGACTCATCACAGTGATCATCTAATTCACTCCTTAGAAGTTGGGTGAGAGATCATCACAGGAGACTTGGTGGGTGTAATGCAGAAACAGGATCCTAAGTTTTTTCCACTAATCTTGCTCGTGGTTTGTAATATCAGCTGGATATTTTACATCTCTGCTTATCACCTTCACTTGAAAAATCTTTCTACTGAAAGTGCTTGATGCTTTCCAGGTAAATACACAGCTGCACCTTTCTCACAATTAGCATACTCCTCAGGCACATACACTTACTTCAGATGTAGAAAGTAACAAAAAAAGATTCTGTCTTAGTGTATAATTCCTCATACGCTGTCAAGATGAAGGCAGCAAAGCAGGTTAGGGCAGAAGAATGCACCTCTTCTTTCAGGTGGGGAGGAGCGTGCACTGCAGGTAGAGCAGGGTGGGCAAGAATAGTCTTTCCCTGACTCCTCCTACTATGTAAGATAAGAGAACTTCTAAAAAAATTATAAGAATCCTGTCTTCTAAATGCATTTTTAAGTGTTGTCTTGCATCACGGTGGCTGAGTGCAATTGATTTCCCTCATTGGCACACTGCTGTCATCCCTGGTCTTCCTCTATACCAAGCAAAAAGGTTATTTTTATCCTGGCAGACAGTCTGTGTTTATATCAGCTGCTATTTCAGTTTACCAAACATCCTAGATAGAGGACATCAGCAAGGAGGGTGAGAGGATTTGATAATTCTGATAGGAGTGGGATTGACTTTTGGGGAGAGGTAAGGTCTGTTGCTTGCACATCATCTAGATGTGCCTGATGTCTTCTCATCAGGCAGCTCAGAGTGCAGAGGGAGAAAAGATGCAAGTGGGGCTGGCCTGCTTTCATGTGCCAGAGGACACCAAGGGGTAAGCTGCAGCTGAAGGCCAAATGTGGTAACAAGACAAACCCAAATGGATCTTGGCAGCACAAATGGCAAACAGACATTTTAATCAGTATTGAGTGTTCCTTTCTTCTTTTGTCTCAACAGGCAACACTAAAACACTGCAGTTTGTCTTGGAAACCAGTTTGCACGGTGACTCTCATACTGTGATGATGCTCCGTACTTGCACTACCATAAATTGCAGTGAGGGGCTGAGACCCACAGCGGGCGCAGGGTGCAGCTGGATTGAGGCATTCTGGGGAAGGTCCAAGAGCACCAGGCATCAGCACTGTCCTTTCTTCCTCTGGAGCTGTTAGTTGGAAGGGGTTTGCTTAGTTCCTTACAAGAGTCTCCTCCACTGAGGGAATCTGTAAATAGCTGTGTCTCTTGGACGTACAGTATCCACCGACAGAGTGTGTCAATTAAAGACCCAGATTAATGAACGCGCTGGGCTGGTAAGGCTGCCTCCAGCTAGACATCCAGGCTTCTCCTTGCGCAGATCAGCAGCCTGCCCATATTAGCCCAAGCAGCTGTCAGCACCAGGCTGTGAGATGGAGCCTGAAGGCTCTCTGGCACGGCATCCTTTTTGTCCCATTCATCCAGGCTCCTTTTTAAATACAATTCTAAGGCCCTTCCCTTCATTTTTCACACCTCCTTATCCCATACTGAGGGTTTCAGTCCCATGGGGAGGTACAGACCAGCCCATATGCTGGTGGTGCTCTGGGTGATCATCTTTCCTCTTGTTTTTTAGATAGAGGAGTCGGAGCAGAATTTAGCCCATCCAGCATATTGTGCAAAAGCAGGGAAATAAACAGTCACTCAAAATCATTGTAAGAATAACGCAGAATTCTCACACTGTTCTTCACGCAGATTTTCTCCTGAAACTTGAGATGCGGTATTATGGCTCTGATTTTTGTGAGCATATTTGCACAGCCTCCAAACGTAGCGTGCACACAGCTTTTTCTTCACTGTGGCTGCCCTCATTCCAAGTGCTGTTTGATCAATAATTTTGTCAGGAAAATGATCTGTCTACATATGAAAGGAGGCTGCATATAAAGTCCAGTTGTTAGCCGGGTTTTATAAGCATAGCTATTTGTTCAAAGGCAGAGGCAGCTTTTGCACCATGTAAGATTAACTTATCGGCCCTTAAAATAGTATTTTGAAGAGTTTCTACAGCCTTTAAAATCCCACTTAATACAGGCATGACCACTCTATATTCTTATCTCATGAGATAATGAAAGAGTTTGAATGATTTGTTTCAGTTTAGCTTGAAGCAGGTTTAGCTGCAGGTGGACTGCAGTGGCTGGTGTGTGTGAATAGCTGTGATGCCCAGTGGGAGCCTGTGGTTGGTTGGTTTTTTAAGGACAGCTGAACAATTTTTTCACATTTGTCACTGGGTGGGGATGAGGAGTCGCTTTGCTCTGGGCTTGTGACATGTCCTGTTTTATGGGGGTTTAAAGGTGCTTGTGCAACCACAAATTCACTTGTATCATGATTTGTATTAGAACTCTTGTAAAGAAACAAAGTATTTCATGAATCTTTTTCACTTAATTTCTTTGGCGTTTTCATTGAGAGAAGCCTTCTGAGATGTTGATACATTCACATTAATGATTACGTTATTTCCTTTAGTCACTAAAATTTAGACTATGAAAAGATTTATCAAAGTTTCAACGCAACAAAATCTGTAAAAGATTCCTTCAGCCATGCTGAAGCACTGCTTCATCGTATCTGAGAAGTCAGAAGCGCGTACAACCTCTTTGGCTACAACATTAGTGTCTTGTGACTATGAGCAATTGGGACACTGTCTCTTCAAGTGAATACCAGGCAGCTTCTTTGCCTTCCCACGCCACAAAGAAGTTACTAATAATAGTAATAATAAAAAAGCCTCACGAATAGCACAACAAAGAAGTTACTAATAATAGTAATAATAAAAAAGCCTCACAAATAGCACAACGCTTCATGCTCCAGTTGTACAAACTACTTCTGCCCCAGAGACCAAGAAGGTCCTTGAGCTAGGGGGTAAAGAGTGGATTTGTGCTGTTGAGCTGCAGCTAATACACAGTGAGTAGAGCCCGCCTCAGTGTTGCAGACGCTGACACTCACCAGTGATGCATGCTCTTATCCTAACTAGATTAAACCATTTGTATGTACAGATACACAGTAATACATGATGCCACAGAGTGTGAGTGGTCATCCTTGGAAACAGTGCCCTGGGAGGCTCTGGAGGAACATTTTAAAGCTCAAGAGGAGCTGGGAAAGCTTAAAGAAGTTCGTAACTGGAACAGCATAGGTTGCATCATCCTGATCGGTCTCTAAATAATTGAGACTTCTTTTCTCAGGCAGGAACTGCTAGTATATGTGTGTCCCCAGGGGAACTTGCATCAGCCCAAGAAAGGGTGAGCTCCAAGTGTCACAGTAAGCTGGTGTGTTGGTGGAGCTGCTGTTAACATGTCGGCAAGAATGCATGGCTCCATGTCAGCATTGTACCTCCATTCACAAGGGAACATACATATCACTGAAAAATCCTAGCACAGGATAAGGCAGGTGGAAATTGGGTGCCAGATACAGTGAGCTGATATGAAAGCCTGTTCCTGTTTACAGCTTCATCATCTCAGATCTTTCTGAAAGGTTAGGGGAGCTGCTGTGGCCCCACAGTTCCCACAGAGACCTCTGTGGTGGACATCATCTCTCTGGGGCACTCACAGGATTCTACTTACTAACTAATACCAAGTTCATATTGACAGAATGTCAATTTTATTTTTATATCTCAAAAACCGCTAGCTTTGGGCTTGTTATTTAATCCAAGTTTTCTGTACTGTGAAGTGGAAAAAAACTTTTTGCTTTAGTCTGTGCTTTTCCATTAAACACCTGACCCACTTTTGTCCTAACTGGATGCTTCTGTGCTTAAAATTGCTCACATAGTTCAGTTCTCCTGGATTCAAAGGATTTTACCAGTTGTCAAAATTGTCCCCCTTTTTTGCCTGCTGTCCTGACCTCTGAATTGTTGCTATTCTTAAAGAATTTCTTCTATTGTGTCATTTGATGAAGTGGAAAAATATGAATTCAATAAACATCCCAACAATGTTGAGATGACCTAATTCTGACATCTTCAGAAATCTTTTTCTCCCCAGTTCGTTCTTGTGAAAATTTTACTGTACAATATGCATATTTTAGGAGGGGAAAAAGAAGAGGTACTCCATAAAACTGTGATATATCTTAGTTTTCATTTATCATATAGATCAAAACAGTGTGCTTTCTGTAGCACGATTTTTAATGCTTTGAGCTCACATACAGTCACCAATTTTTAGTGTCTTGGTTAATATACATTGAATTAATGTATTTCTTGGAAAATGTAGGTAAGTCGTTTTCTTCTGCCTCAGTGGTGATATACTGTAGCTCTATCAAATGTCTTAGTGTTATAGACTGTATGAGAATTGGAGTTATCTTTTGAGGGTGAAAAATTGTTGCCTTGTATGAACGAAAAAGCACAGGGTGAAGAGGGAGCCCAAAAATGAACACAAGAGGAGGACCTCAGAGATTTCATGAGGTATCTTCCCTCACCAGAAAAAAGGAGAAAGGGAGCCCACAGGAGTGAAACAGCCTGAAGAAAAAGCACTGCTAAGGCATCTCAGGTGGTTAAATACAGCCAGGGGAATGTACAGGTCGGAGTTCAGCGGACCAAAGAGAAGTTATGGACCAGAGGGCTGCTCCTGCTCTCCCACTTTGTCCATGACCAGTCCTTGAGGGCCTCCTTGTGTGGAACCAATGCTCATGCACAAGGTAGGCCAATGTCTGCATGAGCAACAGCTGGTCGATGCATCTTGGGGCTTTCTTTTGGCTGAGGGGGGTACATTGCAACTCAAGGGGCATCAGGTCTACGACAGCAAGCGAGCCGCTCTACCAGTCTAATGTAACTTGAAAACTTGCTAGGGTGATAAAAGCAAATCATTACACAGTACTGGAACTTGGGAGACCTGAATCTGTTGCCCATGCCATCACTTACCTGCTTCCTTTAACCACACCCTATGCTGCTTTTTCCCCCTTTGTAAGAATAGCTCCCAAGAACACGAACACGTCACTTGATTCCTGTGGACCTAAGCTTATTTCCTAGCAGGATTGCATGCTGACTTGTTTCTCCTTGTCAGGAGGAGCATTGGCTGTCGTTGGCCATCTGCTCACCATGCACTGTCCCTTACCTACCGCTGGACACTTGCTGTCCGTGATTTTTCTATTCATGTTTATAAAACTTGAGAATCCTATGCTGAGACACCCCACAGACCAGAGAGTTTGACGAATAACGGGGCATGCTGTAAGGACCAAGTTCCTGCTACCAGCTTGTCCCTGCGAAGGCGTTCAGGAAAAGGCTGTAGTCAGTCCCGCTTCGAAGGAGCTGATCAGGGTTGCCACACAGAGCGCAGTCACTGCTGGCAGGTTTGCATCCTGCGTGCGCACGCAGTGAATCAGCAGGCTGTACTGGAGCATTTATGCTCCTTTCCACCTTTTGAAGGCTTCAGTAGCACTCCCTGCAGCTGTTTACACTTTTGCTTCTTGATTTTAAAAGCATATTTTTGAGCTCAGCTACTTGGAACTCCCAACTGGGCTTTTTAAATACAAAAGGAAAAGGTTGAAAGCAGCTACTGTGTGACTACTGAGCACAAATGACAACCCCATATTGTTGAGAAGAAGAAAGGAAAGAAATGTGATGAGACTTGCAGGAGAAAGTTGACGACCATCAGTGCCAGCATCAGAGACAAATTTACAAGTGTGCCCTGTGTGTGATTTCCTGAAGCCTTGTCTTTTAACCCATTGTTACTCCTGGCCTCTCGCCTTACCTTCAGCTCTGACTCTCCCACATCTGTTCAAAAGGAAAGGAAACTGGTTCCAAACCAAAGAACTAGGTAACGTACTACTAAATCTGGCAGAAGCAAAGAGCTTGCTTGCTTAGTCATGGGATGGCAGCCCCCCCATCCCAGTAGTAACAGTCCACTTGTCCTTAGCAGGTCTCATAATGCTTGCAAAGGAAATTGTTTGCCTTGATTTTGGTTTTACAGGCAGAGATGGTGTGACGAGGCTTCAGATGTTGTACAGTGCGCAGCTTCCCAACTTTTGTTTTCTGCAGTCCCAAATCAGCTTCATGGCTCTACATTCCTTGGGACCTTGGCTCTGTCCCTGCAGAAGGTTTTGAAGGTCTCCCCGGCACTGCATCTTCAGATTCGTCATTTTGCTTTCAATGGGGAGGACAGTTCTGCCTCTGAATGGGCTTTATAGCAATACCTGTGAGAAAAGTTATTGTTACTGATCTCTGTTTGGATGCTTGGCACTGGCCCACCACAAATATGCTGAATTGCTGTGTCTCTAACCATAGAGCACGTTAGTAATGTTACACTGCATGCCCACAGCTACTGTTGTACAGATGAGCTTTTGCCTGATGTAGTGTTCAGGCTATATTAATTTGTACATTAATACCCTATGTAAAAAGGATTCAGAATTTCCTGAAAACTATTACTGTAAGTTTCAGAAAACCTACGTGGTAGGCTACTGCAGGCTTTGGCAAACCCATTAATAGTCCTCGACTAAAGAAGCAGCATTTAGCATAGGTCACAAAAGTAAACACAAATGCGGCAAATCCAATTACTGTGGAAAATCAAACATCTGAGTGCAAGATGAAGGAAGTTGTACATGAATGCCTGACAAGAAATCTATTGAACATATTAAATTATACACCTCTCCCAGAATAGCGAGAGTTTTAAAAAGAATATAGTGCAGCAGTATTCAATCAAGAACAAAAATACAAGCCTGGTGCACATCAGACTTGGGACATCTCACAAGCAAGGACTACTTTGAAAGTGAGGAAACAGCTTTGAACTCCACAGCATGCCATTACGCAAATACACACACATGCAAATTATAAAGGAATCTCTCAGTGAAGTGAAGCAAGATGACAGCCGCCCTCCACCATAAACCAGGACACAAGTGATGGAAATAGAAAAGGGAGATGGGAGGAGCAGACGAGCACAGAGTCAACACCCAGGACCTCTGCTGGCCAACTCCAGATTCAGCCAGGAGAACAGCTAAAGGAACCTGAGAAGGGATGGTGCTGGTGTCAAGTCCAGCCCTTTCCAGTCACAGGCCACCAGGTACTCCACAGAGCATTTGCTCTCCAGAATACGTGCAGGACTCTCTGTAGCAAACTTAGTAAAGTACCAAAACCTAGGAAAGCAGGAAAAAATCTACAACTGCATTGAATTCTAGATCTGTGCAGTAGCAGGGTGCAGGGTGGTTGTTAATAAATGACGTTCTCAGGAAGCAGGACACATCCCATGCTGCAGAAAAGGAGGTTAGCTCCAGCTGTGACCCAGGAGTGTGTCCCAGTGTGCACCAGCAGAAACACAGAAACAATTCAATTCCTTGTTGAGCATGATTTTGTGTTAAGATGGTGTGTAGGGAACTGGGCCCAGAGACATGCAAATAGGTACTTTTTGGTTTTTATTTCCTGTGGTGTAAAGTGAGTGTTAATTCTAGCAGAGTGTAGTCAGGATGGCCATATCCCAGCCCATGGCAACTAGCTGATACGGAACTTGTTATTCTAGCTCTATTGCCTGAGCTCTGATAATTAACAATTTACTGTCCAGAAAATTAAATTGGTTCTAAATTTATGTATGGGAACAAGATAGTAATAACTTCCTGAGCAGCTCAGGAAAGTGGAGCTGGATTTTAGTTTTCTGGTCTGGTGAGAAACATTAATGAACATTGTACGTCGATATTAAAATAGTTGAGGGCAGACTGAGCAGCTGGCGACAGCAAGGCTGCCTGAGCCAGAGGAAACAGCGTTATTTGCTCTGTCACTGACTTTCTGTGACCTTGCACGTTCTTGCTGGAAATTTTATCTATCACATCTCCTTAATACCTACAAGCATGTATAGAGCTTTAACATTTAGGGCATTATAGACATGCAAGATATTAAGGTGTGGAAGGGCTTCAGTGGGAAAGGGGAACATACCCTTTTAGGCAGTTTCCGTACCAAACACAGAATATCTGTTTGCTTTCGATTATTTTCCCCTGGTTTGTATGAAAGCGATCTGGCAGACTGCGGTGTGGGCATGAGGCAGCAGAGGCACTGCAATAGCATAGACTCCTGTGCACCCAGTTTGATCCGTACGTCTGCCCCAAGGCAGCTGCTGGCAGCAGTTTGGTGACTTGTTGATAAAACCCTCCCAACACAGAGGCTCCACAGTCTCTCTAGGCAATTTATTTCAGTGCTTTGTTACCTTCACCAGTGGAAAGTTTTTTCCTCATACCAAATTGATTCTTCCTTGCTAAGCTTGAAGCGTGTTACTTCTCTCATCTACTGAGGACATGCAGAGCAGATTAACCTCTTTCTCTGCACTGGTCTTTTGTGTACTTATCATCTCTTTTTGGCCTCTCCTTTCTTGAGCAACCTCAATTTGTTTAAGTCTTGTTTATCAGATTATTCGTCATTCTCACTGCTCTGGACTTTCTTTAATTGGCTTACATCTTTCTGGGTGTAGATGATGCAAAATTGGATCTTGTACTCCAGCTGAGGCCTTGATAATGTGGAGAATTGTAGAAGGGCTATTTTATTGGTCTTGCAAGCTATCTCCGTGCTTGTACTTCTAGAAGACAGTTTGCCTAAATTTTGAAACGCATGGATTTTGATCCTTTGTAGCTCCTGAAGTTTCTCATGGAGTTCTAATACCAGTAAAATTCTTTCCCACCCTGCATTTGTGCAGATGATTATTCCAGCATAGGCGTAGATTTCTGCATTTGTCTTCATTGAATAGAGATGAAAGATTTTTTAAATCTACATTTGATGTTCAACCTATTTTCCCCCTTTCCCAGCTTGATATTATTTGCAAATCTACTAAGTAGACTAATTCACCTGCCATTCCTAATGACTGATACCAGAGCTACGACAGCCCCCATGAGGCATGGCATTTTGTACATTTTCTATTTTGAGAATGAACCTTTGACACTACTCTAGCAGTTTTTCAAGTAGTCCTGCATCCATCCCCTAGTATTTTCACTGTGTTTTCTTAACTTATATACAAGAAAGTGAGATGAAATACTGTGAAAAGCTTTAGAGAAACCAAGATGTGACACAAAATCTATTGTCTTCCTATTGAAGGAAATGAGATTGGTTTGACACCAATTACCCTGAACAGATCCAATCAAGCAGCCACTCATTTTCTTGTGATTTTCTCTCTGCTTACCAATTGTTTGGTTTTATTTGTTTCTAGGAACTGCAGCTAAGCTGATAGATATCTAATTCCCCATCTCCCCCTTGTCCGCCTTTTGTAAAGAAAAGTGTATTTATCTTGTTTCAGTTTTCTGCACTTCATCCCTGTTCTTCAACACTAGGTTGCCAATAACTGCTAACAGCCCTGAGATTTCATCAGCAAGGGATGAATGATATCGGGCCCAGCCAATTTCAAAACCTCTGGCTAATCTAAGTATCCTCTAACTTCTTTCTTCCCTATTAAAAAATCTAGTCCCATGTCATTGATTTTATCAGTTTCCATACGTTTGGCTAGAATTCAGTCTGGATGATCCCTTTTCTAGTTGGTGTTTTCCACATCCTCTGTGAAAAAAATTACTGAATTCAACACCCTTGTTGGCGATATGCTTTTTCCAGGCGTGTCTGTATATTGCCACTTCCTAGAGGCTGCTGTCTTTGTTGCTCAAGGTCGCTTTTTCCCATGCTCACACACAAAAAAGCTGCATTTCCCTTATCTTCCTGATTTGGCAATCTGGGTTATTAAACTCTCTGCTATACTAGGAGCCAAGGTTTCTTTCTTTCTCAGCTAGCACCTTCTCCTACAGTATGGATTTCACATGTTCATCTTTGAGGTAGTCTTCCTGTTGATTTCAGAAACCAAATACTTTCAGCAATCAAACAATTCCCCCTCATTATGACTCTCATGACAGCAGGCCAGATTACCATCTTCAGAGAACTTGGAAAAGTTGCATGCAAGGTGCAGGCCACTTGGCCCTGGCTGCAAGCCTGTTTTGTTCCTACTGTTCTTCTGAAAGGCAAAGATGCAGTCAGTCATCTCATGTTTTTCTCCTTGGTGACCTAATGACTCTTACAGTGACAGCTGCAGAGGCGGGGGCGGGAAACCCTGGTGTAAGAGAAGTGGTAGCGTTAAAAAGAAAGGTATGAAATCCTCTCCAACAGTTGTGAATTAATATTCTCATCTGGGACGTACTTTCCAAACCCCGCACGGTGTATTGTTCATCAATAAGCTAAAGCTGGTTTGATTCCAGCAATGTATTTTAGCAAACATAATCTTCGCTTTGTATCCTTGCGCAGGGTGATGGAGGAAGAACACATGCTGCAGTTATCTGGAGCACAAGTGTTTTTGAAGGGAACATCCGTGATCAGGGTGACGAGGGGAGCCCACTGAGAGCTGCTGCTCCCTCTGACTTCCACAGCGCATGGAGAGGCTGAGCCAGAGCTACAGCCTTGCGGAGGGGAGACACTGCTGCCAAGCACTGCGCCTGGCCCTGTGTCCCCAGGGCTGGCCCAGACCCAGCCCCTTCTTGCCCTACAGAGGTGTTACCATCATGGGTTTGCATTAGCTGTGCGCAGTTAAGTCACCTGCCTTCGAACTCCAGTGCCTCTCCTCTTGCAGCTTTCTGTTAAACCATGATGAAGAGGGAAGAGGCACGGGCAGGTTGTGCTCTGGTTGCTTATAGCTCCTTTGCCATATGTTCATTCTCTTTTAACTAGCTCTGCTCTATTTGATCTCTCCTCATGTGGAAATTTTCCTGTGCCTTAGTTGTTTCTATTGCTAGTGTTTGGACCTTTTCAGTTTCCTTCTGGGACCTTGATGTATGAACAGGTTTTCAAGAGTTATTAAGGGTTAAGCAATAAACACCTCTGAAAAATTGTACATTAATTCTCTGTGCAAAGTTTTATCCATCGGTAGAGTAAGGCTGATAATGTGTGACTCAAGAAGTTGCTGAAGATTAATGAAATATGTTTGTAAAGCACTTTAAAAGCTTTGCATGGTGTGTTACTTCTTGAAGTGCAGATTACTGAACAGTGTTTAAAGAGATAACTAACCAACTGAATGCTACCATATGCAGTATTAATTGCATATGCAAATAGAGCAGGCTTCATTATAGGATTTGCTGCCATTTACTGTGAACTCTGTGACACATAACAGCATGCTTTTATTTGAAGTAGAAGAAAATAAATGAATCCAAAATTACTTTGAGGATATCTTTAGCAAATCTTCCCTTTGCTTTGAAATAGTAGATTAGCCACCACTCGAATTTTTTATCAGACCTGCCATCCTGTACCAGAAAATGTTAGAAATCAATAGGTGCTGCTAGCTGAAAAGAAGTTTCTGGCAAAACTTTCTGTTCTAAAAGATGACACCAAACTGAAAAGAGTAGGATACATCACCAGCTGATTCTCTTCACCATACGAAAATGGTAAAAAAAAACACTTGCTGGGTTTATTTCCTGTATTCTGGATGAAGAGATTGCCTGTAGCAGCAAAGCCGATAAGATCTCAGTCTGCAGTGTCCTCGTTGACTCTGGATATTTGTCAGGGAGGATGAAGGAAAAGGGAATGCTGGGCTTGCACATGAGGAGCCTCACAGCTCTGTCTGGACACTCAGCCCATGGTGGAGTCTGGCGTGGGAGCCCGTCCTCAGGGGACAGACCAGGCAACGCACATTTGGATGGCAGTGATGTCTGTGTGCAGGTCTCAGGTGCAGTCTTTGTGCATGCACCCCTGTCACAAGTAGTTCTGCAGTCCTAGAGAGGAGCTTGCACAGTGGCCTGTACCATGAAAGGCAGACACCCAAGGAATATCTCAGTCAAGACCTACAGGAACAAGGAAACCAGAAGACCAGTTAGGAGAGAATTGACTTGAAATATGAAAAGACTGAAAGGGCATTTGAGAAGGTGTGAAGGGAAATTAAATGTGACAGGAACTGGAAGTACCATGAGGTTCCAGGGATTGCAAGGGAAAGTGGTTAAATGATGCTAAAGGAGAAAATAATGTGACCTTGAGTTAAGATGAGAAGGTTAATTCAAAAGTACAGATGTGATGTTTTGGCTGGAAATGGGATATTCCAGCACTGTAGCTGGAACTAATGCTGTGATGACAAATTTCTGCTGCAAAGAAAACCCTTCTAAATAGGGAAGGTCATACCAAAAAGTACTGACCTCCCTCTTCTCTACTGGATTCAGTTTGCAGTATTTGCAGAACTTGCTGGCCAAATGGGGAAAATAATAAATGGCCTGTTTTAAGTGCTCAAAAAGCTTGTAATAGTTGCAGCTTTACAGTTCTGATTTATGAGAAAGGATGGGATGGAGGTTCAGTGCTAGTTGGTGACAGCTCTTCACTTTGAATGTTTCCTATTAAGCAATGCAGAAAAATTATATGGAAGCAGAAACAGAGTGTATGATTTAGATCCGTACATTGCCACATCATTCTTACGGTGCTTTTTTTTGTTTACATTGAAAACTGAAAGTGTGGTTTCCACTTTGGGATTATTTGTTCTCCCAACTATATAAAGTTTAATTGCCTTTTCGAACCACAAGACAGTGCAGTATTTCAGAGCTAATATTCTTTGTAAATCCTGCCACTCATTTTACTCACTGAGAATTGATATACTTAGGCTTAGTATATTAGAAAAGAAGCTAGGTAGGAACCTCGGTTTGAAAAATTTTGTACCACTTATGCCTTTTAAAAGTGAAGAGCCATGTTTTCAGACAAAGGCGCTGTCTTTCAATGTGGGCTATTTTTGCAGTGTCTGACTTGAGATACTTCAGAGCTGTATTTCAGAGGCAGTGAGAGCACCCACCCCAAGACGCTTGTTGCTCTGAAAGCTGTGCTGCAATGGCGGGTTGCGTTAGCAACGAGCCTTCGTTCCTGTCCTTTATCTTGGGCTCAGTACTGCCGTGATCAGAGCCAGTTTGGACAACAGGCAAAACTTCTGGCTTCAACTGCAAAAAGTGTAGATGCACAGCTGGGACTGGACAGCCGGAAAGCCTGCGTAACTCACGAGAGAAAAAGGGATTTCCTGGCTTTAGGTGTTCCTAGGGTCGTGAGAGGGAGGAGGGAGTGCAGGAGGTACATAGAGGGTTTAAATGGCGATGATCTGGCCAGTAGTTAAATTAAGGAGCTAAACTGGAGGCAGTATCAAAGTAAGAATCTAGAAGAAGCAACCCTCAGGTGGGACGACCTGCTAGAGAAGAGTCTGGTCTGGGAACCAGAAGGCGTCACTGTGCAGAGATCATGGGGAAACGCCACCGTGTGAGGGAACAGAAGGGAAAGCAGGGGACCTGCTGGGGTGGGCAGGATGCCTGTGTCACCCAGCAGTGAAAGGCTCCATAGGAACAAGACAGGAGAATGCAGATTACGGTGCCCTCAGAAGAGTGTTTAATTTCTGAACCGTGCTAATGAGAGCCTGTAGCATTTGTGTGAACATGTGCTGTGTGCCACAACGTATAAGTTGCATAAATTGTAAAACCAGGCTCTCAGAAAGTTAGAAAATATTATAATTAAATTCACTAGCAGAGCTGTAATTTAGTGCCCTGAGCAAATACTTCATAAGCAAACCAATCCGTTCTTCCCCATGCAGTCCTGTTTCTTTTATCGCACAGCAAGATATTGCCTCCTTCATTTTCTAGGACTTTTTACAGAGAAAACAATGTATTTTAACCCTACCCGTGATCAAAAGCATATGGGGGTATTTTTGTCTTGACACCTTTTTTTCAGTTTCTGTTTTTTTATGACATCCTGATACAGGCACATATCCTCAAAAATCCCAGCTGCAAGCAGTTAAAAGCACAGTCTGATAAGGGAGAGCATCAGATGAATTGAAGGATGCAGGGCACACATATGTAAATTGGTTTTCTTCTAAGATACCATTGAGTGTCAGAGGTTGCTGGTAAAGAAATACAATGCTGCTGCCAAAGGTCTCTGATTTGTATCCAGCTCAAATCCTAGGAATTACAAATTATTCTATTTAATATGCATTTGACAGTCTAAAGCTGTTTGTGCTTTGTTTCCAGTTTCACTGCTAGGTCATGCAGATTCCACTAACCTCTTTCAATGGTGAAGAGCTTAATTAAATTAAAATATTCCCTCAAATGTAAGTTGCATGCAAATATGAAAATCAATTAATGAATTTTGTTTGTGTCTTTAGGAAGATGTTGAGCATAACATAATTAGTCCCATGAAAGCCTTGAGTTTTTTCTTTAAATATAATTTTAAATAAATTATTAACAAAAGTAGTGCGTGTCTTTTGAGCTCGCATGTCATTTGCAGTGATTTGACTGATGTAATACATAAGCCAGTGTAGGTCCTGTGCAGAAACTGCTGAAGTAATTTGTCAGCTTTTATGTGTTATAGATCTATATTTCAGACATTCAGAGAAGATTTAGCTGAGTTTTAAACTGACCTTAAGATGTGATAAAATGGGCACTCACCCTCAAGTTAGTTCCCCACTTGTGACGTGATTTAGTCAGGCCTGGTTACAAATGTAGTTTGGGACAAGAACCTTCCATTTCCAATGATGCTTTTAATTCTTCTAGATTAGACCTTTTGGGGGGCCTTTCTAAAGGTGCCATTTGATTTAATGTTTTTTTCCCCACTATTTAATTGTGGGTTAATAAAATGTTTGTCACTTTTGAAATTTTGTGAGTAAAATTTTCCAGCGCATATTACAAAAATTGTAGATGAGTATCATGTACCAGAGGTAGTATTTATTGTGAGGGCTGGTTGTTTGCCACTACTCTTCAGATAATTTTCAGTAGCTTTTTTACCTTTTATGAATTTTCTTGGTCAAATGTTTCTCGTGCTCTCAACTCTCCTTTAGGAAAAAAAACAAAACAAAACATCAAGCAAGTAAGCTTGCCCAACCGTCTGGGTGCTGCAAAGCCATTGATTAGGAAATAGTGGAGGTTCCCAAAATTATAGATGTGTCTTTGGCAGTCAAAAATACACACTTGCATTTGATATATATGTACATGTTACAAGATGTGACCTGTAATGCATGCAAATAATGTATGTTTTTAAAACATCAGCAAAGCCTAAACCGAGTCATTTATTAATGAGGCATTAAACAGAAGGACTGTGAAAATATGCTTCAGGAGTTTCTGTCCTTCCTGAGCATGCACGGCAGGAAAACACTGAACTTGCAATGAGGAAACTGCAATTTATAGATCTTCATGATAGCTTGGTCCTTAGAGAACAGTGAAAAAAAATGAATAAATGAACCTCATTGATCTGGGGTTATTGCACCTCTGCCAGTGCTGCTCTGCCCACTGCTCCCGTCTCAATGCCTCCCAGTGCTCGCTCAGCTGCCGACTGTTTCAGAGCCAGGTTTGCCCTGCACTGCCCCAAGCCTGAAGTGAAACCTAAAGATTAGTTGGAGAGTCCCAATAGTTTTACAAATCTAGATAGTATTAGGCAAATAGTTTTTGACTAGAAAATTGAATAGATGGCTTTTGAACACTCATAGCATTTCATGATGACTTTTAAAGAATGATTTGGAAATTATGTTTCTCTTAAATACTTAAAGCACTATTTTTTAAAAAATACAAAAAAATGCAAACAAAAAAAAAAACCAAAACCCCTTCTTTTTGATTCAACCCAAAAGTTTTAGATTAATCCCCAGCTAACTCAGATGTTTTGCATTTCAGCTGTTAAAATGCAAAACCTGTTGCCTTCTTAGTCCTGATAGTCTCTGCCCAGTTAGTTTATCCATGCCTCTCATAGCTTTACTCTCTCAGAGGCAAAGGGAATTCCAGCATTTTCAAGCTCCAATAAATTTGGTGTAAATGGACCATATTCCTTCAGACAGAAGTGGTGGGACAAGGCTGGGTGGAGGACACAGCTTGTCACAGTGTTATGTTCTCTCTGAGCACTTCAGGTTTCCCACACACATAACTGGATCTCTTCTTTCTGTGAGCCAAGATCAAATCACTGAGGAATGGGCATTTAACAGTGAACTGGTCTGTGTCATGGGCAAAGATGTACAGCTCCTGACCACGCAGACCTTCATCTTGCTGTTGCCAGCTTGTGAGAGCAAGCAGAGCAAAGAGGGCTCACGCTGGAAGACCACATGGCATGTTTCCAGGCAGGACCGTTTCTGTTTACCGAAACACCACTGGTCAAATAGTTTGAAGTGTCATTCTCCACCTTTGCCATCCCACCTACCTTTCACGTCTTCTCTAGGGCCTATTCAAGGTAGCGGCAGAGACTGCCCTGACCTTTCCAGCGCTCTGCAGCGTGATGAGTTTATCCTGCTCTCCCCGATTTACAGCCCTGGCCACGTTTGTGTAAGAAAGATGAGCCAACTAATTAAAAGCAGAATTTTTAAAAGGTTAAGGTCCAGCCTGCTGTCCGGGCTGAGGTGGTACATTTGCAGTTGGTGATTCACGAGAAAGACTTGAGCAAGACCAGAAGGCATGGCAGATATCCTGGAAAGGCAAATGCTTGTCTACAGGGATTATTTGTTTTGAGAGCGAGAGTCCTGTGACAGGAGACAAAGCCTAACAGCAGTATCCAAACGGGTGTCAGCAACATCAGGAAAGCATTTGTTTCCCTCGCGTTGTTGTACTGAAGCTGGGCCAGCAGTGTGAACCGCTGTCTGTTACTGGAAAGAAATTGTTGTTCTGAATATATATGTAAGGAGATTGTTGCCCCTCCTCTTCTCTGTGCTGCTCTTAAATACACCAGCTGTGAGAAAAATGAATCCCAATACTATCTCTTCGTCAAAAATTGCTGAATTTCTCTGACTGTGGTGGGTCGGCCGTGGCCAGCTGCCCACCCAGCTGCTCTCCCACTGCCCCCTCCGGTGTCGCAGCATTGCTTCTCACACGCTGACAGACGTTTGAGTTTCCACGTGTCCTACTTGGTTCAAGAAAGATTTCTACTCTACGTCCTGGGAAGAATTCAGTCTTTTGGCAGCTGGAACAGGAAGGGTGGGAGAGGGAGATCAGGCGGCCCTGCACAAGGAGGAGCTGCCGCCGCCCGTGCTGGGACCGGCCAGGGACAGACAGGTCAGAGGGTGCCTGGAGAACAAGGTGTCCCCGCTGGAAGAAACTTGTGAAAATACAGTGAAGAAAAGCCTTGTTCTAGAAGAAGGTGAGTTGAAGAGGTTTTCAGTTGTTTCTGGATAGCAATGGTTTTCCTTATTTTAAAGATAATATAAAGGCTTTTGTATGTCAGTGCTCATCAGAAAATTAAATACACAAACATCACATAAAATAATGTGAAACTCATGATATAATGCTGAAAAGAAAATTCATTTTCACTTATTCCAAATGAATTCCCAGAATTCCCGATTGAAAAGTTTGGTTCTGTTTCCTCAAAAGCAAGGCACTTTTCAAAACATGTCTTAGTTTTTAACCAACAGAGTTTTGCTTGAGAAATGTCTAATAGGATATACATTGTACTGTTAATTTCTAAATGAGCAATCTATGAATCCCCGTGAAGAAAATCCCCAAACCAGATTTATGTCTTTGACTTGAGAAAGAATGTGAGGATTGAGAGCTTCTGAGGTGATGGGTTCACCTTGTAGGGAAAAGCCTAACACCGACTTATAAACCAAACAAGCATGAGGTCAGCATGGGATTCCACATCAGGCTACCTGACTTTCTCTCATTAGCACATTTTAAGTGAAAATGCTTGCTCGTCTAAGAACATAAACTAACAGAAAATTACTCCATTCAAGATTTTTGCTTTTTACATATATGGTACAGACAATATAGTTCAATTCAGTTGTTCTTTATCTCTGAATATTAGTCCTATGTGGGGAATTACATACCGCCAGCTTAGACCTGTAAAAGCCAAGTGACCCACTCAATTAAAACATGGATTTTACTGTTTTCTCAGTGAAAGCCTGACTTTCACCCAGATACATTTGGTTTACATTTTCTTCAACAGTGTGAATAAAACAGCTGTTGTTTTTAATGATGATTTGCTGCAAGTTCTGGTGCCTGTCATCCCTTGTAATAGTAAAGTAAATTACTCATTACTCCAAGAATTAATTTAAACAAAGTGGCTCTTACAATAAATTGATTCCAGCTACTCATCTGCCATGATCTGTAATACATGCAGTATCAGTGAAAAAATCTGAGCCTAAGTGAGGGAAAAAAGTCTAAAAGATTGGATTTTAGACTTGATGTTTGTTTAGTCATGTGAAATCTGTGTAACATAAACTTAAAAGGTGGGATTAGAAAGCAGACGAGGAAATTCAGCCATGTCAGTTCCGTGTATTTTAATGAGTTGGTAACTAAACCCTAGCTCGCGGTAGCTTGGCAGGCTTTAATCTCTGTGTGTAGAGTACTCGGAGGATTTGGTAGTCACTGCTATAAGCACCACAAATCAACACTTGTTGCAAGTTGGCTCCTTAGCTGGATTTAATGCAAGACTTCAGCCATTTGGCTGAATTTATTTTTAGGTTTGTAAGGTTTTTTCTTTGCTGCTGCAGCAAGTACTTGGAAAACTGCAGTACTCCTTGTAAGACCAGTGGGGGGATGTATCAGTTACACACCTCTGTTACCATTGCCCTTTAGCTGGGGATGGGGAGGCTCATCCTGAAATTTGAAGGAGAAATGGTCAGTGTTGGACATGGTGCAACACCCACTCTGGGAACTGTACCGTATCGCATACTCTCCCCTCCTGCTCTGGTTTCCAGACCCAGGGAGTCTGGTGACGATTTGATGGTTTAATTCAGTGATATTCCCTGGACATTTCAGAAGCAGAAGAAATTAGTATTTGTAAATGGCTGTGCTTTATTTTTACGATACAAGTATCTAAGAAAACCTCTTCATAAACTGATAGCGCCCAGTATCCGAAGAAACAAGCCATTTCACGCAACCTAATGCAAGTATTTGTAATGCAGAGAACACACAGATGCCTCTTTTTGGATCCAAGTTTTCTACCGGCCTAATTTGTAGATGAGCTTTCTCTGTATTCACACACTCCTAGTAATTTGGCTTGCAGACCTAAGGAAATGCAGTCATCAAGCTGTGAGTAGTTTCCCACACTATCATGCTTCTTTTCCAGGGAAAGGATCATGTCTGAGTGACTTAAGGGGAAAGAGCTGCTGAGGCATATAAACACATCTGTAATAAACACTGCTTCTTAGAAGCAGGCCTGTGTCTTGGTGAAGTTTTGCTGTGAGCACTGCTGGTTTCTACAGAAAGCAAATCTAAATGTGACATACAAAGGTCTGCAGACTGGAGCAGAACCTCCTGTGTGGAGCAAAGGTTACACGTGAGTGCAGATATGGCAGGTGTGCGTGCTTGCCTAATGTGATTACAAATAACAAACGTTAATCTGACTTTCCATCTCAGGGATTTGCAAACGCCGTACAAAAATGACCTATCTGAAAGTGTGCGATCCATGCACAATTGGGTAGGTAGATTCAGCTGCTGTTTAGTGATTGCAGCTTTGGGTAGCTGTGGATCTATTAATGTGATAATACATTGATGTGTCATTATCTGCTGTCATGATCTATTAACATGGACTCTCCCCTGTGCTCTCTGTATGTCTCAGATTACTTTGTTTCAGGGCCGATCTGTGACAGAGAGGAAAGTATTGCACTGGGGTTGAAAGGAGTTGATGAATTCAGCTGTGGAATTGGTGTTGAATTTTTTCTGTTGAAATATTTATGCAGCAGAATCGTCAAACTCATTCATAAATTTGACACCTTTACATAACTAGCTTTAGTCAAAAATAAACTACTGAAGTGACACAGAAGCAACACATTTCATTTGAGCTCATTTTAGAAGTTAAGGTACTTCACAGAACAGTAACAGTTGAGTCTAGGCAGGTGCCAAGGAAACCACGAGCTAGACTGGTGGAGCCTGAGGGGGAAAATCCTCTCCCGAGAGGCTGGAGCACTGGTCTGATTTAGGGGTGAAAATACTTCTTTATGAAGTGAGATTTGAGTGTGTGTTCCCCCTTCCCAGGAGAAGGTATCTCAGCCCCAGAGGCACTCGAGTCCAGATCTCTCCTAGCATCCTTAGTTGGGGCTCATCACATAATCGAGGCATCTTTAAGACTTGCAAAGCCAGAGAGCAAGCCTGGTGTCTGTTAGCAGGAGCGCTCCAAGCATAACTTAGGTTTAGAAAGCTGAGGCACAATAAAGCAGGATAAACTTGGATTTCTGTGTTTGTGACGATCACCAGGATTCCTGGTCCCCAAACTTGGAAGCTGCGTTCCAGGAAAGGCTGCATGGCAGTGAATACCCCCCGGAGGGAAGTGGCAAATTCCCTGAGTTACAGGATCAGTCCTCCTCTTCCCTCTCCTACCACCCTCCTGCTGCCTACGCAGAGTGTAGCCATTCAAAAGCCCCTCGGAGGAGCCTGGCTCCCCGTGCGATGGAAAGGTTGGGAGTTCCTCTAAGCACCAGCTCACTAAGAACTTAAGCAGTGTGTCAGTGCTTAATACTGCTCCTTGCCGTCACCAAGCTGATATTTAAAAATGCTTTGCATTGGGATTTTTCTGCCATTTGAGCTATTTTGCATGAAAGCCTGTGATTACAGAATGATAGTGTTTTGACACAGTGATAAAAGCCAGGAAATTCACCATTAGCGGTGGTGTTTCTCTCTCTCTTGCTTTTACTACATGACAGCTTTAGTGTAGGCAGTAATTGAGTAGAAATGACAATAGCAATTAACTTATAACCTTCTGCTTCGGTACACATTTTAGCATTCATTCAAGGAAAATTGACCATTAAGAAAGTAAATATTTGTATGTGAGTGATCTGTGATGAAAATTCATACAGCTTGGAAAATCTGCTGTGAATGTCAACATCAATGTATGTATGACCACGATTTTCAATTTCCCTTGCAGATTTTGCCATAAAAAGTACCACGAAACCCTTCTCTTTCCTAGCTTCATGCCTGCCCTGTTACAGTAGTCAGAAAACTGAATTTTAGATAATGTTCTTTATGCAATTACTGTCAATTGGTTAAATAGGCCATTTTGGCATTGATTGTTTCCCCAAGAAGCCATTAAGCTTTTTGTCCATGGTTCATTACTGTTTGTGATTAGCTAGGTGGGAAAAGAAATGGAAAATAATGATTTATATTTCATGAATGACAGCTTCCTATTTCTGGTCGCTCTGTATCTGTGGTTTAAAGCTTGGTTTATTAATTAATAAGTAGAATTTCTCTGCATCTTTGAGCATTGGTACTAGCATGAAGAATACTGAATATTTAAAAGCAGCTTTCAGTTAATCTCTAGCACATGTGCTGATTAAATTTATAAGATGCTCACTTTCCAGTTTGGAGTAAATGTACTGTTGGTGAAAGTGATAGGTTTAACACTGATTGAATTGATCAAGTGTCAGGATAGGCTATGAAACGTCTCTTAAAATAGCTGCTGAAGAAATTAAAACAAAATTATTTTTAAAAATTATCCATGTTAATAGCTAGACCCGAAAAGGAATAATCTGGTTTTCTGAAGTCCTGAACCTTTCAGAGATTTTATGGATTTCTGTAACAATGAAAGTCAAGTTACTTCATTAAAACAACTAATTCTAACCTACAGTTAGGAGAAAAAAAATCCCCTCAAAAAAACCTGAAAAACACCAAACCTTCAACACCAGACAGGAGCAGCTCCTTCTAGTTTATTGGTGGTTTCTGAAGATCTGCTTAATATGGAAACTGCTTATGTCAGCATTGGTTTCACACGGCTGTCAGAAGTCAGCACTTTCTACCAGTCTGTGCATAGCAGGTGAATTTGAAGAGGAACATGTGCAGGTAGTAATGGCCAGCAGCTGTTGCCTCCATACAGCTTTCCTTTTCTGTGCTTATGTGCATGCTGCAGAAAGCTCTGGATTCGAAGGAACCTATTTTGCCCTTTGATAGGGCATGAGCCCCTGCTCAAACGAAAAGGTGGGAGACTGGAGACTGGGGTGGGGCAGGCTGGCGCTTGCTGGCCAAGACGGAGTGGGAAGAGTGGGGTAGAGCATCTCCGCGCACTGCCCCTGCGCAGGGAGACCGAGCTCTGCCGGCGGGCAGACCAAGGCGAGGACAGTGCCTGGGTGAAGAGGTGGGCATCAGGGACACCCCCACCAGCTGCTGCCTACAGCCTGCCCCAGCTCTGCACCCCCAAGCTCTGATCAGCTTCAGCTGCTGCGGGCAGAGCCGTGCTGAGGGGAAGGCTCCTGTGCCAGTGAGCAAACCTCCCGTAACTCAGCCCACCTGTTTGTAGTTTACTTGCAGCTGTTTCCATTAAACCTGTGATATGTATGCCAGGTTAATAAATGCCTGTGTTACACTAGCTCAGTATGAGTGCGTCCTGTTGGTTTGGGCATTCCTCTATTAACTGCTAGACTTATGTTTACTGTTATAATATTTGTCTTATTATTGAGATTCATTTGTTGTGGAACATTTCTGCTTGAAAGAAGTGTGTTTGTGTGAAACACGGCCCCTCGTTAAGAGTAGCTCTTGCTGCTAAGTGACCACCTGAGCTGACTGCTAATGCCTAGAAGATTTAGGTACCAGACAAGCAAAGAAAAGGCTTAAAGGGATAACCCTGGCACCCTTGAATGGCTTGGAGGAATGCTCAGATGCTGTAGAGCTCTTTCAGGTATGTTTGTCTTATTTATTCTTAAGTCAGACCATTTATGTAGTAGTCTGTTTATTTCTTTAGATGTTCTCAAGCTAAAGAGTACGAGTTTCAAAACCTTTGGTTTTTTGAGTATGTTGACTGCTTCTGAAACCTCTTTTGTATATTGCTGTTTTGGCTGGCATAGAGTTAACTTTCTTCCCAGTAGCTGATGTGTTTTGGATTTAGCACGAGAAGAGTCTTGATAATACACTGATGTTTTCCATTGTTGCTAAGAAATCAAGGAATGCTTTGAGTTTCTCATGATTGGCTGGTGGAGAGCTGTGCTGGAGCTGGGAGGGAGCATAGCCAGGCAGCTAGCCCAAGCTATCTGGGGTCAGTATATAAATGGTGCTCAGTGGTCATGCTCAGTATATAAATGGGGGTTGGCTGGGACGCAGGAAATTTTTTCCTGTGCGTTTGGCAAGCTCTGCAAAATCTGCAAGCTCTGCGAACCTGTGAGTTCCACAAGTTCCATGATTGCTACTCAGGAACTGGCTGCACAATCAGTCTTTGGGTGGTGAGAAAAGTTGCATTGTGTATCACTTGTTTTCCATATTATTTATTATTATTATTCTGTTCTTTGTTGTCTTATTAAACTGCCTCAACCTATGGGTTTTACTTTCTGTCCATTCTCCTCCCGATCCCACTGTGTGGGGAGGAACAAGTGAGTCCTGGTTGCCGTCTGCCAGGTTAAACCACAACAACTGATTTTTTTTTTTTTTTTCACTCAGTTATTTACTTGTACATAGACTTGTTAATTATTTTGGACTAACAATAAATTTTGAGTTGTGTGCCAGGGAGCTTGTGTAGCTGCACAGGTGGATCAGGCTTGCCGAGAGCAGGAGGGTTCTGAAGCAGAACTAAATGTGTTGCTTAGTTTTGATTCCCTGCTAGACTTCAGTCTGGCACATGGACATTACTTCAAAATAAAGATTGATTGTCCGAGGCTGTAGAGTTGTTGTAGACCTGCGTGCTTTAAATACTGAGTTCTTGATTCAAACTATTCTCAGTTCTCAAGGGAACCAAGAGGGCTTTGAACAACCAGCTTGTAAATGTATTGCTAATGAGAAATCTGTGTTTCATTGTCTTGTTTTAGTGGAGGCAGACACACTCTGTCAAGGACTGAAGTGTAGTTTATGAGCTGGTAGCCTGGGAGCTTGCAGGCAAGAGAAGTGCAGCATGGCTGCACAGGGAGCTGGGTAGAGGCTTTGGAAGCAACGAATTCTGTGAGAAGGTGGGATTTCCTACTGTATTTGCCTATCTGATAGGATTTCTTCTTCAGCATATGGAAATACAGGTTGAAAGAGGGTGATCAGATTTAAGAAGTTAGACCTGGTTCAAGGCTTCTCATTACTGTGCCTAAAACTGAATTTTGTCCCTGTGAGACTACTGTGTTTGGTAAATGTGGGGCACAGCGGGTTTGTGGGGATGGAAGAGCTGAGGCGCGGTGCACCATTGGTAAAGCACATTCAGGTTTTCCCTCCACTTGTTGTGACTTCCATGTACCCACGTTTGTCTGTGTAGCCTTTTGCTTCCAGTCAGTTTTCCAAGAAATATCCTCTTCTCCCTCCCCTGCAAAATCCAGCAGCCTAAGGAATAAAGGTGCTGTTCGCACTCTAACAAAAGCGAACACTTCTATAAAGCAAATGCTGACGGGCATCTAGTCCAGATGTGCTCTTTCCACCTCTCTCTTCCCCCAGATGTCCCTGTTAGCAGCTGAGGAGGGAAGAGGAAACGAGGCTGAGGCCAAGAATAGATGTGGGGAGGTGAGGGGCAGAACTGGCAGAAGCACTGTAGATCAAAGCACTTCTGCCCGCAGCTCCGGTTCCTCTGCAGGGAACGGACAGGCAGGGAGCAGGAATGGGCTGCCCAGCTGGGGCAGACACAGCTCCTGGGCCAACATCGAGTGTTCTGCCCAGCCCTGGGCCACAAGGACAGAGCAAGGATGACGGCTTCAGCTCCGAGCTGTGATGGCAGCTGTTGGCGTAGCAGGGAGCTGCAGGAGGCAGGATGCCTTCATCCTGGTTAGCCCTCCCCGTATTCCCTTTTCTTCCCCTGCTAGAAGGGACTGCTGCTCTATCTTACGGTTCTGGTGACTGTCTCATCACATAACTGCCTCTACTTCTGAATGCTCCTCCTTAGGAGGTTGTCACGACTTCACTACTATGAGTCCCTCATACCTGTGAAAAATAACCAGATCTTCCATTTGTGTGTGAATTGTGTAATGATGCCCAGTGCAGACATTTCAACACCTGCAATTTTTCCTCTTCTTGGACCAGTATTTTTCCTTGTTCAGAGCTACCTTACTCATTGGCAACACTTGGCCACTGGCAACGTGGCATGTGGCAGCTCTTTCACAGTTGGTTTAGGACACAAAAAGCTATGTCTTGCAGAGAAGTGTCATGGGAACATGAATGGCCAGAAAGTAATTATACACTTGGAATGCCACCAGGATGCCAGCGGACTGTAGAAAAAAATCACCCTCTTTGAGAGTGAGAAGTCTACAGATACTCAAGTTTTCTGCTAGGCTAGAAGAGAAATTCTTATTTTTCTGCTCAGTTAATGAGGTGAGTCAGCTCTCCAAGGGACCAGACATGCACCACAGCTGGTGCAATGCAGGGAACAGGAGTGTGAGGACAGCGGGTGAGGTGCGAAGAAAGAGGACTGGCCTTTCTGGCAGTGTTTGTTAGTGTATCTGTGAGTCCCGCTCAAACACTGACTGGAACTGAATGCCTTAAAAGCAGGATTTAATCAAATCCACAGTGTGAGATGTAGGAGTGTCCACACTTGCAAGAAAAAGCCTTTTTCTTTTTCTAGAGCACTGGCATAGAAAGAAGTGGATGTATTGCCTACCTCTGAGTCTATATCAGCAACTCATTTGTCAAAGAGCAAGGGAGAAAGTGAGTAATGAAAGTTTACGGAGTGTATTTTTGTCTCAATGTGCTATTAGCGTTAATGGGAAATGCACTCAGAGCAGAAAGGATGTGCCCCCTTGTGTGCTTAATGATCGAGCTCCCAGGTCACTGCTACATCTCACACTTTATGTGCTCCTCTATGCAGTGTTTCTACTGTGAGTTAAAAAGGGGTAAATTATATTGCTGACCTTAGTTAACTGCTGTCAGTGAAGCAATAGCATAGCCAAGAGCAAACAGCGTCGAAATGACCTGAGATAGATCTTTCACTTACTGAAAACAGAACTAGAGAGTATTCCTCATGTTATTAAAAATATAGTCACTCAGGATTCAGTATTTAGAAAGCAGATAATATTTGGTCAGAAGATCACAGAAGCTAGTTTTGGTGACACTTGTTTTCTCCTGGAGGCAGAATACTTGGCTACTGCTGTAGGGTTTTAGCAGAAGCAAAATACAAGCTCTTTTGGAATTGTCTTTTCCATACCAAGGGAGGCTTTTTTTCTTGGCCACTTCTGTAAATGAAATGAGGAAAGCAGAAGTGAGGGGAAGGAGCATGGAAATTATATGATGGTGTGTACGTAGGTATTGGTTTTTTTATTTTGAGAAAACTGTAGACCTTAAATGTATGTTAGTCCTCTCTGTATCTCTCTGGAGAACTGTGGCATGTCAAACTAAAGCACAAGCTTGTTACTGGAAATGAAAGCAGAAAGGGGATCCTTCCCCTCTAACTTTCAATGTGAGCCCTGTTAAATTGTGTTTAAGGTGATGACATCATTGCCATGTAACACTTGATTTGGTGACTTCAGAAGGAATTTTGGGAGACAGCCTTTGCACCAGCTTTTTAGAGGTTTTTTTTAGCAGAGAGGGTCTCGTTCACTCGCAGAGATGTGACCAAACTGCTGGGAGCCTGTGCATGGACACGGGGCTGTGGTTTGCACATGGTCTGTTGCTCAAGGACCTGGTTGTGCTTACTGCAATGAAGAAGATGGGGGTGATGGAAATCAACCCAGAGTTGTGATTTCAGCATGAAGGGCAAAAGGCTTCCAGGCAGGAGGAGAGCTTGTAAGCGGAGGGAGCTGGTTAGTTGCTCCCTGGAGAGGGGTGTCGGGCCATGCTCCCAGTGTTGGAGGATACCAGAGTTACATTAGTTGAGGTTAAAAATTTGATAAATTTCTAAGATGCTCAGGTATGATAGACCTCTCCACCCTAAACTCTTAAATCATCTTTGTCCAATCTCTATTCTAAAATAAGCCTGATACCTTATTATTCAGAGCGAGAATAGTTCCTCAGTACTGCTAACAGACCCTCCTGCAGTGTTTGGCCCTGGTCGGAGAGTGGATCACTTTGTGTCACTAGAAAAATCAGGACTAAGACAGAGGTGCATGTTCACAGAGCTCTGTGAGGCTGCAGATATGTTAAGATATGCTGCATTTGCAGTAGAAGTAGCATAATCCTGTAGAACAGGTGTGTTCTGAATAAACCAGATGACTTGGAACATCATTTGAAACTTTATTGTGAGGTTCCACATCTGGTTGAAAAAATTATTCTATAAACGCCTGGACATTTGGGCTTTTATCAGGAAAAAAGATAACTCTGACTACCCAGAAAGCTGCTAATTAGAATAATAGTTAACTACCTTGCCTCTACTGAATGAAATGTTAATAAGCTAGTTCCTGTGAATCTGTCGTATAAAATTGCCTAATTGCTTGCATTGTATGGTACAGAGATCATGTTTTCAACCTGGAAATGGACCTTGATTGCCATTTTTCTCCTGCTGAAAACACTGTGAACGGTGCTTAGGGTAGCTGATAGGGCACTGGAGGAGCTCTGCTCGGGGAGGGGACCTGAAAGTCAGTGCTCGTTACTGCCCTTGGGACCAGAGCTGGAGAAGTCCCCTATAGAAGCTGGAGGTGGCCCATCCCTGCTTTCCCCACTTGCCGCTGTTGGCCTGTCGCCCGTCAATAGGAAAATGGGCGTCCTCCATGGAGACAGGGGCTCATTGGGAAGAGCGGATGGTTACAGAGTCTTAGGAAAGGAGCTGCTGCACGGGACTGACCCTGGCTTGGCCGAAGCTGTGACGAGTGTGGAGCACGTTCTGGTGGAGCTGTTGGTGAAAGGGTGGATTTGGGTTATAGGGACTGCGTTGGCTGGCTCTCATAGCAGCGAGCACAGCTAATGCTGGGCTGTAGTACGGCCAGTGCCAGTACTTACTCCGAGGCAGAGCCCTCGTGCTGAGCAGCCCTTGGAGAGCAAATCCAGTCCGTGCTTTCAAAGCATTCCAATCTGCATTGCTGTAGTCACTTCTTACAGCAAATGTGGAACAAGGTTTCATCGTTTTGAATTTGCTTTCAAGTGGGTCTCAATTCAGCAGATTAAAAGAAATATTCCTGGGGAAACGTTAGTGTACAGACAGCAGCTTCAGGCTATAAAACTGAAAGCAAGGAAGCGCAAAGGGTGATAAGGGAAACGGGCTGCCATGATAAAACACACTCCACGGGAATAAACGTTGTTTGTTAAAGTCTCCTCTCTGTAGTGGGAGGAGAGGACTAGAGTTTTTGGAGAGACAGGTGAGGACTGAAAATCGGTAAATGGGCATTGAATTGGTTCTTTGTATGTTCTTTTTGTGAGAGACTGACATTTTGTTGGTTAGGAAGACTTCCTTGTGCCTTGTTGGAGGGAAGGGGGAATAAATATTCTTGAAAGGTAAAGGAGTTTCATAAATAAAATGTGTGTGTGTTTGCAAAATGTGTAGAACAGGTGGTATGCAGTTAACTGGCAGAAATACTGTGTAACAGTAGGTAAATAATACAGTGCAGAGAGTTGTTGTATGGATGAAAACAGAAAAGGTGTGGGATCTTAGTGTCCATGTGGTGTGCTAAAGAGGACGTATGTTTTCTTAAAAAAAAAAAGTGAGAGGTTTAGCTAAATAAGAGCGTTGAAAATTGAGGCGGACCCCAAATGTACTGAAGTTCATTAGTTCAGGTAGACGGAACATCAACTTTTGCTGGCTGAGCGCATGAGATAGAATGTTCATTTGCCTTTGTACAGGACTTCAGTGCCCTAAAGAACGTGGTGTTATTTTTGGAGCTGAGAGAGGTTTTAACTTGCACTGCAGAAATAATGTGTCCTGACTTAGTTTCATGAGCCCTTGCCCAGAAGCATGACAGAATGGACCTATGCGTTTTCCTCCTTGATGCTGTCCAAGGGCCAGTTTAAGTCTTTGGGCCTGTGGTGGGTGTAGGCCAAGCCTGGACTTGGCTTGTGTCCCAAACACTGTTCTGATGGGAACAACCCTGGCAGCAGCCGGGGGCTGCCAGGACAGCATCGCCTCTGGAGGAAGTGCTCACCTGGAAGAAGTCTGATTTCTCCTCTTCTGGACTTGTTTACAAGCCTAGCTTTTGTTGTGGTTATCTCTTAAAACACTCTAAAGAAACCAGTATTTTAGTAGTGTCTATCTTTATCCAGAAACCTGAGGAAATGCCATTCTCAACAAAAATACCTTTTTATCTCTTTAATAACAAAGATTCTTATAGCATCTGACTAATTTTAAAAACATCCAAAGGCTAATCGTCATAGCATTTGCCAGCAAAAGTGCTCAGGATTTATTCCACTCCTCCCTCTTTTTCTCAAAATTTATATATGTTTTAGTTCTGTTGCCTGCTTCATTGTGATTTTGTCCCAGAGTCACATTTTGCATATTTTAGTAGAGAAACTAGCTATTTTATTCACTCAGCAAGGTGCTTCAGGTATTAGAGCCTTTGGCAAGTTTTAAAGTGCATGTTTAGATGAGAGTATTTGCCATTTCTTGTCTTCAAAGTACTTTACAACCATTAACCGATTATTCATGGTTTATTCTGTGAATATCCAGATGGATCCCTGAGATGTTTGTATTAAATTATATTTATGAGATTATGCAAATTGGAAGGAACTATGTGATTTTGCTCATACGGAAATTAATGATTTCTTCATTAACTGTTTAATTAAAACAGAATTTAGATGTTGCAGAAAAAAGCTGATTGGAAAAACTCTCCTTAATGCGTTGTCTTTACAAAAAACCTGGGTGGTACCAGGGATGGGAAGCACAGCTGCAAAAGCCACTCTGTAAATTAGCAGACTGCTCTGAGAGACAACACTGGGGGTCTGTTGGTTTGCTCTCTTCACAAAGAAGATAGCAGGGATATAAAGGCAGTGGGGTGAAGCAACATAAACTGAGTTTTAAACTTAGTTGCATGGTCATCGCTTGTAAAAATAAACAATATATTGTTTAGAAAAAAATTTTGTGGTAAACACAACTGCAGCCTGCTGTAGGTGACCCTGCTTCGGCAGGGAGGTTGGACTGGATGACCCACAGAGGTCCCTGCCAACCCCGACCATTCTGTGATAGACAGATCTATTTTCTTCATCCCCCAGAATCCATTACTATTGTATAATTGGCTATGTACTATATAAGATTGAGGAATTTGAGCAAAATAAGGGAAAGTCCTTGCTCTGTTGCTGTCTCTGCTTAAAATCTTTAATTGTCCCTCCTCTCTAGAATATCCAGGCTTGTCTTGACTACATTTCCTAACAGGTAGAGATGTAATATTATGATCTCTACCTTACAGTGAGTCACTTAACTATTTTTTGTTTTAACTACAGCTGATAAAGGCATTTGCAGAAACAAAAAGGAGTCTTGATTAACAACGGCCAAACTAAGCTGATTGGTTCCGTTTAATAGCAGTGAAGATGGAATGACTTGGCTTTTTACTGGGTTTCCAAACTTATATGGCTGCTGCTGGGATCAGGGGAATCCCTCTGGCATTCTGCTTTCCTCCATGTGCGATGCACGGAAGCAGTTAAAAGCAAATTGTGCACATTTCGTTCAGCCCAGCAGTCTGGAGGTTCAGAAGATAAGAAGTGCTTCTCGGCATGAATGAACTGTGAAATGTGTTTGAGAATGAAGCTTTTGATGAGCATTTACATCAAAAAAACCCCAAACTTCCATTTTAAAATATCACACTGTTTATTCCTGCAGAGGAGTAAGCCTTATCTTCTGAATTTCAGACGGTTGCACTGGGTAGGTTTTTTTTTAAAAGTTGTTTTAATGGCAATTGACATTTGAACCCTCCGGGGGG
>Ga0065711_1027706_pt1 | contig 46618 bp, 34 predicted proteins | sample Hoacrofraction12_FD_59098 | JGI IMG/M metagenome (GOLD analysis project Ga0065711, IMG submission 59098) | Hoatzin crop microbial communities from Cojedes, Venezuela - Epithelial fraction 12 v2 (version 2) | ecosystem: Host-associated > Birds > Digestive system > Esophagus > Crop | place...
AGGAGGATGGGGCCAAGCTCTTTTCAGTGGTGCCCAGTGACAGGACAAGGGGCAATGGGCACAAACTGAGGCACAGGAAGTTCCATCTGAACATGAGGAAGAACTTCTTCCCTCTGAGGGTGACGGAGCAGTGGAACAGGCTGCCCAGGGAGGTTGTGGAGTCTCCTTCTCTGGAGATATTCAAGACCTGCCTGGATAAGTTCCTGTGCAGCCTGCTGTAGGTGACCCTGCTTTGGCAGAGGGGTTGGACTAGATGACCCACAGAGGTCCCTTCCAACCCCTACTATTCTGTGATTCTGTGATTCTGTAATGATCAAATAATGGTATGGAAATAAAAAGTTGTCAGCTCAATTGTTTCATGTGTAAAAGAGCTCATGTTGGGATCCCAAAAAGGGTAGAAAGTGCATGTTTTGCACTGCTTCCGCACACATTGCTTTGCATGCCGTCTATGTCTCTAAGAATGAGGCCTAATTGTGCAGGCAATAACTTACTGCCTTGTGTACAACCCTACAAGCTCTTAGACTTATTACTATTGAAAATGAAGCCAATATATTTCCTTTTTATGGCCTTTCCTGCCTCCGGAGACTAATTTGTAAGCTTTCAGTTGAGCAGACTTTAGTAGGAAGCACACACATTTTGCAGAGTTGAACAAGTTCATTTGTTTTTTACTTCTGTGTTTCGAGGGAAATATTGGTTGCAAATCTGCTTCCAAAGTACAGTCAAACTGGACTATCAGTATCATACAACTGCTTTCCAAACAGACAACTAAAACTGATAAAAAGCTCAATCCTAATAACTATGTAGGGCTCTCCTAGATATTTTGGGGTTATTTTGTACTGTTCTGATTTTAGTTGTTACCTAGTATAGTTGCTTTGAGTTGTTTGTGCTTTACCTACTCCAGTGAGATTATTCATACTCAGGTAGTGAAGCAATAATCAGCACACTGCAGCTTTCTGAAAAGAGGCATTTATGGCATCTGAAAAAAAGAGTACATGTTTATAATCCTTAAATTGAGTATACTTTTTCTCTTATAGGAAAGAGATCTAGAGAAAGGCTTCTCCACAATAGCAAAATAGACTTTAAAAATTCTGAAGAAAATTTATCTGAACCATATGCAGCCAATATGCAGAAAAGAGAATTTCCTTATGATTCCATTCCCTGTGATTATTTTTTTAGTATCTGTCAATTATATTTTTCATCTACCTGATGAATAAAAAAATCCCAGTAAACTGAATGTGAGAACAGGAATCAGGGAACTCCTTGGTTCTAAAAGTCTTTGATCTAAACTGTATAATTTCAAAAAACTTGTCATTATTATGTTTATATGTAAGCACATTTCTCTGTACCTGAAAGAAAGAGTAGCGAAGTTAGGAAGCTTTGTGGCAATGTTCTGGCCATTGCATCCTCTCCCACCTTTTCCCTGTACTACATACACATGCCTTGGCTGCATACAACATTGTTCCTTTTTGCTTTTTGCTTTTTCCTTGATACAATCTCAAAAATCTGAATTTTTTTTAGTTTAAACGCTGTTCATTCTTTTTCGTTGCTGCACTTATTTGTCTTCTAAGGTATTCTTGTAGGAATGGATTTTGTGGTGAGGTCTCCAGACTTGGGAGACCTCACTGCAAGGACCAGGAAGGATGAAGTGGAAGGCACTTTTGTGCTTTACAGAATCACTAAGGAGTCCAAGTCCTTTGAGAGGTCACAGGTCAATGCTGAAACCAGTGAAGCTGCAGTTCAGGTGCAGAGTGCCCCAGATGCCCTTCTAGAGAAGGTTTACACCTCTCCCACAAAGAAGCAGCAGATGCAGCTGCATCACCTTGTGTTCTGTTCCATTTTCCTAAGGTGAAGGCTGTATCCGGCCCTGCGTTAGGCTTCAGAATGCCCTGGGGAATCCTAGCCTTAGCCAGACTTCAACTTTTAGTAGCTGTGCTGCAGTCTTTTTATACCATTTGGAGTTCAATGTCACAAACTCCCACTTTGGTCCCATGCTGTCTGTCTAACACTAAAGAAGATAATGTCTATGTGTCAGGTTTTATTTTTTCTCTTTGTTTGACAGTTTCTCTTTGAGCTTTGCCCTTGAGGTTTGTGTTGTCAGCAAAATGTCATTATAAAAAGTATAGCTGGATATTGTGCAGCTGGATATAGAGTAAGATACCTCTGTCCTCCACCCCCATGCTCATGCCTGCCTTCAGAGTCTTGCAGAGCTCTAAGCAAAATTTCCATTCCAAAACCAGCTATAAACCTTGCTTGAAACCCAACTACAGTTCCAGCTTTCAGAGAGTGCAATTCACCCTATACCTTGGTTTAAAATATAATATATATACAGATATAAATATAGAAATTAATTCATATATATAATATAAATTCATATATGTATGTGTGTGTATATTAAATATATACAATCTGCTGGAGAAATCTAAGCTGCTTTTGTAGCTTTTAGTACAATTACCTTAGCCTTTCAGGGATGAAGCAGAAAATGGATGTAAATATAAAACCTGGGGTCCTCCTTGCCTTTGGGGAAAACTTTCTGCAGTGAGTGAAAGTTCCTGTACCTACTGTTTGTTCTTGGGTTGCTCTGTTCCATGTTTTTGCACTGTGAAGTGTAGTTCAGCTTGGTTAAGATGGAGAGGCAGTTATTTCTCAGCTCAAGTGAACTGGCAGGGCTTTTCTTCCAAAACCCCGAGGTCTTTTCTTTGCATTTAAGGCTCTAAAAGCAGGAGGCTGCATTACATCTGTTGTATTTAGATAGGAGTTCTGCAATCCTTGCTGTATGGAAGTGTACATTTCTTTGGGTTCCTACTTTTTAAAGTAGAAGATATACATGGAGATATACAGAGAAAGATAGATATTCCCTAAAGAAGAGAGAAAATGGATCTTCATCTGGTCTCATTTAGTGATACAATATACCAGATGAAGATCACACCATTGTGTTGTCTGAGTGTGGGTTTTTGGTTTTGTATTGTCTGATCTGAGCTATGAAAGCCCTTTGGGGTTCACCCTTTCTGTACGAAGAGTGCCAAGCACATGGTTGTCTCACAATGAATGAAGTGGGTGGTTTGAAGTTATATTGTTTTCAATTCTGTCTTCTTGCAGTATTTTTTCCACTTTGAAATACTCCTAAGAGTCTGTTATTGATTTGGAATATTAAACTGTTTTGGTTATGGATTTATAGCTATAAGGAGCATTTAATGTGTCCATTAGAAGTTCCCTTTAGAGTTGTCATTCCACATACTGTATCTGGGAGCAGCAGACAAGAACACACAAGATGATTTGCTGCAGTGTTTGAGCAGCCATTCGTAAGGAGTCCCGGTCTGATGAGGCTTGGATGTGACTTCATGAGATTTTTTGTCTCCACTTTCCATGAAGTCTCTTTAGGGGAGTGTGGGTGGGCCTGTGAGTGGGTACTTCTACTCTCTTTTCCCTTGGGAAGTCTGAAAAACACAGAGTAACCCTTACATCACATGAGATAGCCTAGAAGCAAAAGCAGCTGGTAGACAGGAGGAGGCTGAAAAAGCTATGTGGGACTTGGAATGCTTAGTGCAAGTGCTGGCTAAAAGATGAGGAGATGTGATGACCACAGGGCAAAGCCTGCCCAAAGCCACACTGGAGCTGGAGAATTAGACTTCGTCTGAAGTCTTTGGTGCGTCACAAAATTGTTTTTTTTCCAAACAATGCTTTGGAATTTTGTGGCAGCAGTTCAGCTCTTCAGTCAGCATTTTCATTTAACTCAGTATTCAAACCTTGACAATGACCTGAACAACCTGATCTAACTTTGAAATTAGCTCTGCTTTAAGCAAGTCCCTTCTGCCCGAGGCCTCTTCCATCCTGAATTGTTTTGTGATTCTCTGAACTGACCGTAAATCAAACTAGGAAAGCAGCTGTATGGCCCAATAAAGAAAGGGGCCAACAGTAAGGGTCTGTGCAACCTACTGTCTCTTGTATTATTGCTATGAGACCAACTCCTTGAAATAGACTTTAGCAGAAGATGTTATTTGGTTCCCTCCCATTGCCTGGGATCCATGGTTGCTTTTGGTCTGAGTGACTGCATGACTTCCTTAGCTCAGGAGACTGCTGGTGAAACAGTCTGAAATGTGGAATTTCTCAGATGAATACTCTGAAAATAGACTTGCTTTCAGTTAGCCTATGGTTCAGCGGAAATCTCATAACACTGCTAAGTCACAGAGGGAGGATGTTGCCCTTTGGAAATCGCGGCATTCCTTCGGCTGGATGTTTGGAAAATGCCAGCAATTGTGGAGTTAACTTGTTTTTTTCCCACCGGCATCTGTTCCTTTTTCTGTTAGCAGAATGACTTCATGCTCAGATGTGTGGGATGATTTGTGAGCACGATGCTGACATTGGGTCATTCCGGTATCTTTAGGTATGGAAGACAGGCACATGGCTTCAAAATTTACTCAGTTTTAACTGCAAGTGGACTTTAGAGCAGTAAATTGAGAAACTCTGGTCTATGACAAGCACAGGACATAATGGGAAACAGCAAAATGCAGCAAGAGTGTTATTAATGCAGCAAATGCACACATTTCCCGATTAGTGGTGTACTTGAGTCTTCCAGTGTTAAAACAGTTGTTTGATTAATGACACCTGTTAACGTGCATTGTAGGCTGAAGGAGTAGCTCCACAATTTGGGCAACACGGTTAATACACTGTAAAATAAAACCTAAGACGATATACATTTCCTTCTACATGATTTAATGCAGGTAGTGTGTTCTTGCTGGAAGAATAAAACTTGAGATTCATATAAGACATCATCTCATTCTTTTGTAGTTCCTTATAATGAATGTAGGAAATTTTTTCATCTCACATAAGTATAAATTTGTTGATGTTGACCACATTATTTCTCGTGTAAGTCAGCATACCTGAGAAAAAATATTGGCCATTATGAGTAGTTTATCATGAGGTTCTTGGAGTTGTTTCTTCACAATTTTTTTTTCTTTGATAATTTCCCTTCTATAGCAAGTACAGCAAAATGGTTATGTTGAGAAACAATGTAGTAGGTTTAATGATGTGAGACTCCTCTTAAAAATATTTTGGAGTCACTCTTGTGGTTTAAAGGATGAATGTGGTGTCAAGGAGGCAAAAATGCTTGCACAATTAGGTGATATACCATTATTACAGCTTGGAGTCGTGATATCTAAAAGACCACATTGTAGCAGACATAAGAGGAGATAAGGAGTTTTTCCAAATCATACATTTAACTTAGTTTATGTTTTCCATGCTGCAATGCTAACAGAGTCATTTATTTATCCTGGCATAAGAGGTTATTTTGGGTCAGGGCCTTAAAATTATATATTTTTTTATGTATAATCAAAAAGTCTTCTCTTCCCTACCCCCTCATGGGAACAACATGGAATATTTTTAGTTTCTTCCCCCCTCTCCCTCTCTTTCTCCAACAAGAAATGTTAGCTGTTGCTTAGAAAATGCTTTCCCAGCTCTTTTGTTCAGAGTGTTGTAGACATAAATACCATAAACTTGCCACGGTGTTTGCTATAGATATTCTGCATATGCAGAATTTCAGTGTCCATCTTGCAGTTCTGCATTTTTCAGGTGTGCTGCTAGTGCTCCAGTTGAAGTTAGCACTCAACACTTCTCAAAAATCAGGCCCAAAATAGTCCTGAGTTTATACAGTGATAGCTGGAAAAATGTCATCGTCATGCCTAATGCTGTGTTTCGCATTTGGCTTGCATTCTGTGGGAGTTTGGGAGAGCTCAGTGGGAGCAGCTTTGACCCTACCATGAAAAAAAAAAGAAGAAAAAAAAATAAAAGAGAGGAAAAAAAAAAGAAAACATTTATCCAGCTGTCATCCTACTAAAACAGTGTAATTTGCTGTACTTAAGAACAAAAATAACGATGAGTAATCCAGTTCCACTGCATGGGAAGTACGTGTAAATGCTGATTGTGTGATTTAGTTGCTGCCACTGAATTATGTTCTGTCCTTGTATGTCCTCTTGTGAAAGTTCTGGGTCTCCACAATCCAAGTGTGAGTCAGTCCTGCTGATGGTATGCAATAATAATAATATATACTGTGTACAGTGCAGTTCTCACCATTCAGGTTAGTCTCAAGTGGACAAGCAAGAGCAAAGAACATGTAAATAACTAGCATATTGCTCTGGTGCGTGAGAGGAAGGTTTGGCACAGACCAGGGCTCACTTTTTTCTGTATTCTGAGTTTCACTGAATGCTCACTAGTCTTTTGAAAGCCGGTGAATACCGAGCAGGAAAAGTTGCTGAATTCCGTGTGTTTTCAGTGAAAAGTTTAGGAACAGGCACAGCAAGGAATTGTTGCCAGGATCTAGTAACAGCTATGAAGAAAAAGACAGAAATCTCCTTTTACTGTTCTGGAGAATTGTTTAATTTTCATTACAGTCAGATGTGACAGTTTCAGCTACCACCTGAATCGAGGTAAAAATCACATTGTCTTCCATATATTCAGTTATACCTGCTGAAAGGCACCTGGCATCCCAAACATTTGGCAGATGTCATACAGGAGAGAAATGAAGGCTGGGAGAAAGAAAACTGTTTTACCTGAATTCGTAGAAAGCTGGGAGAGAGCCAAAGGAACTGAATGACTCACTCAGATATTGGGTTAGCACCTTAAAAGCTATGGACCTCTCAGTCTGTATTTATTCCCTTTGTTCACCTGTCCAACAGCTCCTAACTCCACTGTTTTTTCAGTAGTGACTGGGCTTAAATAAGAGAGACAAACAGAAAATACCTGGCTGCTCTGACCTTCGAACCATCATCGCTTAGTAAAGGGCCCAGAGCAGAAATGAACTGGAGCAAGCAGCAGCGTCACTGGAAAAACACAGTGGACATGTTGTGGATAGTGAAGAGAAAGGTTTTAGAGTTTGGCGTTGACAAATTCTGTGTGTGCTCCCGGAAAGACTAGTCCTAGGTAGCTGTGCTGGCTCTAGGTAGATGTGTCCTAGGTACTTCCGTGTGTCTTTGGGCACGGTTAGTGACATTTCATTCCCATCATCAAGCAACATGAAAGGTAATTGCCATGAATGGTAGGTGACTTCATTTTATTTAGAAAGGATTGTAAGTGGTTGCTTGCTGGAGATAAACAGAGTAGGACAAAAAGATAAACTTTCAGTGCAGGCATGTGGCAGACTGGAGGCTGTTATGCTTCGCTTTTCTCTGGCTTTTCACCTTGCCTAAGGAATGCCAGGAGGAGGAGGAAAGGTGGTGAGGAAGGACACGGTCCAAATACTAGCGGTGTAGGGATACAGTTGAAAACAGTGCTCTAGGAAAGGGCACAAGGTATGCTGGATGGGTGAGGAAAAAGTCCCTTTCTGTATCCACAGCATGCTGACTGTAAGCTGAAGAGGGTGAATGCCGAATGGAAATGTACACACTATATTTTTACATAACACGGAGCAAAAAGTGGTAGGATAATGCAGAGCCTGGATGTTAATGAGAGAGTAGAGTATGTCTGATTGCTACTGCTTAGAATTGGCTGAGATAGTGATAGATTGTTGCCTTCACCTGCCACAGGAATTACTGCAGCACCTTGACCCTGAGCTCAAGTGTACCGCAGGTTTGTGGGGAGAGAGCTGTGGTGCAGTCCACAGCCACATGCCTGGAGAGCAGGCTGTGTCCATGAGAAATGTTTTGTCTTCTCCTGAAGAGCCCCTGAGTAGAATGATCATGAGCTGGGCTCCTGACTGGTAGGATCCTCCACAGTGAACATTTCCCTTCACCTTTAAAAGAGGTATACAGAATGGGTTGAGGGAAGATAGGCTGCTGAGAACTTCTTTGTTGGAAGTGCAGGGAATTAATGAATTGCCTTATTTGACAGCTCACTATTTGGATTATACACTTATCAACTGCAAAATATCAGTCGATTGATTTGGAGCTTGTGAGAAGTAGAGCATATAAGAGGTTTTAAACATGAGTATGGACTTCAGCTAACAGGACAGAATGATCTTTAGGCAGAAACAGTCAAGAGAACATACCCAACAAGATACTAACTTCAATGACAAAGGTAAAACATTCAGCAGAGGAAAAATGCATAATACCAGTAGACTTCAATTTGGCAAGTAAGCTTTGTCCTGAGGGCTGAAGGCACCAGATAATTCAGTGTGGCCTCAGCTGTACATTGAAGTAGTTTTGTAAATATAGGGACTTCTATATATACAAATATATCTATATATGTATATATAGAGATATATATATACACACAACTATATAGTTGTCGTCTTGGTCACTGCACTGTACCCGTAAATTAATGCCTGGTGTTGGTGGGATCCCCATCCTACAACAGGGCTCAATATGTTCAAAGAGGGACACTTGTGTGATCAGTAAATTGTAAGAGGAGGCTGATGCAGTCAGTGCTGGCAGCAAGTTTACGTCTGTCTGTATTGAAGAGAATGATAAAAGATGACAGAAAATGAAAGAGAAGATAAGAAAGGTTCTTAAAAATAAATGGATAGTATGAAACCCTGTTACAATTAAAAGTTCCTCAAAATTAGATTCTCTCCATCAGTAATCTATAGTCTCTGTCAATCATGTCTTGTGCCATACATGGTTATTGTAAAACTTAATCTTGGTTTAAATTACAATTATACAGTTCATTAAAATCAGTAGCTGAGACTTCTGAGGTTTCAGAAAAAATTAATACTTATCTTCAGCTTGTAACACTCCACCAACAACATTTCTGCCTGCCAGGTATGGCTTTCCAGTCCATTTCCAATGAGAAAATAGGTATCTCTCCATGCGTATGCAATGGATCTGGCATGTTTTCTGGAAGATAAGAAGTAAAAGCATGGCCTTCATCTCCATTAGACTGATACCAGTTAGCATTAATTAATTTGAAATGGTTTTCAGTGTTAAATTATGTTGGAAATGACACATCGTGTGTATGCAATGTACAACTTCTAGGGCTGCTATATCTGTGGGTGCTTGGGAAGCAAAAAAAGTGATGGATGGAATAAGCAGTTTAGAACAAAGCATACATTTAACTTTAAGGAAAAGTTTTTCAACCTGTGGTAGGGCAAAACATCTTTCAAAAGTGACTGATAGCCATTTTAATTTCTAAATGCTGGTGAATTTCAGCAGCATTGAAGCTTCTCTCAGTCTTATGAAAAGATTTCTAAAAAGGAATCCTCATCCTCCATAAATGTATCACTTTTTCACTTTTATGCGTTTTGACATATTTTGTGGCAGTGAGTTCCACAGTTTGGCAGTATAAGGCATTTTGTGGTATAAATAATAATATGAAGCCTTTGATTCTTCCTTTGAAAGGCTGGTTAGTAACCAGCATCAGAGGTCATTATTAGGTCTGTGAAGTTACTGGCAGCAGGGCAGAGATCAGGCTAAATGAAGCAAAAAAAGAACACACACACATACCTGCCCCATGGTCTGTTTGTTAGATAAAATATCCCTGTGTCATAATCCAGTGAACTAGAAGTATCTATGGCTATACCTGACCTTTATGAGGGACAATGCCTCAGTTGCATGCTGCAGCTGGAAATTAATGAATATTCCCTTTTAATAAGTTATACAGTATACTGCTTTTGTGGCAGAAGGATTATTATCTGCACATCAGTAGCTTAATTCCAGGGAGAGAAGTAATATTTATTTTTCTCATTCTGGATGAACTGTGTTTAAAAGGCTTGGATATAGGTCCCTCCCCCAAACCCTGAGAATATTTGCGTAAATGCTAGTCATGGAGTCTGAGATGTGGAGCAGTGACCACATCTGTCTAGTGAATGGCTCAGTCCTACGGTCTGTCCTGTTTCAAAATTAGTATCTCTTGGGACATGGTTGGCTTTTTGGAGGTGTAAACCGTCTGAAAAGCTTAGATGTGTTTTAGCTCGACTTCTGAATTAGTATTTCATCCCACAGCAGATCAAATACATTTTGTGTCTTTTAATGAAAGTGCTTTTTATTTATGCAACTTTTGCTGCTCTGAACTGAGACATAGCCAATAGGGCGAACAGTGTGTTAACGAACAGTAAGTGTTTCTTTGAAAGCTGAACTTCTTAAAGTGAAGAAAAGTCAGTAAGTCAGTTGTGGAAAAAAGGGCGAATTGTGATTTGGATGAGAGTGCTGTACAACTTCAGTGTGGATTGATTCTTGGCTGTGCTACAGATTTGCTGTGTAACTGGGAACTGTGTAGTTGTCTGCATCCCATTTTCCTTGCTTCTGCTGATCTCACCGAAAGACTGAAAAACCTAATACATGAATTTCTTTAAGGATCTTTGACACTGTAGAGTGCAAGGTGTTTCAAGATTATATTGTACTCGGCATCCATAAAAAATGTTGTGATAAGCTGAGTCTTTGTTAAAAGTATCTGACAGGAGAAGAGTAGCACTTGTGGGAAATGAAGCACAAGTCATAACCATCTTCCATCCTCCAAACAAACAGAAAATCCACCTTGTTTATAGTGGCCAGAATATTCATGTGGAGAGCAAGGGTCATGCACCTCACTTTGAAACAGAACATGGACATGTGTCTGAATCCTGCACATCTCAGATGAATGTTTTACCAGCCAAGCTGTTGCTCTGAAGGGTGTGGGAGGTCTTCATCCAAAAGCAGACAATCTTTATCTGGTAAAGCTTTCGTATCAATTTATGTAAGTAATGTTAAAATTTAAAGTTTCAGTGAACTAGCATTAAAAAAGAAAATTCACTGGAAAATCCACAGTTATTTGTAATTGGGATCCCAATTCCCATTGCCTTTTAATGGAAAATATGAAAAAAATAGCTACAGGGCTTACTGAGTATGACAAATAATATTAATCACTTTTTCTTAAAAGGTATTAGTTTCTTGTAATGACTTAAACTCCATGATCTATGTTTTCTGAACTGTATGTGATGATGCTGACCCTTCACACCAGGCAAAATAACCTATCTTCCAGCTCTGTGAGATACTAGAACAATGTGTGCAGGCTGTTGAGAAGAGGAACCACACTAACCTTAATGTGGCTTTTGCAAGCAAATGCAATTCTTTGTGACCCAAGTACAAACTTCAGCATGCAGTGTCCTTACACGATACAGTGAACAAGCTGGAACAGGAATTTATATTACAGTAGCCTCATTTCCTATTCTTCATCTGTGTTTGCATGCATTTTTACTGGTGTAGAGAGGACTCCAATGAATGGTATTATGGTTCCTTGCCCAAGAAAGATTTTAAACCCACATTTTGCAGCATCAGGCATGTGGCTTGTTTCCATTCCGTTCTGAACAGCGCAAAGCAGTGAGGTCAGCTGTCTGCAGTTCTGAAGAGGCAGGTTTCAGAAGGAAGTCGTGTTGCCAATGAAGAGACATCATCCCAATTGTACCCATGTTTGTCATATGGCATCCATAACATATGGTGTATTTCTTGCTGCATCTGTTCAAGGAGGAAGTGTTATTTTAGTGTGCAGGTTAGAAGGTTTTCTGAGTCAGCCCTGCCAATTTATTACAGGGGTGTTTGTGCAGGTAGTGGCAAAGTCCATGTAAAGGTTGGGCAGCCAGGGATGCTGAGCACCTGCTGGTCCCAGGGAGCTGGGATTTGTCTACAATGCATAAAAACAGCCTGGTATAAATGATGGTGGAAACAAGAGAGCACTGGATTCAGTGTCAGATCAGTGTCTGTTCCTAACTCTGCCAGTGATTTCCTGGATGAGTTTTAATTTTCATATCACCGTATATGTCTCCCTGTTTCCATCTGCAGGAGAGAAGCCTTGTAAAGTTGCTAATTTTGTGGATGTATTTATTAACGCTTTGACATGCTCAGATTTTCAGGACACACTCTAGAGAACTGCTCAGTATTGTTTGGGGTCATTTGGTGCAGAGTGAAATACCAATGTGTCATCGGTGGAAACTGAAACCCAGTGCTCACCTCAAAAGAGCTTCAGTTCAGTCAGTTACTGTTAAGGCTTTCAGTGTGCTGTTTCTTTCAAGACTAAAATCATCTTGAAAGAATCACCCACCATATAAACAGTGTCTTTCATTTTCATGATCCGCTCGGCCATGAATACCTGGCATTTCCACATGATTTCTGTAACACTAGTGTTTGGTACTTCTTTGTAGAAAGTTTCACAACAAAGGCTGTGGTCTGTAATTCCTGATCATGTCTGTTATGGCAGTCTTTGTACTGCAAATGCTTGTTCCACTGACATGGCATACACTAACGGTCTCTGCTCTTTAGAGAACAGCTTGCCCAGTGGATCAGGTCTCCCACGATTTGCAAAAAGGCTTTCAGGATCAGCTGAGCTGTGCACACAACACTTTGTTTTATTTTGTTTCATTTTGATTGGTTCAGATGGTCCAAATATTTGCAGAACTCCATTAAGTTCTATTTGGGATGAAGTCATAAGTTCCACCTTCCACCAAGGCATGGAGCCTGTCCAAATTAGTGTCAAAGCCTATATAATACCTTGGCTATATTGCAGGCTTGTAGAGTATCAAGATCCTGTTTTCACAGCAGTTACATAGTTGTTACTCCAGTGAAGAATGATATGGCCCCTTATAAAGTCCACAAGCTGACGTCTGTTTTTTAATGTAATATTTACACTACTCAAGGAGCTAAAAGAAGGCTTTGCTTTAATAGATTCCTTCAGCTAATGTTTTCCCTTATACAGATGGGTTATTGTTTCCAGCTTCTGATACCTATGTGGTTTGTATACCAGGGCCTCGGTTTTTTGTTAGGCTTTTTTTTTTCCTTCTCTGTGTCCCCTAGAGCAAGGGAAGGTTTTGCCATTGTCATCCAGTTGCCTTGCAGTTTTCTCTGAGATTTTATTTGAGGGTCAAAACCCTGAAGACATTAAAAACAAAACAAACAAAAAACCTAAGCACCCTGTTGTTGTCCTGCTCCCCCCCCACCCCCCCAAGCTGCATTCTGTTTTTAGATTTCTCTTCCCCTTTCTGAGAGGAAACCTGGTACAGCAATTTCCTACCATGGGCAGAACTCACATAATTTAGGCAATGAATTTTTTTTTTTTCCCCCAATGGCTCTGATGCTACAGGTGTGAACTTGTGTCTCTTGAAAATGCTGCCCAGGTGATTGCTACAAATAACACTGTGCCACCTAATGATTTCATGGGGCTAGATAAAAATCTGTACATTCATCCTAAGTATAAGTAGCTTTCTGGGGCTTCATAATGGAAATAGAGGGCCAGGTTTTAAGTACATTAGCACATTTATTCTAGTGAAGTAAAACACACATTAACAACCATATCATTCTGGTCTGAACAGGGAGTGTGGAGGACCACTGAAATTAGGTGAACTTTTCTGCTTAGTGTGCTTCTGGGCCGAAACAACTGCAGAAAATGGGGATTGCAGAGGGGAGTAGCTGCTAAAACTTTTTTAACTTCAGCAATGTACAGCTTCAATCTGGGCTTAGTTCAGGAAAAAAGCTTACACTTGTTGTGTTCCACTGAAACCAATTTTCTCCCAATTCTAATTAAAAACAAAACCAAAACATAAGACTTACAGCCTCAGAGTTCAGAGCCATTTGTAGTGGACAGAGAAAGGTCAAAAGCAGGATACACCAAGGACCTTATCTCATTTGCTGATCTAACGACATATACAGATATACTTTAGAGGATTAGAGTCTTCTTACCCTTGGTTCTGATTATAAAATTTCTGATGGGTTGGGTTCAGGTAGGAAATTATTCAGAATTCTGATTTTTTGAGTGTATCTGTCCTGATGCTTTTCAGCCTGCATGTCTAAACAAGACATCTAGAAATATTAGTTAGAGCATTCCAGCATTTACACTTTTTTCCCTAAAGAATTAGAAGATGAAAAAGTATCGTAGCTTATTTTGGGATATAAAGGATGGATACAGTCAGTCCTTCATTTATGTGTGGTTTTTTCTTTATTTGGAGTTCAGAGTGGAGGCAGGAGAAGTACAGGGAACATACATATTCCCTGTTCTGATTATGTTCTTGTCACCTGTGCTCTGCAAACTATCATAGCTGTCACTTGGACTTCTATAATTCTGTTCTCTAATGGGAGGCAACCTGGGCTGCAGTGATCACGCATTGGTGGAGTTCACAGTCCTGAGGGATATGGGAAAGGCGAGGACTATAGTCAGGACTCTACGTTTTAGAAAAGCAAAAGTCCAGCTCTTCAAGGAGTTAGTCAGAAGGACCCGCTGGGAAATGGTCCTCATGGACAGGGGAGCAGAACAGAGCTGGCAGATCTTTAAGGACACTTTCCATAGAACGCAGGAGCTCTCAGTCCCAGGTGCAAGAAGTCAGGCAAGGAAAGGAAGAGACTGGCATGGCTGAGTCGAGACCTGATGGTTAAACTAAAGGGCAAGAGGGAACTGCACAGGCAGTGGAAGCAGGGACAGGTATCTTGGGAAGAATATAGGGATGCTGCCTGGTTGTGTAGGGATGAGGTCAGGAGGGCCAAGGCATGGCTGGAGCTGAACTTGGCAAGGGTCACAGAGAATAACAAAGGGTTCTACAGGTATGTCAACTGGAAAAGGAAGATTAAAGAAAGCGTACATCCCCGCTCCCCCCAAATGAACAAGAACAGTGACCTAGTATCAACAGATGAGGAGAAGGCTGAGGAACTCCACAACTTTTTTGCCTCAGTCTTCACTGGCAACCTCTTTCCTCACCCTTCCCAAGCCGATGGACCACAAGACAGGGACCAGGGGGGTAAAGCCCCTCCCACTGCAAGAGAAGACCAGTTTCAGGACCACCTGAGGAACCTGAACATACATAAATCTATGGGACCTGACGAGATACATCCCAGAGTCCTGAGGGCATTGGCTGACACCATTGCCAAGCCACTCTCCATGATGTTTGAAAGGTCATGGTAGTCAGTTGAAGTCCCTGGTGACTGGAAGGGAAATATTGTGTCCACTTTTAAATAGGATATAAAGGAGGACCTGGGAACTACTGACCTGTCACCCTCACCTCTGTGCCTGGGAAGATCATGGAGCAGATCTTCCTAGAAGCTATTCTAAGGCACATGAGGACAGGGAGGTGGTTTGAGACAGCCAGCATGGCTTTACAAAGGGCAAGTCCTGCCTAATCAACCTAGTGGCTTTCTATGATGGAGTGACTGCATCAGTGGACAAGGGAAGAGCTATGGATGTGATCTATCTGGACTTCTGTAAAGCCTTCAACATGGTCCCCCGCAACATCCTTCACCCTAAATTGGGGAGATATGGATTTGACAAGTGGACTGTTCAGTGGATAAGGAATTGGTTGGGTGATCGCATCCAGAGGATAGTGGTCAACAATTCAATGTCCGGATGGAGACCAGTGACGAGTGGTGTCCCTCAGGGGTCTGTACTGGGACCAGTGCTGTTTAACATTTTCATCAATGACATAGACAGCAGGATCAAGTGCACCTTCAGCAAGTCTGCAGATTACACCAAGCTGTGTGGTGCGGTTGACACACCTGAGGGATGGGATGCCATCCAGAGGGACCTGAACAAGCTGAGAGGTGGGCCTGTGTGAACCTCATGAGGTTCAACGGTGGGCCTGTGTGAACCTCATGAGGTTCAACAAGGCCAAGTGCAGGCTCCTGCACCTGGCTGGGTGCAATCCCCACTATCAACACAGGCTGCAGAGAAGGGCTTGGGGGTACTGGTGGATGAAAAGCTGGACATGAGCTGACAATGTGCATCACAGCCCAGAAGGCCAGCCATATCCTGGGCTACATCAAGAGAAGGGTGGCCAGATGGCTGAGGGAGGGGATTCTGCCCCTTTACTCCGCTCTGGTGAGACCCCATCTGAAGTCCTGCATCCAGCTCTGGAGCCCCCAGCACAAGAAGGACATGGACCTGTTGGAGCGGGTCCAGAGGAGGGCTGCAAAGATGATCCGAGGGCTGGAGCACCTCTCCTATGAGGAAAGGCTGAGAGAGTTGGTCTTGTGCAGCCTGGAGAAGAGAAGGCCCCGGAGAGACCTTACAGCAGCCTTTCAGTACCTAATGGGGGCCTATAGGAAAGATGGGGTAAATCTTTTCAGCAAGGCTTGCTGCGATAGGACAAGGAGTAATGCTTTTAAACTAAGGGAGGGTAGATTCAGACAGTAAAAAATTTTTTCCTTATATCCAGTGAGGGTGGTGAAACACTGGAACAGGTTTCTCAGGGTGGTAGTGGAGGCCCCATCCCTAGAAACATTTCAGGTCAGGTTGGACAGGTCTCTGAGCAACATGGTCTAGTTGAAGATGTCTCTGCTCACTGCAGCAGGGTTGGACTAGATGACCTCTAAAGGTCCCTTCCAACCCAAAGCATTCGGTGATTCTATGATTCTACAATGATCATCTAGTCTAACTGGCTGACCACTTCAGGGCTGACCAAAAGCTAAAGCATGTTATTAAGGGCATTGTCCAAATGCCTCTTGAACACTGACAGGCTTGGGGCATCGACCGCCTTGCTAGCAAGCCTGTTCCAGTGTTTGACTGCGCTCTCAGTAAAGAAATACTTCCTAATGTCCAGTCTAAACCTCTTCTAGGTTTATCATGTCAAAATGTTTTGGCTTCTTTTCAGGTTCCTTGACTTGATTCTTTTTTTCTCTGTAGCAGATGTTAAATGCTTTTGTTGGTGAATCCCACCATTGCTTTAGCAGTAGAGAGGCAAAATATTTTATAAGATCTGTTGGTATAAAGCTACAAAATGTAAACCTTTTATCTGTAAATGGGCTATCCTTCTACTTGGGAACATAGTATGTTTAAAAGGCTGAGGTTTGTTGCTTAGATGTCAAAGATAACTGTATCTCCATTAAACTTTATTATTCTGTGTTTAATAACCTCATCTGAAGGGGATTCTTTTTATCTGACACACTAAGGTGATAATGCTGACATAACACTTCCAGAAATGTTTGTAATAAATGCTATAAAACATGTCTATGTCCATTATACAAGAATATGGGGGGAGAAGAACAGCTCAGTGAAGAAACTCAGGTGGTTCTACAGCGGCGTTTCATCCTGTAAAGGCTCCTTGTGTAACCTTGTTTAACGTTTTCTTTCAGGAACAAGAAGATCCTAATAAGCTTGCTACCAGCTGGCCAGATTACTACATTGACCGCATCAATTCCATGGCAGCCGTAAGTTACCTCTTCTGCAAAGCAAGGAATGTTTTCTACCTTAGAGATATGTTTCGTTAGGAAGACGTCCCCAAAAGAGAAGAATGTTACCCCAAGCGCATGACTGATCTAAAATAGGACTTATGAAAGAAGACAAGTGTGTGTATTAAGACAGAGCCCTGCTTTAGCTGAAGAACAGATTAGAAAGAACCATAAGCATTTCCAGTTTTCATTTCTACAGTAGTGTGCACTGAAATCAATCAAGTTAGATTCTGGAATGAAAATTCGGAGCTGGAGTAATGAGACTGATGATTTAAAATTATTTATGTGACAGCTGTGAAGCCTGTCCCAAAGTGTGGCCCTGATCCTTAGATGCCTTCTCACAGGCACTGGTCCTGAAAAGAAGGGACAAAAATGGCTGTGTGCCTTTTTTGAATATCTGTACAATTCAGCTGGCTTTAAACTGTAGTAGACCATAATGATCATCAAGAGTTTGTTATGCTCTTTAGTGTTGTTGGAGCACAGAGGTAGTTCAGCTATGACCCCTGTTTTGGAAATACGTTAATGTAAAGCTAGCTTTCAGCACATGCATACACTCGTACTTGTGTCTTGGCAGGGCTAGCCAGTCTGAAAGAGTAACAATTGAAAGCATCTTTTTCCAAAACTATATTTTTAGCTGCAGTTAGCATTTTTTGAGACCTGCGTGTCATTTGGGCCAAGTAGAGGTGAAATAATTTGGTTCTTCAAGAGGAGTCTTAAGCACAGCCTGTAAGTGAGGATTATATAAAATCAGGGACAGGAGGGAAGCAAGGCCTCTATTTATCCCTTCAGAACAGAAGAACAAGAGAATGTTTGATGAATCAGAAATGCAACTATTTGAAATGTAGGTAAAGTTTTGGTTTGGTGTGTGGTTTCAAATTGATTTCTAACCAATCTACAAAATAATACTGGGGTTGTCAGTTTAGTAGAAGAATTAAAGAAAGGTAGTAGTTTATGTAAGATAATATCCACTTATATAACAGCAGATAAACAGAGGAATTGAATGCTGTAACACCTTAGACATCAGATACATGCTAACAAGATATTTGGGAAATCTTTTTTTAATTGTCCTTGTTCCATAGCTGTATAATATGTCTCTTCCTCTGAAGCACCCAATAGAGCTGGTCACCAGCAGAACACGTGCCTGTAGCATCCACTGATCTCCTTTGGTATGGTAGATCTTATATTTTGAAAATTGATCCTTTTTCTGATTTTGTAGTCAAATTTTGCCTCCAGTTATTCATGTGCAATGTCTACTCAGCTTCTTCTTATTTGTGCAGAAGTGATGATAGAATTCTGTTCCTAGCATCTTAGGTAGCACATCTTGTTTGTTTACTTATGCTTTTATATTTGATTTCTAAAGGGTTCTCTGCACCTTTTTTATCATGGCTATGAGCTACAAAATAATTTCATAAAAATAATGTCTAATGGATGCTAAATGTGTCAGTATTGGTGCATTTCTCATGGTGAAATATGTCTTGCTCAGTAAAAAAATCGAGAGTTACAAGTTATTATATATCACCGTAAGAGGACAAAAGAAAAGCTGCTTTCTGCTGTGATTCATGAATAACCAAAGTGATTACCTCCCTTCATGCCAGGTTTTCTTGGGGCAGAGTAATGGAATAGAAAGAATATAGACTTGTTTCAAGAAAAGAGATTGAGCTTTTGTGACTGACATGGTACTGTGCTTTGATTTCCTCACTGAACAAATTTGCTCTACAAGGGCCATTAATGAAAAAAAGAAGTATGAAACTTTGCAGTGTCACTGAGCCAAGTATTTCTGGTAGGATTTGATCCAAGGCCTCTTGAATCTACTGAAAGTTTTTCCATTGATTTCAGTGACTTTTGAATTAGTCTCTAAATGATCTTGACGTAAACCTGGAGTGAATATGTACACACCACTGTTGTAAATCTGGAGCAGTTCCATGGAATGAGACTATATTTTGGCCTATGTTTCTAATTTTAAACATGTTTTAAAAGCACCAATAAACACCAGCCCTGTAATGTTGCTTGCATGCCTCAGCATTAAATGATTAATAACATTTTTATTTGGCTTCAAGCCTCATGATTTACTCTTATGCTTGAAGTGTTAAGAAGACACACTGGGGTTACAACCCCTGCTTCTGATTTACCACTTAGTTGCTTCACTTTTAGGCAGGTGAAACTTAGTTGACTTGATTTCACAGGAATTGTATCAGCGGAAAACTGGAGTAACACATCTGAGAACCAGCTCCAACACACTTTAAAATACATGTTCTATTCATTAGTATTTAGACCTCTGAGATTCTTAACTTCCAAATGGTTATTTTGGGTCCCTTATAATTTCAGTTCTAAATTTAGTAGTGATTTTTTAATTTTTTTTTTCAAACTGCATCCGAGTGGAGTTGGCTCAGAAACAGTGAAAGAAAAACATGTTTCATGTTGCTTCCTGACACTGTCTAGTCTATTTCAGTTTGCATCTCTTGGGCGCTATCAGGTATTGCAATATTTTAATTAAAAATACTGCAAGAAGTATTAGAGTTGAAATGGCAGCAATAATCACAGAAGTGTTATTTTAAAATTCCTTGAGTCCTGTTTTTTTAATAAAATTTAATCTTTGCATCTCATGTGAATTAACTGCATAAGAATCTTTTTATGTGTAGCTTTCACATCTTTTTCTATATCCTTTTGTTTAATTTTGCAGTTCTTTTTTATGTATTAGCTTGGCAAAAAAGTTCTTCCTACCTGCTGATAAAACGGAAATGGCACCTTTATCCTGCTGATATCATTAAGTATCCTTCGGTGGATTTCAGCAGGCCAAGGCTACTGTGCGCTAGGACCGTTTTCTCAGAATACTCGCTGCACTGTTACCCATCGTATCTGCCCCTCACAGATTATGCTTGAGAGCAATGTGGTGATTCCTGACATGTTTGACATTCCCTACTTGTAATTTTAGACTGCTATGGTACGAAGCACTTTAGGTCACAGATTCCCGGTCCAGTTCAAAAAGCCACGAATTTTAGGCACAGTTCTGTTGCCACAATTGTTTCTGTTGCTGTGACTTTTTAGATTTTAATTGTTTTTAAACCCAGTTTTCACAAAAGCATATGACAGCAACACTGAATCTCTTTACTAGTCTGTAGTGTGCAGTTCCCGTAGAGGGACTGTCCCATCCATCAGGTAGCCTGTCTGAAAGGAAGGGGTCAAGTAGAGCATTGGTAGAGTCTTCTAGACCAGTCCTTAAGAGCAAGGGATGGCTGCTGCTGATGCTTAATTTAGAAAGAGGAGCCTCCAGATTTGCCCAGTCCTCTGATGTCTACATGCTACAAATAATAATGGTGATTGTGGACAGGTTACATGTCCACAATTAGAGACCATTTCCATTATCAAGTTCATTGTCATCTTCTGCTGATTCATCAACACACAAAACTTCTTTTCTTAAAAATGCAGCAGCTGCCCTGCTAATATCATATGTAAAGAAACCTCCCTGTGCTCCTCCTGCCCTCCTCACCCCATGATACTGTCTGCTTGGCAGTACAAATAAACACAGCCCTCATGATACTGAGGAGGAAAATTTCTGACAGAACTGTGTTGCTTTTATGAGCTTGGCTGTGTATGCATTTCCACAGAGACTTTCAGGTGAACAGTAGTTGCAGATCCAGCTTTTCTGGAGAGATGACTCAGTTGAGAGTATGAGACAGAGGTCAAGATTAATAAATACAGCTGTAACCAGGCCCTTTCCTTGACTCAGAAAGCATTTGTTCAGGACAGAGTATCTTCACAGGACATTAAAAATATACATCATTCAGCAGAATTTAGCAGGGGGATGATGACTCTCTCCTTCCTCTGGGTTAGATGACATCTATGTTACTTTAAACCTATTTGCTTAAAAGTTCAAGTTATTTAAATTACATCTATTCATAGTTTATGCTTCATAGTTTATTCTCTTAGTTCATCCTTAATGTAGTTAGAGACATGGTACACCTTGAATTTCAACTGACTTGTTTTCTTTGAAGAAATGTATTAATGTAGTACAGGTACGTCATAGAAGGCATGCAATGCAATATTTTTCAATCAAATTTTGATTTTGATTTTACTTGTATTTGTTTATGAACTGGAAGTGATTTCAATAATGATAACACTTTGTTAGTTATGATTTTAGACAAAGTCTAAAGAAAGAGCGTGGACTACAATGAGAAATGAGAACATCTGGGTTGCTTTTTCACTATTTATTCTATTTGTTTCTTTCTTTTTCATTTCATTTGTGTGAGACTGTTAAGTAAAACTAGGTCCATCATACAACGTATTGCTGATGCTAATTCATGCCTTTTTTTTTCTTTTTTCTTATTCTTTTTTCCTATCTCTTTCTCACACGCACTATCATTATGGTCCTGAGTTTCTTTGCCAGCAGTTTAGGGGAATGATTAGCCACTAGCATAACGTATGGGAATTAATCTGTGCTTTTAATAAAGCTAAAATATTTCATTTTAAATGGAGCCAAATTTTCAAGAGTGATTTCTTAGGCTACCTGAAGTTTTACAGATAAAATGCCATGTGAATGGTTGTTTTCAGAAATTCATTAAGTTTTTTGAACTGGCAAATGAAGTAACTAGATGCTGTACTTTCCTGGGTGATGCACTTCATCTGGAAAACTTTAAATACGCAAAACATGCTTGTAAACAAGGGTCTTATGTATACCACTTTTTAGGGACCAGATAGGGACCTGGCACTATTCTGCCTTCTCTTCCTAGTATGTTTGATTAACTGATAGTAACTAGCTGCATCCTCAGCACGTTAGTCTTCGAGTGCAGTTTGTAGTTCAGGAAAGCAATTCATCAGTCAGCCCCATTAATGAAATCCAGCCTCCAATAATGACAGTTCCCTCCTCTCTATCTCCCAGGGACAGTTATGTTTTCTATAACTCTTGCTGAGAAAGCTATTTCATAATGCAAATGCGTGACCAGTCTGTCTTTAGAGAGGGCATGAGGTTTTGAGTTCCTGGCCATCTACAGGAGTGACAAATGAAGGGCTCTTGGCTGCCTGCAGCTTTAGAAAAGGGGTTTTCTATAATGATCCTCTGTTGTAAAGGCAGGATTATTTGTATTTGTTTCATTTGGAAATGCGCCTTTTTCACTCTGAACGAAATACTGTTGAGCACCTTCCTACCATCCATTTGCTTTCCCCCCACAACGGCTCAGAGGAGAAATTAAGCCATTGGAGGAATGGGAGCCTTTCAAAGGAGCATTTATGGGCCAAAGGAAAGATGACCAGATGGGCTGTCACCCAAGAAAATACAACTCAAGCCCCAGATCACACCCCAGGACTCCGCCATTGAGATTCCATAATGCCTGTTCAGGATTTCTGTTTATTTTTCGAAGAGGGGGATCATATATGGCTTGGCTTACGCATTTCAATTTATGTTTCTGGCTGTCGGGGGATGCTGGCAGAAGATAAAACATCATCAGCTCATTTTCCATCAGTAGCGCTCTGTCATTCCATTAGGGCAGGAAATAGCTTGCTCTGTTACTGAGTGAATTTGACTTTAGCGTGGATCAGAGAGAGGACCCCTAGAGTTAAACACATCTCCTATGCCAGCTGTTCAGCGTACGGCAGCAACGGCATGTAGCCAAATGACCACCCTCAGGATCTGACATGTGTTGGCACCACATGGTTTGCAAAAGCAAGCAACATGGGAGCACTTCCAAGAGAAGTGAGGTGTTGGGGGAGGAGGAGGGTTAAAGGAAGTCTCAGTGAGAAGAAGGTTTTCTTTGGTGCTTGCTGAACAGTAAAATAAAGACTGAAGTATTTTGCTCTAATGGGCCATAATTGTAGCTACTCAGATTCCACCACAGAGAGGTGTAATATCAGTTCCCTGATAGGTGATACTAGTTTAATTAGGTTATTCATTTGAGAAGGGGTTCAGAGCTGCTTTCCAGATACCATTGAGTGATATCCCCCAGAAGTCCTGCCAATCAGAGGCATTTATCCTCTCTGTTTTACAATTAAAGCGACTAAGAAGACGTAGCTATAGACAAAAAATTGCCAGCACTGAGTCTTGACTTATTAGAAAGTCACACATTGAAGTTGTAAGCCTGCATGTTATGCGCGATGGGCACAGCAGAGTCTTGCTTCTCATCAGGAGGTTGCAGCGGTGCTGAGTGGAGATCTGGAACCCTGATCTCCTGATATACCACTTTTTTTAATGATGTTGTCTGACTTTAAGGACCTTATTTTTAGTGTATATTCCACTCATTGTGTCTCACCCTAACTTACAGTGACCAGCAGCATCTTCAATTCCAGCTGACTGCAAGCTCTAGTTATCTCAAGCTGCACACTGGGGGGAAATCTAGTCTCCATGTGCTTCAATTTACTCGTTAAAAAACATGGACAAGGATTTTATGGTGCTCCAGCTTTTTGTAGTAAATTTTCCTAATCAGCAATAGCGAAAATCAGTGCCTTAAACCAGGTGATTGACTTTGAGCGGGAAAGAAAATTCAAACTTGTATGTACACAAACTGTAATTTAGGGTACTTGCAGGCTGTTTAGTCACTTCAAGAAAAAGCTTTCATGCTTTGAAACCTGAAACGTCTGTTTTTTTTCTTTTTTGTTCTCCCCCCACCCCTAAAACCCTCCAGCCATGTCAGTCTAATAAAAGTTATTACCTCTCCCTACAAACTTTGCCTCACATATCCATAGATCACCACAGCAGAACACTGTTCCAAATTAGGTACAGTTTTCTGAGGGTGTACTGGCAAGTGTGATTTTTGGGGAGTAATCCGAGAACCCTATTTTAGCCAGTGTGGCAAAGCAGTGTGCTGCTGCCAGTCCACATGAGCAGCCTCATCTGGATTCAGTTTTGTAGCTGAGACGCTGCTTTCCTGGTGAGAGGTCAGCAGGCACCTCTGCGTGGGTTGATGGGACAGTTGTTTTTCATAATTCCTGGTCTGTCTCTTAGCTTCCAGGCAGCCCAAGCTTTCCTGATTGTCATCTTCTTTTCTGAACAGATGCAGACTCTGTATGCTTTCGATGAAGAAGAAACAGAAATGAAAAATAAAATAGTTGAAGACTTGAAGACAGCTCTGCGGACTCAGCCCATGAGGTAATGTTGTTCATCTTTCATCACAATTCATTGCCTTCCTATGGGCAGATGTGACATGGGAAAGAGTGGCAAGGACAGAAACCTCATTGTCTTACCTCACACAGCCTCTCTGATATTCACAGAGATAATCCACAGAGCGCCCTACAGTGCCTGGTCTGAACCTGCCTAGTTGAGAGGGCACACTAATGCTGAAGCACATAGCTTCAGGAAGATAAAAGATAGAGTCTGCTGTGAAAAACCTGTGGCAGATCTGTGCAAGCACAGGTAATAACTGTGGAGATCATATTTTAGACTGCATAGCCCCTTGAACATCGCATGTAATTTGATTCATGTTGGGCAAAATCGCCACCTCTATTCTGAACTTTGAATTCAGGCTTCCCCTTATCTTTAGTAATGTGAACGGTTTGGTACAAAGCAGCTAATCCATCTGACATCACCTGGTTTGGCATTCTTCCTGTTCTGTGTGTAACTGTGGCATAGAGAAATCTTAAGAGACTTTATTGTGTACTATGTCTTTGAAGGTAAGGTTATCTTTGTTTTTCTGGGAACAAAGCTCGGAACAATAGCAAACTAACTAGCATAGAAACCTTTTCCATTTAACACTTAGAAGAGCGTTGCACAGAAGCAATAACGATGGTTGATAGGATCTCAGGAAACACTCCATCAAAAAGTTCCTGAATGTCTTTGTATCAGGCCCAAAATAGGCCAAATGTGTTTGCACCCACAGGATGCTGAAATCATAGTTTCAAAGAGCTTCAATTATGCCTAATCAAACAGGATTTTTTTTAGGGGGATACCTAACCAAATCAAACAAATAATTTTTGGATTGTTTTTTTTTTTATCTCTAAGAATTTGCATTGCAGTTACATTGACTTGAATTGCAGATATTTCTGGGACTTCCTCCAGAGCTAAGTGCTGATTGTGCATCTTCCCTTCATGATGTTTAAACAGTTGACTTACATGCAGCTTCTCACCTCACGGCAAGTATGAGGTAGAGTGCATCAGCTTAAACCTCAGTGTTTTGCCTCCTGTTGTGACAGGCTGTAAAAGAGCACAAAGCCAGATCCTGATGCTCCTCTGAGGCATAAAGATTCATCAGGCTTTGGTAACTTTAGCATGTGGGTAGGCTGAGTGCTTTTAACATGCAAGTGGAGAAACAGTGGCCTATATTGAGACCTAGCCCAAGGGTATAAGTGACAGATTGATCCTGTCTATTGCTATGCTAAAGCAAAGAACACAGTAAAACGCAGCTGGACTTTATGTTAAAATGGAAGCTAAGACAACTGCCAAACTCCCAACTCTCACAAGGGTTTTAAACCAAAGTCCTGTGCTGTTGAGACTTGATGTAGCAACTCTATTACATTAATGTGGAGCTGGTTTGATGGTTCCTCTATGAAAGGGGTAGCTTTCATCGAGCATTGCCACAGCAGCAAGGCCTCTCTGCTATGTCCAGCTGAAACATTTTGGTGGCGACCATTGGTTGTTCTGCTCTGTCATTTTGAATAGAACAGCCCGGCCTCCTTGTTGAGAGCAAGGCAAAAGAGAAGAAGAAATAGAAATGGCTTTTACTCAAAGCCTTGCAAGGGTTTCCTGCTCAGACCTATATTGCTTCTGCTGGATCCCCTTGACAACAGCCTGTTGCTTCATCTGTTTATAATAACCCTAACAAGCTTCAGTACAAGCGTCTATGAGCTGCGCTATAAAGTGTTCTCTTCTAAATCGCTGGCAATGGTTATGGGGCTTTTTTTTTTTTTTAATAGTTAAGCCAAGCCAAATTTTGAGTTAAGTCCTATGTCTCAACTAATTTCCAGCGACTCAATTCGTTAGCTGCCAAATGGGCTGCATGCCAATGCCTGATCAACAAGCCAATTTCTTCTTGATGGAAAGGTTGCAGTAGAGAGGCCCTCGGCTCCATCAAATCCCTCTCATAAGCAGCACTATACCCAAGCCTTCAAAATACTAGTCATTCTAGTTGAATTTGGACATCAAATCTTATTTCTCTTGCCACTTCTGCTCATCAGGCCTCTGAAAAAATAGACCTAAATTCATACAGGATGGATTGTCTGGAGTCCGTTTGTGATGGTAGGGTACACAGAGGCTCTGACAGCTTACCAATAGGCTCCTCTGCAGAATTTTCTGATCTAGAGGAATCAAAAGAAGAAAAAAATGTGTGTTTGGCTCTGTGTTTTATTTTACTGTAGAACTGTGTCTCTTCTAGTACGAAATGCAGAGTAATGGTACTAATCTGTGCCTGTATTCCAAACCACCAGTTCTAACAGCAACAAAACCTGAAGCAGGACTACCCAAACTCAAGTTCCTCTCCTCTTTGGAAAAAAGGTGATAGAAGCATCCCTGGGCAACCAGTTGGCCCCCTTCGAGGAAGTGCATTATGTTCTGGTATTTAGGAGCTGCCCTGAAATAATAAAGCCAGGTTATGCCCCAGCACTCAGGAACAACCCCAGCCTTAGAGAACAGAAAACCCACATCTGCATCTTGTAAGGAAACACATTTTCTTTCAGGTTTGTAAGAACTTATGTCTATAAACAAGTGTGATGACAAACTGTTGGACAGAAGCAGTGAGAGAAGAGCTTTTCTTTTGGTATTTTAGAGCCCAAAACTGGAGGTTCAGAAGTGCAGCAAAAGTAAAAAATTACAAGGGACTGGAAAAAAAATCACTTTTTGGAACCCCAGAAAAATATCTCCTTTAGTGTGAATCATCAGTAACTCCTTTTGCTATCTGCTTTTCTCTTTTAGTTTAACTCAGTTTTACCTCCTGTTATTTTTGTATGATTTAGCCATGTTACATTCAGGTGCATACTGGAGATGATCATTTATGCATCCAACAAGCGAAACCCATTATGCTGAATTTTTCAGCAGTTCAGTAGCTGTCAGGATTATATGTGCCCCCTGAATCAAAAACTGATGCTGCAGGGAAGTGTAGCCTTGCCTGTTAACAGGGTGGGAACATCCTGCTCTCTGCACACCCACAGCATATGATCTTTCTGTCTTTCCTGAGCTGGATCAAGTCTCACAGGGAGGCTGACCCCCCTGCACTTGGAATCCATCAGTGGGTCATTACCTCTTAGGCTGCACCGCATCTGTATTTGGATGAAAGGTTTGTTATTAGAGCTAGCTAACTCATTCTGATCAGCACTCTCTAAAACTTGAAAGGCTAAGAGGTGCCCTGCCTATTAAAATGTGCTAAACTGGTCAAGTGAGAGTCTGAGGTGAGGTTAGGCTTTAATTTGCTTGTTTAGCACCTATTAAAACACACCCTGCTTTATTTACACCTAAGTTTTTGAATGTGTTAGCCAGAATGTGTTGGCAAATGTGCTTAACTTTACACCTTCCAGTCTAGAACAAGACCTTATTTTGCAGCATCCAGGACATATAGTTACACACATGTACACTGTGAGGAAGAAGGTACTTTAGTTGTAGGAGTTGGGTTTGCCTCTGTACATACACACACACGTGTTCCTGCTTACAGGCATACAGATGGACAAACACCAAACAGCGTGAGGATTATGGCTCTCAGACTGTCACCTAAACTCCCACTTCTTTTTTTCTCCTGTACAGACGTTCACACACATACCTCCCCACACACATGCTCACACTGAGCAAATTCTCATACGGAGAGTGTCTGTTGGCTCAGAAACTGCTGTTGCCATTTCTTTATCTTCCTTTGCATGATTTCTGACTTTTCCAGAGAATAGTGAACTAAGTGTTTTAGAAAAGGAAGGTGAAAATCATCATTTGGTTCCTGCTTCTGATGTCAGTTGAAATGGGAAGGTACTTGGTTTTGCTCCTATTGAGTAATGCAGCTTACTGTTTGCTCTCGGTACTAGGAAGAGTACAGGAAAATCCCGACGCTGTTTTAAATTATGTCATTAATCAAGGTCTGTGACAAACACCACTTTCCTGCGCATGACTCCTTTTTGGAATGACCTCATCCAAACACTCCTAGAAAATTGCTCTGCCAGTGAATTTAGTAAGGAATTGTACTTAATTGGGACAATGTGACTTTTATGCATTTACCATTTTTCACACAGTCATCAGAGCAGGCTAAAATACAGGAAGGTTGTAGTGCCTTGTATGTCTTGTCATAAGACCAGGTGTTCCATCCGAAAGTATGTTTAAAAGACTCTTTGTTCAGCTGCTTTTTTGGGATGCTTTCTTTTGCCAGTAGAGCTCTGTATCTTGAGAAAGGTATCCATCTTAAGTCTTCCCTCAGCCCTAGAACTGAAAAGAACAAGAAAGCAACACTTTTTTTTGCCCTTTCCTTCCACCTCCTGCAAAGATGGAGGGAACAGTTAAGGTATAGGATGGATTCAAAGAACTGAACTTTGGAGGTGAGGAGGAGAAGGAGAATAGGAGAATTTAAACTAGTCCCTCAATAGCAGAAGCAAAGAGCAACTCTGCTCTTTAGGTCCAGGATTAGCAAAATGCTCGGAAGTCATTGGCATCACATTGTTTGGTAACAAGTTGAGTTTGTGCATATTTTGGTTCTATATACATCCCTACCAGCAATTCTTTTAGCCATGAATGCACTTACTTCAGTCTTGTTTCGCACACTAGGAGCTAAACACATTACAAAAATTAAACTCAGTTTTAATCTTTCTATAATCAGTTTAAATAACAAACTGCTTTGAGTGACTTACTGAATTCCCTATGCACAATGTCAATCCCACTCTCTGGCCTGGAGGCAGAGGGGCTTTCGCTCCTATGATTTGTTAGGGTAGACAAGATGATGCATCCAAAGAATGTGCAAACAGACCTGTGTGAAACTTGGCAGATTGTCGTAGCAGGGTTCAATGAAACCTTTTCATTTTTGGTGTGCATGTGTTCCTGTGTGTGCTTGCCCTTACTCTGATATTCACTTTGAAAGTCAGTTTTGAACAAAATTCAAACCTCAGACCGAAACCTTGTTGAAAGTGCCAGGCTTTGCCGTGTTTCTGGTCAAAGTGCTGGCCCAAACAAGCTGAAAGTTGGCAAATCGATCGGCATAGCGAGCATAACTTTCAGGTAGGCCCTGAAAATTCCTGTGTGGTGTGGAGTGTAACCACTGGAAGACCATACATATGTCAAGTCCATATTATCCAGGAGATAGATAAGTATGGCTCAGGTTTGTCTTGCTTGTACAGAGACATGAACAGAGACCAGTGAAATTCAGTCTTTCAGCATGGTGCTTCCATTACTGATGCATACCAGAAACAACATCTCACTTAAGGAGAGACAACAGAAAGACAGCACATTAGGATGTATCCAACAGGGAGGAAGAGGGGCAGGCTAAAAGCGAAGTGACACAGACTTTTGGTATGCTTGATTTGTTACACAGGTGGCAATTGTTAACAACCTTTTCATTTGTTTGACATATCTTTCAGCGTTATGCTGTTTGGAGCGTCTTCATGGACATATTATTGTTGATGTACATTTTGGTAGACTGAAAATTCAAATGTAATTCATATGGTTTTGCATTCAGACATTCTAAAAAAGTGCACCTACCTGAATGACCTGTTAGAGGAGGCAGGAGGTAAACAAAGCAATCTGGAGAAATTATATGCAGCCCTTTTCATAACTTTGAATCCCCATTTTTAAGCCTGGGAACTGGAAATGAAACATTGCTAGAATGATTGGTTTGAACTGACTTATATAATTCCATTCGTTTCTATTGATTTGTCTGCGAGGCTGTCTGCATGGTCTAATTTGACCCATCTGAATTTTTTAACCCTTGTTTTCAATGAAACCTTTACCTTTTCCAAGGACTTTCTCCTATATTGTTTTTATCCTCAGTTTCCATAATCTTAATCTGAAGAAAGGCAAATTTTATAGTAGAATACAGTAGAAACTGAACTTTCATGATGTCAATAGCCCAAATAAACCTGGCCTACTATAGATTCAGTCGTCAATGTGTCATTTGGTAACTGATTAATTCTGTATTTCCTCTATTTATGATGGTTTCAATCTATATTTTGCTGCTGCAGGTTGACAGTGGACCTGTTCCATCCTTGGTATACCTCCTCAAACTAAAAACAAACAATCAAACCAAAATAAATGCAGCCAAGGCCATTATAGGAGCTTTGCCTTTTACTGAAGAACATGTACCTTTTAAACTTTGTGTTCTCCTGTATGTATATCGCGGGATCAGGGTGTGAAGTCAGTACAGCTGACAGAAACAGTGGTAATCACAGAATCACAGAATGTTCGGGGTTGGAAGGGACCTCTGTGGGTCATGTAGTCCAACCCCCCTGCCGAAACAGGGTCACCTACAGCAGGCTGCACAGGACCTTGTCCAGGCGGGACTTGAATATCTCCAGAGAAGGAGACTCCACAACCTCTCTGGGCAGCCTGTTCCACTGCTCTGTCACCCTCAGAGGGAAGAAGTTCTTCCTCATGTTCAGACGGAACTTCCTGTGCCTCAGTTTGTGCCCATTGCCCCTTGTCCTGTCGCTGGGCACCACGGAAAAGAGTCTGGCCCCATTCTTCTGACACCCACCCTTCAGATATTTGTAAGCATTTATAAGGTCCCCTCTCAGCTTTCTCTTCTCCAGGCTAAACAAGCCCAGCTGCCTCAGCTTTTCCTCATAGGAGAGTTGCTCCAGTCCCCTCACCATCCTTGTAGCCCTCCACTGGACTCTCTCCAGTAGCTCCTCAGCTTTCTTGAAGTGGGGAGCCCAGAACGGGACAGAGTACTCCAGATGAGGCCTCACTAGGGCAGAGTATAGTTTGCCTCTGTCAGTGTACCCACTCCGGGCAGTGGCAGCCTATAAGTAGTATTGGCTAAAAGTTTGACCTAAGTCTAAAAATGATTTTCAAGATAATCTGAACTCATAATTAAAAGTGTAGTGATGAGTCTGTATGAAAATGTATCTAGTGTGTATTAGCATGTATGTCATATGTTGCAATTTGAAAGCATACGTTCAGTCTTGACAATGCAGCAGCTTTTGGGGTGGAGCACAGCAGGTATTTGGTGGTAACTGCAACAAAGAACACAGTGAATCGAACAGTAGAGTCATAAGGTGATTGAATATAATTGCCCTGAAACTATGTGACACACCATTATTAGCTAGTCTGTTTTCTCTCTTTTTTGTTTTGTTTTGTTTTTCTTCAGTACCTGGGAATTATTCTGTGAACTTTAGGCTAAAAACTAGCCACCTTTTACACATACAGGGTTTAATAATATGGTATTTTTTGAATAAATTGCCTTTGGTCTACTTTTGTTATTTTTCCTACTTGTGTTTTTGGTTTTTTGTTTTCAGGTTTGTGACCAGGTTTATTGAGCTGGATGGCCTGAGCTGTTTGCTGAACTTCCTGAAGAGCATGGACTACGAGACCTCAGAGAGCCGTATACACACATCCGTTATAGGGTGTATCAAGGCACTGATGAATAACTCCCAGGGACGGGCTCATGTCCTGGCTCACCCAGAGAGTATCAACATTATCTCCCAGAGTTTACGGACTGAGAACATTAAGACCAAGATTGCTGTGCTGGAGATCTTAGGGGCTGTCTGCTTGGTACCAGATGGTCACAAGAAAGTCTTGCAAGCCATGCTTCACTACCAAGTCTATGCTGCAGAAAGGACAAGATTCCAGGTACAAGGAGGATACTTTGCCAGAAACACCCAGTATGATGAATCTCTGCAGGGAGTGATTTTTACCGTGCATGTGTTGTAAACATGCTAGGTAGTAAAAAGGCAGTATTTCTCATTTTGTTTTAGGAAGGGCACTTCCTCAAATGGATTATCAGCATATCTATTTTTTTTTCCAAGAACTGATTGCTTGTCATTAATGCTAATTTAAAATTTCCTATATTTTACCTTAAAATGGCAGTTTGTTATGTTAAATGAAAGATGCTAATCTGTTCACACCTGATGGCATTTCTGGCGTGGTAATCATTTGCTCTACCCTAGAAGCTGAAGCCGTAGAATTCCAGCAGCCTCTGTCCTGATTTTAAAGCCATTAATTTAGTAATAAAAGAGATGTGGATTAAATAATGGAGACAGTGGATTAAATAATGGATAGTGGAGGCACTTCAATTGCCACTTAGCAATCAGCTTGTGCATTGTCAACACTTAGCAATTGTTGGCTCAAATATCTCCCATTCAGAACACAGAAGGGAAACTCAATCTCAGAGACCTTGAGACAGGTCAGTTCATCATTGACAGGCTTTATTGTGGATAGTGCTGGCTACTGTTATAACGTTCCTCTTCCTTGCAAACCGAGCACCTTTACAAAAAGATGTAACAGAATCCGTAGCTGTGTGTGAAGCTGTAGCTCCTAAACTTTGGGGTAACCTCACCCATTTACTTTATGTTCTTAGGTGAAATGATAAGGGTGGTGTTGGGCCAACAGGCTGTGGATCCTTGTTGCTGTCAGACATTATCTGCGGCCTCCTCTCCAGCTAATGCATCAGTGGATTTTGGGCTACAGTGAGCTGTGACTGTAAAAGTGAATGCAGAAACAGTCTGTGCTCATGAACAGCAGCTGCCAGTGTTCGTTGTTAGGACTGAACGCACTACAGGATTCACTGACTGTTGATCAGACCTGAGACTGAGGTGCAGGAGATCTTGGCTTAGTATTAACCTATGTGTGGCATTGGCAGGTTCACCCCTCTATGTGCATTGCCCCATCCAGCTTGCTCTCTAGTAATTAGCTGAAATGAAGAATCCTTCTTGAATCAATTTGACATTCTTGTGTACCTTGGAGATAGGTGGGGGCACCCTTAGGTGCTCGGCAAAAAGCAGCGGTAACTCACAACTCTGACACACTTGTGGTGCTGTGTTAACTTGTCCTTACTTGACCTAGTGACTCTGCTTAATAAGTCCATATGGGAGATAGATGCTGAGTTTACTCAATGTCTCCTATTTGGGTCCTCACTCTCTCTTTATTTTTTTTTTTTTTTTCTTTTTTTTAAATTGGTTTAAAATTTACTGAATAACTGAGATATACGTTATTGCTGAGCAAAGCATGTTAGCACAGGTCGTGGTGTGAGCTTTTGAGGAATCTGGTGTAATGATTTGCAGATGCTTACAACCCTCACATTCATGAAAGATTACTTTGCATAAATGCTTGCTTTGGTCAAAATGCTTTTCCATTGGGGAAAAAAATGAAAGGTAAATGGATACTCTCTCTTTTTTCTTTCCTCAACAAAACAATCCCCCCCCATCACCCAACACCCAAAATGATTTAGCAGAAGAGATGCATTCTTGTTTGTAATTTCTGATGCTTGTGTCTAGATGCTAGAATGGGATTTTCCACTACACAAACCATTATCTTAAGTCTAATTATTGAGGAGGTAAGGATTCATCCCGAGACATTCCTCATCCATCTTCAGTCATTTTCTTCTAACAGAGAGACTGGGAATTTTTAAATGCTGATGAAACAAATGTGGTCATGGTCTTCCTTACATTTTAGTGGAAGGTTCTCTGATACTCTAGGACTTGTCAGTTAAGAGAGTATTATATCTCTTTGCCTCTTGCCCTCCCGCACCTGTGTCTCAGAACAGTCTTATGTTAGTAATCAAGAGAAGCGTCCACTGTAATTTGACTGTGGGAGGTCATTTTAAGAAAAAGATGAGCTGAAGACACTTATACTGTACCTTTACTGTAAACTTCAACGATGTGGTGTACAATGAAAGCCAGTGAAAGCCTTTTTTTCTTTATCCTAGTCCTGAGTGTAATCTTTGTAATGCAGACTTTGCAAATATCTGAAGAGATCCTTCAGGTTTCAAAGTGAACTCTTTTGGGGATGTGTTTCCTGTAGCTTGAGCAACTAGCATCATCCTTCAGTGTACTGAAGTGTCTGAATAGTTTAGAGCTTGCAGCTTTAGGTGGACTTTGACTGGCCACACCTAATCACTGTTCTGTTGAAAATGACCCCCCACAACTGGGGATCTGGCAGAATCAAACAATGAGAACTCTTCCTGTGAAAAGTAATACAAAAGGAACTAAACTGTAGGAAGAGGAGAAACATACTTTGAATGTGCAGAGCAGGAATTTAGGTCTATGGCTCTGTGGTTCATTATTGCAGATTGATTCTAATAGGGGGGGAAGTAAAGCAGGGAACGGTAAAGGCACTGCCCAGTCTTTCTCTAGATCTAGCTCTGTAATGCAATGGCCAAATTAGAGACACAATACCTAAGAGGGTAATAATTTCAGATTCTCAGTTTTGAAAATGAAACTCTGTTCTGGTGAAATAAAAAGTGTAGGGCTTTCTGGAAACCGTACTAAGCTCAGTTTTACTGGATGTCCAATAACCCATTTACAGGTAACGCTGACCTGTGACAACATCAGTGCAATGGTTGTTCTTCCTTAAGTTGCCTTCCTCACAGTGGTGGTTGATAATATTCTTCATCCCTTTCAGCCACTTTGCTGTCAATTTATCCCTCCTCATCTATGAAAACTGGCACTTTGTTTGTGTACTATGTGTTTGGATTTATTTTCCCCTCTTGCAGATTGCAGTAAATCTAAGTGTCCCACTCTCACCCATATCATCAGTGGTGACCAGCACTATGCACTTTGAGGAATCAGAAGGTAAATGTAAGACACACTGTTCCAGATCTATTTTTCCCGAACACAAATTATTTTCTTTCTTTTTTGTCTTCTTGAAGAGAAATATCATGGTGATGTATAAAAATTTGAAGGTGCATGGTTCTTCTTCCACACCTCTTTTCAAGAAGGAGGAAGATACGTTCAGAATTATTTACTGGCAACCATCTAAAACTTGAGCTCATGCACAAGTTGCTGCTAACAACTTCAGAATGAACACTGATTATTTCCAATTTCCATGCGCTCAAGTATGGTGATGTAGAGATCACATATTAGCACAGTCACATAAAACATGGCATGTTTTGTTGAATGTCAGAAGTTTTTGCTGGTCAGTGTCCTAAGCACAACTCTTGTTAGCTGGCACAGCTAGCCCAAAGTGGTCAGAAGACCCAACAACTGGCGAATTAACAAAGAAGGAAAGCTGCAACACAAGATACCATTCTTACTAAACTTGCACTGGCTCTGTCCTGCTAGAACTCCTACTAGGAGTTATAGTTTCCTACTAGGAAACTTCTAGTTTTATGCTACTATATCTAAAGTCAAAATCCAAATTCCAGTGAGATTCCTGCGTGACAGAATTGTAAACCCAGTAATACATAATAATATAATTGTAATCCAAATTAATTTAACTAAATTGCACCAGGTCATACTAACTGAATAGCACTAATGAAACTGTGCTGAAATATTTTGGACAGGATATCCTTGCTTTTTGATGTGTTCTTTTTTTTAAAATTTAAGTTAATGGGAAATATGGGTGGAACTTTTATGAATATGAAGGACTATCTCCTTAGCAAAATTTCATATTTTGCTCTGAGTAGAAACTCTGATGTAAAATATTGCTTTTTTCTAAATTGCAGCATTTCATCTACTGACTGCAATTATCAGTCTAACCCTTAATTTCAGAGACAAGTCACTTTAAGGCTATGGGAGACTCTCCAGAACTTATTCTTTGCTGAGACTTCAGTCTTCAGTAGAATGCCTTTTACAGCTGCACCCTATATCTCCGCTGTTCAGTGTGTTCACAGGTCCGTCGGGACCAACTTTGTCTTGGTACTTGCAACAAGATTCTGTACTTTGTTTGTGTCTGAGTTTATATTGTGGCTCTTCCTGTCTTCTCACATTTGCCACAGCTTCTTGCCTGAGCTGATCCCTTTGCCTACTTTAATGTCTGACCCTTCTTTCATGCTGCCCTTCTGCCTGGAATAATTCTCCCTTTAATGTCCAATAGGCAGTCTGCAGTTCCTTTTTTAAGATATTCCTTGAAAACTGTCCTCTTCAGAGTCGTATTCCATCTTTACTCAAATACCACAATAATATATGGCATGCCTTCAGCCTCATTCCTTAGGCAATCTGGAAACACTCTGCCTTTGCTTCATCCAATTTTTGTTTGAAATATGCTTCTTTGCCTACAAATTCTGCTCTGCCCCTTAAAGAAGAGACATGAAAGAAAACATTGGAAAGCCAAGCAATAAACCCTCAAAGCAGAAATGTGGAATTAGGAAGATGAGCCCTTGGTGTCCTTGCTAGGATTCTTTTCCATCTGATGTATTAAAAATTGGTACGGGTGTAATTTTGTTACTGGCCCACTGTGTGACCATGAAAAAATTGCTTTATCTTGAATTTCTTAGGTGCTTTTCTTGTGAAGATGGAGGTTTTTAAAATGCTGTGAAAACTGAGAAAGAAGAGTCTCTGACCGTAGCGTCATTAATGTCTGCATTATCCTATTTATGACTGGTTTCCTTTGTGAAAGGGGCACAGTCCTACTCTTCCCGAAGTTGTTGCCTTTCTGGTTGTTGTTATGCTTGCTGCTTCCTCTCATTCCTCCTGTGGAGTGAACGCATTGTGTTATGACATTGTAACATGTTGTACTTTTTAACATTCCATATTTTGAGTTAAACTAATGTTACGAAGTCATAATGCTGTACTGGCCCAGAAAAGTGTGTCAGGATGTTCCGGTGCCCTTCCAGCGTAGTTTGCTGTCTGAAACATCCACCCAGCTGGGGACCCCTGTGGGGAGAAAGAATTTTTCTTTTAGTCTTGAGAGAACCTAGGTGTTAGATACTGTCTGAAAGGAGCTGATTTCTCTTGCTGATGAAAATATTAACTGGGGTGCTTTGAGCAGAACATGCTTGTTTTCCTCCTTAACGCTGCTAGAAATTTTGAAGTTTGAGATAAAGGAAGTTTGATATTGTCAGTTGGAAAGGTGGAGATTAGGAGCATTCCTTCCAGAGCCCCTTCACCTGGTTTGTGTTAGACACCGTCAGTATGGACCATAATCTGTAGGGAGAAATCTGATCAATTTGGAATTGTAGTGGAGGAGTTAACAAGGTACAAATTAAAATCCTGTATTCCCACTTGATTTGCTTCTTCGCCTCAGGGCTCATCCAAAGCCTTTTGAGGTTTGCTACAGATTGAATGAAACCCTACTGGATGTCAGTGATGAGGAATAATGGGATTAAGTGAGGAAAGTTTTGCTTAAATACTAGGAAAAAACTTTATAACCATAAGATCAATTGGGCCACATAGCTGACTGCCAAGAGGTGTGGTAATATCTTTTTCATAGGAAATGTTCAAGTGAAGACTTGAACCGCAGCCATTTGCAAAGGGTTAGAGTTATTGGAGTTTGGCCATGGTGTGTGGGTGTAGACTCTGATCTTTAGGAATTGTGTGAACTTACAGTGTTTCCTTCTAGAGCTGAACAGTCACATGAAGATGAGCTGCTCTTCAGTTAGCTTAGTGCAACCCAGAGGTTTTGGGGTCTTTGCCCTGAATTTGGCTTGGCCCCCACTGCATTCTGCTCCTAGTTCAGCATTCTAAAAAGAGGGATAGAAAACTTTTGTTAACATTCTTCAACCTGTATGGATGCTGTATCTGACGTGCTGTTGCACAGAGTCAAGCATATTCGTAAAAGTGTGTGAGAAAATTTATGGTAGGAATGAGGCCTCTGAAGAAAACCAGCAAAACCATCCTTGGTTTTGATGCTTCTGTGGTAACGGCTACTTTAAATTATTCCAAGAAGACACATGTGTGTTGAATTTCAGTCTCAAATCTGACAGTAACAGAAGTAAATTCTCTCATTTATTTCAATTCTGCTTATTTGTCAAATTGAAGAGTTTGTTGAAAGGTTTGTTAGTGAATTTAAAGACCTCTTATATAGTCTCCTATTGTTATTGTCAGAGATAGGATGCTGGACTGGACTGACCGTCAGTCTGACTCAGTAGGGCATTTCATGTATTTTTATGTAAGATTCATTCCCATGTCTAACAAAATGAGGGAGGGGTTGATATTTGGCCATGATATAACCACTGGGAAATCATGACTGTGATGGAAGTTCAAATGCCAGGAGTAGGGACATTTGCAGGTGCTAGCTGGGCAATATAAAAGATGCAAGAAAAAAGAGTTTATGAAATCAAAGGTTGCTTGAAAGTGAACATACTAAGTCCAGATATAAGAGTAGCTGTCAGTGGCAGTGTATAATAGATCAAAAGACTTTTACACAAAAACAAGCAAAGGGTCTGCGTGAAGCCGGGATTGTTTTCTTTCCCCTGGGGAATGCACAGGAGGGATATTCCCCAAGTTTCTTGTGGCAGATCTCCGTGGTGATGTCTGTTTTCTACTGGAAACAAGAGAGACCTACGAAACTGATGACTAACACAGGAAAGATTTTGCTGTGAATGAACACTTTCAGTAGCCAGGGACAGAAGACTGACTAAAGGAAAATGAACTTCCTTACTCAGCATCATAGCTTCAAAATATTATTTAGATGGATCTGCTGAGCTGAACACTAAAAAGTTATTTTTGTCTTCAATCTCCCTTTATGGTCAAAACTTCTTGGGAAGAGTAAAAAGAATTCTGTCTTTTCTAGTGCATCAGCAAAACAAATATATGAGTGTGGGGCGTTTATTATTAACGCTGGAGTGAGACACATACAGTTGAACTGGCAGTTCTCAAGTGGAATTTGTTACTCTTCCAGTAAGGAAAATCATCCCTGGAATTATGAACTGATCAGAGAAGATCCTGAAGAGAAGATTCATGGTCATCAGCACAAAGCTAAAAGTATAGTTTCTTTCGTGGCTAATCAATTTCTACATATAACCTCTTTGGTAAATATTCAAGTGGAATTAATCCTAAATAGACTGTATAATGCACAGGCTACCAACATTATTTGTCTAGTCTTTTTTCTCCTTTGTCTCCTGATGTTCAAAAGATTGTGGTGAAATATCTATAAGTATGTAGAGATTAGATCAAAAGTGTTTCTGTGCTAAATACCCCCTGAATGATAAATATCCCTGCTATTTGGCTAACAGGGAGACGTACAGTCTCCGGGGAGACCTTGTAGCAGCCCGTCAATATATAAACGGAGCTTATAACAAAGACAGAGGAAGACATTTTACCAGGGCCCGTAGTGACAGGACAAGGGGTAACTGTTTTAAACTAAAAGAGGCTAAATTTAGTTTGCATAAAAGGAAGAGATTTTTTTACAGTGAGGGTGGTGAGACACTGGAACAGGTTGCCCAGAGAAGTTGTAGATGCCCCATTGTTGGAAGTGTACAAGGTCAGGCTGGACAGGTCTTTGAGGAACCTGCTCTAGTTGAAAGATGTCATAGCCCATTGTAGGAGGGTTGGACTAGATGATCTTTAAAGGTCACTTCCAACTCAAACCATTCTACGATTCCTTAACAAGGAAACTGGAGCTTAACTGCACTTCCAGTAGAGCTGTGTAATTCACCTTTGAGCTTTGGAGCTGTATGCACAGGGGATATTCCTGTTCTTTGAAAATCCCTAATAGGAGCTTACCAAGAGTAAGTATTTGTCTCCTTTATGTGAAATGGTTGTAAGTGAAGGAACAAGGAGAAATCTTCCAAGGTCCATGCATAGGCTTTATTCCTCAAAAGACAGCTTCTCTTTAGAATTCTCTCCGGTTGTATGTATACATAAGTGCAATCCCTCCTGATGAGATCCAAGAAAATAATGAAAATTACTTGAGTGATGTGAGTAGAAAGGATGTATGAATCTGATGGTATTTTTCTGTATGTATAAATTCTCTGTCATATTCACCATACAGAGTTAACTGGCTAGCAAGGACATCATTCTGCTGCTTTCTTAGATAATGTTGGCAGGAACTGTAAAGGGCATCTGCTTTTTCTCAGATAATAGCTTGTCTAAAAAAAACAACTTTTTTTTTTTTTTTTGCACTAGGATCAGGTGGGCATTTTTTTCCTATCACTAGTTTTCATTTGTTTATTGTGGCATGTCCAAAATTTCTAACAGCCTTGCCTGAAAAGAATGATTTCTTTAAGCAAATATATAGCAAATCAAAAGCAGACTGTGTGCATATCCCATGAACAGTATGCAAAATGGTGCGAGAAGTTAGACTATAACCTCTAACCCAGCCTGCTGTTCTGTTTCAGACACTGTTGAATGAGCTAGACCGGAGCATGGGACGATACCGAGATGAAGTAAATCTCAAAACAGCCATCATGTCCTTTATCAATGCTGTTCTGAATGCTGGTGCTGGTGAGGTGAGTCACTGCCCTGGAAATTCCTTCTGAAATGTCGTGCTTTCATCGGTTTACCTTGGAAATGGCTAGCAGATTAAATCACAAATCTCGTGTTATTGAGTGGATATAGTTTGTGGAAAATAATGCTGAATTGTTAATATCAGTCTTATAATGTCTTCCATATTATTTTATTGCCAGCTTCTTCTAATATAACATAGACTACTTCATAGACTACTTGCACTGATATGATAGCTTCAGATTGTGTGTTTGTTGTTTTTCTTTTCTTTTCAAGAACTGCAAAGCATTTACCTCTTGATTTCAGCCTTTTCGAAAACATTTTGGTTTACCTTCAGAAAAGTTTTGAAATGTTAAGTTACTTTGACTCAAAGCCAAACTCAAATAGTTTTAACTTAAAGATGTCAAAGGAAGGCATTTCAGGAAAGACAGTTTGTTGGTTTTCTTGCATCAACAAGGCTTTCTTTTCAGTCTGGAGAATAGTTTAAACTGATTTTGTTTTATTAAAAGTGTTACTTTTGTTACATTGACTTTTCTTTTTTTGGTTAAACCACAACAGAAAACAAGCTCGTAAGAGCTCTGTCTGGCAATATATTTGTCTCTAAATGCAGCAGTCCTGTAATATCCCACTGAATAGATGTCAAGTTTGCCAGAGTAGATGGTGATTTTTATGACAAATAAACATAAAAATTAGGAGGAAGACTGTAGTACTGTTCATCTGTAAGCAGGAGGCGGACCTCTAATGGACTAGCAGAATAAACACTAATAATTTTTGTTCTTTGTGGAACAACATGGAGTGTGCTGTCCTTCTGACTGGGTATGCAGAGCTCATTGTAGGTAAATGAGGACTGTATTTTTAAGTGAAACAGAGGCAAAGGCATTATTATTTTTTTTTTTTAACTTATTTTACTGGAATTAATCATCCTGTGGATTTGATGTCAGAATAGAGGGTATTAAAAAGGGAAGAGCTGAGGTTTTAAGTAACATTTTTTTTTAAATGTGATTATAACCTTTTGGAACCTAATAACTTGGTTTCCCCTCACTTTTTAAGGACAACTTGGAGTTCCGATTACATCTACGATACGAGTTTCTAATGCTAGGAATTCAACCAGTCATTGACAAGCTAAGAGGACATGAGAATGCCACACTGGACAGGTAAGACATGTTTTCTGAGAACAGTTACTGATGAACAGAAAGAGTTCTTAGAAACTCTTCTCCATTTACATTTCAGATTTAAGCACAAAGATGTCTTTGTGTCTCTATCTCTCCCTAAAACTGACTCCCTGTAAATAAAAAAAGATTTTTCCTTAAAATTAAAATCAGCAGATGAAGTAGGGAACACACATACTAAATTGGCAATGGCTGTGGCAAGGAGTTACTGAATTGCTTTTCTTCTAATCTGGAGATAGCAATCAGAACAACAACAACAACAAAAGTTCTAATTCTTTTTCTCTTGTAGCAAAGCTGGAACGAAAGCCTGTCCTGTTAGGAGGGAAGGAAGCCAGTAGCTGATTGGCTTCACTGAGACTAAGTACATGTGGTCAAGGCGCAGCTTCTGAGTTTCCAAGGTTTTTCTACAAGTTCAGTGGTTTTCGTGATCTAGCTTGTACCACAACTTCCCAAACAGTGGCACTGGCATAACTGTGAGAGAAGGGGGACCTGTGGTAGGTGAAGGGGTAGAGATGCCAAGGGAGCAAGAGAGAATGAGGAGGATCTTCAAACAGCCCTGCTATTGCACAAAATGTAACACTGGATGGCACCTTCAAATTACTGTGTTAAAAGTTATATGGATATTAAACGCTTTCTCCACTAGCAATTTCATATTTTGCCACAGTAATTAAAGCTGATAACGACCTTAAATTAAACCCTTCACAAAGCCACATGCTGAAATAAACTTGGAGTAAACAATCTGAACAATTTGACCGAGACACTTCAGGAAGCTAAAAGGCTGATGAACCAATGAGAAACCTGGTAAAATCCATTTGCTCAACAAAATAAAGCATTTTAAGGTGTAAGAGCAGGCAGCTGTGGGAATCTACCTCGTCCTGTGACCACATTAAGCTTTGTGGAGAGGCACTGACCTGCTGACATGCTGCTATCCCTTATTGTCTGCTGCTCCAAGCCCCCTCCTACCAAGCAGGACTGATCTGTAGGTATCTGATATCTGGAATTTCCTAGATAGAAGTGTTGTTTGCCAAAGCACATAGCGAAAAAACCTGTGGATCAGGCCTGTACTTGCAGCTTTCAAGCCACCATTTTCTCAAACATCCAGTCAGGAGCTGCCATAGGGTGACAGAGCTATCCCTGGGGGAAAATGTCATGTGCCTGAGATTCTGCATAAGCACCAGCTTAGTACCATCTGCCTGTCATAAAGAGTGGCCTCACATCTTTGAGCAGGTGGAGGCATATACCTGTGTATTAATGTCACAGGGACTAACTGCGTTCAGTTGTATATGTCTACAGTGTGCTGCAGAGCTGGAACCAGAAATGTTACTTCTGATCTACAACGTTATAACCAAGAAGAGAATCTGTCCTATTGGCAATAGAACTGCCCTGTTCCTTTAGTCAGTAATCAGGAGTATTCAGGAGGGGCTTAGGGGCACTTTTGGATCTTACATGTTACAGTGATGAGAATGATAACAGAGGTTTGAGAGGATCCCAGATGCCTGGATTACATAGACTATATGCCAGGTCTGTACAGGGAGACGTGCCACATCTTTCTCCACATCATCTGCTGTGCTCTGGTCTCCATGCAAGAGAAGTCCAGAGGCCGTGGTCAAATGTGTCTCTCACCAGGTGCCCCAGACCCCAACAGAGGCATGCTGCTCTGCTCATCAATGAGCAAATGTAAAGACAGCTGTGAGCTCTAGTGTTTAACTAATCCACTGAATGAATCTCTGCTTCTCTGTGTAAAAGAAACTACTTGTTAATGGCCTAATATCTGGCTAACAGGTATGGCATGGACTTTTCAGAAATGTATTATCACTGCAGGCATTGCATTCGTCACAAACAGAACATCCCTTTCCTATTTTATATTGATTTTTAGCAGCCTTACCTCAACACAGTGACTTAGCACAAGGATTAAAGAGCACGTGTACCTCAGTCAGCCATTCATTTTGGCCTGTGACTGACCCCCATGAGCTGCGTTTCATACCTATCCCAGCACTTCATGTAAGAAAGGCTTGCAGTTTCCAGGTGTTCTAGCTGGAAATTAGGTGTTGTTCTTCTGTAGTGACACGCTTAGTTTAAGTCTGAATTATGCCATGAACGTTGGCAGGTTTTGTTTGTTTTGTTTTTCTGTTTTCTCTTAGGCACTTAGATTTCTTCGAGATGGTCAGAAATGAAGATGACCTGGAACTTGCCAAGCGGTTTGACCTGGTAAGTTCTTCTCTGGAGTACCTGAACTTGCCAAAGCTGAACATCGACTTCGGATGCTTGGTACAACTTCCCTTTTTGTTCCCTGAAAACAATGATTGACTTGGGTGCTGAGAGTGGCTTGTGCTCTTGTTTTCACTGTTTCCCATTTAGCAAGTAGGGGGTCTGTGATATGTGAATAACGAAAACAATGATCACAGACAGGGCTTTTGCCAATTATCTTTGACAGAGTTCTTTCTTTTGTTTGGCTGAAGGTTCAGGAGTGGAGGAGTTCTCCACCCTGCTCTCATGTTCTCCGTCCTGATGATCCAGATGCATTCCAGTTTTAGACATTCCCTTTACAGGACTATGGGTGAAGCTTGGGCTCTTCTCTGATACTTTTCCCAAGGTTACAGGAAACTCTTCTGAAGACTGTCACCTCAGAGCCTGTGGAGAGGATCAGTGTTTTATAGTGGGAACATTTTAAGGATAAGCGTAGAACAAGGACAGTTTCCACAACCTCTAGCAACAGTAAGAGGCTGTAGGGTTCAGAATAGTTATAGTTTCCTCTTTCTTCATGACCAGCTCTTGCTGCACACTGATACAGAACAGCTAGCCCTTTACTGCTTAGCTTCTACTATTTGTGCCACCACTTTCTAGGACTCAAATGTTTTGGTTGCTCCAGAAGAGCTCTTGGTGGCTTTGCGTGCCTCCCACCTTTTTAGCCCTTTACTTTGCAGATCTTTCCATACTGCAGTGGGGATGGCAATGCTGATCTCAAAGACCCATGTGCCTGCTCCTCACCGGAACTTGCAGCTGGACGTTGCAGGAGACTCTGCAGAGGTCCAGTTCCTGAAAATTTTCCTGTCTTTGTGTTGTTCAGATCTTTCAGTTAGTCAGGCTTTCACTGTGCATGGTTTTTCCCTCACTTGTTCTTTCACTACCTTCTCTCACTTCAGATCCACATTGACACAAAAAGTGCCACTCAGATGTTTGAGTTGATCAAGAAGAGACTGAAGCACACAGACGCCTACCCCTATTTGTTGTCCATCCTCCAGCACTGCTTGCAGATGCCATGTGAGTACATCACAGTTTTCCAAAACAAGGGATATTGAAGAACTGGGTGAAGCTTTGGTGTAGGTACAGGGTTGCAGATACCAGGACACACACTGCCCTTGTCTTCCATTCAGAACTTGGCAGTGGCTAACAGACTTGGTATCTTACACTGACTCCATCCAGCAGATTTTTGTAGCAATACTTAAAGCAGCAGCTTGACCTCTCAGCACTTGCAAATAAAATTAAGTAGCGAAGGCATTCCAGTTAGTCAATGACAGAGCTTTTAATAATTTTAAATTAGAAGGTTTGAAAAAGAAAGGGCCCTTGTGCTTTAGATCAGGGAATTCCCAGAAATAAATACCATTTTGAATATTAGCACAATGCAGTGAGGAATTTATCTGGTGAAACAATACAGTAGTGAAAGCTGTTCTGTCACTGGGAAATTCCACAGTAAGTCTTTAGGCTGCAGTCTCATGGCAATGCATCAGTGGAGAGCTCCTGAGCTCAAACTGAAAAATGACATTGGCGTTTGTTTTCAACAGAAGTGATAGGATTCTTCTTGTTAACTAATAAAATAATTCGTTTATGCTTCCAGAGTGTAGCAGCTGAGCAAAGGCATAGCAAGATCACTAAAGAACTGCCTGCCTTGATCCTGTTAGGTATCAGGTGCTGGTCTTCATTACTTTCAGCCACACTTGAGCAGTCAAACTGAGAAGGGAACATGAAGGAGCTGTACTGTGGTGTGCTTTTTCAGAAAGTAATGAAGTGGTATGTTTTCAGGAACTCATTAGATTCATGTACTGTTGTGCACAAGTTCAAGCAATTGCTTGTTCCAGTGGTCTCCTTGACGTTACTCTTAAGACAGTACTTAAGCTTTAGGTATGCCCCTGAATTTTTGGTGGCAGAAGAGCTAAATCCCACTAGGTGAGGACAGGATTGTACTGGAGCAGTTTTAAAGAATTTGGTGGTCTAGGTTGTGTAACTTGGGGAACTAAAGTGACCTTCATGTGGCTCTGGCTCTTTTGTTTGATATCTAGGGGATCAGTCCCTTTGATTCAATTTCTGTTCTTTCTCGCCACAATTTTTGTTCATAATTGTATGGATTTTTCATGCCATTTGAGTTTCACTGACCTGCAGATAACTGAGCATACAGATAGAACATCTGATTGTTTTTACAGTGCCTGGTCATGATGCTACCTAGGTACCAAAAAACCCCCTAATATCAAGCCCCAGATAATACTGAGTAACAGCTATCACAGAGGACTCACTTCTGCAGGCGTTTAAAGTGCAGGTTAGAGTTAGTATGTCAAAAGGGTTGCACAGCCTGAATGTGCAAATCAGGCACAGAGTTGCTCATGACTGTTATATGCTGTTCCAGTATGCCAGGGGTTTGTAAACAACCTGCTAGCAACAGTTTGGTGTTAGGCTTTGTCTTCTATAATTTACCACATACAGGACTGAGATGGAAGGTGGAAAGAAAGGAATGCCAATCTGTGCACTTTGGCATGGAAATGGAAGTTCTCATGGGTTGGTCTTTTCCATGCAGATAAGAGGAACGGAGGAAGCTTCCAGCAGTGGCAGCTGTTGGACAGAATACTCCAACAAATTGTTCTTCAGGATGAACGAGGAGATGATCCAGATACAGCTCCACTGGAAAACTTCAATGTCAAAAATATCATTAAAATGTAAGTTGCATTATTATTGTTTATTTTTGTTGTGCACATATAAGTATATAATAATTATGCAGGTGCTTAGGAAATAAAATATCATATCTAAGGATTTTTGTGTTTTAACTTGCAGCTTCGCATTGTCTTCTTAGTCTTCTAAATAGTTTCCTTCTAATGACATCTTAACCAGATGGTATTTTCTAGCAAAGTCCTTGCCTTTGGCTTCTAATTTCTGTTAAATATTAAGGTGGTTAGAAGAACAGAAAAAATATCCATGAAGTTATGACAAGTCTTCCTTATGTCTTTTTTCATCCAGAATGTTGATGAAAGCTTTCACTGATATTTCAAAAAAAAAAAAAAAAAAAAA
>Ga0065711_1001847_pt1 | contig 46612 bp, 22 predicted proteins | sample Hoacrofraction12_FD_59098 | JGI IMG/M metagenome (GOLD analysis project Ga0065711, IMG submission 59098) | Hoatzin crop microbial communities from Cojedes, Venezuela - Epithelial fraction 12 v2 (version 2) | ecosystem: Host-associated > Birds > Digestive system > Esophagus > Crop | place...
ACAAGTTCCTGTGCAGCCTGCTGTAGGTGACCCTGCTTCGGCAGGAGGGTTGGACTAGATGACCCACAGAGGTCCCTTCCAACCCCTACTATTCTGTGATTCTGTGATTCTGTGATTCCATGTTTGAAAGTCTTGAGCAGCATTTCCTTAGAGACTGGAGTTAGAGACTTAAGAGAATGACAGTGTTTTAAAGTTCTTTTATACCAAGCGCATAGCTCTAAGCATATCCCAGTACTAAGTGGAAGCAGGGTCAGATAGCTCTGGAGCAGGTGAACATGACAGTTTTAGGAAAATCATATGTTAAAAACCAGCTGGGTTAACACAACAGCTCCTGCAGCTCCCACATTATCAACACACAAAGGCATAGACATTTTTCTTCCAATTGGACAGACAACATAAATTGATCTTAAAGCTTTCAAGAAGAAAAATGGTAAAAATAGCTAATTTACCTGATTTATGTGAGCCATTAACAACATACTACTATGTTCTCGTTCAACTTGGGTTGTAAATTTCACATGACAAAGAAGACAATTAAGGAAAAACAGGTAAGAAAATTAACAAATCGTTATTTTACTAATTTCTACTTAGCAAAGATTTCCCTGCCAGCACCCTTTCGACTAAAGACTCTTTCAAGGCATCTTGAATCGCTATCTGAATGTGTATGTCTCTGTATCTCTTGCTTCAGCTGATAGCTAGGCTCTGGAAGTGATTTTAAGTTCCGTTCATATGATATCCTTCCCTGGTGTATCTACCTATTTTCATACCAGACCATCCTGACTTACATAACATTAAGCTAATTTCTTATTAGAATTGGGGAAAAGCTACCTATTCTTCCTCTATTTCTTGGATGCTGGTCCCGAATTAATCAGAAGCTGCATTATGTTGTGTCTTTGGGAAGGTATCATATATCTTTTGCAGCGCTCTGTAGGAAAGAACAAGCAAGAACCGGAGGAAAAAAAGTCTGTTATTCTGGCTTACATTCAGTCTGTGCAGGTAAACAGAACAGAGATTTCAGCTCCGAAATGTGAGTAGGATACTCCAACAACAAGGGGAGGTGCGGTGTTCAGCTCTGATTGTGCTGTGCTGGCTTCTTCTGAGACCCTGTGAGAAGTATTAACATCAGCAAGAAGAGCAGTAGTCAGGGCCACAGCAAGTTCATTATTCTGGATGAGTGAAATGACTTCTAGCTGGGTGAATCAGTGGTGGACTTTTGTTACATTCGCCAACATTTGGCACTTCCCTGCCCAATCAACAGAAATGTTCACAAGGCTCCAGTTCCAGATGTAGCAGCTCATCACTGCGGTATGGAGAGCTTTGCTATCCCCCTGCAGATCCCACAAGCACCATGCATGGACAGGGCACATGAAGCAGGCATAGCCTGTGTCTGCCGTCTCAGCCGTGTCCCTATGCAGCCTCCTCCTCAGCCTGGCCATTTGGAAGAAGCCAAGAATGAGACTTCATAAATGACTGCACTTTCAAGCCATGCCTGCATCTCAAGTGGAGTTTGATACTTGCTCAAACCCAAAATTTCAATAAAAGACAACTCTCTCTTTGCTCCTTCTCTTTCCATGAAAAACAGGTGCATGTTTGCATTTATCAATGTGTGGCTTGACTGGATCTCTAAATGAGTTGTGCTCCAGAAGCTTAAAGATGGCAACTGTGTACCGGCTGCTTAGTTTCTGGACAGAAGTATCATTACTAGTCCTCATTCACGTCTTAGAAAACCAGATTAAGACCGTATCTTCCTTGCTTGTTATTCTTACAGACTTTCCACCACATATTTTATCCTAACTAGCAACATTCATTGAGCGAGTTTATGTACTGGTAGAGGCAAGGATAACACCTAGCTTTTTTTGGATGGTAGAAAATGTTCCAGCAACCTTGGTGGCAGAAAGTCTTGGTCTGTAATAGCATTCCTGTAGTGATTACTGAACCCTCTTGGTCAGGCTCAGAAGCAGCCCTAGAGTACACAGAGTGGAAGCTGGGAGAAGAGAGCTAAACCTATTCTGAATGTGGTGGACCATCAAACTATATGGGTTTTTAGATAAGGCATTTCTTTTTATTTACCATTTTTTCCCTTTGTCTTATTCTTACAGAATGATGAAAGAAATGCACCAGACCTTTTGTCCACAGACCTTCCCTTCAGCTGTGATTTCTGTTTAAATCATTTTACATGTGAAGTGATAAGGGAGAACAGAAGGTATGATAGTCTTTTCCAAGAGAAGCTTTAAAGGATGATAAATATTTGTCTAAGCAGAGCATTCAATCCATACGCATATTTGCATAATGGCACTCCAGGTGATGAGACGCCTGGTAATTACTTGTAACCTGATAAAACTGAGAAATTCAGGAGTACGCTGATGACTGCAAACATTCATCTGAGAAAAACAACACTACCTCTTCACTCCTTAATAAGGGTATTACAGTGAAAAGACATGTCTTTAGGGAAGGATATGAAGGACATGTCCAGCTGGACGTGAAGGACATCTCCTTGCTGCCCTCCAGGAATGTGATCATTGTATGCTTCTGCTCACTTCCTGACCGTAGCCATGCCTTGCAGCTTTTCAACTTGCATTGATTCCTTAAAAACTTGAATATCCTCATCCTCCCACAGGATTGCACATATTGGCCTGACCTTTCCAGCTCCCACAGCAACACGCCTTGTGTTGTAATCAGCTACTCTCAATTAACAGCACTGGCATCATCAAGGTGAAGAGGAACACATTGGACTCAATGCTGTGTAGGCAATTAAATCGAACAAAAAGCAACTTGATGCCTGAGACATGGCAGGGGAAGGTCAATAGTTCAGAGCAAATAAATAGTCGATTGTAGCAGCGCAAAAAGGTATAATTAAATTTCCATTTGACATGTACTTACAGCGCAGAATAGAACCATGTGTCTGGTTGAATGTGATGAGATTTTGCCATTGGCATTGCTTGTACCAGAATTTCACTCTGGGACAGGTTTTTACCTACAGGGATACTTTTTTCTACAGCTCTCTGAGCAAAGGAAGGGAGAATTTAAGATGGGTAACATAATTGTCTTCACTTTACAATGTCTTTACACCGGAAAAACACATCAAGAGCCAGGAAAAAAAGAGTCATGCAAGTAGTTATAGTAGTTGTTATCTCTCAGTTCAAGTGCGGCGAGAAAAGGGATTTTAGGGAAGCAGAAAGAGGAAGATCAGTAAAATCATAGAATCATCGAATAATAGAATTATAGGCTGGAAAAGACCTCTAAGATCATCCAGTCCAACTGTCACCCCAATACCACCATGCCTACTAAACCACATCCTGAAGTGCCACATCTACATGTTTTTCGAACACCTCCAGGGATGGGGACTCCATCATTTCCCTGGGAAGCCTGTTCCAATGCCTGACCACTCTTTCAGTAAATAAAATTTTCCCTAATATCTAATCAAAAGCTCCCCTGACACAACTTGAGGCCATTGCCTCTCGTCCTGTCGTTAGTTACCTGGGAGAAGAGACCAACACCTGCCCCACTACAACCTCCTCTCAGGTAGTTGTAGAGAGCAATAAGGTCCCCCCTCAGCCTCCTCTTCTCCAGACTAAACAGCTCCAGTTCTCTCAGCCGCTCCTCGTAAGACTTGTTATCTAGACCAAGAAAAGCTCGTGACGAATCATCCAAAATGTGGCCTTCAAAGAAGAGTTTCTAATGTGCTCTGGTCTACATCATTTGCACAGACAGATCCATTCTTGCCATTCTTGGCATCTGGGATTGTGAAACATCAAGCCACAAGTGTTTTGTGCTACTGGTGTACCCCTGGGAGGGTCTAATAAATACAACAATGAAGGTGAAATCCTGCACTCTGTACTGGAACAAGAAGACTTTTTCTAATGACTCTTTTGTTACTAGAGTCTTACTCTCCTGTCTGCTTCATCTGTCTTTTCATGACCCCAACAAGCCAGGACCACTGGGACTGTCTCCAGGACGGTGACAGGCAGTTCTGGATTTTTATTCATCCAATTACTGGAAAAAAAATTAAATGTAAATATTCAGTTTTTAACCGGAGTTGCCCCAGGCAGAGCTTTAGCTTATGCCTGTATCTGCCTTTTAAGAATACAATTTGATTAATATGCATTATTTTTAGGGGAAAGTTTGTCATATTTTATTATGCTATGGGAATAAGAGCAGTTTGTTTATATACAAAGGGCAAAATTAGAAAAGAAATAATTCAAACAAATCCCTCATGAGTGTGAGAAACAGGAAGCAAGGAATTATGAAGACGTTTTCAAATCTTTTCTTTTGAAAAGTCAAACACAGAACAGACTTCCCAAACTGCATAAGCTCACCTGTGGGCTCAATTTAAGGCAGACACCTGAAAAAAAGGAACAAAAAGAACATGTCTGCAATGACAAATGTGGTTTGCCTGATATTGTTCTTTGAACTAGGGCCAAATGGTGGGGAATAGCCTGGATGCACACTATTAAGCTTTCATACCGTCCTACACCATGCGGATATCTAACTTGCCTGTAGAGAATGGTTCTTGGCTTGTGTTAACACCTAAGATGTGTCTATGAATTCTTTGGGAGAGTGCTAATCAACCTGGACCAAAATGTGCTACGTGCTGTAATATAGTTCAGTAGCGTAAATTATCAAGTGCCAGGGTCTGGCACCTTCCTTGGCATTGTTTAATTTGCAATTATAGAAGTAGCTGAAATATGTTCAAAAAGAACAATTAAAGGGCTCTGGGATTCCTTTCTCCTGGCACTTGTAGCCTTGCTTAGAAGTTTTACATTTGCTAGTTTTTGTTTATATCTTTAACCCTTTTCATCCACATGCTATGGCATATCCAACATGTGCGATGGGGTGTCCTTATGGGTTTGATACACTGTTCCTCCAAACCTTAGCCAGTTAAGAGAGGTGCTGCTTCCCAGAGACAATCTCTCATAACCTACCCCAGACAAAGCCCTTTCTTTCCTACCTGCTCTTCTCTTCTGGTTAATATATTTCCCCATTTAAGCTCCTAAAAATTTCTCCCTCTTCCTAAGCAAGCTGAGAGCCTCCAAGCTCTCTCTTGGATTGATCGCATGGAGCCATTCTGGATTTTATGCTAGAAACACTTCCGATCTTTTTCCTTTCCTTTATAAACAGTAGCAGAACTCAGTGTTGAGGAAGCAAAGTAAAGTAAAGCTAGGTTAGCTTCCATTCCCCAGGGGAGGAATCCCAAACAAGCTCTTTTGCATCCTTCCAGTAATGGCCTTCTAGTCTGTCATTGTCCTGTCTTATCTTGTCAGGCTCTAGAGGATTCTTTCTTGTTTGAGAGTAAGGCCAAGCTAAAGTATTTCCATTCAGTTGAGGCTGTATTAAAACAGCAATACCAAAACCATAACTGAAACCCAGAAAAATGTACAGAAACTCAGTGCTCTCAGCCACAGGTACCAATTCTTAGTATCTACGGGGTTTTAGTCACATTTTCATGTCCGCAGCTTGGTGTCTGTTGTCTGATGGTTACACCAGCTATTGTAAGATGGGTTGTGCATGAAGGGATTGATGCAAGAGATGCAGAGAGTCTGCTGAGCAAAAAGAGAGGGCTTCTGGCCAGAGCAAGAAATCGCAGTGTGTGCTTTAAAGAGAGCAGGTTCAAGAAGGTCAAACAAGATCTGCTCATTTTTTTTTCACTATTTGAAAGCATAAAATAGTGCAAAAGTGCTCTGTGCTTAAACAATACAGGGCATTATCTTGAATACTGATGCAGCTGCTGGAGTTTTGTTAAGTGAAGCCATACTATCCCCCTTTAGGGAGGGTGCCTGACAGAGAACTATTGTCAGTGTCTTAGGTCCCTTTCACAGTGATGTGCTCTGTGCATATTCTTTGTGCTACAGCTTTGAAGGGAGATTAATGGATTCCTCAGACCTACCACACAATTGGGAAGTTCTGAGCATTCATTTCATATCTGTGAAGGAAAAACACAACTACAGCAAAACGTACCTATATTAACATCGCCACTATGAAAATATGATCTAAAAGCACTAAAGATGTTACCTGGGCATAACTGTGGAAGACTAACAAATTTTTTTGCTGCTGTGTACAGCCAGAAGCTGATGGACTGCACAGTTTTTAAAACTCAAGTGAAAACAGAGAAGGAAACATCAGAAAAGGAAACAGCAAAGTGAGTAACTCGTGGAAAATTATCATACTAGAGAAAACAGTCTGAAATAAAAGTAATGACAATTCTGGGTAAAAATATATATAAATTATGACTAATGAAATGTATTTTTATTACTTTAATGTTAGGAGGTCTGCCAGTGACTGCTTTAAGTTACAAGACAATTCCTATTTAAAAACATCCATAAGAAATTTTGTAAGAAGCTTTAATAACTAATTTCTTGTACTGAAGAGCAGACATAGGACAGGGAATGTGATGGGGGCTAAGGATGTGCCTTTTGTTGATCATTATTTGAATTTTGGTCTTGCATTTTCATTTCCTGTCTTTTTCTTTCTGCTGTTTTTTTGCCCCAGGGTGAGAAGGACTCCCCTCTGCATTGTTGCAAGCACAATAAGTACAGAACTTAATTTGTTGTGTTCTTAAACTGTAGTTTGCTACAAATTAAACCAAAATTAAATTCACTAAGTCAGAGCTGCAGTTATGTGGGGCTTGGTAGAAGAGGACATGTTCTAGAAGGTAGGATCTTGTAGCCATTCTTTGGCTTCTTTGGCAATAACAGCTTTGTTGGCACACTTCAATACTACTTAGGAAGCAGCAGGACATTTGATGTCCAGATATGATACCAGTTTCTCTAGGTATTAAGTTGTGCAACCTGAGAAGCAAGAACCCTTCACGCCTTCCTCTTCTAGTTACAATAATAATCATTTAATCGAAAAGGAGATAGATACTTGTCTCTTAGTTTTGCTTTCTCAAATTTATATTGGTTCTCTGTCTCTCTTAGACTTTTTTTCTTTGTTTTGCCTTTGTATTGAATGAGAAGAACATGTCTGCTCAATAAAGGGCTTACTAGTTTGATGCCCGCTGGGAAATTTATCCACTTAAGCATGTCAGATAGTGGATGTTGCTAAACACACTACAGAATTGCACTGTCTTCTGTGTAAGGCCAATAAAGAAATAGTCTCAGGCTCTGGTTGCAATATATATTTGTTCTTTTCATACAATAAGAACCTGAAAGAATATTTAAGATAGTTAAAGTAAGTGATTAAAAAAGTTCAAAAAGTGATGGGACAAAACCTAAGATCAGGGATCACTTGAGGAATAGCTGCAAAAGAGAAGTGATGGGAATCCCATCACTGCTATCGGTGACTCGGTGTTGCACTTCGTTAAAAGGTCTGTAGATAAGGGCCTGACACTGGCACTGACAAAGCAGATCCAGCTGATCTTCCTGCTTCCTGTTTTCATGCAGCTGCTGGGCATGTGCTGTACAAATTCTGACTGCGAAGCAGAAATTATTTTTTTTTACTTTTTAATAATTTAGTCCTTACTGTGAAACATTAAAACTGAGATTTTCAAACATAAATTGTTTGCTTTCCTTTCAGTTTTTAACCATCTGACTTGTCTACTCCTGAAACAGCCATAACTGCTATCTGCCGTGCAATCACCCAGGTGGCTCTGTCTGAGTATGCTATTTCTTGCTGATCCAGTAATTGATGGATAGCAGGAAGCGTCTGAACATGGATGTTAAATTATATTCACTGTAGGAATAGATTGCATTGCCACCACTGTTGCTATACTTATTTAAACCAGCAATCATTTTTGCCATTTTATGTGCCCTCAGGAACTAGATGCTGCCACACATGCCCAGCATGTCTCTTTCCAGAGACGTAACACATGGATGGGACAAAGGATCGATGCAGTCACACAAAGAGAGAACTTCAAGATTTGCCCATTGTTTACATAATATATGAATAGACTGGTCAAGCACAAAAATGTATGCTTTGACAAGAATGGGAACAGCACCGAGCCTTCGAAATTCAAGGAATTAGTACTGACCTCTGCTTACAGAGAGCGTACCTTGGCAACAGGACAGCACGCTGATTGCCAAAACTGGCACGAGGCAGAGCTCTCAGCAGTGCCTTTTGCTTATGCTGCTGATCTTATGAGTTTCTCTCTCATGCCTTATAGTTTTTGCAGTACTTACCATCAGGAGTAAAATTTTCCATAGGTGAATATCTTGGATGGAGGAGGGGTCAAGGACTTGACATGATCATGGATCTTTTAGACATGGCTTTTTGGGAGGGAAAGACTTAGCAAGAGTGAAAATAATACTTTTTTTCCCGTTGTTCTTACACGAATCTCTGTAAATCTCTGACTGGGAAGCCACGTGCAGTCTGTGAGGTGTGAGGAAGTTAGTTTCTTAGTTGTGGGTATCCGTAGCAAAGTGTGCTGACCACAAGGAACAAAGGCATAATTTTCTTCAACATTTGCCAGTGTAAGCTCATCAGGGAACGAAGACAGGTATGATCAAGGCTTTAAAATAGCCTTTAGACCATAAAGAGAGATCAAATTGACAAGGACTCTTTTGTTTGGAAAACAACTGCTGTAGAGAAATAAAAAAACAAAGAAATGATTTGGATTAGAGTGAAAACATCCTCAGGAACGAAAGAAGGCCTCCCCTCCCCAGCTCTGAAGCATAAAGGAGCAGAGGAAAGCTCTGGATCTGGAAGTCCCCAAACTGGAGTTTTCTGGAAGTAGGAGGAAGCACCAGGACAAGGATAACTTGATATTTGTCCTGCACTTATACTCCTGCTGTGCCCACTGCTGGCCTGTCTCAAAGGCACAGTGCCAGGCTGGGTAGCCCTTTCTGTATGGACCTTGCTATGATTTAAGAGGCAGTACATTTTTATAGCATCTGTTGCATGTACAAACATTGTTAGAAATAACTAGGCCAGTCTTTGTCTCCTTTTGTATGCTGTTGGGATTTCAAACACATGCATTTAGAGTACATTCTGCAGTACTCCTGCCCTATACACATTATAGGCATCACACTGTACAACTGCTACGATAGTCGTGTTTCTGCTCAAGCTCTGAGAGGAGTCTGCATTTCAAGGTGAGTGTACCCACAGTCACACTACTTAAACTATTTCAATGTAGGAAAGAACATGATTAAAAGTTATCCCAGGTGTGGGAACAGGATAGAAATAGCCTGTGTTATTAAATACCTCTGTTTTGTCAGAGTGAATTGTGTTAGGAATGTTTGTAAACTGATTAGAGAGCTAATGATATAAAAACTATGCATAAAATATAAACAGAGTCTCTCATAAGACTTTCCTGCATGCACAAAGGGTTCATAATCTATTTCTCTCTGGCCTTGCTACTGCATAGAAGGCTTAGAATATGACATTAACCCTGAAATGACCTTTAATTAGAACAGGACTTAATTTCCTCTGTTATAGTGACATATCCTGTGGGTGATCAGTAGCTGTCATTGAAAAATATCTCATCTGTATTTCTAAAACCATTGGCTTTCCAGCTGAACACTTTGACCAAAAGTATTATTGCATGGAGATCAGCCTGAGTAAGAAAACCAGGACTGTACTCTTTCATTCCTCCCAAAATTCTCAGGTCAATGAGGAGGACTGCATTTGGCTAAAAGACTTACTATGGAGTTTTCAGATCTGTCATTAATAAAATCAGCTGCCAGCAATTATTCAGCTTGATGAACTTTAATTGCTGTACTAATTCACTTCGTTATTGTGTACATTGCTATTGATATTTCTCTACAAATCATCCCCACTGACTTTTTGTTTACAGTGTCACAGATTAAAATGTCTTGTCTACTTCTTTCCCACGTTTAAATAAACTAAAACTAAAATAATAATAAAGGTAAAGGTATAAATAAAATTAAAAATAAAAATAAGAATAAAATGCTGCCCCACTGTGATCCCATGAGCAGACTCTGGTGACAATGTTGACTCCCGTAGAGGAGGACATGTTCTCAATCCATGATACATCTATTTGCTCTCAGTTCTGCTGTTTGTGACACATGTGTGTTCAACAGATGCAATGTGTAGGAGTACCTTCCTGTAGGAGGTTTCAGGCTTAGTCGTCTGCTGGCTACACGACAACGTGTTGCATTGCATCTGCTCAACACTGTTTTCTCTCCTAAACTCATCAATGTGGATGTGTGTCCATGCAGCACAACATCCATATGCAGCAAAGTTGAATTTGTGTCTGGGCACCCCTGGCAGCCATCCCACGGAGCCACAGCTTCCAAAAACAAGGATTCTCTCACATTTCCAGAATGTGGGAGATTTTCTAGGTGCCTTTTAAAAGTATTTAAAAATAATTTTTTCAAATATTTAAAAAGTGGATGCCTGGGGCTCTAGCATTTTTTCTACAAGTCTTTTGTGTTTACTGGACATTACACTTTTTCCCAGATGAAAAACTCCATGGTATTTCTGAGTGCTGCACTTTGCTTTCTGACTTTCACACTTCACTGCATAACCAGGAACTGGAGTGTCAGAGCTTGTTCAGGGTCATCCCAAGCCGTGCTTGGATAGGAAGCACTTACCAATGCAGAAGCACATGAGCCTCTGGAAGTAAGGGTGCAGGAAAACCAAGAATCTGGGAAAGCTTTATCTTTGGAAATTGATGAAACTGATGCTGGGTGATCACATCTGAGATGTCCACAGCTACCAATATAATCACCATTTAAGAATATTTGACTGTATTTCAATTAAATCACAAAAATTGTAGTGAGATTTTAGTCTGTCTACTGCTTTCAAACTACATAGATTTTGCCTCAGATCCCAACTAGTTAGTTCAAAGCTGGTTTCCTTCTAATTTCGTTTGCAGTCCCAGAGTCTTGATTTTATCCCTTTCTGAGTTGATGCAAACTTTACAAATTGCATCTGCCTTTGCCTGAAATGAAAGGCATCTTGTTATGGAAAAGAATTTGGTTTAGTAACTCCTTCTGTGACCCCGGAGTCCCTTTTCCGTGAATGAAGCTCCGGCCACTGGCACATCTACAAAATCTGCTGAGAAGGAGAAGGCAGAAAGCATGGACGTGGCATGCTGCTGAGAAGCTCATCTGTGGTGATGGTGATTTCTCCAACATTCAGATCCAGCTTAAGCGGGATACTGATGAACTAGTGCTCTCTGCCATACGAACCTCCAGCTTGTTCTAAGGTGTCCAGGCAGAGTCAGGCCAGTGCCTGAAGGCCAAAGTGGAGCTGGTGAAGCTAAGTAAGAAATGAATAGTAAGTGCCCTTGTGTTGCTGACACACACTGCACACGGCTGGGTTATCTCACCTGTTAATTATGCCCTGTGGACAGCTAGAGGTAATCAGAGGCAGGCAGAGGGAAACAGAGGCAATCAGGGTAGGCGGAAAAGAAGGAAAACACTGTAATAAGGAAAGGACTGATTCTAGTCCTCCTGTCTCTTTCTTCTTTTTCCCCTGCTTTTTGTAACAATTACTTCCACACAGGATTTCCCCATGTCCTCATTGCTGACTGCCCGTGTCCCCTCTCTGTAAAGCTGTCCGACACCAACGCAGGCACTTTAGGCAGAAGACAGGGGTGCTGCAGACAGACAGCTGGAATCCAGCTGCAGACCTCCACTAGTTTTTTGTGACACACAGAGCTGGGTGTGAAACACAGGACAGAACCTGGGGTTTCCGTGCCTGGTGGGGGGATGCATGAGATGCCACAGAGGATGTCAGACATCCGGCATAGATGCTCCAAGTGGCTGGTGACATTGTGTCTGCCACCCATGCTGCCAGTGAGGAAAGGTCCCTTGAGAAGAACTGCCTGGTGGGGGTATCCTCAGCATGGCAAGGTCTGAGCGATCCTGAAATGATCTGCACTGCCCATTGCGCTTGCAATGAACACAGCCGTGACAGCTGGAGCAAAGGCACAGCAGCTCCACGTACACAGCCTGGATGCTTTGTCAAGGTGGACGGCCTGGGGCAGGTGCTGCCGTTATTACTGCTGGGGCATGAAAGCAGCAGTAACCTCTGGGGAATTTTTTAGCTAAGATCGTATTTAAAGAAGATACATTAATATGACATTATTTTTCCCCCCCCAGAGAAATAAAAGCTTTGAGGACTATAAGGGGAAAGGTATCGTCATGTTTTCCTGTTCCCCTTGTATCACTAAGGTCTCAGTTTCTAAAAGCTGCCTCTGCTGTTGTTTGGTCCTTATTGGCAAATACCTTCTGTAGTACATCACTAAGCTGCTTTGTCAGTTTGAGGGCTGGCTATTTAACTTCAGCAGAAACATGCACCTACTGTTTTAGCATAGCTACTAGTTCGCTGCTCTTTGCTGACAAAGGAAAAATAATTTCACAGCAGGGTTTTAGAATTATGTCACTGAGAAGATGAACTTGTCCCCAGATGTCTCAACTTGAATTCTTTAATAACAAATGATGGCTATAGCCTGTACATGTGCTAGATATTAACTGACTATATGGTTAAATAAATGAGTGAAAACAAACGAGCATTTACTGAAAGCTGGGTTTAAATTTGCGGTGACAAAGATCTCCCACTAGCCTTTCTCTCTTTTTTTTTTTGGTATGCACCTCTAGTCAGCGCTGTGTTTGTTCAGACTCCTCAGCTCAGTGAGACAACCCAGACATAGAACTTTTATAGTTGTGGGTACATCAATCAAAGCTGCTCTTGTGGCTCACTGCTGACCTGTCTCTCTACTGGCATTCATTTCATCAGCTTGAGAAATCTATGATACGGATACTTACATATACCTTGTGGCTTTGAGGTGCCCAGGGGTATTTAAAATGTACACAGACTCCCATGCCCTTCCAGACCAGCAGCTGAAGGTCAGATAGGGTATGTTAAGTCATCCCAATGTCACAAGACACCTAGATGTGGGCAACATGATCAAACCCCTAAAAAGTGGTAAAATGGATTGTGCCAATGGTGTCAGTGCTGTGTGGGGATGGAGCTTGGATGCACACTTGTTTCTGGGCTGATGTGCTCAAAGCGTTCACAGGTAATACAAGCTTTCAGTAGGGCCAGGACTTGTAGCTAAAACAACGATTAGATGAATCCATGAGTCTGTTTACCTCTTGAAGGCACCTATATTAACTCCTGTTACTCCCAGAAGTGTTCTCATGTTAAAATGTGTGAATTCTCTCCTCCTTGGACCAGTAATATGGGTCACTAAATTGCCTATTAACATGAAATTATTTTTTTGCTTTGGTATCTTTTCCTGGAATTTTCTACCAGAAATAGAAAATTGCAGTTTTCTTTAAATTATGTCATTTTTACATGAAAGATTTCCTCAGCTAAACAGGGCAGAATTTCACAGAGTACTGATAAATGAGAATGTTGTGTTGTTCCTGAAATGATCTTTGCAGACTTTCTCATTGCAAAACATGTCAACCACCAAATCCATGGCAATGTTCTTCAGGTATTTGTCTCAGTTTTCCCTGTCCCTAACATGACATTTCCAGACCTGTGTTTCTCCTGCAAGGATCTGAGTGGACTCCGTGTGTTTGTAGGCTTCCTGTCCGTCAGATGTGGAGGCTGAGCCTTGCCGTGCTTTGTGCCATAGAAACAGATGTCTAAGATCCATCTCTTCAGCAGGCAGTGAGCAGGGCCATGGGGACAAGCTCTGCCCAGACACACGATTTGAGAGCTGCTGGTGCTGTGGACCATCTCCAGGACCTGGGACTCCAGGATAGGCCATTTGACAAAGCAGGAGGAACTTCTTTATTTCGAAACCAGGCAATCCATTTTGAAATTGATTCAGGGGAAAGAGTGCTCCTGCCACCTTTCCCACCAACTAGCACTACCTAGTGTGGTATGCCTCCATTTCAGATGATTTAGGAAAAAATGTTGTCTGAATTAGACTGAAACCAAATTCTGAAAGACTGGAATTTTCAGTGAACTGAAAAACCTACTCTTCATCAAGATTTATTTGTTAAAATAATAAACTATCTTAGAAGTAGAGCACAAATAATTTTTAGAAGCACATGTGATTATTCAGTAATACAGATAGTTAGGGTCCTATTAGGTCCCAGGGTCAGAATCTATTAGTATAATTTTTTTGGTAAACGGCCTGGAAGCTGATGTAAGTTACATTAAAGCCTGTCCCTAGATTCAGCAGACCTCTGTCTGAATTTAATACGTTCTGTCTACAGTACTTCATCTCCCTTTTAATTTTAACGATAGCAAGAAGATGGATAATCATTAATACATGTCATGTTCGTTGTTCCAGCTAACCTGATGGGTTTATTTGAAGAGACTTGCCAATTTGTATGACATCATTGCAGCCACTCAAAAAAATATTCTGCTTCATTCTTTCTGGAATGTCTCTTAGACTTTCCTCATCTTTTGTTGCACTTCATTAAATCAGCTATATCCCCGCATCAAATCAACCATAGGCCAATCATTGTCAATAAGAGGAACTCTACCCTTTGCTGTTAAAGCATATGGACCATAATCTGTTAGCATTATTATATTTGACAAATACAGATTTGTTAAATCAGAGGGCATGAGTCTTTGCCTTCCTAAATCATCTTGTAATCGCTTTCTTACTGCTTTCCATTTCTTTCAATAGCAGTCAAATTATCTTTGCCTTGCAGTAAAATATGACATTTATTTGTCTAAAATAATAATCTGCTCTCCAAATTACTTTTCATCTGAAGATCATGAAGTGCTTTACTTCATGGAGCTTGCATGATCTCACTTTCATGGAGAGACAAATAAAGAGAACCGGAAAGGACCTTGAGAAGGGATTATATGATTTACCCAAAACGTCCTCTGTTTTGACACGCGACTAAGGTAATGAAGTGAGAATGGTGCCACATCGTTCAGTCAGTTTTTCTTCTGCTTTTACTTTCCTCCTAGTGATATTTTGAAATGCAGTCATTAGCCATACATGGTTACATCAGCTTAGGCTAAAGTTATTCTTAATCAGTTGATTTGGATGATAAGATTTCAGCTACAGTTTTGCCCCTAGGTAGCTGGGGTAGAAAGAATAGCAGAAATTGAATTGCAGCTTGCTTTTCACTCTGTCTTTTGGAAAAAATTGTTGTCCCCTTGACTAAAATTTGCTCTCATTAACACACCAATCTTGTTTGCTGTAGCCAGTGAGGTGATACGGACTATGGCTAAAAGCAGAATTTGGTTTGTTATGTTCACAGCATCTTTTCAACAAATATTTGTTAAAACAAGCTGCATAGCTGTTCCTGGTCTCATCCACGATAACGGCAGAAGAGCCTTTGGACAGAGTGTTGCTTCAGACTTCCTGCAAAATCCTTCTGCCTAAAATGTGCAGAGCTCCACCTGTTGCATTTGCAAAGCCAGGGCTGAAAAAATGTATCTTTTAGCACTAACTTTTTACTGTTTATTTGGTTTTATGGTACGGCTGTAAACTCTGTTGTTGTTTTATTTGCTGATCTGTTTTATTAAGTGCCTTCTGATGAACAACAAGAAGCGTGTAATAAAAACCATCTGCAGTATGGTGATGACTTCCTTCTCTCAGTCACAGATCTTAAACTAGTCCCCAGTGTGCTGCTATACACAACCCTGCCTTGTTTTTTATACTTGTTACTGAAATGTTCATCTGGGTCCTGGCTGGTGTTTTTGGCCGAATTTGCATTGTGTTGCTATTAAAGGAGAACGTCCCCTGGGAATGTCTGGTTCATTTGTAATTTCTTCTCCACCAGGCTCAACTTGGATAGATTCTCACTGGAGTAAATATCATAGTCAGATAAATACATGAGAGAATGAAACAATCTGCATTTGGTAAGAATCTGCCCCTTATCCAGCAGCAGCAGATGTTGAAGTTCTGATATTATTTTTCCTTGTTCAGCACCTGTGTACCACATACAGTGTTTTATTACTCAGCCAAGGCCCGTTTAGTCATAACTCTACCCTTTCCTTCAGAATTATCTCTTACAGTGTACTATGCAGTCAAATTTTAAATTCTGGGGTGTTTCTATGACTTCCATGGAAACTCCTACCTGGTCTAATCTAAGAGGACCCACTGTCTCCCTTCACTTTACACTGGTCAAGACAAAACCCCAGAAGTTCTTGTTCATCCCTTAGGCAATGTTGTGTTGGTGTCTGGGTATCAGGGAGTGCGTTCAACCAGGCTGCCCAAAGACCTGCTGCTCCATGTGATATGATTTTCTGGGAAAGGAGTCATATTTTCATGATATAGCATGAGTGAAGTGTTGCACAGGACTTCAATGGGGTTGTGTTTAGATGTCTTGAAAATCGCTTTGGCTCTCCTACCATTGACAGCACAGCAGGCAATGCCTTCCTTGACACTCCTAGCTAATGCACACCTCTTGCCAGTGCAGAACGTGCACATAAAGAGGCCACTAACATTGATGGACACAATCTCTTAGGGAAGAGAACTGAAGATGCAGAAACCATTTCTGAGAACCTTCACCAGGAGGTGCTAAAGGTAGGCAGTTGAATTTAAATGCCAGACTTCAAGTGCCCAGACTTTACAAGGGTTTCAAATTTTGATGAAAACTTAGTGGCTGATGTAAATGATCCATTTCTGCTACTTCATCTTCAGAAGATTGACCTTGCTTTCTGGTTCAAAATTAACTTCAACTAAATATTGGGATAATGAATGAGACGGTACTCTATCGTAGTGAAAATAATCTGAATTCATATTGATGGTATATGAAGTTAGCTCTTAGTCTATATTTTTTGCTACATTTTCAGAAACTTTGAGAAGTCTCCAGTGGTCTGTAATCTAAATATCAAGTGATGACATTTAAAGTTTGGAAGAAAAGGAAATATACTGCTGCTTGCCATAAAGGTCCATTAATTACCCTTCTCTTTCACATTTAATAGCTCTTTATTTCCTGTAAGACACTTCCAGAGGCTGTATCTGGGCTTGCTACTACTTAAGTGTGGAATTTGATCCATCACCACTTCTTAAGCACATAATTCATAACAAATTGTTCCCTGTTTATTTGCTCCTATGAATTTTCCTTTACACAATAGCAAAATATAATGCTATATTTGTGACAATCATGTCTTTTTAGGACATTACAGAGCTCTAGTGTATGTTTTTCTGAAAACAACTTTGGAAAATTAATGAAAGGTCATTTTGCCAATGTAGCAACTAATGGCGGCGGCAGTAGCCAAGTCCTCTTTGTAGTGACCTCAAAGTATCCTAAAATATGTAATGCAATTACAACTTTGTAGGACTGACTCCTTTTCTCTTAATTTGATGTCAGCACTAAATCAAATTAATCTTCTTTAACGTTTCAGTATTGCAACATCTGGATCAGTTTTTATTTTTATGTTTGCATCATTTATAATTACATTAACTGATTTGCTGAACTAAACAGTGGAAGAGATGTAAATCAGAGAATTTCTGTCATTAATAAATGCCTTTAAACATAACAAATTCTTTCATCATAACATGATTCTATTTCAGAATTAGTGGCTCAGATCTGAGATGGGACATACTTCTTTTCTTCTGTGAATAAAAAAATCTGAGTTTAATGATTTCTACCAGTGTACCTTTGTTCATACATTTGCAAAACAATATCCACTAGTAAGAAGGATAGTGTTAATTCGGTTTCTGCAAAATACTGGGCATATCTATAACATGCAGGCTAGAAGTTTTGAGCTCAACATACTTGCATTGATACCAGTAGTGATGTCACACCGAACAGGAACAACCTGCAAAGGATGGGAGCCAGATCAAATGCAGGAATGTGCATTAACATAACAATAACAGAACTAATGTGGCTGGATTTCCTCCAGACTCAAGCCTGTACCAGCAATGACTCTCAGATCTCTACTGGTTTAAACAACCCTGTGTTCGAGGTGGCTTTAGAAATGGGACGCTCCAGAATTGCTTCTTGTCTACGGCTATTAACTGGAGAGATTGTAGGCAGCTTTTTAAGTTCTTTGAGTTCTCAGTTCTCTTAAAAACTGTATATTTGAGGGAAGAAAAATAAATCTGGACTCCAATTAGTGATTTAAAGGCCTTGTAAGTGATCTTAATAATTTTTCCCTCTTTATCAGTCTGACAAAAAAAACCCTAAAATTGCCTTTTCTCCTCTCCAAAGTTCTAATATATTGCAATTCATGAATATTTCAAAATCCTTCCATCTTTCACGCAAAAGGAAATGCCTGTTCAGAGCTGACTTTAACTTTGTTTTTCCATTTGTGTGTTTTAAGCCTACGAAGTTGATAGAAAGAAAGATCCTTCGTTGCTACTGTAATCTCAGTGGATGGTCTTACTCTCTTACAGAACTGCTTTCCTGTTACCAATTCTTCTTTTGGCTCTCCAAAGCGAAAGCAAACTCACCTACTCTTGCTTTTGAATAACAACTGTAATTCTGTAATTGGTTCAGAGCAGCATGAAAGCTGTTGCTGTAAGAAAATCAGCACTGTAAGAAATATCTGTCTGTATATTACATGCAGGCCTGTGTCCTTAACAGGCTAAGCACTTAACAGGCTGCATTGCAAACAACTCTTAGGAACGTAGTGATGTGGGTTGTATTCAGCACCATGGTTACTGCAGCCACACATAGCTCAAGTCTTCAGGTCCTCTATGCATCTTGTCAACTCTACCTTTTTCAATCAGGGAATGAGAAGGAGATGGCTGATAGAAATCATAAGATATCATGACCAAGAAGAGTTTGACTCTGTCCCCTGCATAACTCCCATACACACATTTGCAGAGTGCTATAGACCACCTCTTTACAAGACTAAACAAGTCCATGTCTCTCAACATTTTCTCACAGGTCATGTACTCCCAATTGCTCCACTGGACCCGAAAGTCAGAATCCTGATGTCCTGGCTCAAAACTACCATTTCTCTTGTTCCATATTAACAAAGTTTGTAAGTCAGGGTTTACTATTTCTTATATGTAGTCTATGGCTTGCCAGTGTGATGCAAAGTACTTAGGTATGTGTCCAGACTCCCTACACAGTCAATAGAGAGATATGGACACCCCTGAAGGTCTCTCGATAATCATCAAGAGTGGAGCATTTACTCGTCTCTGCTGACTGTACTGGGAGCCTTCGTACTTCAGTGGAGCATTTCAGTACTCTTTGACACTGAGTAGGGAGCTGTCTGGAGCTAGCTAATGGGACATCATGCGCAAGACTGTGCCAGAAAAGACATCTGACTCAGAAGTGCACAGCAGCTGCCTGGATCCCCTGGGAAGCTGGGACACAAGGTCAACCTCAGAGAGTAGGCATCTGACTGGAGAGGAGGTGTATGGTTCAGTACTGCTCAGCACAGAGGATTTCAGATGTAGCTAACACTTACAAATGGAGGAATATTAAGTGTAAAATAAACCCACAATTCCTTTTTTTTTTTTTCAGTAAAGCTAATGAAATTTCTTAGCAAATCTATGAAGTGTAACTGGCCAAGATTTTGTGGCTAACTGCTTATATAATAGATTCACAAAGCCATATTCTTGCCCTCAACATTTCTGAGCTAATAGAGTAATGAAGATAGCCTCTGAGCTGCTGCACTTCTGCGTTGTTTGGTGTTTCGGGGTGTGTTTCACACAATGTTGGAAAATGCTGATAATGCTCAGGCAGTCACATTTCCCTCTTTTTCACCAGTTGCATAATATTTTATTTTGCTGGTATTGAACACTGGAATCAGTAATTTGAAATTCTCCTGAACAGGTGCAAACTAGACAAAAAATGAATTTGCAGCCATCCAAAAATAAAAGGTAGGCTTTATTCAAATAAAACTCGTCGCCAGCTCTATGGAAGTTAGATGATCCTTCAGTTTCTTTACTGGTGGTGTTTACCTTAGACAAACTGTTACTTCATTCATCTTTTAATAGAAAAAACATTTTTTTTTATTTTCAATGAACTGCTAACAGCTAAAAAACTGCTATTTTAATTCTTTTGGAGAAATCAATTTAAATATTTTTAATGTGAAAGGCCAGTCTCTTTACTTACACTGAATAGTAAATTGCAATGCAAGTACAAGATTCCAGGTATATTATACAAACAGAGAAAACAGATGGGGGCTGAAAAGATTGCGGATGAGGTTGGAATTGGAGGTAATTTAATATTTATTCTCCATAAACCGCGTAATCTTTATTAAAAATTTGTAATATGTACAAAGGCTGGGAAAAGAGTAAGAAATGGTTTTGAGAAATATATATAAAACTTCTATTGTTTCACTACTCATTGCCTAAATTAAACTGTGTAATGGAATTTTTGCTTTCCAGAATTGAGTATATATTTTCATTTATCATTACCCCGTGAAAGATTTCGTTTTCTTGGCACCTTGTGTACTGAATTTCTCCTTAGATCTTTGTAGGTACCTCAAAGTCATGAAAAGGATTACAGTATAGTGTAGTATTAGAAGTACAGTAGAGTATTAGCCTACGTATAGTATAAATATTCTGATAAAAAGAGAAAGCTCAGAGTGGTAGCAAATGAAGAGAGGTATTTTAATAACAAAAGCTGCAGTAGTTACTTAAGATTTACCTACCTTACAAATATTCTCTTCTGCATAAATGTTTCTTTCTAGGTTTTTAAAATACATTCTGTTGCTGCAAGCAAATCTTAAATATTTTGAACTTCAAACAAAATACTGTGGAGTTATGTTCTGTGTGATCTTATCCAGGCCAGGTAAATTGAAGCAATTAACGGTGTCTGATTTGAGAAATCTTCAATATCATCTGATGCCTGATCTTTCCCTGCTCCTGGGCCATAAGAACATCTGGCTGTAGCTGCACTGTCATGTACGCAGCTCCAGAAGAGCCTCTCTGAAGGGACTACTTTTTTTGCATTCTCTAACAAGTTCCAAACTACTTCTTATGTTTCTTAAATTTATCTGGCTTGGCCTTAAAGGTAGGTTTTTTCAGTCCTGCATTGCTCCCATAAATATTCTCCGTCAGATCCTCAGTGTTGTAATACCTTTTTTTTTTTTCTAATTTCCAGCCTAAATTTATTCATAGCCAATTTATACCCATTTGTTCTTGTGTCAGCATGGCCTTTAGCTTAAACAGTTGTTTTCCCTGCCTGATGTTTACATCCCTGAAATGCTTACAAAGAATGTGAGCAAAGACAGATGGCTATCGCTTAACCCGTAATTTGTATTAATTATAATAATTAATCAGTTTTTTTGAGTTCAAGATGGTGTGATTGAGCAGGATTTGGTATTCAGCTAAAATTCTTTAGCAGAAAAGTTGGTGGAAGATTTTCAGTTAGTAAATAAATGAGCAATCCTGGTAGTAAATGTTTGCTAGTAATTATTATTGAGCTGAACCAAAACAATTCTACCAAGACAAAAAAAGTGATACAGCCAGTGTCTTTAGTACTTCACAGTCTTTCGTAAAGAAACCCAAATAGTACATGGAGGCTGTTTATTAACAGTTACCTCTCTGGGAGGTTCTTTTGTTTCTGGGTCGTTGAGTAAGTGCTTTAAGGTTATGCCTGCATTGTCATGTTGGTTTGGATTCTGAAATTAAAAACTCCTCATTGTCCCCATTATTGATGCTTTGGCTCCCTGGGCAGAGCAGTTGTGGAGGGATGAACTGTAATCCTCAGAGACAAGGCAGAACTGGGTGGTGTATGCCCAAGACACAGCTGAGGCTACCATCTGTGGGGGCTTTCAGTGCACAGCACCAGATCACTGCCAGTCCAAAGTAAAACCTCTCTGCTGGTCCCGTAGTGCGGATGTGAGGACCTCAGAACTAAACATATTGCTCTACTTCTGTCTTTAACAGTTGGTAATAACTTAACCACTGCTCTAATTTTACATATGTTAAATTAGATTTTCATTTTCCTTATTCAACCTTGCTTTCTGCCTAATTTTTTGACTACTACCTTTGGCTGTTAAAGATCAACCCTATGTTACAAACTTCAGCACTCCCGTGAATGAGGTGCGTAAGTGCGTTAAGCTGCTCTGCAGAGAGACAGCCTGGCTCCAACACGGGGGTGGATCTGGCTTTCACAGGTCGTGCTGGCCCCATGCTGACTCCCTGCAGAGCTCTCTGCTGTTTGTCCCCATCAGCATTGAGTTACCTCTTCTAGATCTAGGTGGAGCTTGTTAGAGTTTGCAGGGTTTATTGTCTCTGGTTTGAGTGGAATGAAGTACAATTTTCTAAATATGGAAAGAGCATTCTACACATATTTACACAGCTTCATTAACAAGCAAAGCAGAGGTAATAAGTCCTTTCAGCTCCCTGTATAGAGCTATTCTCCAGAAAGCTGGCCCAAGTACTTCTCCTAGTCCTCAGCAACGTGGATAAACCACCCAAGGTTGATTGTGTGTTGATCGTCCTTAAAACTTTTATAGCCATTTAGGTTAAACATTTTTGCATCCTAGTTTTGTTGATTCATTCATTACATTACTTCTGGTTTGTGTCATCCTTGTTTCAAATACACTACAAAATGTTTTTAACTTCTGCTCATAAAATGTTCAGAAGACAGCAGACCATGGGATCATAGTTTTCCCTCCAGTGTAGCACAGTCACAGGAACATGGAATTCCTCTGTATACCCTTTACAGCAGAGTTGTATTCTGGTAGCTGCCTGTGTAAGATCAAAAAGCTTCAGTGTGTTGTGAGTTTAATATTAATTTCTGCTCTTGTAATGACCTGGGAATTGTTTGATTGTAAGAGATTAATCTCCTTGTGACCTTTGGAATTTGTAAAATTTTGCCTCTGAAGGAAGCTTTGTACCTACAAATTGTACAATCTGTTGCTGCATGAAAAACGGTCTTCCCTCGCACCATTTCTGTTCTCTTACTTCACTCAGCTTTAGTCTTATATGTAACTTTCTATGAAGACTAACATACACAAAGGGCTACAGTTTAAGCTACTGTAGAAACAGCCCCACTATAGATATATTTTTAGGTAATTCCACACTAAAGAATTCAGTGCATCGCTTGTTGAGGAAGCATGCGATAAATTATGAATAGTTACTATTCAGATAGCACTGTTCATTCTAGGTGTTGAGTCAGCAAAGGATATTGGAGCTATTGCACTATAATGATTATGAAACCTGCAACTCTCATCTGTCTTCTGTCTGCGTGCTTGCATGAGGACTGAACTTAGATTTCCATTGAAATGGTTCTCTTTGCAATGCTTTCATGATTTTTTAAAATGTAATTACGTTAAACAAAAAAAAAAAAAAAGAAGCAGAATAAAAGCAAAGAAAAGAAAAAAAAATTTTCACATGGGAGAATGCTGACCATAAATGATGTATTGACAAGGTTGACTTTGGTAGATCAAAATAACCTCCTGTGATTTCCTAATTTTTTGGTTGTCTGACAGAGGCACATTAGCTGCAAAACTGCTGACAATCTTCTAGTACAGAAGATAGTGTGGAGGTTTGAAAGTTACAAGTTAAATTGCAAGTTGTGTAGTACTTCAGTACTTCTGCATCTTTTCTCCTTGTTTCTGCCTAGATTTCTTCTACCTCCTCAGTTCCTGTGGAGAGGTTCTGATTTTTTTTCCCATCTACACTTTCAATTCTTTTCTGAATATTTAGCTCCCTTATCTTCTGGTCCTTAAAGGCTCTTTGTATGAGTTGAGTGGCTCCATGATCTCCTTGTGCCAAGTGGAAGGGCTATAATTTAGCTAAAGAAGGGGCAGTGGGGAACAGGCAGAGACTCCACCTCACCCAAATGCATTATTAGCTAGTGACTTATCCTGAGGGACAGTCCCTGAGCCGGGATGCCCTCAGGCTGAAGCACGCTCAGTTGCTCAGCATTCACAGAAAGTCCACAGCCTGGTCAGCAAAGCGAAGCTGGAAGGATGAAGTATATTCAGGACAGGGTATTCAGAGAAAGAATAATATTGCACTGAATGTGATTTTATTTCTTCACCACCTTATGCATGGGTCTTTACTTCTTTCTTTACATCCCCAAATCTGTAAAATATGCAATCTTAAAACTGAGACAACTCCTCCTGTCCTACCTAACACTCTCAGTTCAAAAGGTCTAGTACAAAATGACAAAACATCAAAATCACTGTAAGTGTTTTAAAGCAAAGCTTTCTAAAGCAAGGAACCATTTCTGTTGTCTGTACTGTCCATTATGAGAGCATAGGCTTCAGTTTTTGAGGCTGACTTGCATTCAGGGACAAGTTCTCAAAATCCTTCAAATACATGCCATTTTGCCAACACAAAGTGAAATAAATGGGAAGAGGTAGTGTGAGGAAGCTGAGCTGCCAATAAAGTTTTTGCTACCACAGCTGGGCAATAGGACACTTCTGTCAGGAAAATGTAGTCAAATTGCATGACTGAGCAGGAATAGTGGAGGGAGAAGCATTGTCTGTGAAATCTAGCCTATGTCTGATAGGGTAGAAATCAAGACTCTGAAAGGCTTCTTAGGGTTTTTTTTCCCTTTGTCTTTATTTTTTCTTTCATTAGATGATGAAGAAACTGAATTCTGTTGTGGTTTTGCCTCATTTTGGAACAAAAGAACCACACAGTTACTTTCTCACTCCTTTCCCCTCCCCAGTGGGATGGGGAGGACAATCAGAAGGAAAAAGGCAAAAACTTGTGGGCTGGGATAAGAACAGTTTAACAGAATGGCAAAGGGAGAAGAAAAGAACAATCAATAGTACTGATAAAAAGCATGTACAGCACGCAATGATCTCAACACCCAATGCTCAGCTTGCTCCTGAGTAGCAAAAAGCCTCTCCTTCAGCCAACTCCCCACTTAAATACTGAGCATGACATCCCATGGTATAGAATATCCCATATGAATGGCCGTTTGGGTCAGCCCAACCAGCTTCTTGTGAAAATTAACTCTCTCCCAGCTGAACCCAGGATTCCATGTGACCTCAGGAGTAAGTCCCTTTCCGCTTTTCACTTTGATGTTCACTGGTAACACAGGCCATATGATTTTCCATTAATGCAACGACTGATCCTGTGGGAACTCCTTCAAAAGCTAGAAGCATTTGTCTGTTTTACTCTGGAAAAGAGAAAAAATGTGAAAACAAGCTGATCTATAAGCAAAAATATTGTTCATGAGGATTTATGTATGACAGGCTATGTAGCCTCTCTGGCACTCTAGAAGTATACCCTTCATTAGTTAAAGATGCTATCATCTTTATTAGAAGTTAAAGATGCTATCAGGAGTAAATCTGCCTGAAATGTCTGGATTCACCGAAGTGCTTTCCGAAGAGGGAAGAGAGAACAAAAAAGCAGTTTAGAAAAACACTTCAAGTGCCAAGTCTGCCATTTGTGCTAGCAATGTGCAATATGTGGTCTCTATGAGAAGCCTTTATCAAGATGGAAATTATAAACTGAAGAAGACATAAGTACACTTGTATTTCTTCTAATATGTTGCCTATGAATTACTATAACAGTTCTGAATAAGTTGAAATGTGGAGAAAAGCCAGTCAAGCCAGAAGAACTTGTAAGTCCTTTGTAAGGACTGTGATATGCATGTAAACTTGAGGAGTTCCCATGGAGGGGAAAGGAACTCAGGAAAGAGCTGGGGAGCTGGGAAGTATGAATCATTGCAGCTGGAGTCAGTGCCGCTCCTCAAGTGGGATTCCTGTTAAATGAAATTAGAGGAAAGGAAGTAGAAGAGAAAACCAAGTGAGAGATGAACAACATATTCTGTTCTGTTCGCTTCAATACCCCCAAAAGGAACACAGGTTTAGATTTACCCAGACAAGGCAGAGGATGGAGAGGACCACTCTACCAGCTGGCAAGGAGGTTACAGGTCTGCTCTGGAAGGAAGCACTACTGAGGCATATGCAGCTGTGCAGTGTCTCAGGTTGGTTTTATGTGACAACCTGGCAAAAAGCTTGTGTATGGGTTCATCTGAAGTTCTGCACAGGTGGCATGCCTTCTTAACTGTTTCTCATCCCATGAAAGAATATGTCATGTGATGTAACCTACTTTTTGTGACTACACTACGCATGCAGCTTGGAAGAAAATATGGCAGAGGCAGGCCAAGGACTAGATAAGGCAATGTCACAGACAATATCCAACCTGTAGGCCAGACTTTCTCTGCCTTGTCTTATATACATCTATATGATGCTTAGTACAGGGCAATTCAAGTCCCAGATGAGATTAAATGATATCATCATATAAATGAAGAATATCTTCAGTGTTTGATTGTTTACTTTCAGTTCTCTTAAGTGATAAACGGACGTTAGTGTTTAGGAAATAACTTCCCATTTGAACTAACTGGAGTAGCTGAGCACGCAAAGGAGAAAGATTCCTCCCACTTCACTGCTTTTCTTCTGACAGTGATGTTTGTTTAAAGACTAATCCAGAAAGGATTTGACTTCAGTTTAGTGGCAAATGATTATCAGGTGACAGGTAATCTCTGTTTTGGTGTACAGCACTCCTTCATGCAAAACTGAACAATAAAGTCTCACAGAGCTCCTCTTAGAGAGGCAGAAATTCACTGCTGGGTTTAGTCAGTCTAAGCGCAGAGAGCGGTAATGAGCACAGCATCCTGTTTTGCAAGGGATAATTATTGAACTGGCACAGTGGAAAAACCGCAGGTTTCTCTGTGAAGTACTGGGTTCTTCCATCACATAAGGGGTGGGCATGAATCCAAGGGATGGATAACTTTTTCCTAAGTCTGACCACTTTCTAAAGATGTTAAGGAAGGGGAAAAAATCTTAATGTAGTAAACATGTCAAATGCTTTTTTGTTGCACGATGGGAGGGGTAGATGTACTTTCCTAAGGAGTGAGGACTGTCCTGCTGACTTTGGCTTCTTGTGCCTCCAAGTGACCTCAGGAGTATGTCCCTTTCCGCTTTTCACTTTGATGTTCACTGGTAACACAGGCCATAGGATTTTCCATTAATGCAAAAGCTGATCCTGTGGGAACTCCTTCAAAAGCTAGAAGCATTTGTCTGTTTTACTCTGGCAAAGTGAAAAAACGTGAAAACAAGCTGATCTATAAGCAACTCATCAAACATTTTGTTTCCTGCCTGCTAATTAAAGTTGTTTGATAACAATGATCTGCACAGGAAAGAGTGTGAATGAATGTGAACAATCAGGTGAGAATGCCACTGTATTTTTAATGTGTGATATTTATTTATTGAGAACAATGAGTGAAGACTAATGAGAATTTTTACCTAAATTTAGCCACAAAGCTGCTTGAGGACTATTGCCATGCCTGAGATCTCCTTTAGGTGTCTAAAATGCAGTCCTCTGCATTCAAAATCACCTGCAGGGATGGCTCCTTTTATAGTCAGTGGAGAAAAGTAGGTTTGGTTAACTGCTTTTCAGATTTGCCTACATCTAATGCTTTGGTTAGAGTGAGATGTACCCTTCTTGGGGTGTCTCTTCCTGTCTTTTGGCTGCAGAGACAGCACTGAGTGAGGGGCTCAAATGGAGACACTTCCACTGCACGTACTGAATATTAGGTGAGATGAATTCCCCAACAACCTCAGTCTCAAATTCTAACTCAGTACTGAACCATTTTTTCCCTTGTCTTCTTGCACACTTTTCTATATATTCCACTGTGTAATGATTGATTATATTACAGCAGCTGCCAAAATTGTTTAGGAGCAATAAACAGAGACAAATTTTGTGCTAAAAAAATTACAGCTGAGGGTAGATGGAAAGGATGGGAACTGTGCATGCATTTCACATTTCATGTATTATTCTTTTGAAATTAATTAGACATTAATTATATATATTAACAGTCCCCAGTGTCTCCTCTGTAAGTAGCTATGAACGAGGTTTCTCAGTCACAAGTAATTTTGCTTTACAGAAGAAAACCTCTCCTATATGACTCGTTTTGGGAAATAACAACCCTGTGTTTTAAACAAAGTTCCTGTGTTTTTTTCTTCTGACATAAGGAGGATAATTTCTAAAACTTTGATCTGAGTTAAATACGAGGAAGTTTGGTTGAATAATGTTTTATTGAAATTTTTTTAGTTACAGTTAAAGTCTTTGGATCTTAAAGTATACTGAAGAAAATCTTCTCTGGAAGACTGAAGGCAATCCTACACTTCTGCAGCCCTGTGCAGGTACACTTGGAGAGAAAAGGACTTTGCTACTTTATTTTCCAGAGATAATCTTGCACTATGAACAGCAAAGTTGTTCAGCAGACACTGGCTTCTCTGTTTAAGGTGTCTGACTGAGTGGTACCAGTATGGGGTCTTAGATTGAAAAACATGAAATAATGAGGAACTTTGATGAGAAAACTTTTCAGTGGGTACCTTTGATGTCATCTTTAAGCAGTGTAATGTCTGTCTCTGGACAGCTTCTTTGTTCCCCCTTTTTTCCCACTTCAATCCTCCCATCTTGTATTTTTGCCCATCTTCTCCCGTGTCATTGTCTCCAAAGTTTCCAGACCTTTTTCTGTACAGCCTCCTCCCCTTGCCATAGCTGTCCTGTTCCTCACGGAGTAGCTCTCTGCTCCTCTGTGTATTTACTGCTAAGAAAAGGGTTTCTCTATACTCCCACATTTAATAAAAATTTTACTCATTTTCTGCTTCATTGTGGTCATTCACTTCAAGCTTCTTACAACCTGGAGTTGTCTCAGAGAGGTGCACTCCCACCACCCAAAGGCTGACTGACACTGGGAGGATTAGGAGTTATCTGACTGCAGCAGTACTGGATACCCCATAGGTCTGGGGTGCATTAAGAAGAATGTGGCCAGCAGGTCGAGGGAGGTTCTCCTCCCCCTCTACTCTGCCCTAGTGAGGCCTCATCTGGAGTACTCTGTCCACTTCAAGAAAGATGAGGAGCTACTGGAGAGAGTCCAGTGGAGGGCTACAAGGATGATGAGGGGACTGGAGCATCTGTCCTATGAGGAAAGGCTGAGGGAGCTGGGCTTGCTTAGCCTGAAGAAGAGAAGGCTGAGAGAGGATCTTATAAATGCTTATAAATATCTTAAGGGTGGGTGTCAGGGGAATGGAGCCAGACTCTTTTCAGTAGTGCCCAGCAACAGGACAAGGGGCAATGGGCACAAACTGAAGCACAGGAAGTTCCGTCTGAACATGAGGAAGAACTTCTTCCCTCCAAGGGTGACGGAGCACTGGAACAGGCTACCCAGGGAGGTTGTGGAGTCTCCTTCTCTGGAGATATTCAAGACCCGCCTGGACAAGGTCCTGTGCAGGCTGCTGTAGGTGACCCTGCTTCAACAGGGGGGGTTGGACTAGATGACGCACAGAGGTCCCTTCCAACCCCTAACATTCTGTGATTCTGTGATTCACAGTCATGAACTTGGGATGAAGCTCCTAACCCAGAGTCACTTTGGTGGTCACTAAATTGTTTGCCCCAAGACATGGAATTTTCCCTTGACTGCATCTTGGGTGAGAGGACGAGCAGGAGCACAGAATGGAGCAGGGCGGGACGCACTCTGACTCAGCTGTAGCTGGCTCACGTCCCCATCCTTCCTGTTATTAGTAGAGGAACTAATCCAACACAGATCTTTTGATAACTTCTTTCCTTTACACTGATCTACTGTGTAAGGTAATGGAATGGGAGGAAACATCTAACAGGGAGGTAAGGACTACTTGCCTCCACACAGGACTTCACTGGGGCAGGTAACCCACATGGCTCCTCGTCCTTTTTACACAGTTGTGCAATTGGATGCACTATTCATATAAATTAAGAGTTTTGACTTTTCCTCTTGAATGACATAAGGCCTTAGCCTGGCCATATAGTGTTGTCATGCTCTACATGTAACCAAACTGCCTTATTTTTGTTTGATTGATGCAATAGTAAAGCCTGAGGCAAACAGTCTGCAAGGACCACTTAGAAAAACACAGCTTTGCAAACAGAGAGGCAAGTAAGGTAATATCTGTGATCTCACACAAGCTTCCTGCAGAAACTGGTATCTGAACAGTTGGTTTTGTCATCCTTCCCAGGGGACTTGTTTGGTTAAGATTGGTCTTGGGCCAAAGAAAGTGCCAATACTGAGAGCACAAACTGGATAATCGCCGAGAGTAAGGTCTTGTTCCTACGCTACTCCCAACAGTACAGCACCACCAACCTTACTATCTTTGCCAGCAACCACTGACAAACTTTTAAGGTTGTTTGTCTGTTTGTTTGTGTTTTTCTTCTGCTGCATGTCACAGACATATCTCAAGAAGTCAGGTCCTCTGTCAATCAAGATGCCCACTGCTCCAAACATGGCTACATGGCACCTTTACCACCTGTGTGTCCCAGATTGCTAACCTGCATAGTCCATGGTCCATCTGTCTTCATTTACCAACGCCATGTTTTTAGTATGTACTGAATCTGTGGCACAGAAAGTTTTCAGTTTTGTTTTTTTCAGTAATCCAAATCATACAGCAAAATACTACTATATAAGGAAATACACCAAAAAGGACTAAAGTTTTCTTATGGAAATAGGTTTTATGCAAAAATGGTGTGGTGGATTGACCTTGGCTGGCTGCCAGGGGCCCACCCAGCCGCTCTCTCACTCCGCCTCCTTAGTGGGCCAGTGGGAGAAAATGAGATGAAAAACTCATGGGTCAAGATAAAGACAGTTTAATAAAGGTGTGCAGAGACAAAGGAAACCAAAAAGATTTATGCTCTACTTGACATCAGCAGGCAATGTCCAGACGTTTCCTGGGAAGCAGGACCTCAGTACACATAGTGGTTGCTTCGGAAGACAAAAGCCTTAATACTGAATGTCCCTCCTGCTCCTCCTTTCTCTTAGCTTTTGTTGCTGAGTGCAACATTGTGTGGTATGGAATATCCCTTTGGTCAGTTTGGGTCAGCTGTCCCAGCCATGACTTCTTCCAACCTCTTGCCCACCTCCATCCTACTGGCCTTTGGTAGGGTGGGGGTTGGAGAGAGAGCCTTGGTGCTGTGTGAGCACTGCTCAGCAACAGCCAAAACATTAGTGAGTTATCAGCGCCTTCCAGATACAAAGCACAGCACTATGAGGGCTGCTACAGGGAATGTTAACTCCATCCCAGCCAGACCCAATATAGATGGATCTACAAATAACTTTTTTTCCCAAATAATGATAAATTCTTATGGAGACATCACCGAGGGTAGCAAACATGATGAACACAGCATTGTGATTCTCATGATAAACTGGAATGTTACTTTATGTATGCCTAAGAGAGATTTTATACACCTGAAAATCACAGTGCAGAGGACAGATAATTATCTATTGTTTTCTCTCTGTGACAGAGATGTCTCTTTGCTCTGAGGATAGTGTTAGCAGATTGTGGACCATGGTGCCATTCCCAATCATGAAACCCATCTCTTTCCAATTGAAATACCCTAGGGTGTCCAAGACCTCTTCACAGGTCTGGTAGGTATGTTGTGGGCATAACGTAGGGCATACAGGCAGCGTCTGGAGGCCACAGTGCATTAGGGCAACTTAGGGGCTGTTTAAGCCTATATTTAGGCATTAGAAAGACTCCCTCAGTGTTTACAGATCCATTTCAAGTAAGGGAAATGACATTTATTTTCCGTAAGTACAAAGAATGGTGAAAATTTTTGTCAAGTGAAGCTTTTGTCTATTAACAATCACTCATTGACGTATGAAGTTAGATCTCTTTGAGCAGAATGTATCTTTTTATTATGTTTTGTTATCAATGCGTTGGAAGAGCTGTGGCTTCCTGTCCCAGTGCATGTGCAGTGCAATACAAACAAGAATGTCTATTGAGTATGACTCCGAAGGAAATCTGTGTTTGTGGTTTTGGGGAAAAAAGGTACTACGCAAACTGAAAGAGCTGGTATCCTGGGCAAGGAAGTACACTGCACCAGGGGAATTCACATTCAGTTCTTGACTCCACCCCTGGGGACAAATGATAAGACTTTGTGGAGGAGTACAGAGCTGGCTCCAAGCTCCCTTTGCAACGTCTGGTTTCTGGTTTAGCTGCTTGCTGGGCTCGCCCTTAGCACAGGTCTACAAAGCCTGACTTCACCTCATCCTCCTTCACTGTTACCAGCAGCCTCAGTGACGCGAGTACTTTCTGACATAGGGCTGCCCTGGCCTTGACTTTCTGTCCAATATTAGCAGCCAGAGCACAATGTGGGTGACGTCGGGTTGGCATCGAGCCATGGGAGAAGTCCCTCTGCTCTTGGCTGCCCACCAGCAGAGAGCTGTTTTGTCTCTTGGCATGATGAGATGGCCTCTGTGTCAGCGTATTCTCCATAGAATGAGTGGAGATATTTCATGGAGTTCCTTCTAATTACATAGACTTGAACGGAACAGTATGTCAGACATTTCAGTGAGTTAAGTGCCTTCCTCATGAAAGCAAAGTACTTGTTTGTTGGTAAACAGAGCCATATCACACCAGCTTTTAAAGAATGATGAATTAATTAAATGATAATTTTTGTAACTTCTTTTTGTCATGTAACACACTATGGAACCGCTTGGGGAACAATCAAGTCTGTAGACTTATTTTCTCAAAAAATGCCAAAAGAAATTTAAGGTTTCAGTTTGCTGGGGAGTTGTGGGTTATTTTTTTAACAAACATTATAAACTATGTTACTGTATTCACAACAATTTTCAATATTGCTGTATTGGGTTTGTGCGGCAAGGTTTTGGTAGTGGAGGGGCTACAAGGGTGGATTCTGTGAGAAGCTGTCAGAAGATTCCCCTATGAACCAATGCCACCCGCCTCCAAGATGGACCTGCTGCTGGCCAAGGCTGAGCCCATCAGCGACAGTGGTAGCACCTCTGGGATAACATAGTTAAGCAGGGAATAGAAATCCCCAAATGAAACTTCAGCTGGGGAAAGGAGTGAGAATATGTGAGAGAAACAACATGGCAGACACCAAGGTCAGTGAAGAAGGAGAGGGAGGGCGTGCTCCAGGCACCAGAGCAGAGATTCCCCTGCAGCACATGGAGCACACCATGGTGAGGCAGGCTGTGCCCCTGCAGCCCATGGAGGTCCACGGTGGAGCAGATATCCACCTGCAGCCCAGCAAGGACCCCATACCAGAGCAGGTGGATGCCCGAAGAAGGCTGTGACTCTGTGGGAGGCCCATGCTGGAGCGGGCTCCCGGCAGGACTTCTGGCCCCGTGGGGGACCCACTCTGGAACAGCCTGTTCCTGAAGGACTGCACCCCATGGAAGGGACCCACGCTGAAGCAGTTTGTGGAGAACTGTCTCCCACGGGAGGAACCCCACATTGGAGCAAGGGCAGAGTGTGAGGAGTCCTCCCACTGAGGAGGATGGATTGGCAGAGACAATATGTGATGAACTGACCACAACCCCCATTCCCTGTCCCCCTGTGCCACTTGTGGGGAGGAGGGAGAGAAAATTGGGAGTGAAGTTGAGCCAGGAAGAAGGGAGGGGTGGGGGGAAGGTGTTTTAAGATTTGTTTTTTTTCCCATTATCCTACTCTGATTTGACAGGTTATAAATTAAACTAATTTCCCCAAGTCGAGTCTGGTTTGCCTGTGACAGTAATGGGTGAGTGATGTCTGCCTGTCCTTATCTCAACCCATGAGCCTTTTATTCTATTTTCTTTCCCCTGTCCAGATGAAGAGGGGACTGATAGAGTGGTTTTGGCGGGCACCTGGTGTCCAGCGAGGGTCAACCCACCATGATTGTATAACTTCAAAATTGTAAAAAATATCTACAGGAATTAAGGGAATATACTGCTAATTGTATGCTTTTCTTCCTGCTTTAGTTTAATATGTTTTAAAGGGAAAAGATGGAAGAGAGAAGGAGAGGACAAAATCTGAATTACAGAGGGAAAGAAAATTGTCCAGAATGAATCTTGTTACACTAAAAATCTTGATGAGGACTAAGGTTCCTAGGCAAAGCCAAGAATCCATTAGTCTAATTAAAATCTGAACAGTCTAATTAAAGTTATGCTTGATTCAGTTACAATAGTGCTAACACCGTTAACAACATAGTTAGGGCTGATGAATGCAAACTTTCTGGTACCTACCCCTTTCCCCCATTGTTTTGCTCACCCATCCACTTCCTCTCTGTTGTCTTAGGCCCTTCAAGAGGATGGTGGAGGTTTTCAAGAAGTGATCAGTGTTCCGAGTCCTTTGCAGGGAGGAGTGCAACACTGGCATTCCTCAGCCTGGGATCTATTTGGATTATTTTTATAAACTATCTAAACCAATATTCTTGCTTCCTTTTTCCCCAGTGATTCTCAGTTTCATATCTTGCTTGCTTTTCTATTCTCTTTTATTATCCTTTAAAAATGTTTTACCAGACACGCGTGGTTGCACTCCTACAGTGCCCAGTAATTGCCCACTGCCATTTGTGTTTACAGTCATGGGGTTTTTGGTTTCTGTCTGTTGCTATACTATGCTACATTTTTATTCTAGGATCTTAGGCAGTTCACCCTACACAGAACAGCTCCTTGTTATCATTACCTATTAGTGAGCAGTAGGCATTGCACGGCACAATTACACACAGCTAAATTAAAGCTAAAACAATTTGGGATATAGCTATCTGACCTCTAGACAATTGCTGTCACAGCTGACATGCTAAAATCAGCTCCAGCCAAGAGAATTGCAGATAAGTCCAGAGAATCTGTACCACAGGGTTAACACAAAGCTTGTGGCCTCTTATTAGGAATGGCAAACTTATTTTTACTCAGCTACGGGCCTCAAATTTTGCTTAGGAAGTTCATGTGAAGGTTTTCTGAAAGTCAAGGATTTTTCTGACAGTACTAATTGTGGAAATGTTAAGTGGGTCAAATAATAAATACAAATACCTCATGAAAGAAACCTATAAACCTTGAAGTTGTGTAAATATATACCGTTTTAAGAAAGTTATTCCTGCAAGGTTTAAATACTAAGGAACACTTATGGGTGGTCTGCTTATGAAGGCTTAATCTTGTCCAGGCTTCTGCTGTTAAGATGTAAGAAAGTGAGTATCTCGTTACATCTACAGATTGGAATTTTTATGGTCTAATCACTGACAGAAAACTTCATTATTACAAATGTAATAAGTCAATGTACTAATCATCTGTCTCTTGACAAACTAAATTTAACCTTTAACCTAAATTTTATCTTCAGTGGTTCTCTAGCCCATTTAAGCTTCTTTTGTGGTTTGCTCTGTATGTGCGAGCACGAATTCAACCCTTTACCACGTATGGCCGTGTCTTTGGATTCTTCTTCTCTTGTCATCCCTTCTTTTCTTTTCTGAGAACATAATTTGGGCAGATTAACTTTGGCAGACTTTTATAAAAAGTCTAAGTGTATTAGCATTTCCACATCCTCTTTAGCATGCTTCATATACATTTTATGCTTTTTTATTAGCAGCAGTCTTTGACTCTTTAGTCTAATAGAATTTGGATTTCTGAGATACTGATTAAGGACTACAATGTGCTTAGTACTTGTACCTGTGAGTGTGAAAGCCACAAAACAGTCAAAGGTCTGCTACAATGATTTGGTATCTAAAATAGTGTGCCTTAGCATGACGAAGCATTGCCTGTCTGATGCTGCTGAGGCCAAATCAAGTCCCCACATAGGGTCACCTAGCCCATCACATGCGGTTATAACTGAACTGCCCATTGAGCTACCCTAAGCAACTAATTTGGTGTCCAAAGCCCACCTTGCAGCCTCAAGATTCTGAAATGGTAGGTTTGCAGATGGATTTTGTTTCAAATATACACTTATAAAAATGTCAGTAGAGACAACGCTCTTCTGAGGTCTCAGGAGCCCTCTAGAAAGTGTCTGTATGTAAACGCAGAACTGTTGCTTCAAGGTTGTCAGGAAATTACTTTTTAATGGATCTGTATTATTCTAGTTCTCTTGTTTCTATGAGACCTGTGGGAACACTTCTTCAGAGTGTAATTGTCCTTAAGCTTTTATGAACTGTTTTAAGAGACCATCAAGTATCCACACTTTTACACAACAAGAGAAACTTTACTGACCAAAGTTGCTTGTCCTGATAAATGTTACTCACACATGTAGAAATGCTGTTCTGAGACTGGCTGGTTGATCACTTTAGGAATAATTGCTTAGACTATTCTTTGGTGGGGAGAGGGAATGAATGAAAAGGAGATTCATGATGCTACTGGATTTCCACATTTTTTTTGGTATCTCAGTTGTATTTAATTAGATAGAATGGAGCAGATTCTTGAAAGCTTTCAAAAGAGGAGATGTATAATATGACAAAATCACTCATGAATAAGCTTGTACCATGTAAAGGTAAAATGATTCGTCTCTGATGCTGTTTTGAAGTTTTTATGTCAACACATCTTGCGTTGGTGGGATAAATTTGAATGAATAATTAGCATCTCTTCTATTTCATGACCTGCGGAGCTACACATACTTGGCTTGTACATTGTACTGCTTCTCCTTAGGACTCTAATGCATTGCTGCAAAAAAATGGAAATAAAATTATAAAAATTTTTTGATTTCTTAGTCTACGCACACATACATAGCACCTTCTGGGTTTGAGCAGTAGCCTCTGGGTCACTCAATTTTCGGTACTGAATTATCTGTATAATTACACTACTTGCTCTATCTGTGCTGATCTTTAATTTTCACCCGTCAATTACATGTGGTCTTATTTCTATTGTGACTATCAAGGACATATCAGTTTATAGATGAAAAAAAAGGTTGTAGGAGATGAACTTGAAAAACTAGAGTGCATTTTAAATAGGCTGTAGTCTCTGGCTGAGGACAGGGTTCTACTAGTCCTAGTATTGACCAAACAGTCTGTAGTCAGGGAAGAGTCTTAATTTTCTTCTTAATGTTATCTTGAAGTAGCACTTTTGAATAAATTTCTGTCACTTCTAGCTAGCTAAAAGATCATCTAGTTCGAACCCCTCCTGCCATGGGCAGGGACACCTTCCACCAGACCAGGTTGCTCAAAGTCCCATCCGACCTGGCCTTGAACACTTCCAGGGAGGAGGCATCCACAACTTCTCTGGGAAACCTGTTCCAGTGCCTCACCACTCTCACAGTAAATAATTTCTTTCTTATATCTAATCTAAATCTACCCTCTTTTCATTTAAAGCCATTAGCCCTTGTCCTATCACTACAGACCTTGACAAAAAGTCCCTCTGAAGCTTTCCTGTAGGCCCCCTTCAGGTACTGGAAGGCTGCTAGAAGGTCTCCCCAGAGCCTTGTCTTCTCCAGGCTGAACAGCCCCAACTCTCTCACCCTTTTCTCATAGGAGAGGTGCTCCAGCCCTTGGATCATTTTTGTCACTCTCCTCTGGACCTGCTCCAACAGGTCCATGTCTTTCCTATGCTGAGGGCTCTAGAGCTGGAAAAAGGACTCCAGCTGGAGTCTTAGCAGAGCAGAGTGGCAGAATCGCCTCTCTCAACCTGCTGGACATACTTCTTTTGATGCAGCCCAGGATATTGCTGGCTTTCTGCGCTGTGAGAGCACATTGCCAGATTATGTTTACCTTCTCGTCAACCAGTACCCCCAGTTCTTTCTTGGCAGGGTTGCTCCTAATCTGTTCTCCACCCAGCCTGTGTTTGTGCCTGGGATTACCCCGGCCCATGTGCAGGACCTTGCATTTGACTTTCTTGAACTTTGTGGGTCCCGCACAGGCCCACCTCTCAAGCCACCAGTATTGTCTTCTGGTGGAGCTAGTAGTCTGTGGGTTAAAATAAAAGAGAGTCAAAGAAGAGAGATGATGATTGTGTCCAATAGCTAAATTTATCTGTCACAATGGAGAATAATAGGAAAGGCTGTCCTACTAGGGGAGTGGATGTTGGTATTGTGAGGTATTCTCCATGAACTGTCAGAAATCTTACTGTCTTTCTGCATCAGAATAAAAGTGTGTATTTTTTTTGTCCTCTGATACAGAAATGCATAGGAGTACCTTCTTCTTCACCAATCTAGCAGCAGTCTAATCACCAACCAAGAAGAATCACAAGTACTTTATGGAGGAGAGTATGAGTAACAAATCATATGTAATGATATAAAAAGCTGAAGACATTGAGGATCTGTGGTGTTAAACATGAGAAAAGAAACTATACAAAATGAAATACAAATATATTAACATCATAACGGTTAAATGGTAGGCCTGTGGGAGAAATGTTCTCCTGAATTCTATTAATAAAAAATTGCTTATTTTTGTCATAAGAGGGTTTTGTTATTCCTTTTTGTTGTGCACCCGAAATTTCACCTCAACGTGCTACCTCGCTTGCATTCAAGAAAAAAACAAACAGGCAAAAAATTGCCTTAGAAATTCAATTTTGCCTTACCCTTCATAGTAAGGGCTTCAACTTGCCTGGTGGCTCTGAGAAAGTGCTAAATCATTTATTTATATATAGTAAAAAAAAAGTAAATATCTTTGTTTAACATAAGATGTAGTATATTAGTTTTATACTTTAGGTGGATAGTAAATCCAGCTAACATCACCAAAGAATGTAAATTCTACATATGGTTTTGTAAGAGCTCTAGGAATGAAACATGGAAGAATGACACCATTTTTTCTCAACAGCAGTTGGAGTCATCAGTCAGTTCAGGAGAATGTTGTGTTAAAACCTTCCTGCTAACAGATGACCTGAACACTTCACAATCAAGTATTAAATCACACAGCAGATGCTTGGTTTATCCGTGTTCTTTCCCTTGCTTGCTCATACATGCCCAACAATACAATAAGCAATAGTTAGGCTGAGCTGTGTTTTGAAATCAGGTTATCACTTCAACCTATATTTACTCTGAGAAATGTGTTTTGAAATTCAGTAATTCGAGGAAAATCTGTATTTTTAATCCTATTCTTATAAGGGAAGGACAAATCTCTAGGAAAATACAAGAACTTTTTCCTTGAGGTTTTCAGATGTGTCCTAAGCTAATAAGAAAGCAAAGCCATCTCTTTATTTAATACAGTTTGCAGAACTATATCTCTCGAAAATGAAACATGGAACTAAACTGTATTAAGGCTTGCATTTTCTTACCAAGCCGAATAATCTTAATTGGCTTTTTTTTAATGCCGTTATCATAGCAATCTCAAAATCTAATGATTTCAACAGTGTTCTCGCTTGTATTTTCGTGAAGAACTGGGAAACATCTTAATCTTTTAAAGGTCAGCTGACCCTTTTACAAATTTTTAGCATCACACTGCTAGTATTAATTATTTCCAAAGCTTGGTATGATGTTTGCACAATGAAGGGAAGATCTTTGTTTATTTACATGTTCTTTCAGTCTACCTGTCTGCTGTAATGAAAGTATTCTGCTCATTTAGAGCTGTTCATTTGAAGAAAAAAGACCAAGCAGTAACTGAAAAATTCAAAGTTGTGGGTCTTTTTTCTACCTTGTGGGGGAAAAAAGAAGTTAAAAAGGTTGTGAAGTTCTCCTTATGCAGATTGAAAGGTCATGGGGTTAAATTTTCAAACTTATTTAGACATCCAAATATATAGTTAGCTGCCCAGTGTGACTATGTGGATGTATACATGCATATGTAAGCATCTAATGATCTTAAAATTTTGGCCAAGGATAACTTTGGCCAAAACTTATTGAATTCTGTGAACTCTGATAGCTGTTGTGCAAGAACAGATATACGCGATATTCTAAACGTGTTTTCACATGTGATGGGTATGCCAGGAAAAAAATGTAAAGTCATTTAAAAAAACACAACAATTCTGCCTTGGTTGTTTTCACTTCAGCTGCAGTTTTTTGCCTAATACAGTCTGTGACAACTCTCAAATCGAGTTGTGCACAAGGAATGCACCCTTCTTCAGTCTTTAAAATACCAATAGAAAAATCAATTTTCTAACAAAGTATACCAATTTATACATCTGCTCAAACAAATATATATAAAGAAAATATACCATTTTACTCAGCAAAAAATATCAAATATGTCATTAAGGTTACACTAGATGGCAAACAAATATATTTTAGAGGCTATGCTGAAGAGGCAAACTCTGATTAAAATGATGGTTTAGATCAGTTGACCTGAGTCAGTCTTCCCTGGTGATAGAAACAGCTTTTCTTAATTACCTATAAATATTAAACACGGCCTGATGTCTCATGCTACTCTGTTTGGGAAAAAAAAATCAACACAAGGCATTCAATAGCATGTAGGAAAAAGCTGTACTGAGTACCTTGGTGCAATTCTGACTTACACTGAATTTAAAGCTCTGACCTTGCCTAGTACTTTACTAGATTATAAATGGTATTTTAGGATGGATATCTGGATTTTAGGGAGGCAAGGGCTGTGTGATTCTGCAGCAAATAAAGCATTGGTAAAGTGGGCTAGCCCCAATGCAATTAGTGCCTCTCATTCTAATTGTAGCTGTTGTTACTACAGTGCTTGTAGGAAGAAAATATGTCTCTCTCTCTTCCTTCTTGTTCTTCACCTGATGGAAAATGACAATCCCATATGCTAGTAAAATATGCTGAGACACATTTCTATGTGTTGAAAAATACATGAGACTTCAACACTATTTCCAGATTCCATTAATATATTACAGTTTCATTGCATAGTAATAATGGGCTGTACACTACATATGGAGGCAAGAGTTGCTATTTTTCACAAAATATGGAAAGATGTGCAGTTTGCTCTATACCTGTGTTTCTACCTCTGGAGAAAAACTTTGGCTGACCATCTCCAGCATGGAATATAACCTGACCTCATTCTAACAATCCTACAACCTAGCTCAAATGAAACCAACTGGAGTAAGATTCAAATCTTGTTCAAGGCTGACCTGCATATAAGGATCGTACTTGTTTTTCTCGCTCTGCATGAGGTTTTTAGATCTACAGAGGGTGAAAATGTGCACATAAAATGCTTGTGCTGTTTTCTTTAAAAGCACCCCTTACAGGCTGATGTGCTCCATAAGTTTCCCCAAAGTTCTGAATATTGATGTTCCTTTTAGACTGGGAATTATTATGCTAAGCATCAACTTGCCAAATCCTATTATAGTGAAAACCTTGAGATAATGTTTAATGACATGAAGTGAGACTTGATGCAGTGAAGTTAGATGATATGTGCCTGAAGAAAATAAGTGATTTAGCAAGAATGTTGAAATCTTTCATCTTACACATAGTTTATTAAAAGTGTTCTTATACAGAAAAATAGAGTTTTTTCAGCTCCAAGAGAAAAAAATAAACAAGAACAATATCAAAATGGAACAGCTATTTTTAGTGTGAGAAGTCTATTTTCTCCAAAAGGGAAAGTCTGCAATGAGTCATTCTAGCAGCTGGCGCTAAAGCTGGGTTAGTCACAAGTCCATGACCCTCAACATGGGTCCAAACACCAAAAGGTTCCTGAAGGAACTAAAACCAGAAGTCCATAAAATATATGAAGGTCCGTGACCAGGAGATATCATCTTTTCAAGCTTTGTCTGCCTTATCGTCTTTCATACATGTGCCTATGCTTTTAACCAGTGTTCCCTGAATCTGTATTGTTAGCTGGGCATTGCATCAAGCTGAATTAAGGTTAGTTTACTAACAAGAGCCTTAACTAGTGCTTACACCTAACAATATGCATTATCCTGTAAACTGTATGTGTCGCTGATCCCAGCAACTACAGCAGTGTACTTCTTTTCTGCACATCTTCAATGTTCAGCAATCCTCTTTGGCATTATCTTGCAAAACTGTTTTTGCTTTCCAAGTCTGGAAATTCAGTTGGTCTTCTAATTGGTCCTTTGGTCTTTGGTCAGCTTGTCTTTCTCAGGAAACTGAAAATATTATGCACTTTTCCTTCACAGTGCTTCCAGACTACTCACAGAAGCTAAGAGAAGCAGGCTGATTGCAAAGAGCAAATCATTGCTTACTGTGCATGGGTGGCTGAGAAGTCAAATCGCTGACGGTGAGTGAAATTCTGTCCTTCCAACCAAATGACTGTAGTAAAGTACAGCCTTTGGATGCTAAGTGAGATTTTCACCCCTCCCCAATGGCTTTGTCAGCACCTTTTGCACTAAACCTAGGCCCAGCGCCTGGCCAGGAAAGATCAGGTCTGCCAGGATTCGTATCACACTGCCCCAAGTTAAATGATGTGGGGCAGCCTGATCCACAGCGGAGCGCCCTGAGTGCTCCCACATATGTCATGTGCGTGGCTGAGCTGGCAACGCTGGCGTCTAAGCACACCAACAGCCAGCGATTAGTTACATCTAATTGCAAACCCAAGAAACTGAACAGTTGGTAATGTTTATTTAAAATGTTGAAATCATTGCAAATGATGATAGATCACAGCCAGACAATGATGTGTGGCGTCTCAGTGACCCTGCTCCACAGGAAGAACACAAAATCATCTGGGAAATCATTTTTGTTCTAGCAACAAGAGGAGTGGCTATTGACAGGACTGCAATGGGTCAGCCAGGCTATCCATTAGGCAGTTCTAAAAGGGAAAACATAATAGCCAAGCATTCAGTATTTGCAATTGTTTCACCCCTTCAGTTCAGTACATTTTGTTATTTTTATTAGGATATACTTATTAGAACAAGCTCAGAAGAACCTAGTTCATTACAGCTTTGGAAGGAAGAGAAGCACTAAACAAAAACATATTCATACGTCAAAATGAAAGACAAGTTCATCAGTATTTTTCTCCACTAGTCCATGCACTGTCAATGATTTATCTTCTCCATGTGAAAGTTTTGTTCAGCTTGAAAAGTGTGATTGTACACTTTCTAGTGAAACAGGTAGAGACACTTACAGGCACACACTTTTATTATAAAGTAAACTTTGTCTGCTTGAAATCTGGTTATTGCCATCAGCTTCTTCTGGGTGTGCACAAGTTTAAGCTGACCCAGCTCCCCACAATCTCTCTTGGGAGGGGACATAGCCAGGACACCTGACCCAAACTGACCAAAGGGATATTCCAGACCATGTGACATCTGTTCAGCAATAAAAACTAAGAGAAAGGAGGTGGAAGGGGGGGCATCTGTTTTTACGACATTTGTCTTCCAGAGCAACCGCTACGCGTCCTGAAGCACTGCTTGCTGGGAAGTGGCTGGACTTCATCTACTGATGGAAAGTGGAGAGCAAATCTTTTGTTTTCCGTTGCTTTCATGCATGGCTTTTGATTTTGCTTTCTTAAGCTGCCTGTATCTTGACCCACGAGTTTTTTCCACCTTATTTTCTCAGCCCCATCCTGCTGAGGAGGGGAGTGATAGAGTGGCTTGGTGGGTACCTGGCATCCAGCCAGGGTCAACCCACCACAACAGTGGCATAACATAGTAGTCTGATCTGTTCAACAACTGTTAATAATAGTTTTCAAACTGGATTAATCTTTTATCTGCTCTTGATGTTTCTGTTGATTTTTTTGTGTTAATGTAAGTTAAACAAGAATGAGTCTGTGATACTGCAAAGTCTTTTAAATGAGCCATTGCCAGACTGATGACAACATACAGCAAAATCTGTAGTCATTAGTGATCAGCTATAGCTCTAACACAATCTGTCAGTTTAGAACCAGTTTTGACATGCAGGATAGAGTAGTGTGGTGGGTTGATCCTGGCCAGCAGCTAAACACCTACACAGCTGCTTGCTGACTGCCCACCCCCACATGGGATGGGAGAGACAACAGCAAGGGCAAGAGTAAGAAAACTTCTAGGTCAAGATGAAGACTGTTTAAAAGTGAAGGACAGAGAAAAACAAAAGAACAAGTGATGCAAAGTCAATCACTCGCCACCTCCCACGAGCAGACCAATGCCCAGCCAGTTTCTGATCAGTAGATACTGCGGAAGACAAGCCACACACAGCTTTATTTTTTTTACTGCTGAACATGGCAACTTATGGTATGGAATAGCCCTTTGGTCAGTTTGGGTCAGCTGTCACCACTGTGTTCCCTCCCAAATTCTTGCCCACCCTCAACCCTGTTGATGGAGAGGGCAAAATGAGAAACAGAAGGCCTTAAAGTTGTGTAAGCACTCTTCAGCAACAGCTCAAACATTGGTCTGTTATCAACAATATTTTAGTTACAGACCCAAAACACAGCACTATACGGGCTGCTGTAAAGAAAATTAACTCTATCCCAGCCAGATCCAGTACAAGCAAACTGAGTGCTTAGTGCCTAATCTTTTGGAAATAGACTTAAATTCAGCAAGTGGTTGGACTACAGATCTTCATCTTACGAAAGGAAGTGCAGCTCATTTCTTGGAGACCATGACTATAGTTTGGTTTTTTTCTGCTAATTATGTCAACAACAGCTGCTCAGAGTCTCTGGTGCCTCCTGGCAGGCTCTTTGCATGTGGAGAATAGCATGTGTGTCCTGGGAAGTAGGAAAGAAGCAGCAGGAGCTGGTTTGTTCTCATGTTTCCGCGTGTCATGAGGTTAGGAGACAGCTGTGTTATGCACTTGGTTCCAGGAACTACAAAACATTTCTGGGTTTTGTGGTATAGATGCAGTCCAAAAAACCCTTTTATTTTCTGTAAGATTGGCAATGAACTGACATCCTATGGTGGACAGAGCTGGAGGACAGTCTCATCCACAGCTGAACTTGAGTGGGATGCCTTCATCTGCAAGGCAGTGACCTGAAGTCAGATATTAACACTAGCCTCTAGCTGAAGCAAAGTGTAATTCTAAGTCTGTAAACAGGGAAAGGTAAAAGAGATTCATAGACTTGAAGAATCAATGTAGGGTGTTTAGATCTTGTTTAATACCTTTCCTATAGCTTGACACAACCCTACCTTTCTTTAGCAGTTCTGCAGATCTGTGCTCACTTGCATTGACATTTGTTGCAAGAAGGATGAGCTGTTCCTGCAGGAACTGCGATAAAACTGTTATGAATGTGAGGGTGTACAATGCATTCAATTAACAGAGAGAGGAATTACGTTTTACTGGAAGTTCTGGAGGAACTCTGATCCCATTGTACAATTTCTGCACAGCAGTCGGCAGAGAACCACACTTGATGTTCGTGAAAGTACTGCATGGCTTACTGAATTGCTTCTTACATGCATAATCTGAAAGCAAATCACAGCTCTGTGTTGTTTATAGGTACTATAAAACAGCAGTAAGTGCTGAAATTTATAACTAAATTGAATTTGCTATAAATGATGTGTGCTTTATTGCCTGTTAATGCACAGTTGCTGCAGTAAACTTTGCAGTCTTGTTATTTTATAAGGTTTTACCGTGCATATTAGAACAGCATGCTCACACTGGCATCATTAAGAATGAGTTGCAGTTTCCATTACAAACCTCTGTTTTCAGTCGTAAAGACTCACTCGCTGCTGCAATGTAGCGCATGAATTTTAGACCTGTTTTTTTTCTTTTGAAGCAGCCAGATTGGCTAATTCCAAATAATTTATGTATGAATACAAGAGAGTGGGGCATTTGTTGGAATTTGGATTAATTTTAGATCTTGTATATAAAAATGCAAGTGGCTTTAATTTAAACAAGAAAAGCAGTTGTTTATGGGAGCTGTTCCGGTTTAGTTAAGTGAATTCTTTTCCACTCTGTTTTCCCAGAGTAAATGAGGGCCTGCATGGTGTAAACGCGTAATGACCTGATGTAGACCTGTATTCTAAATATGTCAGTCCAGTTGGTCAGTAGAACTTCTGCCTTAGTGAGGAGTACAGAACCAGGTTTATTATGAGTTGAAGTCCATGTAGAGAGATATTTCCCAGAAGTTAGCTGATATCAGACTGCTGGTTAGTTGCTGGGCAATATTGATTTTCAGACTGACCTCTTTTTTTTTTTATTTTTTTTACTTTCTTATCTTAGGCTCAAGTACTTCTGAAGAAGTTGTAAAAGTCAGAATTTCTTAAGCAGTAAAACTAAATGTGGCTGCTATAGCTTTGGAAGACTAGAGACACATGCATCTGTGCCCCATTCTTAGCAAAAATTTGTGGAAACTAAGGTGGGAAAAGAAGAGAATGGGGCAAGAGTGGCGGTCCATACTCTGAGACATGTTCAAATGCAAGGTTTTGGGAGGATTTAGGCTTTAACAAATCTCTCTTTAAAAGACAATGAGAAGCCCTCACACTTCCTAGCTATGTGTTGTTTGGAGGTGTGGGATTTATTTTGACAACTGGAACCAGTCGATGAGGTTTCTTGGCAATCTGTTGAAGTTACAGCTTCACCATAGGCAGCATCAAGGTGAAATCAGACATAATGTTCCACTGAGGGATGAAAGGGACAATAAGTAACTTAATGTACTTGTCCATGAAGGTATGTACTAACTGACAGGGTAGAAGGTCATGTGTCAGATGCAGCGTCTTCCCAAAATGTTAGTGACTCTTAAGGAAGACAAATTAGGGGCTAGTGCGTGTGCCAAAACATTCCTCTGGGCAGCTATGTTTGCATCTGTTAAGAGATGGTGGAAGTGATTAACCTATAAAAATATTTGCTATCTGTGAACATTTTAGGCAAAAAATGAGACACAAGTCACTTTCCCTGTGCCCACCACCAAGCTGCTGTGTCTCAGTGGGGACTACATTTCCTCTGCCAAATACCTGAAAAGCAACGCAAAGAGGTGACATTCCTTGATTGCTCAAAGGCAGTGGGACATATGGATACACAAGAATTGAAAAACACTCAGTAAAGAAAATGTTTCTCCTTCCCCTCTACGCTGCCCTAGTGAGGCCTCATCTGGACTACTCTGTCCAGTTCTGGGCTCCCCAATTCAAGAAAGATGAGGAGCTACTTGAGAGAGTCCAGCAGAGGGCTACGAGGATGATGAGGGGACTGGAGCATCTGTCCTACAGGGAGAGGCTGAGGGAGCTGGGCTTGTTCAGCCTGAAGAAGAGAAGGCTGCGAGGGGACCTAATATATGATTATAAATATCTGAAGGGTGGGTGTCAGGAGGATGGGGCCAAACTCTTTTCAGTAGTGCCCAGTGACAGGACAAGGGGCAACGGGCACAAACTGAGGCACAGGGAGTTCCGTCTGAACATGAGGAAGAACTTCTTCCCTCTGACGGTGACAGAGCACTGGAACAGGCTGCCCAGGGAGGTTGTGGAGTCTCCTTCTCTGGAGATATTCAAGACCCGCC
>Ga0065711_1027707_pt1 | contig 46598 bp, 24 predicted proteins | sample Hoacrofraction12_FD_59098 | JGI IMG/M metagenome (GOLD analysis project Ga0065711, IMG submission 59098) | Hoatzin crop microbial communities from Cojedes, Venezuela - Epithelial fraction 12 v2 (version 2) | ecosystem: Host-associated > Birds > Digestive system > Esophagus > Crop | place...
ATTCTGCCTCTTCCTCTCTCCTGTCCTGTCCTGTCCTGTCCTGTCCTGTCCTGTCCTGTCCTGTCCTGTCCTGTCCTCTCCTCTCCTCTCCTCTCCTCTCCTCTCCTCTTTTAATATAGGATGGATGGGATCATGGATTTAAGCATTAAGGAAGTTAATGTCTCATCTACAATAGTGATGCTCAACTCCTGTCAAGCAGTTTGACTGTAAAAGCATATTGCATGTAACCCAGTGTTTGTGACTGAGCAAAGTTCCCTTTGCACACATTTTTTGGCATGATATTTCTATTTCCATCTCTAGCATATGAAGTAATACAAAAAAGGTATTTAGCACCTCCTTGGATACACAAAACTGTATTCTCTTTGTGTGCATAAAGCTGTACATTTCCATGTCACTAGAAAATGGTTGAATTTCTCATTATATCCTATTTTAAGGAAAATTATGCATATTTTTGTATAGAAAGAAAGTGTATCCACATCCAGCTTAATCTTAATTTATCTTCATTCGTCTCTGATTCAGATCTTTCCATTACTTGGGAATCCTTTCATTGCCACATTTTAACATTGTAACAGGTCTCTTCTACAACAAACTTTAGATTCAGGCCGTGAATAAATCCTTGCAGCCGCAAATGCATGTGCTTATGACAGATGAACAAGTGTTGAGGGCTCTTAATTTCTCATATGAACGGTGTCTCCCCTAACCCTCTTTATCCTTAAGAAAAGTCGTGATTATTTCACTAACACACATAACTGGAAGTTACATTTTGAAGAAAAATGTAGGTAGAATTCAAAAAAAAGATATGGACTTGAGAGTGTCCCCCTCAGTCAGCTGAAAGAGCCATTCAGGTAGACAGCCCTTGCTTCTTAAAACTTAAACCCCAAGAGGTCTTCTGCTGAAAATGTTGCAGGGATACAGGGGAACAGATTGCTCAAGAAAGGAGTGTGGTATTATCTCTCAGTCTTAGTCTCTTCTCCAGAAAGCATAGCCACAGTAGATGATCATTCCTCCTGGGTCCAATTTGGTCCAATGGGATGGAAAGTGATTTGAGACTCAGAATAATTTTAGGAGGTGTGGGTGTAAATCATTGCTGGCAGAGGTGATTTAGCAGCTTCGAGAAATGGAAAGAGGCATTTGAGGGACAGGAAATACTCCAGCATTCCTCGAACACTAGTGACAGTCTCCAAAAAGGCCCGCTGGGGCCTTTTGGCACATAGCTGCCATCAGGAACTGAAAGGGCATTTCTGAAGAGTAGAAATGAACCTCAGTTGCTAGTTCCTGAGAAAACAGCTGCTGTCCCTCCTGAAAGCCATGGTGCCCTTACTACTGAAAAAACACAAATGTTCCCTCAAAGAGAGTTGAACAAATACAAGTGTTGGAATGATGTCATGCTTTTTTTGTGTGTTCCCCAGCTTCACTATTCAATGTCCTGTTCAGGAGCTTGAATAATGTTTGGTTTTGCGGAGTTTTCTGGGAAACTTAGCTCAAACTTGGAAGGCTTTCCAGCACTTGTATTTCATTCTGACCTGAATGCTACTGGAGGGATGCTACAGGGAACAGGAGAATTCAGGATGGAGTTTCCTATTTACTGTTACTGTCACCAGGTGAGATTTGGAAAACCATTCTGGGAGCTGAAAGTCACCTTATGGACACTGTATTTGTTTGTCTGGCTTTGTCTCAGGTAAGCCAGGAGAAAGGCTAGTGTGCAGTATTCAATGGCATGTTTTTCTCTTGTGGAATGCCAGTTTCAGACATTTCCACCTTTCTGTCCCACCTTCAATCTAGGTCCCACCTCCACACTACTGTTACTCCCCCTTCAGCCAGTCCCACCAAGGGCAGTACCAGCACAGTGGAGAGCCATTGTAAGGAAGATAAGAGGCAGTAGGAAAGGAGGCAAGAATGTCTTAGACTAGCTTTTCTTCTGGTAAAAATACATATGTGAGCTATATCCATGAAAATTTGGCAAAGAAAGTTTGGTGAATGGGTCTGCTGCCGAAGCGAGAATAAGTTACCAATCAGTCTCTGACAGTACATGTTTTTTATGGGATGTCGCTAGTAGTGAAAAGTTGTGGCAAACCTTAATTTTTGTTACTCAGGTCTGCAGTGATGGTCCTGAAATCACAGAGGGAGGTGGTTTGTTGAAGACAATAGTAATTACAATAGCAGTAATTGAGCAGATGTTTGAAAAACTGGTTGCATGCTTGGGCTCAGGGGGTGATGGTTAATAGTTCATGCTTCTGCTGGAGGCTGGTATCAAGTGGAGTTCCTCAGGAGTCTGTCCTGGGACTTACTGATCATCTTAAATACTTTTATCTACAATACCTGTAGGACATGATGGAGTGCACTGCCAGTGAGTCTGGTGATGAAGCCAGACTGGCAGGACCCGTCAATATGCTTGAGGACATGGCGGCCATCCAAAGGGGCCCAGACCAGCACACAGAATGGGCCAACAGGAGCCTTATGATGTTCAGCCAGGACAAATGCAAAGCCCTGCAGTTGACATGGACTAAACCCCTGCATTGGTATGGGTAGGCCAGGGAGCAGGTCTTCTGGACAGAAGCCAGGTGTTCTGTTGGCTTTTAGGCCAAACATGATCCAGCAGAGAGCACTGGCAGAGATGAAGGTTGACAACATGCTTGGCTATATCAACAAAATTATATTCAATAGATCAAGGAATCACTTTATTTCCCCTGTGCAACACTTGTAAGACCACCCCTAGAGCATTGCATCCTGTTTTGGGCCCCCAATTCAGGAAAGACATGGACAAACTGGAGGGAGCTCAGTGGAGGGCCCCCAAGGTGGTGGGGCTGGAGCACTGGCCCCAGGAGGAGAGCCTGGGGGAGCTGGGGCTGCGTCAGCCTGGAGGAGTGATGGCTTTGGGGGCACCCGATAACCACATTACACACAGTCATTCTGTTACCAAATGAGTTCTTTAATAAACACACTGCTATTTTTAATTTTTATCTTCTCCTTGGTTTTTAATTACCTCTACTCTAATTTGGCGTTACTATTCAGTAGCTATTCCATTATGCCAGAACAATTTGATTAGCTTTGTAGTTCCACTATCTATATTATTTTGCAGGGACAATGTTAATTACGGATATTCTTCTCTCATATATCTATGAAGTATTTATATAGCATAGAGAAGTATTACTCTGCCTCTTAAAACATGGTTTTATAATGGTAACATAGAATATTTTTTTATGATGTTTACTTACCACACATCTATAGTGAGAATACATGTAGTGGCCCGCTCCAAGAGCATAGAGCAGTGATGAAATGAAGTTATTAACTGTATTAAACAACAGGCAAACCTGCATATCTGAACATATTCCTTTGACTGCATGATACTACTGCTTTTTCCTTTTGCATGCAAACTTAAAGAATGTCTCTGAAATGCCATGGTTGAGTACCAAAATGTGATTTAGTTTTCCTTTATGCTGCTTTTTTTTTTCATATGTTTCCAGGCTGCTATCTGCATGTGGTTTCTTGCACTCAGACACTCTTGTTCCAGTCATGTTTCTTATAAGCACATAAATGGCCATTTCTGGAAATCTATACTCTGTTTCCTCTTTTTCGGTGTCCACTGTATGCTGTGATATTCCTACTCTGAATCCCTGCGAAGGGATTATGGGAGTCATCTAGAATCTTTCAATGTTATTTATTTCCAGTTATAGCATGGTATATCAAGTTCAGGGAATTCACCACACGTTCGTGATATGTAAGAGCATTTATGGTAAATGAGAGTTGAAGGTATTTCTAGCGAGTAGTTCACACTCACAGTGTTATGCTTGACTGTATCTCCTTCTTCTCAGTTCTCCAGAGGTTACAAGCCCATGCTTAGCTTCATCCACATATTCTCTTTCTTTCTTTTTCCTGATTTTTGTGCAAGAAATTCTGGGCAGAGTTGAAGTTACAAAAAAGGACTAGTGGCCTATAAAAATAAGTGGGTGGGATTCTTTTTAATCTGTAAAAGCTTTGCTAATTCACACTAGCTTACAAATTGGATTTTATGGGGAAAACAATTTGTTATGAATAACCAGAAAAGTGATTCATGTATGAGGTCAAGGAGGAGCTGAAGTCTCAAAGCTGTTAATGGGAGAGCGTAACAGCCTGGCTTAGGATTCATCTAGTACAATGTGGCCACCTTGCAGTGTAGCTGTCTACAGAGGAGCCAGGTGCCTCTACTCCCTTCGTCAATGGAAAGAAACAGATACTTCCGTAGTGATATTCAACATATCCTACAGTACTTGCTCAAAAGAGGTTAGATGAAGAGCTTGTTTTTTGCCTCTGCCTACAGGCAGAGTCTAGGGTGACTAATTCATATGTCCAAATGGCAGTTGTCTAATATGAGATAGGAGGACTCCTTCCCCAGATATCCAAAAACTTCCTCAGAGTTTCAAATTGAAACAAACAAGACCAGGCATATTTTGTTTCATCTGCTTTTGCAGTCACTTAAGAAAGAAAATGCATGAATAGATTAGTTGATCTTAAAAGATTTGTGCACTCTAGAAAAGTGGCCACTGAGGCTGCTTCGAGCACTTTGTAATGGAACTGAGCAAGGTGCAAGTTTCACGAGATTTGGAGAGTTTAATACAGATCTGTCGCTTCCATTTAGTTTAGACTGCTTACGATATATGACTCTTCAACAGCCTTCTGAGCAATTTCTTTCTAACAACGTCTTCCCCAAAGTTCTAACACACCATGAACAAAAAAATAAAAAATTCTTTCTGACGGTATTCTGGTCCTGTTGCCATTTTCAGCCAAAATTTGTAAATGGATAGTCCTCATTGGAGCATGAATAGGCAATGCAATACTTAAGATAGGAACATAATTTAACCTTTGAAAAGGGCAAATGCTAATGCTGTTTTGTAATCTGCTGCCTGCCTAATCCAGCATCCATATCCTTTTATCTGATTCTAGTTACATTCTAAATTGTTCAAAGACTTAGGAACATGTCAAGTGGAAAAACTTCCACTGGTTTCTGTAGGCTTCATTAAGTCTTAAATCTGCATATTTAGCTGCAAGGAGTCAGTATAAAAAAAATTCTAATGTTTGTAGTGCTGGACTGTATCTGGATAATTTCTAGACTTCTAGCTTTTAACTGTAGAGTCAGATCCATTTTCATATGCTTGTCTCCAAACAAACTCCAACTATCTTCTGATTCCGGGTTGACAAAAATGTCTCTAATTTGGAAAAGTGTATGACATTTCTAAAGGAACTAAAATGAGTAGTCTGCTACAGGGCTGTACTGTGTTATTCTTAGTATACCACTTCTAAAAATAACGTTTACAAAAATGATAACGCTGTCTTGCAAAGAAAGCGTAGTTTTCATAAGTCTGAAACACTGAAAAGTCTTCGGGTAATCTGTAAATTTTCCTGACTCCTGACTGCATCTACTCGGAGGGCACTGAAAAACATTGGGTGCAAGCCAAAGAGTCTATACATATCATTAATCTAATTCCTAAGCACAAGTGATTGATACCGCGCTTGTAGTAAGAGGCTAATGAGTTTTTGCTTAATAATGAAAACTATCTAGATGAGATGAAAGACTAGTGCAATTCATTCTGCTAACTGTCCTTATTTAGTATAGTTCTTAATTCTTGGTGAAGTGCTTGAGTGGGAGAGCAGGTCCCTCACTTTGATTCTGAACGATGTCTTTACGCTGCTGTTGTCCGTAGGCCTTTACAAAAGTTTGCTTGCCTTACCTGATAGGAACAACTTCTGTGGGCTATGAATTGAGATGTCTATAAAAAGCTTGAAGGTGGTTTAGTGAGTGAGGTCACGTGGTGGAAATAACAGGTGATTCCACCTGTGTCCCTCTGATCAGAAAGTCCAGGTCCATAGAGGCCATCTTCATTTGGTTTTCTGAAAGAGAAACTGAATTTTTATGCAGTTTTCCAGCTCAACTGTTTTATTTTTCCAAATTCCTTTTTCTCCTCTCTCCCTAGCCCTTACAACAGTGTGCTAAGACACAAATGGCTGGTACATCACTACCTCCCCACATTAGTGCTGTTCCCCCCGTTTGCTGGAAACTGTCTCGTTACAGCTTCCTATTTTGGCTCACAGGGTAACGGTAGCTCACTTTCTCAGGGGAAGATAGTGTTCCCTGACACTGGGGTTTCTAATACTTTGGCTGAAACTGCAGGTTAGATTCAGAGGCCCAGTTAATTGGTGTGTACTTTTCTTAGATGAGCTTGAACCCAGTGAATCTTGCTGTGACACTCACAGTGAGACTAAAATTTGGGGAGTTTCTTCAGCCACAAATCTGTACAATCCAGATCTGAAGCAAAACAATCAACAACCAGTTTCAGTCTGACACTGATGAGTTCACACAGATTGACTTTTCCTTGACCTTCCCTTTCCAGTTTCTTGTTCATTTGAATGCTGGTTGCTCTTCTTTACTGAATGCATGGATACAACTTCATTTTCACGTTCACACCATCCCTATCAACTCTGTCCTTAGCAGTAGGCTATTTTCTTTCCTTCCACACATGTTGCTTAGATAATAAAATAAGAAATGCTTTAAAGTGTAATCAACCTAACTCTTAAGACGGAATATTCTTTAGAAATCTAGATTTTTTTAATAAAATATCTGAGATGAAGAGGCATTAATAAATCTATTTAAACCACTGTTTTTAGTGGTCTGACCAAATACAACTCTTTCTGAGCATGTGTGTAGTCACTAAATGAAAAAACACTTTCAATAAAAATAATTGTGAGCAAGGTCTAATACGTGATTCTGTTTTATTTAGAATACATGTGTAGACAAATTATGTATCCAAAGAACTTTTTTAACAGATGCACCAAATGAAAGAGCCATCCAGTCTGAATTGCTAGCAGATTAATTCTAGGCATCATATGAAATGTGACTAAGAGTCACTGTTACCCCAGCAACACTCTTGCAAAGGACAGCAGTAAATCTTGGAGAGAAACAGACACAATTCTTATAGAAATTTCTGTGCATGCAAACAGTTTTGCCAAAGACCTGGGGTGTGTGTTGAAAAATCTAAGGTCATTATAAACAATAACAAGTTAAAGCAAAATTGTGTGCTAAAAATAATGTGGGTCACTGGAAGCATCTTTTAAAGTCACTGGTGTGTTTATTGGAATAAGATACTTGTGTCCTCAAAATATTTTAAAACAAGAAAGGGCTGATTAGAGCAGACACTTTAAATATCCTTGCCAGGGAATGGCATTCCCTGAGGTGCTCTGTAAGGGCTCCTAATTCTCTGGCTTGCTTCAATTTTTTAACCAGTGGTTGCCTAACGTAAGCATGAAATGTACCAGGCTCGAACACCTCAGCCCTTTCTTGCCTCCTGGGAGGACTGCCTAGCCCAAAGTTCTGGCCAGATAGTTTGATTTACTTTCACAGAGGTGCCTGAAACCACTTTGAATACTATTTAGTCACAGAGTCCCTGAACATTTTCCAGCTAAAAAAAATCAGTATCTCAGGGCAATATTCCCTTCCATTCAGAAACTGTTTCTCTTCCATTCGGCAATTACATCTCCTGTCCTCCTGCCCATTCAAAACCTTACAGAATATCATCAAGTCCTGGGATAACAACAGCAAGTCCATTTACATGGGAAAGATATACTGGGAAAGCAAGACGTGTATTTTTAGCTATTACAAATGAGATTTAACAGTAGGAGACAGAGGGAAGCGTTAAAACTATGTGACCTGTCAAGTCTCAGTGGACCAACTGTTTGGGAACCTTTCAGATGGCAAGATACACCATACTGCGAGCACATGTGACCCTATTTTTACTTCCCTTTAAATCCCTAGACTATTAATTGTTTTTAGAAAATTGACTAAAAAAGCAAAACAAACCAACCCTTTCCAGCAATAGTAACGATTCTTTTTTCGCAGGGGGGCTTTTTTACCACAAATTTTTAAACAGTTTTTGTTGTTTTTTTCAAGGTGCCCTTGAGATTACTCTGCGGTTGGCAGGAATATTAAAATGTGCTAGCATCAGAAAGAAAGGAGCACTCTAGCAGCTGTTTCATGCCAGCACATATCACCAAGTGTTTTCCCCATTTGCAGTTTTGGTGAAAACTTTGCAGGTCTTTTAGTTTGTGTATGTCTTTAACATGGATCATGCTGGCTGAATTTTGGAAACAGCAAATATTTTGAGGACCTCAGCTGAAAAGAAAGGATTTTCTTTTTCTCTGCTGAGCTGAAAATACAGACTTGGCAGGGAGTAAACTGTCATGCTTGGCCGTATCACTCAGTCACTATTGAAACAGAAATGCCCTTTTGCAAAGGGTTCATCCAACAGTGTCAGTGAGAAGAAGGGATCATACTAGTGCAGACAATACAGAAAAGACAGGATGAAAATAACTTTTCCTAGCCCTTCTAACATTTTGCATTCCAAAGATTAATGGGAATTACTTGTTTCCTTCAAATATATAGTTGAAATTTTGGGAATAAGATAACATATTTGGTAAGAATAGCATTAATTCAATATCAAAGTAAGTCTAGTAAAAGTAGCAGACTGTCCGACTTCCGTTATCATTATCTGAATTGCCCTTGAGTAATGTAAATATCCTATGTGGGCACACTACATATTTCATTAAATTTAAATTTTGGCCATTTGACAGAATCCCAGAATCACGAAATGGTAGGGGTTGGAAAGACCTCTGGAGATCATCCAGTCCAACCCCCCTGCCGAGGCAGGGTCACCTACAGCAGGCTGCACAGCACCGCGTCCAGGCGAGTCTTGAATATCTCCAGAGAAGGAGACTCCACAACCCATCTGGGCAGCCTGTTCTAGAGGATCGTCACTCTCAAAGAAATTCTTCCTCATATTCAGATGGAACTTCCTGTGCTTCAGTTTGTGCCCATTGCCCCTTTACCTGTCACTGGGCACCACTGAAAAGAGTCTGGCCCCATCCTCTTGACACCCACCCTTAAGATATTTTTAGGCATTTGTAAAGTCCCCTCTCAGCCTTCTCTTCTTCAGGCTAAACAAGCCCAGCTCCCTTAGCCTTTCCTCACAGGAGAGATGCTCCAGTCCCCTCATCAGCTTTGTAGCCATCCGCTGAACTCTCTCCAGTAGCTCCTCATCTTTCTTGAACTGGGGAGCCCAGAACTGGACACAGTACTCCAGATGGGGCCTCACTAGGAGGCATTCACTTGGGGTGACTCGGGGCTTCGCCCTCCTCGTGGAGGATCGGGCACCTCATCAGCTTCCTCTCGGGAGGAGAGTAGAAGGGGAGGATAACCTCCTTCGACCTGCTGGCCACACTCTTCTTAATGCACCCCAAGAGACCATTGGCCTGCTTTGCAACAAGGGCACGCTGCTGGTTCGTGGCTAACTTGTCACCCACCAGCACTGCCAAGTCCCTCTCTACAGAGCTGCTCTCTAGCAGACCAGCCCCAAGCCTGTAGTAGTGCATTGGGTTGTTCCCCCCTAGATGCAGGACCCTACACTTACCTGATGTGGCAAGAAGGTTCCTCTCCACCCAACTCTCTAATTATCTAGTCTCTCTTCTCATTTTACAATTGTCTATTTAATTCATCAGGCATTTTAAGAATCTGCAAAAGTGTTCACTTAGTATCTCAATCTCAGGCTGAATAGGAATGATGATACCCAAAACACAAAGCAGATCTCCAGTCCTACAGTCAGTTCTTCACAAGAAAAAACAGGTAATTTTTCAGAGACCCACTGAAGGGTATTCTCCCCACATAGAAGGATCCATTTATGTAAACTTTAACTCAAGACCAGGGCCATGAGGAGAGTTGCTTACCTTATTTACAGTATTAATAAAAGCAGTTGCAATTGAATTTACAAGAGTATAATGGGGAGGGGAGTGAACTCTACTGCTACTGAAGGAAACAAATCAAGCGAGTAAAATGTGAAACACTCTTCCCATAACCTTTTGGAATCTGCTGCTAGTATCCTCTGCTCCTACAAGGTCACAAGTCTGATGGAGAAATTAGACATCTGTGGTGGGAGTCACCACAACATCAGCACTGAAACAAAACAGTTGCTGCACACGCAGATGAGAAATCTGTACAGAGAGCAAAGAGGTCTACAGAATCTGACAGGAGCTTTCCCCATTCGAGAAACTTCAGTTATAAATTCATAGCACTGGCACCACATTCACTTCGGCTTACAAACAATAATTTGTCTCCTCCCTGTTCCTACCAGTCCTTATCCAGTCCAGATGGCACAAAGGGCATATTGTTGTGATCGCCTTCCTTGTCCGACACGGCAGCAAAGGATACACAACATAGTTCACAAGAAACTCCTGTGTCACTTTTTCTTTCCTAATGCAGCATAAAAAGGCAAAGCCACAGTTTCTGTCCTCATTTTTATTTTCTGCTTATTCTTCCCAACTCTTTCACTCCTTGTTCTCTTTTTTAAAGAAATATGTTCAAAACAATGGCATGCACTTAATCTGGACATAATTTACAGTGAGGTATAGCAGAAACATGTTTTGTTGAGTAAGCGGAATAGGAAAACTAGTTCCTTTGATTTAAAACTTTCAATATTTCAAGTTTAATTGGTAAAAGGTTATTTCTGCGAAACTACACCATTGGAGCCAACCCTGTTTGGTGTCCCCTAACTACCATTGCTACCCATTTCAGTAGGACTCCCTGGACAAAGACAAGCTAGGGTGCTGAGAATTGTGGGATCACATAATGATGTCAGTGTACTGAAACTCAGATCATTGTACGACATATCTACAACTATATTCAAGTATAAACATAATATTGGATGGTATTTCAAAAAATGTGAAAGCATATATGTATTTTGCACAAAACTTCCTATTTTACTGGACCTGCCAGGCCAACCAGTCCTCCCCAGAGCAATCCCGTGCCCACACAGCAAAAATGGGCTAAGAAACTAAGCAGGCTGAGACAGACTGGTCCTCTAGCCTAGTCCCTGGTCCAGCGCACAGTCTGCTCCCTAGCTGACCCACAGCCTGGGCTCTGGAGTGCATGGGTGAGAGGACAGATGGGGCCATCAAAAGAAGCATGGCCAGTAGGTTGAGGGAGGTGATTCTGCCCCTCTAGTCTGCTCTGGTGAGACCTCACCTGGAGTCCTGTGTCCAACTCTGGAGCCCCCAGCACAAGACATGAAGCTGTTGGAGCGGGTCCAGAGGAGGACAACAAAGATGATCTGAGAACTGGAAAACCTTTCCTATGAGGAAAGGCTGAGTGAGTTGGGATTGTTCAGCCTGGAGAAGAGAGGGCTACGGGGAGACCTTATAGCAGCCTCCCAGTACCTGAAGGGGGCCTATAGAAAAGATGGGGAAAATATTTTTAGTGAGGCCTGTTGTGATAGGACAAGGAGTAATGGCTCTAAACTAAGGGAGGGTAGATTTAGACTAGATAAAAGGAAGAAATTTTTTACCGTGAGGGTGGTGAAACCCTGGAACAGATTGCCCAGAGAGGTGGTGGAGGCCCCATCCCTGGAAATATTCAAGGCCGGGTTGGATGGAGCTCTGAGCAACCTGGTCTAGTTGAAGATGTCCCTGTTCACTGCAGGTGGGTTGGTCTAGGTGACCTCTAAAGGTCCCTTCCAACCCAAAGCATTCTATGATTCTGTGATCTAGGAGGCTGAAGATGGGGCACTTCTGCTTCAGGTTCCTCACTTCAGGATTTCAGCTTTGAAAATACTGAGCTGCGTCCTTAGAACATATTAGTGTGATTTTTTATGATAATTTTTAATAGCATAGCTGAATCTTCCCTGAAGAGGAGCTGATACCATGCTTCATATAAGAAGTGTGGTATTTTTGCCCGTTCTGCAGGTGTTTGGGTGGCTGAGGATGCCATTAACATGCTGCTTTATTACAAACCCCAGAACATTCATATATGTGATCAAAACTAAGTCTTGTGCCTGACTTCTTACTGTTTACATTTTACTTTTAAACTCTTAGATACTTCTGCCACATTTCTCAATTAATTTCATATCCTTCATAGCTTTCTATACATTAATTCTTTTTTCTTTGTGCTGTTTTGCTTCCATAAAGGCTATGAAGTTTATTGAAATCAAGCAAAGTGGAGGTCATCTTCTCTTGAGAGATTGTGCCATATATCAACTGCAATTGTTTTGCCAGTAGAAAAAACCTACTACACAAAACATTGTAACATATTTTGCAGACACATTACTACTATATACCTTCGATGGCTGTGATTCAGCACATGACATCAATGAAAACAGGGGAAAGAAAACAACACAGCCATACCTGGGGTGCCTTTGAAAAGGTGGAGGGGGACACTGACCATGGTGAACAACAGCATGGGAAATGCTCCTCTGCAAAGTGCAGAGACTGTGCTGATTTAGGGGCCCAGCCTACAAGTGGAAGAATGGCTTCTGTACACAGGAACATGCCCAGACACATAGTGCAGAGCCAGTGGGTTTGACTGAGCATGATGAGGTCTGAGCACACACAGACACCAGCGAGGACAACCTGTGCAGGTACCCATGCCCCAGTGTAGTCTATGTGGGCAGCTATACCCCTGCCACAGCACCGCATTTCATACCCTGTCCAGTTAAACTCAGACGAAGTCAGAGATTGTGTGCTTCCCAGCAGCTGCCTTGCATCCCTGGACTCATTACAAAACAAGAATTATTCCAGGGTGATTCAAGCAGAACTTAACCAACCCTTTCAAATATGCATGGAGCAGCATCAGTTCTAGATTCAGTTTCCCCGTCATGTAAATTATTAGGTTTTTTTACAAATAATTGTCAGTTCAGATCTTTACTTGTTACAGATTACTTAATTTCCTTGTGGTTATGTCAGTTTAGACCACTGAAAATCCAGTCTGATGACATAATTGGAAATCTGGGATAAAATGCTAATTTCCAAGAGCATCACAGTCTCTTCACACAGATGTTTCCATAGCAACATAACCATCGTGATACAACCATGGTGAATGGGGGCTTTATGGGATTTATTTCCTCTTATGTGATTTTTTTTAAATGAAAGAATATAGATGAGGACAGTATAGAAATAATACTAATTGATCCACAAGTACTGGGAAGGATTTGGCAGTGAAAACATGGTTATGTGTCTAAGGGGCATATACAGACATATTATTATGAATGAGAAATGGGATTATGTTCTCTCTAATACACGTGTATTTTAGGTTTTAAAACCTTGGCAGTCTTTATGTAGATACATAAAATTCTCCACCAAAAACACTACATATTCTTTGCAAGTATTAATTTCCTCACTAACCGGAATAATATATTAAAATGCTAAATCAACTGTTCTGCATCAACTGTCAAAAGCAGAGCCAATCTCCTGACAGAATCAACCCAAGTCAGTGAACATCCCCGCGTAAGCCTGTTCCCCAGTGTCCCTTTCCCAACTGCCCAAGCCCTTGAGCATCAGGACTAACGATGCCTGGTTTCCTAAGGCTTTGAATCTCAGGTATCTAATGCAGTGCAATTTCTAACCAAGGCATTTTTGACATTTGTGGCCGTGGTGATAGCTCTCCTGTATGAATTCTCTGCCATTTAAGACAAGTTGGGCTCATTCATCTCCCAGTACAAGAAATGGCTGGGTCCATCTTCCATGCTTTTTTTTGAATCTTCTAGGAAATTAAGATGTTTAAGATCATTATCGCATCAAATCTGTCCCATCAAACACGGCTGAAACTGATAAGCTAAAAAATTATGAAGTGCGAGTAGGTAGGCATGTACATTTGCTGTGAAGACATCTTTCTTCCTTATGAAAAAAGATGAATGAAGTTCACAGTATACCTGAAAAATAACAATCTGAAACTTTTGTCGATTAATTGTCTCATCTGTAAGGTCCTTCCACAGTCCCATGCTGCCCCGTGCCAGATCCGACGTGCACTGCAGGAACACAGGGACAGTGGGACGAGAGCCACTGGCTTGGAAACTGCCAAGTGCTGGAGGTGCTGTGTGAGGAAGGAGAAAATGCCTCTGAAGAGGGGAGCTGATCACCAGGGGCAGGACCCATCTAACCAGCTAGTCAGGTTTGCCAGAAGAAATTATCTCTGTACCTGCAGGAAAAAAATTTGTACCTTGTCTGGATCTTTTCCAGGGTAGAAGTGATTTTAGGGACTTTCCCAACCACAAATGATTTATGAGGCAGTTACTGTCACAACTATGCCAATAAAAAATAACGTGAATAGATCAGGCATTATCAACAGCCACATGTTGCTACAAATAAGACTGGGATATGTAAGTTTTCTAAATTTGAATGTATCTCGTGCAGACTCGTGTAGTCTCTTCAGTGTTACTGCCGGAACTTCAGATGGGTGTTTACTGGAACCTTGACTGCACCTTTTAAATTAGCTATCCATAATTCCCCAGAAGAAAACCCAGGAGAAATTGTTGCTCTCAGAAACCGCCACTGGCTCTTCCCCTGACACAAGGCTCTTCTTTGCTGAGCGGAGGAGCCGTGTCCTGCCCAGAGCTCCTGGTCTGGCCCTTGGGGTGCTGTGGGGTGTCTGGGGGCTCATGCACCCCGAGCCATGACCAGAAGCAGGAGAAGGGGCACAAACAAAACCCACCAGCACAGGGGCCATCATGTTCCTGCAGAGATTCCCCTGAGGTCCTCCCAGCTACCAGGGTGAGCAAGGAAGCTGCAAAGCCCAGGCACGGGGAGGTGCAGCCTGACTCCTGCTCAGACATATGCTCTCAGCATCACAGCTGGACCCGACATTAGGATATGGCTCAGCACGTCCTTCACATCCCTGTGAAGCTGAAATCTTGTGCAGACTTGCTGTCAAAACCTGAATTCTACTCAGTTTTATAATGACTTTACATTTAGCCTGCATTTGCAAAAAAAAATAATCCAGATTTGGGACCAAAATGAAAATCAGATGTGCAGGTTGCAACACCCCGTTATCCCGCAGGGACACCTGGTTTGAGCAGAGAGATGCCTGACTTCCCGCGGGTGGCTCTGCAGGGATCGCAGCAGCCCTCCAACAGGCAATATCTCCTCCAATGGCAGAATCTGCACATGTGGACAGATTAGGGGTGTCTTCTGGACCTGCTCTGGAGCAAGCAGAAATTGAGTGGGTGGTGGCATCAAAAGCTAGCCTTAAAATCAGGGCACACTATAAATCCAGGTTTGTATCTCTTGCCCAGGGCAGAGATGAAGTCCCAGGTGCAGAATCTGAAGCCCTGCTAAAACTTTCCTGTTTAGTCTGACTATCCCACATTACAGTTTTGGTTAAGCCCTTAAAAGTAACCTGACCCAAAGCAGTGCTTTCCTAAAAAGTATGAAAAGAAAATAATTTGAAATGAATATTGCAAGTACAAAATCAAAACAAGCTTACTATTTAAGGCTGTCTGCATGACTGAAGAATTGTTTTCATTTTAAAACTGAAATTTAAGAGACCATAAATAAAATAATACTGTGTACTGTCCTCAGGCATTTTAGGAGAAAAATCACGATATTTATTTAGGAATGCCATTCATTGACCATGTTAACTCTTTTAGGTGTTTTCTGAGTATAACCTCACAACAAATTTTAGCATGTGTGTTTTTAGTGTTTATGGCTGGCATCTGTATGACAGAATAGACAATATTATTATGGATTATAGGATCAATAGTCCATGTGCTGAGAAGGATTTATGTAAGAGACCATAACAGCTTAAGCTTCAATAACTAACACATAACAGAGGACAGAAAGAACAGACGTTCACTAAATAAAAATAATAAAATTTTTCTATGCCAGAAAGGAAAATAATATAAGCAATGTTAAAATCAAAATGTTTTTTTTTCAAAAAGGTAAATAGAATATACACCGCTGCTTTGTAAGAAGTTGAAGTACATATTTGCATGAACTGAAATACACTTTGAGACCTGAAAGATCAGAACAATAGGAGCTTTTCTTGTCTCTGCCTATTTTATCAGCTTCCATGATAAAAAGGAATTTTTTCTTTTTCCCTGTTTGAAGCTCAAATCACAATCCCTGAGGGAATTCATGAGGCAGTGGAGGAGGTGAAAATAACCTTTACATTTGAATACTACGAAAGCCAAGATGTCACAAGGGTGTATTGGAGCTGATATTTCATTCAGGGTTTTTTTTGCCCTGTATTCCTTTTTATGTGTGGTAGAGCATTTCCTCTTTAGAGGAGGGAGCATCAGTCTAAACACTGAACATCCTGGCTTTCATGGTTTATAAAAAGAAGTAAATGTGATCAAAACTTTTTTTTTTCCCCTCAGAGATATAGCAGTAGGTTTGATTTCTTAATTACACCCATCATTCTGGAAAGGTCATAGTCTAATTCTGGTTACTATTCTGAGAGCAGAAGAAATAATTCTGGGGTTTTTTTCACCTGCTTTCACAATCGAACAAGGGTTCCTTCTTTCTTTTACAGGAACAGCTATATCCTCCAGGGATTTGACCAGCATGTGACTAGTCAGTCAACAGCAAATTATTTACAGTTTGATTTTCAATTACTTGTGATAACACAAATGCCTGAAAGATTGTAATCCAAGGACAAACCTCCCCCTCACTGAGACAATTTGGCTCGTTTAACACTGTTGCCGCATACTTCTTATTTACAAACAAACCAACCAAACCAGGTTAAACTTCTCTGGTTTTCTTTTGTTTGCTTTCTCATTCTGTGTGTATAGGAAACCCTGAGCACAGCTCGAAATAAAACCGCAGAAGAAGACATTTTGCTCATGACCACCAGTGACCCACGGGCTGAGAAACTGCCGTCCACATGGTGTATTGCAGTACCGTCCTTGGGATCCCAAAAGCTGCAGGCTGCAAGGTGCTAACCCTTTTGGTCTTGGTCCAGCAACACATTTAAGCATACACTCACCATTAAACACCTGAGTTGCCCTGCGGGCTTCGGCTGGATTACCCATGTCAGAATGCTCTGCTGGATGACAGCCAGAGCACTCAGCACCCTGCTCTGGTTTCAAGGGGGAAGAGTATGGAGAAAGTTCATCTGCTTGGTGGTGACTAACAAATGCCGTAGATGCTTCAGCCCTTTTTCTTAATTGCTGTCCTGATTTATTGCCTACTGCAGTCAATGGAAGGATCCCTTTGGCCTTAATGTAATTACACAAGGCTCCACATGATTAGCTAGCTAAACCTGTGAGTTTTCTGGTGAAATGACATTGCTAGCTGATGTAAATCTGGATCATTCCACCATTTCACTAGTTTATCCCATCCTGTGCTTTTGAGTGGATAAAGACGGTGCCAAAACATGCCCTCTTTACAAGATTAACAAAGGTACCATTATAGTAAAATCCAGTTGTAAACGTAATTTCTTTTCTTGTTTTGGTTTCCTCAGTTCCTCTGAAACAATACTTTGAATGCCAAACAAAGCTTTGAATGCAAGTGTGTTTGTAAATACTCTTTCAGAGTGCTGTTGTGAGTAGTTTATAGTTCGGTAGGATACTTCTTGCATCCAGTTCTTCTTCTTAGGATATGACCACTAATGCGATTCACCCCCTGTGGATTATGTCATTGTTCCAGCCAGCTGGTAGTTGGGGTTGTAACCCCTGGTGATTCTTCCTGCCCCAACAGCTCTGAGCTGGCTGATAATTTTGATGATGGGAATGTCTTCAGGAGTTCTTCTGGTGCGGATGCATGTTGCCTTACACTCATCTTTTGCCCGGAGGATTGAATTATCAGCTTTCTTCTTCCACCAAAGGGTAAGGGGTCAATTGTCTCTCTGTGGTTCCAAAGCAAAGTTGAGGCTTTCTCCCCAGATGCTCATATCCGCAGCGTAAACCTGAAGAGCCCCAGAAGACACTTTCTGGCCCCCAGCTGCTACCGCTGGCCCCCAGGCAGGTTGGCAGCTAATCTGGCGACTTTCGTCACTCCATAACAATCAGTTTTGTTCCCTTGGGCTCTCCCCAGTGAAATGCGTGTGCCTGGTGTTGGCAGCAGCGCAGGTTTCATGGAGAGCAATGTCCTCATCGAAGGCCCCGCTGGCAGCTGAGCTGAGGCAGCCTCTCTGCTTGTGAAATCCTGTACCGCAAGAGGGATCTTCGTGGCCCTGCGCAGCCTGCCCTGGAGGGGTCTTAATCCCCAGAGGGAGGAGGATGGCAAGAAGGCTGCAGTCTCACCTCACTCAGGAAATCCTTGCAAACCACTGCTTCTGGGAGCAAAGACGGCTCTGCTTCAATGTGTGCCAGGCTGCTGGGTGCCTGGAGACATGCAGACCCACTAGCCCAGCCTCCTCTTGCCCCCGGTCCCTATGCTCGTGGCCATGCCTGGGGGAGGCTCCAGCGATGGACCACCCATTGCAGCTCCTCCAGGTTGTGCTGGGACGGACTCCCAGCAACAGCACTTTCAGTGTCGGGCATCGTTCGCATAGAAGACATCCCAGAAATGTGGGGCAAAGTTAGACACTTCAGCACATGGCTATAATTCCCAGCACAAAAAGGGAGCTCACAAATACAAACATAAAGGAGCTATGCAAATACTCTTTTTCTCAAGAGTAGTCACTGGGCTTCACATTCTTTTTGAGCTCTTACTATAGCTTCTATTTTTCCTTTTAGCAACCCGAAAAAGAAAGATCTTAATCTTGTCCCCCAAACTATGTTCAACCTAGAGGAATGCTTGTTTTACTGCAATTAATCTTAAAAAGATCATGATTTTAGCTCATGCTGATATTCCTGGAAAACTGTAAAGTTGACACGAGTGGTTCTGGTGCTCCACTGATATTCTCTTTGTGTATTTTCTTTGGTAACGACATTGTTTCTGAACTCAAGTTAAATCGCTCACAGCAATTTTAGTCCCCTGAATGGTATTTTTGGCAAGCGCAATGGTTTCTTAAATGTCTTTACCTGCCTTTGTTCACTTCAGAAGACAATGCCCCTCATTTGTTATACGAATACAAAAGAATGGCCAGACCAGGTCAGAACGATAGTGCAGGTGACCCCGTGCTCTGTCTCTGGTCCAGTGAAGCCTGGTACGAGGAGTTCCCTAATGTTCCCAGAAACGTTTAGGAACTGGAGTAGGAAACGTGGGTCATTCTCCGGTGATCCTTCCCCCGGCCGGTTCAGCGTCTGGCTGCCGGTGCCTTGGGGACTTGCTGAGCAGAAGCAGGCTGCGAGGTTTAATAGCCATCCCTGGTGCAGCCCTCATACAACCCTTCTCGGATGCTTTGGCCTTGGCAGCATCCTGTAACAAGAAGTTCCACAGTTTAATTTCCACTGTGTGAAAGAGGACTTCCTCTATTTGTTTTAAGCTTGCAGTCTGCTAATTTCAAAGGGTGCTCTTAGTTCCGTGCTGAGGCAGGAGATGGCGGCTATTCCCCACCTGCCTTCTCCACATCTTTTAGGATTTCCACACCTCAGTCCTCCTCACTTGACTCCTTTCCAGCCTCAGCAACCCCAGCCTGTTTAGTCTTTTCTAGTACCATTGTCTTCACGTGCACCTGATCACACATCTTGCTCTCTGCGACTTTTCTAGTTTTCCTGTGCTGAGCCACGTCCTGCTGTGAGGGAAGGAAAACTCCCGTTTTGCTGTTCGCAATGTCCTTCCATGCTGTCCCCATCTGGCAAGTATTAATCCACAGGACACGCACCTCGGAGGTTTCCCAGGGACAGTGCAGGGCTGTCGGATGGACTGATGGGTCTCCCAGGGGAAAAGAGCTTTGCTCCTTAAATAGCGTGGTCTGCAAGGGCCTCTCAAAGCCAAACCCAGGGGAGGTTTTATCACTTTCTATCCCAATGGCTTCTCAGCTGGAGGCTCACAGTCCCCAGCGCTGCCTCCCAGCAGAAAGTATCCCAGCCAAGGAGGACACGTAGCGGGCATTGGGAGCTGCTCGGGGTACATGGCAGATCCCCAGTGCCCCGGTTTCAGCCCAGCACCTGCACTGGGTACTATTTTTATTAAAAGCAAAGATTCGGTGTGTGACCTCAAGCGATTTACCTCGTGAGCTGGGTCTTGCCCGGCAGAATATTGCCCACAAAAATCCCATCTGTCAGCCACGAGGGTACACAGCTGTCTCAGGCGTGCGGAGGAATTTGAAGCTGAGGCACCCAATGCAGCAGCCCCAAATGCCAGGCCTAGAGTCGTTTTAACTCATGTTACTCCATGGATTTCAGCTGAGCCAAACCTTCCTGGGGATGTCAGAGGAGGCGGGTCACAGAGCGGGCGCTTTGTGGCTGGCAGCCAGCTGGCGAGGGGAGCTGAGGACCTGGTCAAAGGACGGCAGTGACATTTACCACGGCGAGAAAACTGGCTTCTGGCAGTCCTGCTTCCTTCGCTGAAGAGACAGGATGGCTGGGCAGGCAGCTTTTGCGGGGGAGATGTGGCAGGAGGAGAACAAACCACTTGTTTCTCCTCGACTTTCCATTTTCCTCAGCTGAATAATGATCTTCCGTGTTTTCCCAGAAGGGGTACTGCTTTCTTCGAAATGTTATTGCCAAATATCTATCTTAAATGTCACACACACACACAGAGTAAAATGCATGTAAACAGAGCACTAGACATGAAGGGGTGCTGAGGACCAGAAGCTGATGGTGAAATGACCCTCCCGGGGTGTCATGCAAGTGCTGGTGTTGAGTGGAGCCATCTTCTTCGACCGAGGTATCTGGATGAGCATCTGTTGTTGCAGACTACATAATGGTATAGATTGAATTAATCCTTGTGACAGCCGAGCTCTTTGCCAGAAACAATAGCATCAGCTGGGAGAGTTAATTCCTAGCTTTGTGTTATTAGTCACCCCAGCCAACGCACATTCAAGGCAAGCAGCATGACAAGATGCTGTGCGGTATCTAATTCCTCCACTACTCCATTCTTCTTGCTGTCCCCTGCTTTAATTAGGTGCCATTAATCAGCACTGGTTAATGAGGAACCCATATCAAAATGTTCGGCGGTCTAATACAGCCGGAACAAGATCCATTCTTGCCACTTGAGCCTTGCGTGCCAGCCCATATGGAGCTGCACTGGAGTTGCAGCTGTTGATTCGGCAGCTATGAGCCCAGCCAAGCCCCATTCCCTTAAATAAGTGGCATTTCTCTTGCTCCCTCCGCCACAACAATGAAGGACTGTGAGCAGAGGACTGAGGTCTCATTCTGCTATTTGCTGTACAAATGGGAATAGGCTGGTTGAAACATTCAGAGATATTTTTAAGCCCGAAGTCGAGATAGAAGACGACTGGGATTTTCTAAGGCTTGTGAATACTGAATTCCCTGGAGGTTGGAAGGTGTGGAAGAGGGAAGGTGGAGAGCTGAAAAGATATTTCCTCAGGTTATTTCCATGGAAGTTAGGCAGCTAAGCTGCTTTACAGATCGGATTCAGTCTTTTTTTAAATATCAGTGGACATCTGTTTTTCTTTTAAATTTTTCTCCATGTTTCTTATCTGAAAGTAATATTAATCTTCTAATTTTGCACTGAGGGGTGCTTGGGCAGATCATTGACTGTGGTTGCCTTTGTAAGTCAGAAATATTTTAATTAGAATATGTTAATTACTGGATGTTCAGGAAGGCCACGCATAGAGCTCAGTGAAGGACCTGAGCCTCAGCAGTAAGCAAGAGACAACCACTGGGAAAGAGAAGAACATGTAAATATGGAAATTTAATTATTGTAAAATTGTATTTATTTAAAATAGAACACAAAACTATGGTAAATTATCCTCTTCTTCCAACTGTCCATTTCCAAGTGCATCTCTTATCCATGAAATACTGACTAATTCAAAACATACAGTGTCAATGAAGGATTGTTAAAGAAAGTGTGATGCTCTGCCACGTGATCAGGCTATTCCTGGCTACTGTTTACTCAACATCTGGGGCAATCACTATGGCACAAGTACTTCAGAGACAGAGAGAGTATCTTTTTGTTCCAGTTATCTACTTTTTGTTGTAGGTGTTTGCTGTACAGTATCAATCCTATCTTAAGATGTAGCCTTTTGTCACTTGAGATTATTCCACAGCCTTTTAGAAAACAAACTGAAAAACTCATAGAAATTCTCAGCAGATCATAGAAAATTTTATACTTGATTGCCTCACTTCTGGTTTCCTCCTTCTCCTCATCCATATGCAATCAATAGCAACTGCATTATGGAACAAGATATGAGCATTGGATTTGAAAACAAAACAGGGTTCTCTATCACAATCACTTATTATAGTTATTGTTCTTTGTTTTCTCCAAATTGTCTTTGTGAAAATGGTCTGTGACTTGCAGTAATTTTCCAAGCTTTCTAGTAACAGTGCACACTATCCAGCAGACAAAGTGGCAATGGTCCTGAGGAAGGGAAAATGAAAATTTCACTGAGCAACTGTGGAGTCTTATGTAGAATTTTTGATTTCTAAACTCTCTTTAGTTAGGATTTCTGCAACAGTTTCCTGCCAACCAACTCTGACACTCTGGATATTGCTTTGAATAATAACCCACCATACTTTTGGGTACCTAGCATCCCTGGCATCCCACATCTTATGTACAATGAGACCAATTTATCCCAGGCGTATGGGACTCACTGTGTAAAAGAGATTGAACCTGTCTGTGTTCACCATGTTCAGTGCATCTGGAACACGCTGTGATTGTTGCACATGCCCAGGCAGGCACATTGAGCCCATTGCACCCGGGTGGCACCAGAGTGACCACTGATGTGATGCAGAACTCCTCTGCACACAAACAGAAAGCCTGTGGTAGCTGGACCCAGTGTACCTGGTCTGATCTGCTCACATGGACAGCAGGACTTCTATGACCTTTTAAACATGTTCTGACAAATATTCTTTGTCATCCCCTTTCCCTCTTGTCTCATATGGTCCATTTCTCTCAGTCTGATAACCTCGCCCTTCGAGCCATTTCACCAGTAGACTTGTAGGATACCGCAGAGCATGGTCTCTGTTCATTGGAAAGTAAAGCATCTTGGAATTTTCCAGTTCCAAACCAGGTGTCAAAGAAAGAGAAGGAGATTTTTCTCTAGTGAAGATCGCTTTTCAGTAGAACATGTCTCTGATTATATTTTTCATAAAACACTGTTCTTTTCTAAGCCAGGTAACAGCTTTACTAGTTTGACATTGAAATGTTCTTAAAGCCAGCCATGATGGCAGCATCAGTAGTTTGATTCTTTATGATAATAGATCACTTAGAAAGGACCCCAATTACAAATTGTCCAGCCAGAGGGCCCAAGGTTAGAGAGACTGACCTCAGTCTGGAGAAGATCTCAAAGCTGGTGTATGTCATGGCATCTGCTGTTGCCCCAACTACAGCCAAAGAAAGAAAAAATTTTGCAAATATTTGTTTGAATTTGTCAAGGTATTTTTGACAGCTAGGTTTGAATATTTTACAGGCAGAGTAAATATGGTAACATGCAAATTTGCCATCATAAATATTCACAGAAGCCAGATTTGAAGTTTACCCATGTGGATATTTGCCCTGTAAGAGTTAGTACTTTCATCCAGTCAGTGCAGAGAAATTGTATTACTAGACTTCTGTGACCAATTACAAGTAAATGGTTACATGGACATTAACCAAGCACATCTGAAAAAAACCAAATTTTTTGAGGATGCGAGTTTTCTGTAAACACTGTGCTGAAAGCAAACACCTTAAATGTGTTTTAAATTTTGTTTCATTCTTAATTATTCCAAAAGTGCTAATCACAGCAATATTTCAAACATCCTTAGAGAGATGCCTCTTTAACATGGCTGTTTGTTCTATGTTGACTTTCTGAACCTTAGAGGCTAAAGTAGATGCAGAAGTGGAGATGAAGGATAACCTCATTAATTCATTACATTTATAATTTTAGGCATTTGTAAAACTTTAAAAAAGCATTTCATCATACATACTAGCTAGACTATACTAGCTATGCTCTATACTAGCTGGACTTCAATGTGAAACAATAAAGAGCATCACAATAAACAGGCATTTCCTTATATGAATAATTTGGTCTCTGAATATACTTGAGCGAAGGCTACTGAAATGTATCTGAATGTTTTGACAGTCAGTGCTTATCTGATGCTCAAAATCTATTTATGACATTCATTTCTATAAGTATCACAGAGCTTCTAAGATAACAGTGAAATGCATTTTTGTGTGACATGGGTAATCTTTCATCACTCTGTGGGTTATAGAATTCCCACAAAATGCCATAGTAAAAAAAGCTGCATCTCAGTGCAAAGAAAATGATCACAGTTTTTAGAACTTATGCATTCAGAATTGCTGCCTCTTTCTTTTAAAGATTAAATTCCTTCATATGCCTGCAAATAAAAAGTAATGTAATTTAGTTCAAAGTTATGTTTTTCTGAATTCAGCTCTTTGTGTATTTCTCTCTGTCTCTCTTTCTGTTTCTGAAAAGAGAAAACGAGGATCTGAAAATTCACCAGGGTTTCAGACTGCTGTGGTTCTGGTGGTGTAGATCGGCCTTCACTAATGAAAAAAATAATCCCCTTCTACATGCCCCACTTTTTAACCATCCTTTATTTTAAGCTTTTCAAGATGCTCATGTTCCTGTCAGTATCAGATGAAATTCCAACAAGATAAGAAAAAATTCGTGGAATAAATTTGAAGCAGAACAAAACAAACCAACACACACTTTGTTATTGAGAAAACACATCTTTCTGAAGAACAACACTTATTTTCATTTCCCTCAAAAAAGTCAATGTGCAATACTTCCATAGCAATGACCCTAGTGGAGGTGGTTTACTATTTTTTATAACACTGAAAATTGAGTTATCACTGGCTCCTGCATTGTAGAAACAGCCAGACAGCCTCTGAATGCTGTGAACACACTTGTGTTAAAAATTACTTGTACGCTATTCCTTACTGAGCTACTTCAGGGCATGCACGTGGTACTGCTTTCAATCTGAGTATCCACCGTTTCCAGTCATTGAAGCATCTGATGTCTGTGTTAGACTTTTCTTCTAAGAATATTTAACTACTAGAGCTAATGTCTGGGGGGGCATGGAGGAGCCGGAAAAGTCCTTTTTGACAAATCTAGGGCCTTAGATTCACCTGAACTGGTCACCTACCTGCATATATTTTAGCTCTATCATCTCATAATTGGTGCTGGGGTTATAGTGAAATAAATACTCAGTCTCAGGTTCACCAGTGTGAATGGCTTCTTTTAGTCTGTTGTTCACATCTCTAGCTGCCATCATTATAAAATCATATCCAAGCAAGCTATCCCCAGAAGATAAATCTTGTCAGCACAAAACTGATTTGTGAGCTCTGATTTATTTGCTTTGTTAGGCCTGCAGGACTTGTGAATCTTCAAACATTGTAGTCTGCACTTTGAGACCAGCCTGCTCTGAAGGCTTGGATTTTTTTCCCTAATTAGAGCACAAGTAAGCTGTTACAAATACATTTGCGACAACATGAGATGAGTAATAAAAGACAAGAGGTCTGTCTCCCAGGAACAGTGCTACAAGGAAGCTGCAATGTGTTTATATGAGTTGATTTGAGCTCAGGCAACAAAAGTTTCTGTTAGGGTCAGATGAGATGCACCTCTTGGGTTGCTGGGGTAACTTTGCTGGCTGGGGGTTTATAAATTCATTACACCTGTGTTTTCAGAGCCCTTGAAATTCACTTTAGTAAATTCACACAGCATTCTTCCCTTTCACAGTGATTTTGCAGTTCCTCCAGATGCCAGTATCACAGCCTGTTTTTCTGATGAAGCAAAGACAGTCTAAAGAAGCATTATATTTTCGCCTGTGTTAGGATGTTTGTATTAGCGCTTTCACCTCATGTATAATGAGGAGGTATAATCCGAAAGCTGGAAGTGTCTGTGTATGGAGATAGAACCTACTCCTCTAGTTCTACTAAAAGTCCCCCTTACAATGGAGTGGCCACCTTTCAAGATCCCAATAAAAACTCAAAAACTTGTTATGCTTTCCTTTCAAAACCAAAGAACTCCCAAAAGTGTGACTCCAACCCTGTCTGTTAACTCCACCCTTCTCTCACCCCCCCCATCACTACGATGCAAGACCAGTTCTGTCTCACCTGCCAGACCAACACCACACTCTGCCTCCCAAACCTGCTCTGCTCCTGCCTCACCACGAGCAGACTGCATGTGCTCCAGGGACCCCACACCTTACAGCTGCCTGGCTGCCAGTGCTGTGGCTCCTTCCGCTGCACATCTACATTGTGCAAGTGCAAAAAAACTAGGGGACGGGCCCTGCAAAGGCACTGCTCGAGACTCACCGTATCTCAGATATTTGCAGTATTGCTGCCACTTTCTTGGTACATGGTGCCATACAGCTGATGCAGCTGATGGACATGACTCTGCTCCCCAGAGTTTCCAGTCCTGCGAGACCTGAAGCGGCAGAGGAGTGAACTGCTACAACCAGGAGCAAGCCACCATGGGTGCCAGCACATTGAAAGGCCTATTGGAAGATGCAAACCTGGATAGTGAAGTCCTTCACCCGCCGTGTAGCACATACAGCTTCCCTGCTAAGTGACCTGATTTAATCCCTCTCCCAGGGGTCTGTCAGATAAAGAAGCTGGGAGAGGGGTGGATGTGTCAGTGAGCTGCACTTCGTGTGTTGTGGAGCAGCAATTTGGAGCCACCCTGCTGCAGAGAGTGACTCACTTTGACCAGACAGACTACAAGAGTCCGGTCTCTGCTTTCACAATGGCACTTCATTGCTGCAGGGAACTGACAGCCGGCTCTCCCAGTGGAGCCCCAGACATAAGTCTGCACGCCCAAAGTCTAAGGGACGTATGCCACCGACTGCCCTGCTGCAGGAGCCTCCCTTCACATACACCGTCTGCCAGGTATTCTTCTCTCTATGTTGTATGAGAGTGTCCAAATCTTACTGCAGTTGATTGAACTCTCTCCATTTCCCAGAGGGGTGATTGAAGCCAGGCCATAGCAGACACTGAATGTGTTTTGAGATCGGGAGTAACAAAAGGCCAGGCAAGTGAGGAAAAAGTTAGTTCACTAGATTCCGATAGAGACAACAGACACCAATACGAATGCAAAAACATACTGGGTATAACAGTACAGCACTGTGAATTGTGAAGCTGTGTTTATTCCTTTGAATTCAAGCAGGAAGGAAGGGATTTTTGCAGTTCTGGTGCTGGGCCAGCTGGTTTGCCTTTCCCTAGCTCCCAGCTTTTGTAAACGGGAACTGACTTCTGCTGGCTGTGTTGCCCAGCTCTGCCCCTGCCTGCCCACAGCAAGGCTCGAGCTGCCCTGTTCCCGACTGCTGCAGCTCTGCTCCCTGCCCCAGCAACACACGCGGGGCTCTCGTCACTCATCCTTGTTGTCACAGAGGGCAATTTTCAGATACACTCCTCTGTGGCTGCTTGCATGATAATGTACGCCCACACAGTAAGCGTTTTAAATCACCTGTGGAGTACAGCAAAAGTGGTCTCTTCTGGGTTCCCTGAGTAAATGAATCATGCATTTTTCCAAAGAAATACTTAAAAACCTTTGGACCCTTGACAGGTGATCATCCAAGGTCATTTACTGGGCTGCAAAATCTCTTCTATTTTTAACTCCTCATTAAAAACCGTGAGTTTATTCTTGCATTTTTAAAAATGCCTAGACCTTGTGGTAGCCCTTTGCAGAAGGCTAGGTTTTGATTTCTGATAATTGCTGGAAAGTGACATTCCCATTAATCCTCACTAGTACCATTTGAGGATTTAGAAACTGCTTTTAGATACAAGCACAGCTCTGCAAATCCCCTAAGACGGAGCCATGGGTAACGGGAATATAGAGGTCACTTGAGTCATGAATTACGAACTCTGCATCCTGTCAGATGGTATTATGGGGAGAGGAGAAAGGGAAAGATCTGTTTTTTCATTCCCTTTAAAAAACACTGCGAGAGTGGGGAAGACTGTATTGTTCACTGCAAGAAGTAAGAGTTTTTCCAGTTTGGCCAGGTGACCACATTAAACTGGCAACTGTGTCGTGACAGGACATGATAAGAAATCCAAGCCCAGATCATTTGGGACTAAACCGAGTTAATTCCTGATTGCAAAAAATCTGTCACCCAACAAGAAAAATTTGTAGCAGTGTTGTGAGAGCCATCAGTAGACTCTGCCTGACTTCTAGTTGCTCCGTTGTTCACACAAGGGTTTTGAGTCCTTGGAGCAGATCCTCTGGCAGAGAAAGTGTTGGCAGTCTCTTTGCGTAGCACTCCTTGTTAGTCACACTAATAGATGTCATTAAGGTGGGGCACAAACCTCCACTATTGTCCTGAAAAAGGATGGGGTGGACAAAGATGCCATCAAGTCACTGAAGCCAAATGGTACTGTTTTGAGGGAGACAAGAGGAAGGCCTATTTTTTGCCTGAGCAATACTCATGACAGGTTTTATTGCTTCCTGATGAGATCAGGTGAATAACAGTGTCATACTGTGTTGCCAAATGGGGTAAAATGTGGTGACATCTTGGGTGGTGGTGGTAGGGCTCTGCTGGGACGAGGGGTTGAAAGGCGGCTGTGAGACGTGGCCACAGAGAAGAGCAGGAAATTGCACACATTGCCGCCTTGGGCAGGTTGGCGGCGAAGAGGGAAGACAAAGCAAGAGCAACAGCCAAAATGCGATACAACTAGCAACGGCTCTGCCTCAGAAATATGGCTGGCCCAGCTCATAATGGTGAGGGTGCTGATCCACATCTCTTTGTCCCCAGGCACCAGCAGCCATGCATGGCCCATGCATGCCTCCCACCCCAGCCCCAGCAGCTGCATGGTGAGGGGAGACAGCAAGGGCTGAGCTGAGGAACAACACACGAGCGGTTTTGTTTCTTTGCTTTTCCCTATGGGAAGGCCTTGGTTACTGCTATCTGCTCTCAGCTGGAGCAGCTTGAAGCCTGCAACAGGGGAACCCACAAGGGGTGGCCATGGGGGAGGGGTGGACACCACGCACGTGGAAACCTGTTGAAGAACGAGTCCCACTGAAACACTCCAGGAAAACAGCTCTCTGCTACATAAGCAAATGTGCCCCTGTAATTCTCTATTTCAATCATCATGAATGACAGTATCAAGCTCTCTTTTGAGCTTTTTCATCCTTACACTGCACAGGGAAGGATAACAGCTCAGTTTTACAGAGAGGGAACCTGCGGCAAAGACAAGAGTATCCAATAGGCACAAGGTCACCATCAAACCAATGGTGCAGCTAACAACAGATCCAAACATATTTCAGTGCATACATCATATAAATATCAGCTCATTCTGCTGCTTGTGCTGTACAGACTGAACAAGAAATTCAATAGGCAAGTCACTACGCAAGTGAAGTTTGTTGTCTCCAATGTAGTCATGTGTTCTAACTGTTGTTTCTGTGGAAATAAAGAATGAAAATGGGCGGATTTTAGTTTTTTTCCTATTACATCTCTGTGATCTTTGGGTCTTGGGTATAATTCCTAGGATTTTTCTGATTCCTTTTTAAAACTTCCTCTCTTCAGCAAGGTGTAAAAGGGTTAATTTTTGCTTCCTGCAAAACCAGTAAAGTCAGCAGCTTTGTCCAGCTAAACAGTTAACACTTCAAAGTTTCTACTGGTCAGAGCTAACTGATAACAGCCTGAATATTCTGGTGCTTGGCTAGTTTATTACTCAAATTAAATATTTCAAAGGAATTCGGATTGGGACATCATGCCTTTGAAGTTATGGAAAGACCCCAGCTTAGAGTTACCATTTCAAAGAAATTTTTACAACAACTTTTAGACCAGCAATGTCACTGGTGGCCAGACCATTGATTTGCAAACTGGCTAGACTGATTAAGCTGGGATTGTCTTAGCTGAAACAACACATTAGGTGTTCTGTGAATGGCACTGTAAGACACCCTTGGAAAGGTGTTTTTAACTGGAAGGATGAGGCAGAATACCATGGACTTTCAGGCTGTGCATTTGCTCGTGTTATTCTGAAGCTGGTCTGAGACCAGGCCAGAAAGAGATATGTGTCAGGAAAACTTTTACAAAGATGAAAACCCAAGGAAAAGCAGAATTGGTCATTTCTGTCCAGGTATAATCAGAAATCTTAGTTAGGTGTAGCTCTCCTCTTGACCCCCTTCAGTCACATTGTGAACCTCAGCCTGACCATTGCAAAGCAGGATTGCTAACCCTAAGCATTCAGAATTCATAAGTCAGACATCCAAATGATGAGATATAAATTTTAAGACCTCAAGATTTTAAAATACTACTGCGTCATGTTTTAGTCTTTATTTACTTACGAACATGAACCTTTAAGTTTTACAGTTTAAATCTTTCCTCATATAGGCTATCTTTTTTTTCAGTTTTATCATAGCAGCAGCAATCATAGCTTAGGGTCTCTTTTTGATGGGTGTTGTATTAACACAAAGCAAAATCAAGGTCTCATTTCCAAAGGCTCTTAAAACCACAAATCATAAGAAATTGCATGGCCTGAGTGATTTTTGACAACTGAGTCCCATTTTCGACATTTCTTAGACATTTTGTCTCCTATATCCTGTTGAAAGCTACACAGTCTTGCAAAGCTAAATGGAAAACAGTCTAAATAGTGTTAAAAATCTGAACCTTGCCATCTGAGGTCACCTGACATCAAAACTGACATCTTAAGAAGAAAAAAAACTGACTAAGGCAAGGCTAGTAAATAAATTATAAAGAATAAAACCAAGAAACTATCTTTAAAGAGACTCCAATAACCTCTTTTACTACCCACCAACACTGGCCAAGTGAATTTATAGGGTGAATTTAAGACAGACAGCACAAAGCATTAAATTTAGCTTACATCGCAGGATCTATGCCTTTGCTCCATAAGCTCTTTAACCCTATTTGTTCAGTTCAGTTGTTTCATTCTTAGGGTGACGGGAATAAACTTTTAGGGACATGTTTTCTATCAATGATATTTGTACTCTGTTTTCTGCTAGAAAGCTGAGATGAACTTGCCTTCCCTTGCTGTAGGCTTGTGTTTAAGTAGTTTATGACTGCATTTGAACATATTGTCAAATAAATTCATACATGAGACTGAGTCGAACTTTGTCAGTTCATTTGATCATTTTTTGTAAGATAGACTGCATTATTACTGTTGCAGGCTTGGTCAGTTCTTTGTCCAGCTCCAGACATGGGAGGGGCTGACCTGGTGTAATTCCCATGAGTCAGGTGTTACTAAATGAGAGCCTCACGGGAATGATTTACACACACAAGGGATTTGGCCGTAATGTTATAAAATGTAGACTTACTCTGCTCATCAGGTCATGAGGATACAGATCAAAGAAGGAAATGGATGTTTTTTCTGGCTTGATAGTATGGCATGCTTCAGTCAAAGATCAAAGGAGAATCATAGGAAACTAATGTAAGGTGGAGGTTGCAGCAGGCACCCTCTTACAGATGCCATGAAATTATACTGATGTGTAGCTTCATCAGTCAGAATGAAATTCCAAGCACAGAAGAAAATGAAAGGTCAGCAGGCAACCTCCCTAGCACTAATTGAACCCTCTGGGCAATGACTGACAGAGGCACAACCAGCATAAAGCTTTCTGGGTATGGTACTTGTAAAGAAATAAATCATTTGATGGATGCAGCTCATTTCCTGCCTACTATGCAGAGCTGTCCATGATGAAGATCTCAGTTCAAACGTATTTCAGAAGAGGAGGACTGCCTTCTGTGAAAGCTGAACCAATGTAAACCTAACAGGCAACTTCTATAGGTGTGAAAGGCTGCAAAAGGCCACATCAATCAACCCTGCTTTGACTTTATGGAGAGTTTTATGGTTTGGGTTTGGGTTTTTTTTGCTTAATTTTAAATAGAACAATAGAAAATAATAGAAAAGAAGCCATTCTTAGGCCAGGGTCTCAGCCTCTTCTCATGGATTAGTACAAACAGAAAGCCAACGTAAGTACAACGCATCACCTAATTAAGCTTTTAGACTCAGTTTCCACATGGCTATAAATTATGATAAATGTGGTCCTGGGGGAATGTTGGGTTTTATGAGAGGTCTCAGCTTGCAGTGATACAACTCTGAACACAGCTGCACATGCAATGGCTGCTATCACATATTGGAAGCATCTTCAGTGATGACTCCAGGACTTGGTACTTGGCCTAAAAATTGTCTCTGGTGGGCAGCAGCCCTTGGCCTGGTCCAGACTGACCACCAGTCCCAACTGCTTCAGAGGCAAGAGAGCCCAGAGGGGCTGCAGCTATCTATTCTTCCTGCTGCCACCATTGCAATGCCAGACAGGCTAACAGGAGTCTCTACAAAACGCTGAGATCTGCCAGTGCTGCAGATGGGTATATGCACTTCAAGCGATGCTCTAAACCTCAGGCATACAAAAATTTTTCTCTGGAAATACCAAGGCTTCTGTGGTGCTGGCCCAAATGGTGCTGCTACAGACAGGCAATGTGGTATTTGTTGGCTTTGGTTGAGTTTGAGGCTGTGCAGGTAACAAAATCCAATCACACATCAGTTTTAAGTTGCATAATCTGTATAGGTTAATGAATTTTTCATAGGTGAATGAACTATACCAGTATAACCAGATAACCCTATCCCCAGTAAGGGGGTTGCACCATATAAAATCTCCTAGTAAAATTAGGGCAGCACATAACTTTATGTACTGTTAAAGCCCAAGAAGTCCTTTCAACAGGTCGTAGCAGTTAGAGCTGGTTAGATTTCTGAATCCTTTCAAGCAAGAAAATTTCAATCAGTGGTTATTTCGCATAAACTGTTCACTGTGACTAATCGTTCTAACACTTGCTGTTTGTTATTCATGGTAGGGGAGTGTCAGGCTCTCTACTCCAGGGGCTTATTTTTCCCAAAGAGTTCATCTACATTGGCTTCCCTGGAAGTTAAAGCCAATGTAACAGCAGGGGAAATCTGTTCTCAGATTGTATGAGTAGAATTTCTATAAATAGGAGTGACTGATGTAGAGCTATGAAAATAATTGATTTTTCAGTGTGGCAGCTGAACCAAAAAATTGAGGGGAAAAAATAATTTAGTCCATCTCAGCTCAATTTGTTGGGCTTTTTTTTCTTTCTTTCTTTCTTTTTTTTTGGTCTGTGGGCTGAGCAAAATATTTCATTCAGCTTCAGACAGAGCCGTTCATTTCCCGACCAGGTTGTTTCTCATGAAAAGCTGGTTGTTGGAACGGACAGGCCAGATTTAATAATCATCTACAGAGTGGATGAGGAAATGTGGACATAACTCCTACAAAAGGGCTTGCCAGGTAGGGCAGAGAGACCAGGTTGCAGACCCCTCCTCAGCCCACTGGGACCCATCTTTGCAGCAGCAAGTTCCTCATCCACCCCGTGGTGGAAGCAAGTGATGGACCCTCTGGAGAGGATACACAGGGGTGTAGCATCTGCCCGGACTCCTCTTCAAACCTAACTGGCAAAAGAGGCATGGAAGCGATTAACCCAGCTGCCTTGCCTGGTAGGTAGCACCTTTTCCAGGGGGGCAGACAGCTCCTGTTTCAGGGACCAGCTCTGGAGTTAAACCTAGGCTTCCCAGGAACATGTCTCAGCATTTGATTTCAGCACAAATTATTCCCAAAATTTGACAAGAACAAGTTTAAGAAAGACAAAATGGCATTTTTCACAAAGAAACCATCAGCTCCATAAAAAATCACTTCCTAGCTGACTTTTGTAAAGGAAAATATATATGAGAGTCCATTGCTAGGACAGATACTTTTCCATGGACATTAATGTGAACAACCTTGTATACATTTCTGTACATTAATCAATGAGAAGGGACATAAATAGCATCAGAGTAGTGCTTGTAAAAATTTCTCACAGATTCTGAGTGTTTGGAGTTTTTTTCTCGATAACACTGAGAACCGTCTGGGTTATCTCTGTTTAGTTAGATGGAGAACAGAGGCTGCCATGACATATGTAGCTGAGCCGATCTAAGAGCTGATTGTTATCAAAGGGGGGGAAGTCTCACTTCCCCTCCTTCACACCCTCATCTTCTTTGCCCACACAACCTAGACATCTCTTGGGCTGACAGAGATACGTGAGCTGACAGGTGAGCTTACATGAGCTGATTTAACTCATTTACCTGCAGAAAAATGGCCACTTTTTCTGCTAGCATCATTGTGAGCTGGGTTAAAGAGTGAAACAGCTCCTGGAGTGTCCTGGACAAGCTCCTGTCTGTGTGCCTTGTTGGCAAGAGAAGGGCTGGGGCTGCTCCATGCTGGTGCTGCTGTGGCAGAACTCCTGTTTGCTTTCCACACTCAGTCACTGGTTGCATTTTGTCATGTTGCACTACTCCTTATCTTCTTGGCAACGATTATGGCTCTTAAACCATTGCTAAAGTTGGCGAGGTTCTTTCCAGGCACTTCTGTGGAGCTAGATAAGCATCCAAAAGGGCAGTTTTCCATATTGCTCTGTCTGTGAGTCATGCTATGTTTAATGTGCAGTCATGCTCATTTTGACAAAACAGGAGATAATTCACTCCCAGACAGGTCTTCAGAATGAACGTGAGTAGTCTTGTGATAGTCTATGTTATATACGATTATAGACATGGCTGTACTTGTTCAGAAAAGGAATTTCTCCTGAAAGCGACAGATGCATAGGAAAACCTCTTTCTATTTTCCTGCCCTAGATTTTCTTTAATAATAAGGGATGAATAGAGTTTAATAGAAGGAATGGAAGCAGCTGTGTTGCAATTAGAAGGCGTAATTAGTATTTACGCAGAAGTTAGAGCATACGACTGTACTGGGTACAGGGAAGTCTCAAATGATGAAAAATGACTGGTTGTGTGGTTGGTGCTTCAGAAATCTGGTTCCTCCTGTGCAGCTAATGTTAAGTTAGTACAGTACACTGAAAATATAATCCCTTGAAAATCACTTTCTGGATCTGAAAGTAATCAATTATCTGTGACTGATTACTGTCTCAGGGCCAGAAAAGTACCAGACACCTGCTATTTCCATTCAAGCCACTGAGAATAGCTGGTGCCCTTCTTACTGTTAGATCATTCATGCTCTCTGCATATTCAGATTTGGTATTGTAGTGTATTGTTAGCTAAAATGAGGACAAGCACTGACTTCCCAGCAGCAACTGTCCCTAATGATGTCCTTATTCTAGGTTTGAGATAACAGCAGATCAAATACCTTTCTGTTTGACTGCCAGTTTCACGCAGTTTTCAAATTTAACATGAGACCAAGGGCAGAGCAGTTTTATTCAGTACCATGCTTTCAAACTGTATCTCCAAAAGCTTTACTGATTTAATCAGTATTTTTGAAAGCATGCAGAGAAAGGATGAGAAGTTTAAAATGGTAACTGGCTAGCTGCGGCGCAAAGAGATTTTCAGATCAGATCTGAAAAGAGATGGAGAAATTTGAGAGAGCTGTTGTTGATGCAAGAAACCTCAGAGGAGAGCAGTCAATAGGGGCGAGACTCTGCTCCGGGACCGCTAACAAAGCCGTGCTCTCACTCTACACAGAAATGTGATTGCTTCCTGCTCCTGATAATCTCATGTGACTTCTGTTACTAAGCAGGGAGAGTGTCAACATGCTAACTGTCAGCTGGAAAAATTAAGTAACTCTTTTTGTAATCTGGTTAGTAAGAAAACACTTCAAGAGTAGGCTAATCAGATGGTAAGGTAGAATTATTAAACAAAAGCATCACTATTGGTTTCTGGATACATGAAACAATTGCCATAGCTATTAACAGTGCAGTAACTGGAGAGTTTCAGAATAGGGAAAAATCTGGTCCACAGATGGATTTTCTTCAAGGCTCTGCCAAGCCTGAAAAAGCTGGCAGGATGGGTTGTGGATGCAGGCACGAATTCACTTCATTTAAGGACATGAGGACATAGCATGTCTGAACAGGAGTCAAAACACGGTAAGAGCAGGCTGGTTAATGGGCAGATATGGAAAAGGATTGGAGAACTCTGATGTTCAAAGTGGTGTGGGTGGTCTTTGCTGCAAAAACTCAATGCATCTGTCTTATGACCACAACATGCAATAAAAGAGCTTCACGACCTAACCTTAATTTCAAAATAAAATGGTGGAGCTTTCTTCCTGTAGCTCTGACACTGGTGTGAAGGTGGTAAACATCTGTGGGAAGTCTCTGTGGAAAGATTAAGTGTGAGAGAAACCTGTAGTGAAGGTGCCTGCTGTAAATCCAGGCAATGCCAGTACAGCATCTCTTATTTGTCCAGAACTCCTCCTAGACCTTCAACAGTTCCCCAAACGCAGCAGAATATGGCTTCATAGAAGTTATTTGCTACCATAGGAAAAAAAAAAAGGTTTTCTGTACCATAACCATTTCATAGGGTATCAGTAAGCACATTCATATGCATGATCTTTCCTTTTGGATGCTTCTCGCATTTGTGCTTTATCTTGAGCTAGTTGTTTCCTTTTCAGGAAAACTGAGTGACAAGTCCTATTTTACCAAACTTTTAGTAATACTAGGGAAAACTGTTTCCTCCTCTTAGACCATCCAGCAAACTACTCAGATGAGACACACCCCAGAACAGCTCAACTGGAAAATCTTAACCATGCTTCTGTTTCATCTGTCTTCATGTCCTTGTCAAGTTTTCCCACTGCCTTCAACCTCAGAGGGATGAGAACAGATATTTCCTTCTTCCCCTTCACAAAATACTCTTGTTGCAGCAGAATAATGACCAAAAGGCTCCATCAACACAAGGCAGATACCATAATTTCCTTGGAGATCTGTTCTAATGTTCATCCCCAAGTGGTCAGGCAAGAGCTTTGAACTCTTTCCCTCCCTACAGCTGTCAAGAGCAGAATACACTTTGTTCCCCTGACTATCATCACATGCATGGTAGGTCTAAGCAAGCATCTGTCTTCCCTCTGATATGAGCTACTGTAACTGCACTGAAGTTTCCACCAATTGGACCTAAGCAGATTATTAGGAGGGTGGGAAATATTAATCTAAATCTCTTTGCCCTCTGTACCAAGAATGGTCCTAGTGCAGCCCTCAAGAACAGAATGCCCTCCACCGAAGCAGCAAATTAATAATCTGGCCCCTAATATGGCCAGGGCATGCTGCCTGGGGCACCTAGGGCTTTATGTAGACTAGCACAGCCCAGGCAGACCTCCACAGGCTGTCCACAAAGTGCTCCTACAGACAAGTGGTGCAGCTGGGAGATGGCACCTGAGGGGCTTTCAGCACAGGGATCTCTGCACCTTCCGCCCCCTCTCCAGGGGCTACCTACACAGCCACAACAATCAGCTGGACAGAGAAGGGAAGACTGATTAAAGGATCTGCACCTGCAGGTATGGCCATTTACAAAACACTCTCTCAGGCTAGTAACTGAAGAACCACTATGTATTTAGCAGTATTTTAGGAGTCAGATGATGGAAGTCCACTAGGACCCTACAGCAACAGTAGATGCTTGCAGCAGAGCAGCTATGTTGCTGCTACGGTTTATGTGCTGGTGTGACAGTGGTGCAAGATGTAAAGACCATGCCTTACCTCTTCAAAAAGGGTTATAAATTGGATGCTGCCTTTTGAACTGGGAAGAGGTGATTAGAAACTAAGTGTGGAGTCAGGATGAATGTTCCCAATTTCATCTTTGACATACCTGGCAACCTCACTTCTCTCAGCTCTAAAATGAATATAACATCTGTCCCCTACAGTATATTAGGTACTTTGTTCTTTTAGTTCAGGGCAGAAAAAAACCCCTGTGTCTCACTGGCACAGGGCATTGCTGTGCATGAGTTACCCAGGCTAGTAAAGCTGCATTTGTTCTGTAGTAAGAACAAATGTACAAAAGCAGCAATGTTGACTGGATATTTTAAAAAAAATAAAATGATCTCTTGCTGCTTCAGTTTTACTGTATTCCACCTAGAGTTTTTAAAGTTTCATGAAATTCGGACATTGGGGATTTGCGTATTCTTGAAATTAGGACCGTTTAAAAATGGAAACACCAGAAATTACTAGACACATGAAAGACTTCCGTAAGCTCTTACCACCAACTTCCTGCTGTCTCGAATTCATTGTCCCTTTCGACTCAGTGGTAAGTTCAGGAATTTCTGGTGATAGTGGCATTTCAAACCTGGCATTTGACACTTTTTCCTGCAATCTCTGTTTATTAAAAAAAGATGCACAATGCCTCTGCCATTATAGCAATAGTATTGATGGAGCTTCAATGGCCTAAAGACTTAGAAGCATGCCCAGTGAGGAAAGTTTAAAGCTTTTTTTTAGGCCAGCTGATATAGCTGGGGCAGGAGGACCATAAAAGATATATGGTCATAGGTCAGAAATAGATGTAGCTATTCAGTCTGACTTCTTGTCCCTTCAAGTTACACGGTGTCCGTTCCAAATGCAGAGAGCTTCCACACTCCAATAGTGCTGCCGTGTGTCTGGGTGGGCTGAGGACCCCACCAGAGCACTGATGGGTGGCCGCACTCTTTGCACCTCCTCCAATTCCCAACTCAGCAGCAGTGGGGGGTGCACCCCCCGACATGGGGGCAGACAGCCTTGTGAGATCCATACCATGCTGTATAACCTTTCATTTGCTGGAGGCCACATTTCTTACACAGTGATTGGCAAGATTCTGGTTGGATATGGTTTTTATTAATTCAGTGCTAGCATCTGGTTTTAACTGCATGTCTAGTGTCTGTGTCTAACTGCGCCACAGGTCATACAGCATGTAACTTCAGCATTGGCTGAATATAGACATACACCACACTGATTTACTTATTGCCTCCCCATGGCTAACTGAGTTCCTGGATAACCATACTTTTTAATTTTGCAAGGACAACGATGACATCAGAATACTCTTGCAACTGTTTGTGGTGAATCAACAAGTAGGAGACAAGACAATTCAATAAAGTAAATATTGATTGCTATTTCCTTTTCCTGTCTTCTTCCTCCAAGTATAATCTGCTTGTCAGATATCCAGGCTACTCTACCCAGTCTCCATACTTGTTGACGCAAAAAAACAGTGGGTATGTAGAGTGAGAATAAAACCATGACCCCCACTGTGGCCGTGGTTCTGCAATACCCTTCCTGCTGAAAGCATTTCTGAGTGCAACTGAGTTTATCAAGGCACAGAAAAAAAATCCAGCAATGAAAATCTGAGCTATCACATAGGGAGGCTTTTCACTCCATCAGGAGACACGTGGCAAGCTCTGCTAACAGCTGCTTTGTTGTAATCTCCATAGAGGCGAAGACATATAGATACTGAAACTTCTACAAGGTATCCTAAATAAGCTGAAATAAAGCAGGATTTATGGGGACAGGACTGAATATTTCTTTCTCTTTAATTCCTGGGAGGAGGAAAACTGCCTAGGATGATGTTATTTACAAGCAACATTTATTCTCAGTGGCTACTGAGAATATTCATTTATTCTCAGTGGAATCTTCTATTCTTGTAGAGCTTCTCAAAATATTAGGATTTCCATTAAAACACAAACCCGAATCTAGTTGCATTGAATTGACTTTTTTCAGGAAAGAAATAAAAGCTCAACATGCTGACTCCTTTGACTCTTATAAACACCAGCAGGCAAAAATATATTGCATCAAACTCATTTAGAGATTAAAGTTGGAAAGATGTGTAATGAAATCAAGGGAGAAGTTTTGTCAGAAAGAAGCACTTGAAAACTAGAAGAGTTAGACTAAAATTGCTGGTAGAATGGGAACAGATAATCAAGCAAGATCAAAAGTATCAAAACCCAACAAGCCGCATGCTGAAAAAAAGTTAGTAGGAAATACCAGATATTTTCCAATGCAGCTTATTGCAAGATGGCTTCAAAGTCTTGCTCTTTGAAGAGAAATCCTTGCAGGGGTTCGTGAGGAGTGTGATCACGTTGGCTGCTGTGGCCACTCTTTCATAATGGGCTGTGTTGCTCTTGCAGCACCCATCCCTCAAGCCCCAGCGAGGCTTTACAGTAACGAGCAAGGACCAGCTTGCAGTAGGGACAGAAGAGGGTGTTTGAGGCTGGAACACAGTACTGGTAAAGGAGCTGCTGTGGGAGGAGGAATCAGGGCTTTCTCCTGTCCACATTACCCTCCCTTACAGTATCAGTACAGCTCTTCCAGGGCAGAAGGTGCTGTATTCCTGCATGCAGTGCACATGATGGAGCGTGACTAATTTACTGTGATGGCATCTCTCGAGGTTGCTGCAAATAAGCACAATCAGAAATTCTCCCCCAAAGAAGGAGCAGTGGGCACTGGTGGTGCTGGGCATGGCAGTGCCTTGCACAGTGTAGTAACTCTATCAAAGGATGCCCTGAGCAGCAATTTTCAAGCTTCATGGTGTGGAATTTATGGAAACGTGTATTTCTCTCAGCAGTCAAATCTTCCCCACATGTCAATTCCCTCACGTCCTCCGTCCCAGCCTTTGCTACTACTCTTTTCTTCCTCTTAGTGTGTTTTCTTTTTTCTTCCTCTGAATGAATCACCTGACGATGAGAGGCCTCTGCCTGCAGTCACTGCTGTTCCCGAGCCCTAGCTGTTCCCCCGGTATCAGTTTCACACATGCTTTTCCTTGCAAGCAGTGTGCAGCAAGTGTCATTTGTCTTCCTCCATCTCCTTTGCTCTTGAGAAAAAGAACTTGCACTGGGGATATGGTCACATCCAAAAGATTTAGCAGTAGCATAGCATCATTACAGCTGTGATGCCCTAAGGGTACACACAGTGAAAGGCATGTCAGGAATGGCAATATGTTTTCTTGAGCCGACCAATGCAAATGGCAGAAATATGAAGCCTTTAGGTGCAGAGGGCCTTTCCCTGAGGGATTATTTACAGGGACAGTCGTTAGCTACACAGGGGACTTCTCTCCCTTGCTACCAGCTGTGCTGTGTTACCTGATGCATTAGTAATCACCATGCTGGTTTTGCAATTTCTTGTCACCTTTTGTCCTTGGTTCCCAGGAACATTCATGTGCCACCAGATCATCACAAGTCTGTCTAGGTAAAGGTCAGACATTTCACCCTTCTGATAGATACAGCCTTCTCTGTAGGGAGACACAAAAATAGAAGTAGGAAAGCACCAGAAAGTAGTATTTGGAGCAGGCTGAATAGACACAGCAAATTATAGGAGCATAAACAAAATACAAAAAAAAGGTGACACCTATGCAGCATTAGGGCAGGTAAGAGATATCTGAGGTCTGCTGTATCTGAGGCCTGGTTCCCTAGCAGAAGTTCATTTCAGATGACCTTAGATGTCTGTAGAGCAGCTGAGCTAATCGCCCTGGACTCCCCCTGCAACCAGAGAGAGAAGTACATCTCAGGGTTGTGATGAATCTCACCTATAACAGGTCAGTGTAATAGTAGGTCAGATGCATCCTTCCCTGGAAACACGTGTTCCGCTCTGTTTGCTGTAAAGAGGAGTCAGAGTGACTAATGCAGACACCAGCAACCGCTTTGCAAAGGTCTGCAGTTAGACGGAGGAATCCTGCCCTCCCCGTCCAGCTTGGCCCATAGCCAAAACCCACTTAAACAGCTGCCTAAACTTAGAAATATATTTGAGGTTACTCCCGAATTTGTATTGCGGGTAAAGTGTTTTCACTGATGCTGGGAGGCAGAGCAAGGGACAGAGGCACGGGTTTGTTTCCCCCCTCCCCCTCAGTTCATAGGCAGAGTAAATGCTTCAGAAGCAGAGACACGAAAAAAAAAAAAAGGCACCAGCATTGCTTGGGTCAGGACGGATGGTATGGGCTTGGAAAAGTAATACTGGGAGCACTTGTTATGGCTGAGGGCTGGCTGAAGGAGGTTTGAAACGATCTTCTTTGTAAATAGGTACGATTGCATCAGAGGACGTCTGACTTGTCCAGCAATTCTTCCTCCCCACAGAAGCAACCCGGCGGGGACCACCCGGACCAGTCGGCGTGAGCAGCTGGCACTTGTCTGTCTGCAGAGTGCACAACTTCAGCCCACAGAACGTCCTACAGTCCCTCCCATCCATCCCCAACCCAGGCAGGACTCACCGGTTTTAGTTACACTGGCAGGTTTTGTTTAAGTGACTCTCCAGATTAAAAATCTCTCTGAGTTACAGTTTCTTTCTCCTGCATGCCGAAATAAAAAATTCTGGCTTTGCCATGCAGTAGCGGCCCTTGGTTATTCTGCCGTCAAAGCCCAGCGGTGTCGGGGCACTGTAATAGGACTGTAAGGTAAGAGAGGCAGAAGGAGCCACAGGCAGGGCTTCTGTTTCTGACTGACGTGCCGAACCTGGTGTGAGGCGGGCACTGGTGCCCCCCCAGGAGCTCTGAACAGAGGAGCTAACTTGTGCTTGGTTTCATTACACAAGAGAAATCACCTCAGCTACTGAGAAGAACGTATCTTGGTGTAATGACACACGCTGGGCTGGGGATGGATGACCCCATCTCCATTTGGGAGCAGGCCATATCCCCCAGGTGCTTAACCCTACACGCACCTCAGGGCTGCCCAGAGGGAGTGCTCCTCCGGGGAGCTGTGAAGACCTGGTGGCAGGCAGGACTTGTTCTCTGGGGCAGGAACCTCTGCTTTTGGGGTCCACAGGAGGGGATGTTGGCAGTGGAGTGGGCTGGGCAGGCTCTACAGGGAGGAAGGTGGCTCTGCCATTCTGGTGCCATGCAGGTGGCAGCAGCAACAGCGGGAGTTTTTTCAGTGGCGGTGGAACACTTGGCCTAGCTGTATGCCAGCAGCTGTAACTCTCCTTTTTAATGTGACTTTCTGAAGAAAACCTTCCTCGTTCTTCTGTTTCTCCAAATCTACTTCTGGCTGTGAGGCCACCCTCCCTTAGAGGATTAAAGAAGAGAACAGTGTGCAGCCTGGGAACACAAGGTACGCTGGTAAGAGCCACCCGTCCTGGCTGAACACGCTTGTTCTGCATCAAAACTGTGGGTGATTTGACAGAGGGAAAAGAGTGAACGAACTGATGAAGTTGTGGCAATTCCGCAGCAGAACAATTCTGTTTTTCAAGGTCAACACCAGATAAAGCACTGCCCCTTCCATCCCAGTGTCACTATGGTAGAGATTATGAGAGCTGTACTCGTGGTGTGCCTGGTTTTGTGCAGATGTCCAGGCTGGGTTTCAGCCTTCTCTGTTGGTAAGCGCAGTTTCATTCACAGGCCAGTCCCATCCACCTCAGAGGGGCAGGTGTGTTTTGCCACCTGGGAGCAGATTCCTGCTCTTCAGGTTCAGTTTTTCACATTAACAAATCTGTCTGTCAAATATTGCTTTTGTAGCAAAAAGAATGGAGGCGGGAGGAAGGGGGAAGCCCAAGGAAACACTTAGACCAACTGAGCACCATGAGTTGTTTGCATTTAGCTTGTCAAAGCCATTGCTAATTTTCTGTAATCTCCTCACAGGGTTAAAAGACTGCTATCCAAAAGCATCCGTGTGAGGACAGACGCCAGGATTAAGAGGCACAATGTGCATTAGCTCCACATAAATCTATATATTGTTTGAGTCTGAGTTGAAGTATCATAGAAGAGCTGAAATGTGGCTTCACAAGAAGGATGTAAAGGTGTTTTACCCCTCTCTGCTCATGAGGAAAGTAGGAAAAGGCACCCTCCCATTTATTTCAAGTGTTAGGAACGATTTGATCAGTAAAAACACCCATCCACTTTGCTTATATTTGGGGTAAATGGAAAGGGAGAGAAATGGCAACTAACAGAAACTGGAGCAGGAAAAAAGATAGAAAACAGCAGACAGTGAAGATGAACTTTCTGACTGCTGTCTCCAATACCCAGATTTTTAGAACAAATGCTTGCAAATAGTTTTAGGAAAAGGACAAGGCATTGTCTGTTGTCCTCCAGTACTGGAAGAGAAAGGTGCAGAATAATCTGTTCCCTCCCGATATAAAGTAGGAAACTATTTTCACAAGAGAGCAGTGGAATTAGGCTAAAATACGTGATATCTGCATGATAATATTTATACATCTTGAATGAGACTCTGGTGGGCCAATAATCTTCCATTCGGCAGAAGAGATGCATCTTTCTTCTTAGATCTGTGCCTGTTACCAGCTACGTTCAGTACTCCGGTAGCTTTATTCACATAGTATGTGAGGTACTGGAAAGAATAAATACTTTAAGAAAAATTGTCAGCCTGGGGACAGAAGTCATTATCACTAATTGCACTTTACTAATTCAGCCTACTCTAAAGGAAAGGAGGTAATCTGGAACAAAGCATGTGGTTACTGCAGGATGAAGAAATTCTGCTTGGAATTGCGGCTCGCAGGGAGTGACTCATATTGCACAAACAGCCGAGGTGTGGGTAGCTCTCGCAGACAATTGCCTGTAATGACTACCGCGTGCTACATAATGAATGAAGCACTGAATAAAGAGCTCTCCGCAAGCTGCGGCTATGTGAATGACAAGCCTTTAATTTTAAGCTAGAGCCCTGTATCACAAATATTAGGTTTGATAAACACGTTTTAAAGATGTTTAAGTATATCCATGCATGGGGTAGAGAAGTAAGACAGCAGATATTGCATCTCATTTCTAGAATTTCAGTCTGGCTGTAGCGTTTTGAGAGACTCAAAATGTACTTCAATAAAGGCAGACCATAATTTCTGAAAGGTACGTTCCATTTTGGGTTTGATGCCATGCATGGAAAGGATGTGGTTATTATTTTTATTCTGGTCCAAGTTCATATTTTCAGATATTTCATGTATATCCTGCTGTTTGTGAATGTTCTTCCACTATTCTCCTGCAGTAGCACTACACAGATTTTGAGCAAAAAGGGGTATGTTCCTCTGGCACAAGTCAAATATGCTATGATGGGGCACTTGTGGCTGACATCAGACTAGCATCTATGGTTCCCAAACTGTATCTGACCTGTCCACTGTCTGGGGCTGCCTGGCTAGCAGCTAGCGTGCAGTCAGTAGAAAGGAATAGGAGGACACTTCACCCTCGTGTCAATATAGCCCTCAGCAGTTGTGATGATGTTTGACAGCTGAGCTGAAAATCTGCCAAGTTACTTCAGGTGCAAGGGCCATGCTTCACAAAGGCTGGACTCTGAAACAGACCAAGGAATACTAATTTATGAATTGTTGCTAGTCTTCTGTTTGAAGAAGTATTTTAAATACAGTAAAGATTGTATCTTAGCAATCAGATATATTTGTAAAAGGTTATCGTGGGACCCTGTACTTCTAAGGACGATAACAGGCTATATAATGAATGAAGCACTGAGTAAGTAAAGACTTCTCCACAAGACATCTTTTATGTGAATGTGAAGCCTGTGATTTGAAGCTAAGGCTTTCCCTTTTATTTTGGTTTGAAAATGTCCTGAGTGCTATGTTGCAAGATGCTTCTTGCAGTGCAGCCCATCCCTTTGTGTCACCACCTTGGCTTAGCAGCCAACATAGGTCAGGTGCTGAAACTGCATTTACCGACTCCAGAGTGAGTCCTATTGTCAAAGTAACCCCCTGTGAAGCCAAAACAACAACAAATCCAAAATGATTAGCTTACAGGAACAATGTGTTGCTCAGCACCAGTTTTATTCAACCAATGTCAGTCTATTTTCCAGGTTTTGAATATGACCGCCTTTAGTTTCCAAACCTATTTTCACCATGCTGAGCTTTAGCCACATCTGAGTTGTTGCTCTTCTGCTATGCCTCGATCTCAGTGTTTGACTTCTCTGTCTATGCTGTCTAATATTTCCTGGGCACGGGTGTCCTGTCCAAATACTAGCTAATGAATATAGTCGATCATCTTCCTCCCACTTGTTTAGGTACAGAACTCTAAATCTCATGGAAACAAGCCAAGGCATAGGTACTGCCACTTCTGCTATGTACTCCAATCAAAACCACTTTAGGCTCCCTGATATGTGCTTTTTGTTTTGTGAGTCCTAAGAAAAAGAGACTGTAGTCTGGGGGAAACTTCTGTCAAATCTGATGGCCCTCACAGACATAGAACAAAACTGCTTCCCTTATAGATGCTGTTGTTGTTTCTGTGTCATTGCTGCTGATTTTAACAGCCCTGTTTAAAGAAGCCCATATTTTTAGAGGGAAAGCTAATGCTTTCTTGCCTTACTTGATAGCTTTTCTTCTCTTAAAAGGCCTGACAGGATCCATGATTATTCGTTGACCTCTTAATTTATTTTTCTTGTATGCACAGTCTTGATGGTCTAACAATATCTTCATTATATAATGAAGATTGCACTATACCCAAGGGGAAAAATCCATTTATGACATAGTTCTAATCAGAGAATCAAAAATAGGAGAACTTGAACAAATCCAGGACACCTTCACAGCGCAGGGTTAACTTAAGATCAATACTGGGAAGTGTGTAGTCTTTGGACCTTGGGGAAGCAATAGTCAATGCAGAAGTTTATGATGTCATTTATAAAAAGAAAGGTGATCTCATGTGTTATAGAATCACAGAAGTGAGAAATGGAAAAAATATACTTGATCATCTTGACTTCGTCTTAGGCTTGCTCTGTGCAATATATTTTCTGGTGCCTTCTCCAGATTTCTTTTAAAAGTAACTAGAGATTTACCATTTGCTGCAATCTTTATTCAGTTCTAGAGAATGGTTTTCATGCAGAGCTCAAAGGGGAACCTGAATTTCCTTTGTCTTAATGTCAGGTCATTTCTTCCAATTTTCTCTAGTAAAGACTGTTTGGCTCCAGCATTAATTACGTTGGAAGGATGGACAGTTTATCCCTGAGCAACGATAGTACTACTTTAATACAGACTCTTTAGGAAAGACAGGCCAACAAGGAGAGGTGGAGGAGTTGCTCTATATGTGAGGGAGCAACTGGAATGCATTGAGCTTGGCCTGGGGGCAAATGAGGAAAGAGTTGAGAGCTTGTGTGTTAGAATTAAGGGACAGGCTCACACGGGTGACATTACGGTGGGTGTGTACTACAGGCCACCTGACCAGGAGGAGGAAGTTGATGAGGCCTTCTACAGGCAGCTGCAAGCAGCCTCACA